>JACCDG011305662.1_pt1 | contig 16700 bp, 19 predicted proteins | sample 7442471 | NCBI WGS metagenome assembly JACCDG01 (sample SAMN15323444, study PRJNA562643) | freshwater metagenome | isolation source: river surface water | place: USA:Blue River Watershed | collected 2017-08-17 | reverse complement strand
TATACCGCCGATTCCTGCGCTGAAGAATCCAGCAGCAAGGTCATTCACGACAATTGCAAGCATAGCGCTTGCCACGCCGATTGCCATGAGGCGCGCGTATGAAAGAATGTTGCTAAATATGGCTGGAAGTTCGACGAGACCCTTGATTCCTTCTCCGTAATAGATCATTGCGATGCATGCTGCTGCGACGAGTAAGCCCCACCAAAGCGTATTCGCTGCTCCAATCATTGATGCTGCAATGAGCCCGCCAGCACCAAAGAGCAAAATGAGCCAACTTATTTTTGCGCAGAATGCTTTGAATGCGCTGTGATGGTGGAGCTCGTTGATGAATCCAAGGATAAGTGCTACGGTGATGTGGATGACGCCCACTCCTACTGCTACATAGAGTAGTGTTTGCATGTCGTGAGCTCGGTGTATGAGGTACGGGAGTTTGATTGAACCAATGTGCTCGAGGCCGAAAAATTCACCAAACACAAAGCCAAAGACAATGGTCGCGATTGAACTTACGATGAGTATGCTTGCCATGCTCTTCATGAATCCTGGTTTTTTCGTCAAGACTCGCATGGTGGTAAACAGCAGTAAAAGCACGAGGCCATAACCAATGTCGCCGAGCATGAAACCAAAGAAAATAGGGAAACTGAGGAAAAGGAGTGTGGAGGGATCTATTTCAGAATATCTTGGCAAAGTGTAGAGTGAAAGGAGGCTTTCGAACGGACTGACAATTGCGGAATTATCGAGCTTGATTGGCGCTTCTTCATGAGTGTGCATGACTTCCACGTGTACTTCGTGATCGAGTTTATTCTCGAGTTCTTCTCGCACGCGTGCAAGTGCATGCTGCGGTACCCAACCGTTGATGAAGAACGAATGCTTTGTGACCGCAAAGCGAAGCGGAGATTGTGCTTTGATGGTTTCTTCACTGAGCACTTGTTCGGTTGTTAGGAGAAAATCGCTGTTGTTTTGAGCGATAGATTGCAACTCGCTGCTTATACGGGCGCTGCTTTTTTGCGCTTCTGCTTTGTCGTGTTCCAGGCGCTTCACTTGTTCTACAAAGCTCGTAGTAAGGCGAGTTATGCGGCTTGTATCAATTGCGACGAAGCCGTGCACCTCGAGAGCCTTGCGCACTTCTGTTGCTTTTTCTTTTTCAACGATGGTTAGAATTCCATTGCCCTTCGCTTCAAGCTCGCAGTAGCTATTTTTTGTTATTGCATGAATGCGCTCAAGAATGCCTGCTGGTTGCTTGAGGGTGCCCACAAAGAGAGTGAGGTGTTTACTATCGTGAAGCGTTGCTGGATTGATTTTTACCCAGCTGAGTGTTTGATAAAAGTTTGATTCTGCTTGGATACTTGAAATTTCTTCCTCGAGCGCTCGTTGTTGTGCAAGTAATTCGCTCACTTGCGTGTATAATCGCTCAACCTCGCTTCGGAGTTCTCCACTTGCAGCATTTGGCGCTTCAGCACGAGGTATGTTCAGGCTGTGTAGCAGGCTGCGTACTTTGATCAGAAGCTCTGCATGTTGCGCATTGCCTGGTAAAGGAGTTCCGATATCCAGTTGGCCTTTGGTATGCTCAACAATGTGGAGCACGCCTGCTTGGTAGAGTATTTCGATGGTGTGGGCAAGATGTTTCTGAGGCGCCACAATGGCGAGGCGCGCCATTCGCTCAGGATATTTCATTGTTCACATACTCAGTAAATCGTTCGAGAACTCGCTTCGCTGCAGGATCAATTTTTGCTTGTGCTTTTTTTTCAAGTGCGCGCGCCGCTTGTTCGCTTGCTTTGCTCCGTGCTTGCTTTTCTGCTTGCAGACGATCGAGAGCAGCTTTCACTGCACTTTCTCGCTCGGTGTCGAGTGTGTGTTCGCTTTTTTGAACGAGCGCGTGCGCTTCTTCGTGTGCGTGCTGGATGAGGGCTTCTTTTTCTTTGGTCGCTTTTGCGATAACGTCTTCGCCATGGCGCTCAAGCTCCATGATTTCTTCGATCAATTGCTTGCTCATGAGGTCGCAGCAGCGGGTGTCTTTTATAAGACTTTTGGGATTTTGTGTGCAAGTTTAGCCGCACAAGGCAGGAAGTGTCTTTGCAAGGCAAATGTCCGCACAGCATACTTTTATTTGGTGATCATCACGATAATCGAGCTCACCAAGGGAGAATTGTCGATTAAATTCCTGGAATGTGCAAGCTCCATTGCAGTCAGGTTCAAGACGACGTTCGGTGCGTATAAATCGATTGTTGAGGAAAAGTTCACAGCTTTGCGGGACTTGGAATGTTTGGAAGCGCAGTGTCATTGTCGCGGCGCGCTGATACGTGCTTGCCATGGTGCAACTCGCTTGCTCGTCATCTGCGTATCGAACACTTACAATACTGAAGAGCCCTTGTACGACGCTATTGCTGTAGATTGTGTATTTGTCTTGTTCTGCAAGGACTGTGCGAGAGGTTTTGGTGCTCGCAGAGAGCATGACGATGACCAGGATGCTTACAATGACTGCGCCAGCGAGGGCGAGTGCGAGAAACAAGCCGAATTGTGATCTACCCTCTGCGCGCTTGTTTCGAGCGAAGAATGCTTCGCGTGGTCCCGGGATATGCTTTGTCAAATGAAATAAGCTCCTGCGTGATACTATCGAGTTCTACTGGCTTGTGTGGTTTGAAAAACGTTTGCATTTCCTCAAAAGTGACACTTGTGGGAAAGACAGTTTCCTGCTCTGTGCTGATTCCGAGGAGGAATTTGATGTGTGCTGCAGCAGCGATTTCGAGGCAACCTGGGCGAGCACCTTTGGGGGAATATCGAATTTCTCGTTGTGCTTTTTTGCATGCATATCGCACAGCATCTAAGAAATACCCTTCCTCTTCCTGTATGCTTGCATGCTGATCGCGCAACTCGCGGCGGATTTCACCTACGATGAGGTGCTCTAGGCATGCGTCGCAGTAAGGCATCTCGCGTCGGACAAAGTAGTGTTTGCCTTGTGCACCGCAGCTACAGAGCATTGTTTTCACCTCCCAGTTTATTTATAATAGGACTATTTTGAAATAGTGACAAACAACAACCTTTAAATATTCCTGGGGCTGCAACCACAGTATCACCTCTTTTTCCCGGGAAGGTTCCGAGCAATCGGAACCTTCTTGGGTTGGTGGCGTTCTCGCCAAACTACAAAGGCAATACTTGTAAGCACGCTTCCAATTGCGATCCCGATGAGTAGCGTGCCAAGTAGAATGGTGTCGATGCGCCAAATCGGTTTCTTGGGTGGGAAGTAGATATCTAGATTGCCAAGTTCAAGGCTGTATTCGGCATACAACGATGCGCTGTACGGTTCTCGCAGCAAGAGTTCTTCGCTGTACTCTCGGTAGCTGTATCCAAGGATTGGAAAGACATCTCGTTCTGCTTGCGCGGAGAGTTGTCGCTCACTTGCATCGAGTTTTGCTTGTACTACTTGGCTGAGATATTCTTCAGGTACATACAATGCAGTTACCAGTGCACTCGCTTCTGCTTTGGTTTGAGCTGCTTGGAGTAAGCAAAGCGTTGATTTTCCTTGCTGGGCACTCTCAAGTGCTTGCTGCAAATTTTGCTCAAGGTTTCCTGTAAAACCAGGGAACAAGTATATCAGGTAATTTACGCGCTCTTGTGCTTCCTCAAGTTTTCGACGACAGCTAATCAGAAGTCTTTCTTCGGTAATGTCGAGAGGTCTGCTTTCGACTCTGCCATACACCGAGTACCACGCACTCGCGGTTTCCATTCGCTCAGCCATGTACGCAATCGTATCTGCTGATGGATCTTTTTGGAGCGTAATGAGCTCGGCTTCTACATCTGCAAGACGTTCAGTCACGATGAGCTGCACCTCGAGATCGGCGATCGTTTGCGGGGATTGTTCTTGCACTGCATCATCGAGTCTGTGCAAATCGCGCGAGACCTGCTTGAGAACATTCTCGCGAGTTTGTTCATCGGCATCTGCAAGCAGTGCACGCTGGCTGATGAGTGCGCTCGAGAAACATTGCGATGCGCTCGTGTAGTATGCACCTCGCTCAGCAGCAGCGCGGCCGTACGTGAGTGCTTGCGTTGAGCTATTTGTGGAATTTCCTTTTTCAAGTGAGCGAAGCAGAATTGTTGCGTGCTCACACAGCGACGCGCTCACTTGTTGCATGGCATCTGTGTAACCGCTCGGTGGAGTAACGTTATCATAGGTGTGCGGAGGCGTTCCAGTAAACGCTTGAATCGCTTCATCGAGGGATGTTATTGGTGTAACTTGAATGTCTGTTCGTCCACTGAGGTTACTCGCATTGCCTTCCCAGCGAGGTATGAGGACTTGCGTAAAACCTTCTCTTGCGGCAGCATCTACTTTGGCGCGTACGCCGCCAACCGGGCCAATAAGTCCACCACTCATAATTGAGCCGGTCATAGCTGTGTGATTGTCGAGTGGCAATCCTTCAAGCACAGCATATGTGAGGACGGTTGTTGCTCCGCCGGCGCTCGGTCCGCCTATGAGGCTTGCACCGACGTCAATGAGGTAGAAGAAATCATATTGCGTGCAGTCTGTCGTGCTGCGTGCGCAAGCAATTTCTTTTGCTTCGCGAGTTGCAAGTTGCGTATCGAGTTTAGTTAATGGATAGCTCTCAATGTATACTGCACCCGTACCGGGGCGAATCTCGAGGTGAACAGTTGCAAGTCCTCCTCTCGTTTCATTTTCATCAATAACTGAGAGCGCAGTGATTGAGCCGCTGCGCTGTGCGAATACTTGAGGAAGGAGCAGTACAATACAGACGAGCGCGAGAACGGTTATTTTCATGCGTCCACCAGGAAGTATTCACCGTCCTTCTCAACAATGGTGATCTGTTGGCCTTGCACGATGTCTTTGAATTCTGCAAGTTCGACTGCAAGTGATACTGTCTGGTATGTTTCCGGTTCAAGAATGGTTATTTTTGGCCGAACCGTGACGACGCTTGTGGTTGTGGTTGGGTACGTGCCGTACTCGTTTTTGCAAGGGAGCGAGAGTATTTTTCCACTCATGAGATCTTTGCATTTGAGCAATCGACCCATACTAAGTATTTTCACAAGTTTGGTGCCGCTCCAAATCACATCACCCTTCCAGAATTTTGGCAAGCGTAAGCAAGCATTCACTCGATACAGATTTTTGCTTGCAAGATTGTCGTAGCTAAAATGCTGCGCACGCACGGTCAATTCGCCGCCGAACATGTCGTGCACAGCGCGCGCAACATTCTGTAGGATACGATGGTCTGTAACGTAATAATCAATTCCTCCCGTCACATCCTTGACTGCGCTGAGGGCAGTACCGAGACGGCGTTCAATTTCATGAGATACAGTTTCATTCGGTTTTCGTAGCTGCAATATTCCGGTGAAATAGGTGTTTGCCAATCGCTCGCACGTTGTGCAGCGTTGTCCTTGGATTATAGTCGGGATTTCATAGTATTCTTCGTACGCTTCGCCTTCATCGGCGCTTCCGATGACGGTGAGCTGCAGAATTTGCTTCCCTGGTTCGGGGGTGACGGGTTCAAGAACGACACCATGGATGTGAGCGCCGTTCGCAAATACGATTGCTCTCTCCACTGCCCGCTCAGCAATTTCTTGGAGTCCTCGATTTGTCCATTGGTTTTTGTTGTACACTTTACAGCAACTGGGGCAAATAACAAGCGATACTGTCTTGATTTTTTGAATGAGTGGATGGAGCTCGCGCAAGCAATCAAGGCAGAACGTGTGTTCTGTGGGTTTTCCGCATCGGGGACAAAAGCTCATTGGAGTGTAGGTGTTTGGCACCGCCTTGGGTCGTAACAGGGAACAACTTCATTTTACGAAAGTTGTTATCGCCACGTCCCCAGCAGGAGGGAGGACAGAAGTCCGCGGCACACTGTAGGAGAAAGAACTATCGCGGTATATATAAGGTATGGGGGCAGCAGCGCATCTAATTTAAAAGGGTCCTGCGATTTTCCGCTCCATGGTGAAAAGTTCGACTGCATCGCTGCGAGCGGATGCATCGCGGTTGTGGAAGAAAACGCGCGCTTTTCTCAAAGATGATACTAGTGTGCTGAGTTGGTTTGCCAATTTACTCATAGCGTTTGTCGTCATTAAATTCATCATCTATCCGCTTCTTGGGTTTCTCTTTGGTGCATCACTTCCCGTCGTAGCGGTTGTTTCAAGCAGCATGGATCATGGAGTAGTCGATGGGGTAATTTGCGGAAAAACTCCTGACTCAGTCAAGGGTTTCGATGGCTACTGGGAGCAATGCGGTGCGTGGTATGAGCAAAGAGGAATCACCAAAGAAGAATTCCGCTCTTATGCATTTAGAAGCGGGTTCAACAAGGGGGACATTATGGTTATTCTCGGACCTTCGCGAGCAGCAATCGACCAAGGTGATGTCCTGGTCTTCAACGCTGCGCAGCAATATCCCATAATTCATCGTGTTGTGAACATTTCATCCGACGCGGGTGGCGTATATTACCAAACCAAGGGTGACCACAATAGTGCGCAAATCATTGATTATGTGGTGGAAGGGGCCTTTGGTGCGAGCCGCTGTCACAAGAATGGTGCGCCGGTGCAATGTCCATTGGGTCCTTCCGTCACACGAGACACTCCTGGTGCAATCGCGTTACTTGACGAGACGAGTATCGATGAATCGCAAGTGATTGGAACTGCAGTTTTCAAAATCCCCTTGCTTGGGTGGATTAAGATTTGGTTTACGGACATTCTTGGGTTCATCGTGAATCTGTTCTGAGCTGCTTGCATGCGGGCGCTCCCGTGAATGAATGCTGAAAATCGAAACTGAAAAGAAAAAATAATTACTTCTTGCTTTTTGCGACCATTCGCTGGGAATTGAAAGTGCCCTCAGATTAATACTATATAGAAGATAAAAGAAAGCATTATATACCCTTCGTTGCAGTGCAACCACTATGCAGTTTTGTCCAAAATGTAAAGCGCTGCTCATTCCAAAGATGGTCGGCAAGAAGCGCGTCATTGCTTGTAGCTGTGGCTATGTGGACAAGAAAGGCGATGTCGAGCCGATTGTGGAAAAAATGGCTGCTGCACGCGAAATCAAAGTTGTCAGTGAAGCGCCTGAAACACTGCCAAAGACGAAGGCACGCTGTCCGGAGTGCGGTCATGACGAAGCATACTACTGGTTAAAACAAACGCGCGCCGGAGACGAACCTGAAACGCGTTTCTTCAAATGCGCAAAGTGCACACATACTTGGCGCGAATACTAGTGGACACTGAATTCTTCACAAAACCCGTCTTGCAAATTGTGGTAAAGCCAGGTGCAAGCAAAACTGAAATCCTTGGCGAAAGAAATGGAGCGCTTCATATTGCCCTTGCTGCGCCACCGGTTGATGGGAAAGCAAACGAAGAATTGCTCAAATTCCTACGCAAGCAAACAGGGAAATTTTGGAAAATCAAAACGGGAAGCACGAGCAAAAAGAAGTTAGTTACAAGCATCAGCTAAAGTATTTTGAAAGCCGTGGTCCTGACTGGAGTGCGTAGTTGCTCTTGACGTGAACGCTGTAGATCTTATCTGGTACTTCCTTCATGACCATGAAGAGTAGCGGACAAACTGGTGAGCCGTGGAGGAGGGTAAGGCTGTTATCTTGACTGCGAACTTCAAGCGTTATGGTATCGCCGAGTCGCTCACCCATCCCATATCCCCATCCGCTATCAATAAATCCTGCGTAGTGGCTTCGGAACTCGCCAAACTCTGGATGGAACGGCGGAATCCAACTGCAGTGCGTATGAGGTAGCCGAATGTGCTCTAGAGTGCTCAAAATGTAAAACTGGCCGCGCTCGAGAGTTATTGAGTCGGTGGGGCCGCTGATTGGTTCCCAGAATTCGTTCGTGGGATTGTCTGAGCGACTTAAATCTAGAACGGTGTTCGTGAATTTTGCACGATAACCCGCAATCGGTCGCTTCAAGTCCAGGTGCATGAATATGCCTTTTTGGTCGCCAAGGTTCGTGAGAGGTAGGCCTGCGACATAGATAAGTTTCTGCTCACGGACGAGTGCTTGGGCGCTCGCATCGTCGATGACTGAGTGGCCTTGTGTTAAGCGGAGTTGGTTTAAACTTAAGCCTGTCTTGATGCGAACGAGAAATGAGTTTGAGCTCATGAATAAATAGAGTTTTCCCGTATATCCTGCGGGTACATGATCATAGCGCTCAGAGCCGTCTGTTAGTGTTCGAACTTGAATGTCAATTCTGCCTGTGCTTGATTTTGCATCACAATCGCCATGCACGTCAGCGGGAAGGTGCAACGCGCACGCAAGCTCTGCAACATATACTGCATTGCGTTCAAGTAAACAGCCTTTCTCAAGATTGAGTTCATCAATTGCAAGCTCCTCAATGATGTCCGAGACTGTTTCATTCTTGCGCGGAACGCGAATGCTGCGCAAGCGCCAGCAACGAGCACCCAATGGAAGATCTATGCTGTTTGGTTGAATGTGTTTTTCAGCAGCGGGTACTTCTATCGCTTTTTTGTGTACTAATTCAGCTATTGCTTGACTTGGTAAGACGCCCCCCTGCATATGGAGCGTTCGCAGAAAGTGCTTATATGTTTTCCGTCTCGTCTTCCGTAGATTCTTCGCTCGCGAATTCAAAGAGTGGTTTGCTGCGTTTGGATGTATTGTATGAAACGACCATACTGTGATTGTGCGTAAATCTCCTTTTAAAGAATATTGTCGGCTAGACTAGCAAGCGCAATACGTATGCTGCAGTTGTAGGTGCACTGGAAAGTTGCTACTGTTCCTGTTGTGAGCGACGGTGCACCTGCTCGTAAAGCACTTTGCACGTTTTGTATTGTGTGCCAGCATATTTTTTTGCAATGCTGATGTCGGTTACTTCAAGGATGATGTTGCCTGCATCGGTTGTTCGAACTCCTTGAATAATGTCGCGCGTTGCTTCATTGAGCCGAAGGTCAAGAACGAGTTCATTTGCGATTTGATCGATGCTGAGCGCTTGTGGCATCTTGCTAGTGTGCGTTTTATTTTTTTCGCTCGCCCTTTTCTGCGTGGCCCCAGCCCATGAGTGATTCGCAGGAGCTTGATATGACTTCAAGTGTTTTCGCATCAACTTTTACATTACACACGGCAAATTTGTTTGTGATGAAGGTGATGTTCCACACTTGTCCTGCAGCGAGGTGTTGAAGGAGAATCATGGTTTTTGTCGGCTCATGTCCTTTGAAATTTGCCTTGCGGTGCTCGTTTGCAATGTCGAGTGCTTCATCACTATCGCTCTCAAATGCTTCGGCAATAAGTTCTTTGACTCCTGATTCTTTCTGAAAGAGTTCGCTTGGAGGGTTCACAGTAATTTGCTCTCCGAGCGCGAACGTGGTGATTCGATTATCATCTTTGTTGTAGAAGCCAATTTGCCACTCGCCGACCACTTCATCGCCATCCATGTAGAATCCATGTGCCAAGTAGTGGTTTGGATTTTTATCATGCCACTCTCGGTATTCGTTGCTTTCCAACAATTTTTTCAGTGCGTCGCGCAGTTGCATGCGTCCTGTGCAAAATCGGGGTGAATTTAAGTGTTTTGGAACTCTATTGCGAGTTGCTCGAGGCGGCCTAGCGTTTGAAGCAGTTGTTCATCAGGTTTGGCTTCTACATGCCTTACAACTTGGTCGAGGCATTCTCTGAGAACGTAAGCGTAGCTCCAATCACGCGCCTCGAGTGCAACAATTTCAATCGATACATATTTCCTCTCTTTAACTCGACAGTTCTCTTGCAAATAAGCCGCAAGTTTGGGTAGCGAGTCCTTATCCAACGCTGAATCGTATATCTTCCTCAACTGCTTCTCGCTAGTAACTTGGCCCATTTCGATTAACGAAAGTCGTTTTTGGTTAGCGGATCTTGTTGAGTTAAATTCCGGTCCAAAAATTTGATTACCAAATTCTTCTTGCGTAAGACCGAGTCCTCTGCGGTAATTTGCGATTTCAGTGGCGACGTCCTTTGGAACGCGTGCTCGGCTCATGCATATGAAAGGTTGAAGGTGTATTTAGCTCCAATCTACCCCTTTGGGGAGTGGCGACGAAAGCTTTAAGGGCGGAAACGTAGTTCGATCACTATGCATGAACTAGGCTTAGCTGATGCGGGGTTATCCAAGCGAGAGTCTGCAGTATACCTCGCCCTCCTAGAGCTTGGCTCGGTAACTGTAGGTTCTCTTGTTCAGAAATCTGGAGTTCCAAGCTCAAAGATTTATGAAATTCTTGAACAGCTCATCGAGATGGGTTTCGTAAGTTATGTTGTAATAAAACAGCAAAAGCATTTCCAGGCAGCTGATCCACAAAGGCTGTTGGATGTTCTTGAGGAGAAACGTAATCATTTGTCGCGAATTCTCCCTGCGTTGCAGGCTAAACAAAGACTCGCCAAAGACAGACAGTCAGTTGAATTGTACGAAGGGAAATCTGCGATCTTCTCAGTTCTTCGAAGTTTGCTCCGTGATGCGAATAAGGGTGAGCTTTACTCAAGTATTTCAGTAGGCAACGAGCACGAGGACGATGAAGTGGCGCGTTTCTACAGGCAATTTACTCTACTGCGGGCGGAAATTGGATTGGATGTCCGTGTACTTACTAGCGAATCTTATAGGTCTGTATTCCAAAGAACTTATTCTGTCGATCTGTTAAGATCTATCAAGAATCGTTTTACGTCATTCCATTTTCCTCAAGGCTTCGTAATTTTTCGTGACAAAACTATTTTTTTGAACTGGGGTGAGCGGCCCACTGCTGTGGTTTTGACAAGCCAACAGCTCGCTTCCAATTATTCTCAGTTCTTCCTTGAACTTTATGCAAAGGCAAAATCATAATTTCTCGGTAAGAAAACATCATACATTCATCAATAGCGACGGTAGATCATCCAAAATCGAATTCTTTTCCTTACGGTCTATAAATGCAGAATTCTTGCGATATATGCGTTGCAGAATATTTTTCTAGCTCGAAATATTTATATACCCTCCTCCCAAGATTCGATCTACAGCAACATGGTACAGCAACAAGCCACGACGAGTGCGGGCTGGAAACGAACAGTCTCCAGCGCCGACACGGTTTCTTTCCTCAAGCAGCGATCAGATTACTCGATCATAATCGAGGCACGCCATTACGACACGGGTTGGGAAATTGTCCGCAAGTATGTCGGCGCAGATATTAATTTTACCGAGCAGTACTCGGCAGGATCTTCAGACGAGTTGAAGAGCTTGGTGAACCGCCTCAAGAATGAGCGCGAACTTTCAACAAATGAAATTAGAACAATCGCGCAGTACCGCAAGAAGCAACTCAAGCTCGATCTGAAGCGCGTGTACCAAGAGCGGCACATTGAGAAATGGAGCTTTGCCTTTGGTAACAACTTTAGCAACCATGTAACAATTCACCACGGCAAAACCATTACCGTCGATGTAGTCATGGAAGAGCGATTGAAGTTTATCGAAGAAAAAATTGTCATGAAACTCTTTGAGAGCTTTGGACTTGATGACTCGGATCAAGATACGGAAGTGAGTATTTACTATTACACCAAGAAAACTAACTACTTCTTTGAAAACGAAGAAGAAGAAGTTGTCATGGGTTAAGCTGAAGTGCTACTCAATCTCTTCACCAGCTCTGCTGGCGTTTTTACGATAGCATCCGGCTTCGCTGCTTTCAGTGCTTTCTCTGTGTTGAAGCCCCACGTAACTGAAATGACTCGGATTCCAGCTTTGCGGCATGCTTCTACGTCGCGTACTTCATCACCAACGTAAACGACGTCTGCAGCTGAAAGTCCGAGTTCGCGAATTAATTTTCTTATTGCAGCTGCTTTCCCAAAAATACTTACGCCTGCTCGGACACCATCAACCTGGAATTTTTCTCGCCGCAATAATTGCTCAACAGGTTCTGTTCCGTTACTTGTGAGTACCATGATGGTGGTATGCTCGCCGAGCACTTCAAGTGCGGCGCGAATTCCTTTGAAGGGGCGCGCTTGCTGGAGTTCATCACGCATTGCTGCAATCGCGAGCTTTTGCAGCTTGGGTAGGTGCCACCAGTGTACGCCAACAGAGCGAATAGCCTGTGATGCGGATAATTCCCGCAAAGCGTTCGTATCTGCAAGCTGTGCATACCCTAATTCTTTGAGTGCTTTGTTCGCGCCGCGCAGTGTTATGCCATATGTGTCGAAGAGCGTTCCATCAAAATCAAAGAAGATTGCTTTTGGCAACTTCATCGTCTGTTTGCCTGCCATGCCTTTAACCGCGAAAGCTCTGCTGAGTACCAGGCAAGTTGGTCTTTGCTTTGCTTTGAATCCTCTTGTTCATATCGTTTAATGACTGCTTGCACATGTTTGATGCGCTCAGGCATGCTTTTTGAGAATAACTCGTGAATCTCCTGCTTTGCTTTTGCTGAGATGGGTTTGCCGTGACTTTTCTGCGCGAGTTGCAGGTAGAATTCGATGTCGACGTCCGCTCTCGGGCTTGGTTTTTGTGCTGCGGCGCGCGCCAATCCGAGGTATTTCTCGAATTTTTCAACATGATCTTCTATGCCCGATGCTTTCTGGATGGTCATTTTTTCTTCCTTGCTGCAGGATTTGCTTTCTTTTTTATGGTGTTTTTTCGTGGCGCTTGATTTCTTGTTTCACTCAATTGCTCCGCAGGCTTTTTTGCGTTCACCTCGATGTACTTGCCGATAGGTCCTGGATTGAGTATGAGGCTCTTTCCGATTTTGTCGGATTTTCCAAAGTTCTCATGGATGTGTCCGCATAAAACGAGGAATGGTTGGAGTGCTTCGATTACTTGTCGGCGTGTTTTGCAGCCTGTAGGTCCGTATCCTTCAAGGCGATCTGCGGTAGTGTTGTATGGTGGTCCATGTACTACAAATATGCGTCCTGCTTTTGGTTCGAGGGTTTTTGCGAATTGCGCAAGCTCTTCGTCCGATTTCGCGAATCCGCCGCCTCCCCAGCCGAGCACCGACACAGTGCCAACCGTGTGCTCTTTGCCGTGGATGAATTCCAGATTCTCAAATTGCGCAAGGAGCTCCTCAAATTGGTCTTGACTCTCGTGTGGTTCATTCCCATGGATGAGGAGAATCGGTTTGTTCCAGCTATTCATCTCTGCAAATGATTCTTCAAGCCCGCTGCCAAACATTGCAACGTCGCCAGCGCAAATAATGAGATCGGCATCTTGTGCGCGCTCTTTGAGAACTTCAAGTACGGTCTCATTTGCGTGCACATCCGTGAAAGCGAGTATCTTCATGTGATGATCTCTTTTACCGAAACGCCGTTTAAATGTTTGCCTTTTCTAAGGTATATCGCCGTTCCAAGGTTTCGGTCTATCAAAATTCGTCGACGGCGGTTTGTACGATAGGTTTGGCGTGGGTTCGGGCGTTGGTTCTACAATATTTTTGAGAGTGTTTACTTGCTCTTCGATGGCCATAGTACTGTTGCGTATTTTATACGCTTTCACTCCGTGAGCTGCCACTGCTGCTACGAGTGCCACTGCTGCTTTTGATGCTAGAAATTTCCATGTGTCGTTCGGTGCGAACGCAGCGTAGGCGCCCGCGGCGGCAAACGCGTAGACGTTCGCTCGACACAACTCCCATTTCAGTTCCCTGATTTGAGGTACAGTGACGATTTGCAGCAGATTCTTGCAATTGTGTTCTTGATTTGCTCGCCAATTTGTACGGTAGCCATGTTCATTGCGAATCCATCGAAGGCCTGTACGAACGTGCAAAAGTGGATGAACGACTGGATGCTGCATCTCTGCAATTGAATTTGAGTTGAGCATGCCATCGAGCACTTGCTGTGCATATGGATTTCCACGGTCCGCGAATAAGTATGCTGCTGCACCAACACGTTCGCGTGCAGAGTGTTGCGCATCGCCTGCAGCGGGCTGTGCCTCTTCGTAGAGTGATAATTCGCTTTCAAGCATGTGCGCAGAAACTTTTTGTTCTTTTTATTTGTGGCATCTTTTCGGTTCTTCGGAAATTCCTCCCGGTAGCTTTATATATGATTTCGGACACTGATTAGTACAAGAGTATACGGAACTCCACACCAGTATACACAACGCGAATCGGCGATGCCGAAGAAACGAAGGAAGAACCAAACCAATGGTTCACTCCCGTTTCGCTGCGACCCCTTGGGTTGCGAGCGAACCACACGGGGCCTTTGCTTCCTCCATCACACTACCGAACGCGGATCACCCCCCGAGAACGACCCGAAGACAACCAGCGAAACTGGGAATCGAGTCCACAAACAAAACGACCCAGAGGGAATTGCCTGGGAAACGGCGCAAGCCAAACAGCAACGACCAACGAAAACCGCAGTAACCTACGAAAGCACAACAACCCGGAAAAAAGAAGGTGAACAACATGAAGGACAATAATGTCCCAAACGACCTCGTGAGGAAGCGATTCCTCACGAACGGTGACTCTGCCTAGCAGCGGCGTGCAAACGCCGATTCCTTTTCCCACTCACACCACACTCAGCCAGGCGAGGGAAGCAGTACGCGCCGCCTGGTCACACTCATCGAATACACAAAACACAACAACAAAACACGAGGTGAACAAGAATGAAGCACAACATCAATGATCTGCGAATCAGGATGCGATTCCTGGTGAACGGTGATCATACCCCCAACAGTATGAACTAAACTACCACCAGGCCAAATCAGATGGGAAACCATCAGGACTGAAGTATGGTGAACATGCTGTATGCGAAGGAAGCAGTACGCGCCGCATACGCTGACGGAACCAAAAGCCGCTAGCATTCAAGCATGAGCCGCCTGCAATGGCGGCATCCAACTAATCCATTCATGCGAGAGGCCTTGCGCCCTTGCGTGAAACAGTAACAAAAAAGACAGCAACGAGGAAAAGAAAATGAACCACAACCAAATGACTATGCATCTCCACATTCGTTCAACAAAGAACGGGGAGTAACCAAAATCCTTTTACCGTTCAGAGCGAACGCCACACAAACGCACCGCGATAAGCACAGCGAAGGCGACACAAGCACAGAACGAGAAAAACAAAAACATTTCCCACTCACAATAGCAACAAACACCAAAAAACAGCAACAAGAGGTACAGAAAATGAAACCAATCAAAAACCAACTCATTCCATCGCGATTCCTTCGCAACGGCGATTAACGCCGCGCGATCCGCGCCCGATAGTCAACCGCCACGGCTACTCACCAAGACACAACCCCGCTTTATGCACATGGGTCCTGCCAGCCGACAGCAGCAACCGACTATTCTGAAATGCAACCCGAGCTGCGCCGGGAATACGCCGCAGCAAAAGATTTTTCTCCCAGACAAACATTTAAGGCGTCACCTCTACAGAGTTATATGAGGGGCCACGTTTCTAACAAAGTCGCGATCGTTTTCATTGCACTGACTTTTGCTTTCGCGCTCGCGCTTGTTTCGATTCCAACGGGCTACTACATCTCAATACCTGGAAAAGTGTACAATACTTCTACGTTAGTTTCATCAAACGCGGGCTCTCCGAACACTGGCGTTCTGTACTTTACTACGGTCGACACTCGCCTAAACATTATCGGTCCTTTTTTTACAAACCGGCCAAAAATTGATGCGAATCCAATTATGCTCTCGCTAAGTTACTTCGACGGAGACGCGCGGAGAACGCCGCTGACTAACTACTTGGGTACAACAAACAATCAAGCGCAGTACAGACGTATTGAACGCGCAAAGTCAGACGAAGCTGAATTGGTTCCGGTTGCTGCTGCGCTGCACTATCTTGGTCGGGAAGTTGAATACTCTGGAAAGGGCGTTTCAGTATTGGGATTTAGCGACGAGCGCGGGGCAAATTCTTCAATGAAAGAAGGTGATGTTATCGTTGCATTGAATGGTAAACCAGTTCACACCTACGATGAGCTGAAAGCGGAGCTCGCAAAGAAACCAGCGAAACTTGCTTTGAGTCTATCCGATGGCAGAGTCATCGATAGATCAGGAAGCAATGGTTCGATCGGGATACTCGCCTCGACTTTCATGCCTTATCTAGAAACAAACGAATCGATTTCAGTTAACCTTAGTGGCTTTGATGGGGGGTCTGCAGGCCTTATGTTAGCTCTAGATATAATCAGTCGCTTGGAAAATCGAGACTTAACAAATGGCAAAATAATCGCAGGAACAGGCGGGATTGCGCCGGATGGAAAAGTCACACCGGTCGTAGGCGCCGGTTTGAAAGTAGTCGCCGCGCACAAAGCTGGCGCGTCAGTTTTCTTTGTGCCACAGGAAAACTACGAAGAAGCTGCCATGCGAGAATTCGAGGGAATGAAAATTCTACCTGTCGAGCGGCTTGAAGATGCTTGCAAGGAGGTGGGTTGTTGAATAGCAGAAGTAATCGAGATCATTTTCCTTTAGCTGATTTTCCTTGAGCTTTCTATTTTGCTTTATATCTATCATAGAAAATTCTCGAAAAACATTTAACTGTCGATAAGATACATCTTTTCGGTGGTAACATGGCAGTTCCAGATTTTCAACCCGACACTGAGGCAGCGTTCAGGCAAGGCTACGCAGCTGGCAATATGCGCCTTGAACAAAAAATCTTCAATGAGCTTGCAAAGCGTGGCAAGACAGTGGTTGAGCGAGCAGAGCTAGTTCGCGGAGCTGTTAGTGGAATGCTAGACGCTGGTCGCTGGACTTGTGTCGCCGAATACTTCTTCCCGTCAAATGATGGCCGCGGCGCAACTTGCGAAAGCGTTGTCGGGCCGCTATTCGATGCAGACAACCCTGAATTTGTTGAAGCATTTGGTCGT
>JACCDG011686240.1_pt1 | contig 16703 bp, 14 predicted proteins | sample 7442471 | NCBI WGS metagenome assembly JACCDG01 (sample SAMN15323444, study PRJNA562643) | freshwater metagenome | isolation source: river surface water | place: USA:Blue River Watershed | collected 2017-08-17 | reverse complement strand
GCCGAGCGGAACACCCGCATGCCCGAGACCGGGTCGTTGCGCGACAGGATGACGACTTCAACCCGCTGTGCATCGGCATCGTTGAACGCCAGAAGCTTGCGCACCAAAGAAAACGCCACGCCCGGCTTGGCAGGCTCTTCCAGCCGCCCCAGCTGCAGCTGCATATAAGCCCGGTCGTCGCCTTGCTCGAAGACCTGGTTCTCCTCTTCGAAGTCGAACAAGGCACGCGAAGAGATCGCGACGACGAGTTGGCCTTCCAGGGATGCGGGCATAGATCCTCCAAGCGCAGAAAGTACAAATGTAGGCGCAATTGCCATCAATGAGCAGTGACAGCAGTACAACAAGGGACTTGATCAAAGGCGTAAATTCAATTACAAAAAAAGTTAACTATTAAATATATGAAAATCAATGTTATAAACTTGAATTAGCTGATACAGTAGAGATGTGACTGATCGGTATTTTTCCACTTTTTAAAGTAAAGGAACTCCATGCTCAACATGAAAATATTGGCCCCAGCAATCGCTGCGGCTGCATTGGTGGCCTGTGGTGGCGGAGGCGGCGGTGGTGCCTCTTCGACACTGACAGGCAAGGTCATTGACGGTTACATCACTGGAGCCAAGGTCTGTCTGGATGTCAATAGCAATTTGATTTGCGATGCTGGTGAGCCGAATGCTGTTACGACAGCTGGCGGCAATTACAGTCTTTCATATGCAGGTTCAATTGATGGGTTGCGCGTTCTTGCGGTCGTTGAACCAGGTCCAGGTGTTGCGGACGAAGACCTGGGTCCTATCGAGAAAAGTTTTAATCTTTTGGCCCCCGCCGAATCAGCGAGTGTTGTAACACCCCTTACTACGATGGTGGCTGTCGAAATGTCTTCGAAAGGCCTGACTGCAGAGCAGGCGACGACGTCGATCAGGACAGCCCTGAACTTGCAAGCGAAAGATTTGTTGGGATATGACTTTAAGGCTGCATCAGTTTCAGGCACCGACACTGAAACGCTCAAAATTGCGCAAGTGACAGCTGCGGCTTTGTCGGCAGTTCAAGAAGAAATCAAAACAGGCGCCTCAGACACTTTGTCTAGCGGTGAAATTTTTAAAGCTGCAGTCAAACAGGTGAAAACAGTGATTTTGCCTTCCTTGATGAAGACAGATGGAACAGTGAATCTTGACATTGCTGGTAAGAAACAGGCGGATTTAATTGCTGCTGTTAAAACAGAATCTAATTTGACTAATGTCATTCAAGGTCAACTTCAACAAATCGTTGCCAGTACAAAATCTGGAGATGGCAGTGTCGTTGATTTGATTCAGGCGTTTAAAGATGGATTGATCATTGCTGAAAAAAGCAGTGGTGACTATATCAATAAAAGTAATATTCGAATTAATGGCTATTGGGGTGGCTATGATGATGCATTGGTTGTGCAGTCAATGCAATTTGATATCAACCAACTCACGGCTCCCCCAGCAAATAATGAATGGGTTTGGACAAGCGACCCATCTACAGGTAAAGACTGGTACAGGGTTTATGAGTCTGCAAATGTCAAACATGTTTATGATGGTACAAAGTGGACTTCAGTTACCGAGAATGGTTCATTTGGTGTCAAGCCAATCATCAGTGGTAACTGTTTGATATCGCCAATTGCAGCAGGGTCTACTGAGGGCGATAAGTTCTGTGCTGTTGCGAAAAATTTGACTGGTCAAAAAATTAAATACTATGTCCCAGAAATTTGCAAGGACGACAGTGGAGATCCTAAAGCTGGCTGTGATCCAGAGGCTGTATTTCCATCTGGTTCAATTGGATATGATTTTAATGTGACTCCAACAGTTGATTATTATTCATTTTGGGCGGATATGGACTGGGATGGCTATCATTATGTGGGGAGAACGCAGGCCAATCAATCTCCTTATCGAACTTTACTCAGCTCACCTGCTCCTACTTTTGAAAAATTCATTGAAGGGCTGAAAGATTCTCCGCAATGGACGGGTTCAGGTTGTAGTGTTGGTTTTAAAGTGAGTGTTTATGATTCTGTGACGAAAAAAGGCACAATGCTTTGGGGTGAAAATACAAGTAAATCTTGTTCTAATGCGTCGGTTGTTAAATATACCGAGACTACTAATTTCTCTATTGAGATCTTGGGTGGTAAGGATATTATGAAAACATTGCTCCCTAATATTTATAGAAAGAAAAATCCTGGCGATGGCAGTGTTTACAAGGTATTTGGAATTTTTCCATCGCCTGGTAATTCTGGTGTGAGTGGTATCTACAGTGGTGATTTCAACCCAAAGGGAATGACGGTTTCGATTCCTTTTGGTAACATTAATTCAAATACGCAAATTGCCAATAAAATTCTGTTTGATGCTGCGCTTCCATATGTGAACATAAACAAGCCTTACCCATACTAAGCATGCAGGCCATAGAGTGACGAAACGCCCGCACCAGCGGGCGTTTTTTATTTCACCCATTGGTTCAACTCCATGATCGGCATCAGCACCGCCAGCACGATCAGCATGACCATGCCACCCATGCCGACAATCAGCAGGGGTTCTAGGATCGTGGCCAAGGCCATGGCGCGGCGCTGCACTTCGGACGACAGTTGCGTGGCCGCCCTTTGCAGCATCACAGGCAGTTGGCCGGTTTGTTCACCCAGCCGGGCAAACATGGACAGCAGACCCGGAAATCGTGCATTTTGGGCCAATGCCGTGCCCAAAGGCGCGCCTTCTCTCACCCGGACCAGGGCTTCGAGCGCGTCGGCGCGCAAAGCCTGGTTGGAAAGCGTATCGGCTGCAGCTTGGAGGGCTTTGAGGATGGGCACGCCAGCGGCCGTGAGCATGGCCAGCGTCGAGGCAAAGCGGGCGCTGTTGTAGCCCCGGGCCAGTCGCCCAATCAAGGGAAGGCGCAGCCAAGCAGCGTCAAATTTCAAGCGAAATGCGGTTTGTTTCAAGGCCAGACGCAAGCCAAATGCGCCGCCAGCAGCGGTCAGCAGCAACAGCCAACCCCAAGTTCGCACAAAGTTGCTGATGCCCAACATGCCCACCGTGAGCAGAGGCAGCTGGCGCTTGGTGCCCGCAAACACCCCCGCCACTTGTGGCACCACTGAAGTCACCAGAAAAATCACAATGGCCAGCGCCACCAAGCTCACGATGGCTGGGTACAGCGAAGCCGACAGCAGTTTGGAGCGCAAGACTTGCTGGTCTTCCAGATCGTTGGCCAGTTGGTTGAGCACATCACCCAGGTGACCGCTTTCTTCACCCGCAGAGATCACCGACCGGTCAATCGCAGGAAACTCTCCCGGATGCATGCCCAGTGCTCGGCCCAGGCTGCTGCCCGAGTTGACTTCGGCCCGAATCGCCGCCATCAGCTGGCGCTGCTTGTCGTGTTCGGACTCTTCGGCCAAGGCAGACAGAGCCCGCTCAATCGGCAAGCCGCTGCCCACAAGCCCTGCCAATTGCCGGGTCCAAATGGCGCGTTGGCTGGTGCTGAAGGCGCGGCTGTTGCCAATGCTGCGCTGCCACCAGGGCAGACTTGAGGCGTTGTTGTCAGCAGCCCCGGCAGCGATGACTTCCACCGCTAACGGCACCAAGGATTGCGTCCGCAGTTGCGTGCGAGCCGATTTCAGGCTGTCGGCTTCGACGATGCCTTTACGCGTGGCACCGTCGGCTTGCAGGGCTTCAAAGCGGTAAGCGGGCATGCGGCTCAGTCTCGCGTCACGCGCAGCAGTTCTTCGGCGCTGGTGATGCCGGCATCCACCAGGCGTTGGCCGTCGTCGCGCATCAGCACCATGCCTTGTGCCAAGGCGGTGGCGCGCAATTCGGATTCGGCGGCACGGTTGTGGATCTGGGCGCGGATCTCGTCACTGGCGACCAGCAATTCAAACACCCCGGTGCGCCCGGCATAGCCGGTGTGGCCGCATGTGTCGCAGCCAGAACCACCGCAGTCCGTGCAGCGCTTGCGCACCAGACGCTGGGCCAGCACACCCAGCAAGGAGGAGCTCAGCAAAAAGGGCTCCACGCCCATGTCGGTCAAGCGCGTCACGGCGCTGACCGCATCGTTGGTGTGTAAGGTGGCCAGCACCAAGTGGCCAGTGAGGGAGGCCTGGATGGCAATCTGCGCGGTCTCGAAGTCGCGGATCTCGCCGATCATGATCACGTCCGGGTCTTGCCGCAAGATGGCGCGCAGGGCCTTGGCAAAGGTGAGGTCAATCTTGGCGTTGACCTGGGTCTGGCCTACGCCGGGCAGTTCATACTCGATCGGGTCTTCCACCGTCATGATGTTGTTGCGCGTGGCGTCCAGCCGCTGCAGGGCGGCATACAGGCTGGTGGTTTTGCCGGAACCCGTGGGGCCGGTTACCAACAAAATGCCGTGCGGCTGACCAATGAGTTGGTCCACTTGCTGCAGCACGCGGCCTTGCATGCCCACGGCTTCGAGCGTCAGGCGGGCTTCGCTTTTGTCCAAAAGACGCAACACGGCGCGTTCGCCATGGGCGCTGGGCAGAGTGGACACGCGCACATCGACCGCGCGCGAGCCCAGGCGTAGACTGATGCGGCCGTCTTGGGGCAGGCGTTTTTCGGCAATATCCAGCTCCGCCATGATTTTCAGGCGCGAGATCAACGCGGCGTGCAGAGCGCGGTTGGGTTGTACCACTTCGCGCAGCGTGCCGTCCACGCGAAAGCGCACGCTGCTGTGGCGCTCATACGGTTCGATGTGGATGTCGCTGGCGCCGTCGCGTGCCGCCTGCGTGAGCAAGGCGTTGAGCATGCGGATGATGGGCGCGTCGTCACTGGCCTCCAGCAGGTCTTCCACCGCAGGTAACTCTTGCATCATGCGCGACAAATCAGCTTCGGATTCGACCTCGCTGACCACCGCCGCAGCGGTGGACGCGCTGTTGGCCTGCCCGCCCGAATAGGCCTGGTTGATGCGTTGCGCCAGTTCGCCTGGGGCCCAGTGCTGCATCTGAAAGCCTTGGGCAGCGAACTTGCGTGTGACTTCGGAGAGCGCCGAGCGGTCGCTCTCGTCGCACCAGTTCAGGGTCAAGCTGTCGCCATCATCGTCGAGCAGCAGTTGGCTGCTTCGGGCAAAGGCGTAGGGCAGGGGATGACGCATGGCTTGGTGCTCAGGGCTGGCGGGACTGAGGTGCTGCAGGTGCTGGTGCAGCAGGTGCCGCGTTCCCCGTACCCACGGGCGGCAACACCGCCGAGCCATTGACAGGCAAGGGGCCTGTCGCGGCAGGTTGGAAGCCTTGCTGATTCAAACGCATTTGCTCATAACGACCCATGGAAAGGGCTTCGGTGGCAGCGCCGTCGCGTGCCACCACTGGACGCAAGAACACCATCAGGTTGGTTTTCTTACGGGTGCGTGCCTCTGACTTGAACAAATTGCCAAACAAGGGGATGTCGCCCAGTCCGGGGACTTTTTCCTGGCTGGTGCTGGTGTCGTCTTGCAGCAAACCACCCAACACGACGATGGAGCCGTCGTCCACCAGCACGTTGGTTTCGATGGAGCGTTTGTTGGTGATCAGGCCATCTTTGGAGCCGATGGATTTGGCGTCCACGTTGCTGACTTCCTGGTAAACCTGCATCTTGATCGTGCCGTTCTCGCTGATCTGGGGCCGGACCCGCAGTGTCAGACCCACATCTTTGCGTTCAACGGTGGTGAAGGGATTGGTGGTGCCCGCTGCTGCTGCCGCATAAGAACCGGTCACAAAGGGCACGTTCTGGCCAATCACGATCTTGGCCTCTTCGTTGTCCAAGGTGAGCAAGTTGGGTGTGGACAGCACGTTGGCATCGCCACTGGATTGCAGAAAACGGGCCAGTGCACCCAAGGCGAGCACGCCGTTTCGCTGTTGTCCGACAGCCAGGTTGAGGCCGGTAGATGGGGTGTATTGGCCCGAAGCTGCGCCGGCCGCCAAAGTGAACAGATTGGTGCCGCCCACCGAGAAGTTGGTGCCCAACACGCGCACGGTGTTGCTGCCTGTGCCCGTGCCGCTGATCCATTGCACGCCAAATTCGGCCGCTTTGTCGGCACTGACCTCGGCGATCAGGCTTTCCACAAACACCTGGGCGCGGCGCTGGTCGAGCATGTCGATGACGCTGCGCAGTTGCCGGTATTGCGGCTCGGGCGCAGTGATGATGAGTGCGTTGGTGGCCGGATCGGCCTGAATTTGCCCACCTGTAGAAGGTTGCGCTGCCGGGCTGCTGGCACCGGGTGTGCTGGTCGCTGAGTTGGCACCAGCCGCAGGAGCCGCAACGCTCACAGAGCCGGTCACCGCATTGCTGCCTTGTGCTGTTATGGCTGCCCGCAAGGTGGTCGCCAATTTGGTGGCATCTGCGTTCTTCAGATACACCACATGGATGTTGCCGCTGGCAGCGCCTGCGCCTGTCGCATTAGGCTGGTCCAGTTGTTCGGCCAAAGAGCGGGTCAAGGCCAAACGCGCCGGATTGGCCGCTCGCACGATCAGCGAATTGGTGCGTGTATCGGCCAGGACGGTGGTTTTGAACAGGGCGTCGGTTTGGCCCTGCGCGGCGGGTGCGCCCGCTGCAGCCCCCGAGTCGATCAGGCGCTGCAGCATGGGCCCCAGGTCCCCGGCAATGCCGTGCTTCAAGCGAATGATTTCCACCCCGGTGGCGTTGGACACATCCAGCGCTGCAATGATGCGGCCCAGGCGCTGCAGGTTGTCGCCATAGTCGGTGATCACCAGCGCATTGGTGCCAGGGTTCACGTTGATGGTGTTGTTGGGGCTGATGAGGGGGCGCAGCACAGGCACCAGGTTGTTGGCGTTTTCGTGGTTGAGGCGGAAGATTTGTGTGACGATTTGCCCGGAGCCAGCGGGCACGGCCCCAGCCGACACGGCACTGCTTTGCAGCTTGGCTTCGGCTTCGGGCAGCACGGTGTAAAGACCTGCCGACTCGACCACGGCAAAGCCTTGTGTTCGCAATTGCGCGGCAAACAGACGCAGCGCTTGGGCGGGGGGCACGGGGAGGTTGCTCGACAAGGACATCGTGCCTTTGACCCGGGGGTCCACCACCACGTTGTAACCTGATAAGGTGGCCAGTGTGCGGGCCACGGCGTCGATCTCGGCATTCACAAAGTTGAGCGTGACGGGTTCTTTCGAGCGTGCAGCCAGTGCAGGTGTAGGGGCTTTGGGCTCGTTCGAAGCTTGGGCTTGTGCCAATGGCGCAGCGATGCAGGCCAGGGTCAAAGCAAACCATTGCCAACGTGCTGGCGTTGACAGAGGCGCCGTCAAGGTGGACATCCAATGGCAGAGCGATGGGGAGGTGTTCATGGCGTTAGGGTGTATGTGGTTAAGTATGTGATGGGTTTTGACAGGGCTCACCCCAAAGAGATCAGGCTGCGTGCGCCTTCTCGGCGGCCCAAGATGTTCAGTAAATTGTTGAGGGCGGCTGCTTCGCCCTCTTGTGCGCTGGCTTCGCCCTTGAAGCGCAAGCGGCTACCCACCCATTGGCCTTCGCCGCTCAAGAGCAAAGGCCCTTGCTGCGTGCTCAGTTGCAAGCTGGGTGTGGGGGTGCCTTCTGGGCTACCGCGCAATTGCAGCAGGTAACTGCCGATGGGTTGAAGGGTGCTCAGGCGCGTTGACAGATTTTGCAATTTCATGTCGACCTGACCTTTCATTTGCATTCGGCCTTGCGTCCAGTGCATTTGCAAGGCTTGGGTGTGCAGTTGCAATTGACCATCGGGTTGCAAGGTGTTCCAGGGTGCACCCAAACCTGTGAGCAAGGCGGCGGGCCAGGTGGATATGTGGTCACTGGCTTGAACTTGCCAAGTGGACCAGCCTGCTTGGACTTGCCATACGGCGGCTTCGCTCATGCAGCAGTCGGCCTGCCATTTGATCTGCAGACCCGCCCATTGCGGTGTCAGCGTCCATTGCAATCGGCCGGCCAGGGCCTGTGCATCGCGGCTTTCGCCGCCGCCGGTCAACACCAGTTGGGCCGAACCCGACCATACCGTGCCGCGCGCATCGCGCCACAGAACTTGGCCTTGGCTTGCTTGTGCGATGCCCCACGCCAGCCAACGTGCCGGTGCCCAGATCAGCAAGGCCAAGGCCAAGCCGAGCAGCGCTCCCCACAAGGCATAAGCCCAAGCCGGACGGGTGGGTGTGGGGCTCATGGCAATCGCAGCACCAAAGAGCCGCGCAACAGGACTGGACCATTGGCGGGTTGGGTCGTTGTTTGGGTGGGCTTGTTGGCACTAGCAGGTTGCGCCGGGGCGGCACCTTGCTGCAGCTGTGCCTGTATCGGCATGGCCAGGGCACGCTCTCGCGCCAGGCCCATCCAGCGTGCCAAAGCCTCGGGTGGTGCGGCCTCGACTGTCAGGGTTGCGCGCTCTCCCTGCAGATTGAGTTTGGCACCAGGGCCCAATTCAGCCAGGTTCTTTTCCAGCCACTGAACCGATTCGTTTTTGCTGATCGGATTGGGGGCTTGCAGTTTTTTAGCCTGCGCTTGCAGCTGGCGCATGGTTTGGGTTTGAGCATCCAGACGGGCTTGCTGTGCAGGGGCTGCTTGCCAGGTGCGCCATGCTGGTGCCAGCGCCAATTGCCACATTGCGGCCAGCATAAGTACCGCCCCAGCCAGACGCAGGAGTTGTTTTTCGCGCGGCGTACGCTGTGCCCAGACGGGCTCCAAGGCGGCCAGCACTGAATTTTTCGAAGGGGTGTCGCTCATGGCTTGACCTCCTCAGAAGGTGCGACGGTCATCAGCCATGCATCGCCCTCTGCACGCCAACGGTAGCCGCGTGTTGTCAGCGCTTTTTGCAGGGCCAGTTGTTCAGCGTTGCTCAACTTGAAGTTTTGCAGGCGCAACTGACCCGGCTGGTAAACCCATTGACCAGGCGCTGCAACGCCAGCAGGCATGGCTTGGCCCAGGCTGCCCAGCATCGACTCCAGATCGCTGGCATGGAGTTGACCGGAAGCCTGGCGCAAGCGCTCGACTTCTTTGGCCATTTGCACAGGCGCATCCACCACAACCTGCGTTTTAGGAAAGGTTTCGCGAAGTATTTGGGACCAGCTTTGTTGCTGCGCTTGCCAATCGGCGCGGGTTTTCCAGGCCCAGGCATTGAGCCCGATCAGCTGCCCTGCCAGCAAGGTCCATACCCCCCAGCGCACGGGACGCCAAGCGGCACTGTGCCAAAACGTGCTGGCAGCGCGTTGCCAGACCTTCAGTTGGCGGGAACGGGCATTCGCCTTGAAGTCAAACTGCGCCAGATCCCAGTCAGCCGCCATGGCGGCCAGCCAGTGCTGGCCGGGCGGAATCAAGCGCGCGGGGCTGTCCAGCATGTCGCTGAGCCAAGCCACCATGCCCGGTTCAGCCTGGATGTCGATGTCTTGCCGGTCTTGATCAGAAAGTCCCAGTCCTTTGCCCAGCCCGCGTAGCGTTTGCACAGGCTGCCCCCAAACGCCACGCTCGGGGTGAGACATCCACAGCCATCCTGTCTGGGTATCGCCCAAGGCGGTCAGCTGGAGTTGCGCCCCTGACGAAACGCCGGAGGATGGATTCAGTTCGGGCACGATGCGGTGCACCGTCAAGCCCGCTTGCTCCAGCGCCTGCAGGTGGGCGCTGAGCCAGTTGCGTTCACACACGGCGACCCATGGGCGAGGCGTGCTGTGCCAGTCTGGCTGCATGGCCATGTGCAGTTGCGCCGGATCATCCAGCACGCGATCTTCCAGCAGGCCTTGCAAGGCCGATTGCAATCGGGCAGCCTGTTTGTGCAAACCGGGAGGCAAGTCCACTTGGTGCCATGACAGTGCTGTCGCTGGCAGCAAGGCCACCACATCGGTTTGCCGATCTGCCAAGGGCAAAAGGTTGGCCGTGGCCCACTGCCTTGGCAACGCTGTTGTGCCCAGTTGGGCATCAACGACCGCGTACGGATACGTCAAACTGGGGCTGGGCTGGCCAAGCGGCAATTGAATGATCAGGGTGCGCATGAGCGGCTCATTGTAGAGGGGTGGTCAGGCGTTGTTGGGGGCTCCGCACCCGCCACACCATGCTGACTTGGTTACCGTCGCGGCGCACCAGCGACTGTTCTTGCTGCACCACCTGGTCGATGCGCATGCGGCCATGGACCTCGAAATAACGGCTTTGAACGCTGTGTTGTCTGTCGTCCAGTTGGCGGCCCGCTGTGCCCAGTGCTTCGCGGGCGGCGTCCAAATTGAGCCAATGCCCGCGCTGGCGAAGGTCCACCGCTTGCCGCGCAGAAGCCAGGTCCAGCCCGGGCAAGCTGGCGGACAACACTTCGGCCGATGCCGTGTTCAGGTTCACGGGCGTCGCTTCAGGCAGCAAGGTGATGTGGGGCTGCAGGATCGCCAGGGTGCGGGGGCTCAATCCCAGCCACACCAATTGGGCGGTTTGCTGTGGCATGAGGGCCGTGTTGTCGGTGGCTGATGTGGGCTTGGCGCTGCTTTGCGTTTTGGCTTGCAGTGCAGCTTGCAGTTGAGTTGCCAGGGTTTGCAGCTCAGCCCGTGGCAGGTTCAGGCGCTCAAACAAGGCGGCAAAACGCTCCAGCATTTTGGGTGAAACTTTGCCGTCCTCGATCAGGTTCATCACGTTCATGCGCGATTGCGCATCGATGATCTGGCCTGACAAAAACACTTCGGCATCGCCCTCACGCCACTGTTGGTCCTGCGACAAAAAGGTCGATAACTTGGACTCTTGCACTGGCAAAGCCCAGGGCTCGCCCAAATGGTCAACACCTGCGCCTTGCGCCGATACAGCGTCTTCCCGCAAGATGAGGCGGGTCCAGTCCAGCGCACCCGTCATCATCCAGGCGGTCTGGCTTCGCCCGCGCTCGGCGATTTCGATCTCGACTTGCCGCCAGTGCTGCCACAGGGCAGCACTGGCCAGCGTCGTGACCAAGGCCACGGTGAGCATGGCCATGAGCAATGCAGCACCCCGTTGACGCTGCTTGTGTGGGGCGGGCGTGCTGTACCTCACGAAGACGCTCCCGACAGGGTGGGGCGAACCCAGTCCATGGTCACCGCACCCGCACCCGAAGGGCCCGGTGGCAGGCTCAGTAACAGACGAACACCATCGGGGCTGCTTCCATTCGCGTTGGCATTTGAGCTGGCAGCGGGGTTGTTCGTCTGTGTCACGGCATCGCTGGACAAGGGGTTGGCCCAGCTGCCGCCGCGGTGGACAAACAGTTGCCAGCCAGCCAAGGGGTGAATTTGTACTTGGCCAGCGTGGGATGCCTCGCTCGGCGTCTGGCCCCATTGCTGCGCCAGATTCCAGGCGTTTTGCCATTCGTGCCGTTGTGTCAAGGGGGTTGATTGCCAGCGCTGCCAGTCACCGCCGCCTGGACGGCCAGGGTCGCGACGCCAAGTCCAGGCCACCACGCGCACGCTGGCTTGAGGGTCTGCGCTGGTCTGCGGCGCTTGTGCGCTTCGGCGCGTCAGGCGCAGCACTTGACCGTCCCAGTCCCAGCTGGGTGTACCAGGCAATTCGGCCAGTTGGTCCAGGTCGGTCTGCCATTGGGCCAGGCCGGCTTGCAAGGTGCGGATGTCGTCAGAGCGGGATTGCAAGCTGCTTTGTGTGCGCAGCATGCCGTCCAGCCCGCGCCAAGCCATCAAGGCCATCAAGGCCATCACGCTGATGGCCACCAGCACCTCAATCAGCGTGAACCCACCGAATGGTGAATAAGTTAAAGCTTTGCCTCTGTGGGAGCGAGCCCCCGCTCGCGAATGGTCGTGGTCCACAAGCCTTCGCGAGCAGGGGCTCGCTCCCACAAATGATGGTTTGCTGGCACGCATCAGTTGCGCCCCATCACCGTAGAGACCTGCAGCACATACTCGCCCTGTTCCAGCACCCGCGCATCCACTCGCCTGAAGTTGGGGTTGGGTGTGGGCCGCACCGATACCTCTACTTGCAGCACACGCCCAGCCTGCATGCATTCGACGCTGCGGTTGCCTGTATCGGGCAATTGCCTGCGCAGCCGCAAAGCAATCAGCTCGTTGTCCGCGCAAATTTGCCCCAGCATGGTCGCTGTCTGTCGATCGGCATTGCGGCTCAGCGAGCCTGTCGCCTTCAAGCCCGCGATCAAGGCCACAGCCGTGATGCTGAGCGCGACCAGCACTTCAATGAGTGTGAATCCGCGCTGGTTCATGGCAACACCGCTTGCGCTTTGTTTTGAACCCTGAAAGGACGCAGGCCATCGGTGACCACCCACAGCTGCCGCTCAGGCCGGGTGCTGCTGTACAAGGCCACGGCCCGTGGCTCGATCAGAGGTTCCGGTCCGAGCAGCAGTGCGGTATCGGATGCAATGCGGGTGCTTGAGGTCAGCCACTCCCGGGGCAAGCCCGGTGGCGGCAAACCCTCGAACACAAAGCCATGCGCACCCCCTTGGGCTTGGGCTCGCCAAACCACCGGGGTGCCATGGGCACGAGCCTGGGCGCGTGCCGTTTCGAGCAGGTTGGCCAAGCGTTCAGCATCGCGCTCCAGGGCGCTGTCTGCGCTGTCCCGCAGCGAAAAACTCACGCCCGCCGTGGCCACCGCGATCAAGGCCACGACCACCAGCAATTCCAGCAGGGTGAAGCCTCGGGCTTGGTGCAGCAGGCGTTTACTGCCAGCTGCCAATGTCTGCATTGTTGCCCTCACCGCCGGCCTGACCGTCAGCGCCAAAGGACAGCACATCCACCTCGCCCTTGATGCCAGGGTTCATGTATTGATAAGGGCGTCCCCAGGGGTCGTTGGGCAGCTTGTCCAGATAAGGCTTCCAATTGCCCGGTACTGGCTCGGTGGTGGGCTTGAGCGTGAGGGCGTTCAGCCCTTGTTCCCCTGTCGGGAAGCGCTGGTTGTCCAGCTTGTAAAGCTTGAGGGCCTGCATCAGGTTGCCCACATCGGTGCGCGCTGCGGTGATGCGGGCATCGTCTGCGCGACCCAGCACATTCGGCACGATCAGTGCGGCCAACACGCCAATGATGGCCAGCACCACCATCAGCTCGATCAGCGTGAAGCCTCGTTGCTTGCGCGATTTGTTTATCAATTCTGTTTTCATAAAGGCCATCATAATCTGCGAATGCCGACATTTTCATCGCCGAACCTCTCCGGTCGTCACGGTCTGTTTCTGCTCACAACAGCCGTCTGGGCCCTTGCGGCAGCCAGCGTGGCTTATTGGGCCTTGCATTGGCCAAAGGCCGAGCCAACCGTAGAGGTCTCTGTTTCTGCTGCCAAAAACCGTGTCAACGACCTGCACGTGCCCATGGCCAGGGCATTGGGCCAACCAGCAAGCTTGGCTACAAGCACTGCGTCTCAGACCAGCAGCAGCTTCAAACTGATGGGCGTGATCGCCAGCGCATCGGGCCAAGGCAGCGCCCTGATCGCCACAGATGGCCAGCCACCCAAGGCCTACCGGGTCGGCCAAACTGTCCAAGTCGGCTGGACACTCGTGTCCTTGACGGCGCGACAAGCTCGTCTGAAGTCAGCCTCTGCAGAGGTGCTGCTTGACTTGCCTTCGGCAGAAAAGCCTTAATTTTTTGCTTTTGACATTTCTGTTGTTTAAGGGTTTGTACCAATATTTACTTGCTTCTAAAAAGTATTTTTCAGGAGCACAATGAACTGATCAGTATTTTTTTGCCTGAAAGGTTCTTATGTTGAAGCAAACAATGAGGTTGGTGTTGTTGCCCGCTGCGGCTGCTGTGTTGGTGGCTTGTGGAGGGGGCGGTGGGGGCGGTGGCGGTCAGGCCATCACATTGAATGGTACAGCTGCGGTGGGTGCTGCAGTTGGTGCAGCGACTGTCAGCGTCTTCGACTCGACGGGATTGTTGGTCGGTACAGGTACGACAGGAGCTGACGGTAATTTTTCAATCACACTCACAACCAACGGCAAAGCGCCTTACGTTCTGAAAGTGGTCAAGGATGAGATCACTCTGCACGCACTGCATGCCGATTCTGGAAGTGGTGTTGTCAACGTCACGCCGTTGTCAGATGGCGTGGCTTCCATGTTGTCACCAACCGGTAGCTCCTCAGGATTCATCTCTGCATTGCAGGCCGGTGCAAGCGCGCCTACCCCTGCCATGATCAAAGAGCGCCGCGAAGTGGTGTCCACGGCGCTAGGCGGCATGATCACAGCGGCTGGTGTCACTGGCGATATCTTTACAACGGCCTTCAGCACCAACGGTAAAGGACAAGACAAGTTGCTTGACTCGGTGTCTGTGAGTTCGGTTGCAGATGGTCAAACAAAAACTGCCAACCTTCAGCTGACTTTCAAGGTTGCAACAGACCCTGAAAATCCGAATTTAGAAATGCCCGCTGTCAATCTGAACTCGAAGTCATCGTTAGCAGATGCTCTGGCGGAGAAAAATAGAATTGGAGTTATTTCTCCTAGCGATTTGCCGGCCGATAATGCAGGTGATTTGTACAAAGGCTTGATCGCTAATTTGAATAATTGCTACAAAGATGCACCTACTGTTCGGACGGATGGCTCCAGTGTCGTGACTTCGGCGGCATGCAAAAAAATCTTTCTGAACAACGATCCTACCCAGTATCTGAATTATGGGCAACGGTTGGGTGCCACCAAACAGTTTGCAGGTCTTTTCACATATCCGGGTGAGGTGACTTTCAAACCGGTGGATAAACCTTATCTGGTGCAAGATCTAATGGGTGTCAAGCGCGGTGACGGCGTGGGCCGAGCCATTGTGGCCATGTCTTGGGTGAATGAGCACGGTAATCGCGAGAACATCATGCTCTACGCAACGAAATACACGCTTGATGGGCAGGAAATTCTGGGCTTATCTGGTGATCGCAATAGATACGGTTGGTCAGTTAACTCGCATAATCAAAAAAGAGAATTTCCTCTTAGAGAGGATAAATCATTAGATTATGTAACAAGTGGTTATTTGTTTTCTGTTCGAGATATTATCGAAGGAGGTAATTCTGTTGTCAGTTATGCAACGGTCACTTCGCCTACTGGTAAGAAAACATTGATGGCTTCTGCTTCTGGCGGTGCTTCACGTGACTTAGTGATTTGCAAATTTGATGAAGTTGTTTTGGATGTCAACAAAGTTCCACAGAGACCTAGTAATCAAACAAATGGTAAGTATGTTTGTACCGGAAATGCTAAATCTATTACATTTGCAGAGAAGTTTGTAACGCCTACCGAAACGCGTAAACCATCATCAATAACCAATGCCGGTATTTTGAGACCTCTTGATAGTAATGGTTTGCGTTACACGCCGGATTCCGAGACTTTGTCAAAGTATCCTAGTATGGGGCTTTGGAGCATTGTTTATACATTCACGGATGGTCGTCAACCTGTTACGCAGAAAACATGGTCGGTCGCGCGGCCAATGACGGCTGAAGAGTTGATGGGCCCTGATGGTCCCGATGCTGTGATGCCGCGCTACACAGATGAAAGCATCGCTGCGCTCAAGGCTTTGAAAGTCAGTCAAGTAGGTAATTTGACCGCTTGTCACCCAACCAATCCAGGAGCTTGTGTTCCGGCTCAGTCCCCTATCCCCGCACCAACTTCGGGTGGTTTTGCGTTTACCTGGACACCTAACAGCATTGTCCCAGTCACGTCACTTTGGGCCTCTGGACGCAGAAATGATGATACGAAAACATGGATAAGCTCCACAGTAGCCAACAGCAGTACTGTTCTAGTGCCATCTTGGGATGATCAGCAGCTTGTCCGTTCAACCACTACAAGCGCCCAAGTGATCTGTTCGCGTCAGACTTCAACCGATACGCATTGCGCCACTGTCGGAGCGGCTGGAACTACAGATGCCTATAATCCAAAGACATGGATGTCTTATTCCGAACTGTGGGGTAAAGATGCTCAACAACGCAGCATGATGCGTTCTTACAACTGGTACTTGCCCACTTTCTGACGTTAGGTGTCTGAGATCAGATTTTTAATAAATATTATGAAAATCAGTCTCAAATAATTTCTTATTCATCAAGGGAAACATGCATAGCCATGTTTCCCTTTTTTATTACCCCTCTTACCCCCGCAAAAACAAGCGATAAACCGGATTCTCCGTCTCTTCCGTATACGGATACCCCAGCGCCTGCAGAAACTTGTCAAACGCCTTGCCGTCCTTGGGCGGTACTTGCAGGCCCACCAAAATGCGCCCGTAATCCGCACCCTGGTTGCGGTAATGGAAGAGGCTGATGTTCCAGCCCGGGCGCATCAGGCTCAAGAATTTGAGCAAGGCACCTGGGCGCTCAGGAAATTCAAAACGCAGCAGTCGCTCGTCTTGCGACAGCGCCGAATGCCCGCCCACCATGTGGCGGATGTGTTCTTTGGCCAGCTCGTCGTGCGTCAGGTCAATCGCCTTGAATTGCTGCTTGTTGAATTTGGCCGCGATCTTGGCGCTTTCGCCCTTGCCGTGGGTGCTCAAACCCAAAAACACATGGGCTTTGTCCGAGTCGCTCATGCGGTAATTGAACTCGGTCACATTGCGCGGGCCACCCGGCAAGCTGCCGATCAGCTCTAAAAAACGCTTGAAGCTGCCGCGCTCTTCGGGAATGGTCACCGCAAACAGGGCTTCTTTTTCTTCACCCACGTCGGCGCGTTCGGCCACAAATCGCAGGCGGTCAAAGTTCATGTTGGCGCCGCACAAAATGGCTGCAAAGGTCTGGCCCTTGCACTTGTGCGCAGCCACATACTGCTTGATGGCCGCCACGGCCAGTGCGCCTGCAGGCTCCACGATCGAGCGTGTGTCGACAAACACATCCTTGATGGCCGCGCACACCGCGTCGGTG
>JACCDG011106128.1_pt1 | contig 16705 bp, 20 predicted proteins | sample 7442471 | NCBI WGS metagenome assembly JACCDG01 (sample SAMN15323444, study PRJNA562643) | freshwater metagenome | isolation source: river surface water | place: USA:Blue River Watershed | collected 2017-08-17 | reverse complement strand
ACTAAAGGTAAGAAAAGAGGGTATGTTGAGAAAAATGAATTAGATGTTTCTGGCGGACTTGGTATAACATGGAACGAGCAAAAGACCTATGATTCTAACGAAGAAGCAGACAAAGGCGATTGACATTTTAGATGACGACGAAACTACTGAACTTTTATTCGGTGGCGGTGCCGGTGGTGGAAAGACTGCTTTAGGCTGCTACTGGCAAATAAAAAGGCGGTTAAAATATCCAGAAACAAGAGGCTTAATCGGGCGTTCATCACTTAAAACTTTACGAGATACTACATTGCAGACATTCTTTGAGATAGCAAAAAACCAAAATTTAAAAAGGGGGTTACATTTCGACCTCACATCAGCACAAGATAAAGAACGTCCTAACTGTATCGTTTTTTTTAATGGTTCCTTTATTTACTTAAGGGATTTATTTTTATACCCGTCAGACCCGGAGTTCGACGATTTAGGTTCGTTAGAAATTACCGATGCTTTTATTGATGAAATAAGCCAAGTCAGCCAAAAGGCAAAAGATACTGTAAAAACAAGGATTCGTTATAAGCTAAGTGATTATAATTTAATACCGAAGTCTTTATATGCAACAAACCCAGCTAAAAATTGGGGTTACTCTGAATTTTACTTACCGGATAAAAAAAATACAATACCAAAAGAGAAAAAGTTTATTCAATCTTTGGCTATTGACAACCCACACATATCAAAAGAATACATAAAATCACTAAGGGCTTTACCTGCCGGCGCGCAAAAAGAACGTTTATTGTATGGTAACTGGGAATATTCTAACGATCCGTTAACCATGAACGAATACGAGAAAATCTTAGAACTTTATACCAACAACTTTGTCCCCAATACAGGGGTTATGTATATGACTTGTGACATAGCCTATGAGGGTTCAGACATCTTTGTTATCATGGTTTGGGATGGATTACAAGTGATTAAAGTCATAACAAACGACAAAATAAGCGAGGTGGCGGTTCCTAACTGGATAAACGAACACCGGTTAAAATACAAAGTCCCTTTGGGTAACGTGATATACGACGCCGACGGGGTAAAAAGATTTGTAAGGCAATCGGCAAGCACCGGCACATTAAACGGGGCTAAAGAGTTTCACAATAACGGAAGCCCAATTGATTCTGCTTACTTCAACCTCAAGAGTGAGTGTTACTTTAAGGCTGCTGACTATGTAAACACGAATAAAATATTCATTAAAGACGAAAGTTTTAAAGACCAATTCATACAAGAGGCTGAACAAATAAGAAAAATTGAACACGCCGATGACGGCAAGTTAAGAGTAGAGAAAAAGTCCGACCTCAAAGAAAGGTTAAAGCGAAGCCCCGACTTTTGGGATGCATTCGCAATGAGGATGTATTTTGAACTAAAACCTAAACCAAGACACTCTGCAGCCGGAACAAACTATAATCCCCAGAGGTGATTGGGCAAAGTTTTTTTAGGCAATGTTTTTACAAAGATTATTTATTTGTAAATTTGTAAATGCTTGTAAAAATCCAAAAAAAGAAGTATATCATTCCAACGTCTTGGGATAATGTGACTTGTTCGCAGTTTCAACAGTTACTACTCGCTAAGGATATTTTTGACAGAATACACGTATTAACAGGAATACCAAGAGAAATAGCTGAAAATTTAGCTTGGGATTCAATACAAATTATTTTAACCGCTATTGAGTTTTCAACAGATTTCACCGGATTAGACGGGGTTAACGTTTACCCTAAAGAGTTTGAAGGTTTTGATATTTCACAACAACCGGCACATACTATCTTATCCGTTCAAGGGGTGATTAAATCAGCGAGTAATAAATTTGAAGATGAGTTTTTAAAACACCTTTACTGTGGCGTTGATATATTAAACATCTATGTCGAACAGGCAAAACACACAGACGAAACATTAAGCGATATAAACATTTACAACGAACCAATAACAAAGTGGTTTGGACTAATGGGTTTTTTTTTGAGCAAGTGGGTAAGTTTTTCGATAAGTTCAGCGATTTATCTAACTACGAACCAAGCGAATACGAAAAAGAAGCAGGTATTGAAAGGCTCTCGGCGTTTCCACCCTATATCGGTATTATTAAACCGCTTATGGAGAAATTCAAACAAAGTGCAGACTATTTCATGAACGAATGGAACGCCACCACGATGTATATGTTTTTGTTACATGATTACGTAGAAAATGACATACAAAAAAACATCCAACAGTTAGAAAAAGAAGATAACCTATTCCAATGAACTTTAAAGAATTAAGAATAATTATTGAAACCTCAGCCGAAGCAATTGGGATGGATTACTATTTCGGAACTGAAGCTGATGGGTTTCTTAACCGGTTAACAGCCGGAGAATTATCTGATGGCGGGCACTGTTTACAACACGACACGTCCGAAGGCATAAAAGTAACAGGTGGATGGGCGGCTATTCCAATTAGGTTATCGCTACTCAGGCAGACTTTAAGAAATGTAGGCTTAACAGATGAACAGGAGCAAGGAAACGAAACTCCGCGAGAGGATTTGAGATTAGCCATGTATAACAAATGGATTGACCTAATGGCAGAAATTGACACAAACACCGATATTCAAGTTCAGGATGAGTGGACATACAAGTATATCAGTTACGGGGATAACGTAACTGAGGGGATAATGATTGACTTTAATATAATGATTTATGACTGCTGACGTTAAAATAGTTTTAGACAAATGGGCAAAGGAAAAAATACTCGACTTGAAAGAGTTTTATCTACATGCTTTGGTGTCTAATTACAACACGTCACCGCTTAAGGCTACCGGTAAATTCGGCCAGTCATTAGCTTACTCAATAGATGACAAAGGGTTAATTATTTACACTACTGTAGGGTATTTATCGGCACTAACAGAGGGGATGTCACCAAGCGAAGCAAGGGCTTTTTCATTTGACACTCTTTATAGAGATATTATCGATTGGGTAACAGCGAAGCCGGTAAAGTTAGAAGGCGGCATAAATAAGGAAACATTTGCTTACAGGGCAACTTCAAACATAATGAAATACGGCACAACTATTTATCAACTTTACGGGAGAAAAAACCAAGACACTGGATTAATAAGTAAAGTATTCAGCGAAGCAGAAGTAAACGAATTATTCATAGAATTAGAAGACATGATTTACACCGGCATAGGTTCACAATTAACAGCAACTTTGAATGGAAATTAAAACTTGGGCATATTACTGGAACTCAGCTCACCGTCCTATCGTAATTGAATACGATTACGAAGATAGAAATATAGTCGCTTACGCTGACAATGGGGGCAACTTAAAAATAACTGTAGCAAGTGCGTATAGTGAAAACTCAAGCCAAGTCCCTGTAGTTGGTGATTTTATGATTATCAAAGACACCGCTTCAGATTATACCGGACGTTGGGAAATTTTAACAGTTCACTCATCTACTGAGTTTACTTTAGACGTTCCTTATACAGGAGGCACGGTATCGCTTTATAAAGTATTCTTTGAACGCAGACCAGAAATTGAAATTTATAAAGGTTACGACACTGGCGAGGAATACGAAACCGATCTACCTTTGACTTTGGTAGCTACATTCACACCAAGAAACTCGCCAAACAATGATATAAGCTTAGATTTATCTGGATGGTTAAGGAATATTTTTTCTCTTACAAATCCTATTTCAACACCCTCGACTGACTTTACCATGTTTAACCGGTTTAGATTAAAGTTTGACGGATCTCTACAGGAATATTACCATGTTGTTAATTCAGCAATCGAAAGCGAGGAACTAAATGAAAAATTCGTAGATACTGGCCGGTATTTAGTGAACGAGCAATACCCTTATGTGATGAGTTGCGGAAACGGCACTTTAACCAAAATAACCGATGCCGAAGTGATTAACGCGGTAGGTGATTTATTAACAATAATAACAACACCATGATGATAATTGAAAACAAATTTAACATTGGCGAAACTGTTTACTTAGTAACAGATGAAGACCAAAAGCCAAGAATTGTTACAGGCATAAATGTAACAGCTAACGGATTGAGATACAATCTTGTAAATGGAATTACCGATACCTACCATTACGAACTTGAAATGTCATCTGAAAAAAATATACTAACAAAAATAACTGAGTAATGGCATATCCCAAACTACCCGCAATAAAGCGACTTCAAGTAAAGTCAGGCAGCACTCAGACATTTTATATTTACTACGGTGATAATTCTATTACGATACCTTCACCGCCTACAGGGGTTACGTTTACCGATAATAACCCAAGCGCGGATTGGTTAAGAATCCAAGTAAACGGTTCAACAGCCAGTGACAGCACGAATGATTTTGTTTTGTTTTCTTTAGTAATTGATGTTGTGGCACTGGCCGACAGCGTTACGTCTGTTTCAACTTGCTGCGATACGGAAACGCTTTATATGACTTGGTTTAATCAAATCGGCGGATGGCAGTCGTGGGCTTTTAGGAGAAAACGGTCATTTACAATTGAGATAGGTAATAAAGCCGCTCAAACATTTGTATCAGGATTAACGCAAAAATACGCAAGCATGGGGGACGTTTACGAAGGCGAAATAGTGAACTTTGATATTACATCCCGTCCACAGATTAATGCCATTAGCACGGCTAAGTATTCAATTCAGGCGTATGTATATAATTCAGAAACTGAAGAATTTGATATACCTATTTTAATCGATAGAGAGAGTTTCACTAAATATTCAAACGGGCTTAGAGATAAAGTATTCAACTTTAATTTCAAATTCATTTACGCTGAAAAATTATCAATCCAAACCCAATGAGAATTGTTGTAAATGGCATAGAGTTAAATTGTGATGCAAGGTTTCAAATGAAATACGCAGTTACCGATACGTTAAGCGCAACCGGAGGTTATTCTACTGAAATTACCCTACCGCCTACAGCGAATAATCTAAGGGCGTTCGGATTGAATGATAACGTAACCAACGAAGATGATATTTTTAACTTCCAAACAACAACTGCTGACGAAAATGGGGTAGATTTAGGTATAGAAAAATCTGAACTTATATCTATTAATCCTTTTATAATCAGGATTTACGGGACAAATTCAAACGTTTTTAATCAAATTAAAGGCAAATTAAGCGATTTGGACTGGACGGATTTAGACCATGTATGGAGTTCTACTAATATTATTGCTTCTCTTGTGTCTTCGTCAGGGTATTGTTATCCTGTTATTAACTACGGGATTTTAGATACAGTTACTAATAACATTCAATGTTCAGAGTGTTACCCTGCTGTTTTTGTAAGTGATGCTATTGAGAGAATGTTATTTGGCTATACATTAAATATTGAACTCGGGGATGAATATAACCAGTTGATACTGCCGTATTCAAATGAACGCCCAAGAGCAATAACAGACGAAGAAAAATACACTTGCGGTTTTGAGGTTTACTCATCCGGTGAGGCCATACCACTTTCAACAGAAACTGAACTTACTTTTGCAAATGAGGTTTCAGACATAGGGGGTAATTTTTCAACAAGATATACAGCCCCATTTCCCATGTTCGCATCTTTTAAATTTGAAGTGGCCGCAAAAAGTCATGTAGCATTAACTACAACAGACGTTACATTTGCCTTATACAAGGACAACGGAAGCCCTGTTTTACTTGCTACTGGAACTTATAATTTTCCGGCCACTTATACAGATAAGTCAGTATTTCAATTTTCGGATTATTTTGAAATAAACGCAGGTGATGAAATATACATCACTGCAACCGGACTAACTCAAGCTGTTGACATTCGAGGCGGTGTTGATGGTAACGGCGATGGATATACAAGGTTCATGTTATTAGACATAAAGGATATTGTAATACTTGGGTTCACTTGGCGCGTAGGATTAAACCTACCTGACATAACACAAGCGACTTTATTAGAGTATGTTTTAAATTCCTTTGGAGCGATCATACAGGCCAACGAAGCGACTAAAACTATTTACATCACTAAATTAGACACAATCCGGAACGCACAAGGCGAGGATTGGACTAATAAAATAGATTTAAGTTCACCGATAAAAAGAACTTTCGACATGGCAGAAGTAGGCAAAAAGTCAACACTTGCTTACTTAGAAGATGACAACGTAACAAAACCAACCGGAACGGATTATACTTTTGACGTTAATTCAGACAAAATAGAAGCAGAAAAAACAATCTATACTGCTCCATTTGCAGCTTGTATGACTGAAAATAAATTTTCTTTTGGGCTTCCTGTGGTGAATATAGAAGTTGACGGTGAAAGTGCTTGTAAGCCGAGAATTTTAATGAACAGGACGAGAAGATTGTCTGAAAATATTAATTACCAAGTTGATTATTCAACAGTTGGAAGCCCGACAACGGCTTTTGTCCCTTATTTCTATGACATAACAAAGACTTATGATTTAACATGGAGAAAATTAGCTGCAAACAACCTGACGACTAAAATAGAAATGATACAAAATCCGCGAGGTATTGAATGTTTAATAAAATTAAACGCTATCGATATTAATCAACTTGAATTTAGAACACCAAAATGGATAGGCACTGTAGGGGAAGAAGTTATCAACGCTTGGTTTTTTGTTTCAGAGGTTAATTATGACACACACGAAAGTTCTTACGTAAAATTAAAACTACTCAATGGATAATAAGCAAGCGATATTTACTTTAAAGATTGATAACGGCAATTTTGATGCTGAAATAGTAAAAGCTACCAGACAAATTGAAGCGTTAAAACATGAAAAGGTTTTATACGATGAAAAAAGAAAGTTAGGGTTAAAGCTAACGGATGAAGAAGTTATAGCTGAAAAGAAAATTCAGGCTCAATTATCCGCGCACCAAGCGCAGTTAAGAAACCTCCAGAAGATAACTCAACTTCAGACTGAAGCTAATATTGCTCAAAAAGGCAGTGTTGACCAGTTAACCAAACAATACAAATCTGCTGAGTTAGAGTTAAAAAGATTAGGCGGAACTGTAGAGAGAGGGGCGGACGGCATATTGAAATTAACCGGCGTAAATAAAGCCAACGAACAATCTACAAATGAGCTATTTCAAACCCTTAAGCAATACGATGCCGCTTTAGGTAAGCATAATTTAAACGTTGGTAACTACGGTGGTGTGTTAAGCGGGTTAAAACAGAAAATATCTGAACTTGACCAACTTAGAAGTGTCGCTACAGACCCTGAGGAGGTAATGAGATTAACTACCGAAATGCGTAAGTTAACACTTCAGTATGACCAATACACCGGTAAAGTAGATGAACTTGGAAACAGAGTAGCTAAAAACGACATTAAAGACGGGTTCATGGATGCAAGCGGAGCGGTAGGTGCTTTAAGTTCTGGGTTATTCCTTGCTACAATGGCAATGGGTGACAACTCAAAAGCCGGTGAAGTATTACAAAAAGTAATGATTGGGGTAACGGTAGCTCAGACCGCTTTGTCTATAGCGCAATCAAAAGCAGATGTAATGGCAACGCTGCTAATCGTTAAAACCAAAGCACTTGCAGCGGCTCAGTGGCTTTACAATAACGCAGTAAGCGCGTTTACTGCGGTAGGGGCTATTGCATTAATAGCGGCTTTAGTTAAAATTGCAGCTTCTACTAAAACGCAAAATAAAGAAACGCAAATAGCATACGAAATAGAGAAGAAATGGGCTGAATTAAAAGAAGATAATATAAAAAAGGAACTTGCTAAACAAGAGCAACTTTTTGAGATATTTTCTAACGCTGAAAAAAAGAGAAATGATATATTATTGCAAGAGTCTTTAGGAAACGAGCAGTCAAAAGAAAAAATATCTTTATTGCAAGAAGAAATAAATTCTTATAATGCTGCAATAGGCGCGAATGAAAAAAAGGCAATAGCCAATAAGCAATTTGGTGCGTTTGAAAAGGTTTTAAATAAGGATACAATAGATGCCTTAAAAGCGTTAATCTTTGCTCGGCAGTTAGAATTAAACCAATTAAATACAAGAACTCAAAAAGCTGTTGAGGTTAAAGATGTAATTGATACCGAAACAGGTGCTTTAAGGGAACAAATCACTACGATAAACTTATTAACAGCGGCCGAGCGTTTACGATTAGACCAACAAATCAAATCGCAGTTTATTGACAATCCGAATGTTCAAAATGCTTTCCAAAAGTTATTAGGTGTTGATGACGCTACCTTTGCTCAAATATGGGAACAGGCAGGTGTGCCTATTGCCGCCGCCGAACAAGGTATAGTAGGTGTTGAAAACGCCACAAACAACGTAAACAACGCAGTAAACCAAACTAATGAAGATTTAAAAGCATGGGCTGACACCATAGCACAAAACGAACAATCTATTTATCAACTTGGGGCAGTGATGTCAGACGTATTTCAGGGGGCTTTTGCTTCTGCCGATGACGCGCAAAAGAAATTCTTTAAAAATGCCATTATAGGGTTATTGGACTACCTAAAGAAATTCGTAATGGAAAAGAAAATCGAAGCCTTAGTTACTCAATTAGCGGGTAAAGGTTTTGCGGGTGTTTTAACCGGTGCTGCGATAGTAGGGTTGATAGATGGGGCGTTCGCTGCTGCCAAAGGTCAGTTAACCGGTTATATCGATGGCGGTTTAGTTTTACCTGAGCATGGTATTCCTATCCAAAGAAGCAACGGTGATGACCGATTAGCCACAATCAAAACAGGTGAAGTGATTATGAACGACACCCAACAACAAAGACTAAAACAAGCGGCTGGAATTGATATTTTCAGAAAATTAGGAATACCCGGGTTCTCAGGAGGTGGGGTAATGGATGGCGGTTTTGCTTTTCGTCAGGCAACATCACGAACTAATGACAGTATAGAACTTAGAGAAATGGTAATGAGCGCGGTAAGAAACATCCCCCCAAGTGAATTATACATCACTGATTTAGAGCGTATGCAACAAAGCAGAAATAAAGCTGTTAAGATAATATCTATTAATAAATAATTAGTATATTTGTCCAATGAACCCAAAGGCGAAATTTTGGGCTGATTTTTTTAACTACCTATTTCGGGTAGTGACTTTTAAAAAAATCATGCCCCAACCCGAAAAAATGAAACGCTTATTATTTTATGTCGTTTCAAAGCCTTTGCGCATAACTCAACATTATGTTAATGTGTGGCGTGGGCGTGCGTTGGGTTCACTTTATTTAACAGTTAAAGTGTCCTTGTATGAGTTTTTTAAAGTATCTAAAAAAGGAGTGGAATCGACAGGTTGAAATGGATGGTTTCTTTTTTGCAATTCTTGTATATCCATCGATTCTGTTTTTTGCTTTGCTTTCTCTATTTGCAATAGCTTTAGTGATATATGATACTGTAATGCTGATATAACTAAAACTACAAAATTTTTAAAGTCGCGGTTAAGATAATATCTATTAATAAATAATTAGTATATTTGTTGTGTGGTCAGCCGAAATATTTAAACGGAGTGAAGTGCTGATTTTTTATTTAATAAACTTTATCTTTGGAATTAAATAAAAAATCATATTAACCCAAAAAAATAATTTTCCAATGAAAAATAAACTATCCAAATTATTTAGCTATTTGCCCATAATCGCGCGTTATGTTACGAAGCTATCGGAATTGAAAATGGTTAAGAAAAAAGAGGGGGCTATCGCTTTTGAGGATTTGTGGGATAAGATAAACAACGGAGATATTAAAATAACAGACGAATGTGCAAGAAAAATACACGAACTCCCATTTCAAAGAAGAGACGAATACAACTTTGACGGTAGTTTTAAAAAAATGGTAGTCGGTAGAGATGTATTAGGGCAAATAAATATACTTAAAGAGCATCTAAAATATCGTTCAATCTATCTTTCAAGAAGTCGGGTATATCCCCATAAACATGGAATCCCTCGACACCAAAATGAAAAATAAACTATCCAAATTATTTAGCTATTTGCCCATAATGTATGGCGTTATGTTACGAAGATATCGGAATCTGAAAACGGTTAAGAAAAATGAGTGGGTGTATGTAAAAGGGGTTATTAAAAAAGAATTGCGACCGTTGTATTGGTGTTTTGGGCAATGGGTAATTTTTATGTTAGCATTTTTTTTAGGAGCTCTCCTAATGGTGTAAGGGCGCACCTTTTATTTCGGCTTTCTCCCTTTTTTAAAGTCGCGGTTAAGATAATATCTATTAATAAATAATTATATTTGCGTATGAGTGCATTTGAAGATTATTTAATATCACAAGGCTTTCAAAGAATGAAGCGCACAAGTGAAGGCTTTATTCCTGTTGGGGATAACTTTACTTTTAGCACAATGACAAACCTTTCAGTTTGTTACGTAAAAGATGGATTAGTTATTGTTTACGGTCTGAATGAGCGCGGGCTACCACCTACACTAATAGAACCAAGACCAAAATTCATTAAAGAAGGTAATGTTTTTAGAAGTTATAGAGACCACGATGCGCATAGATGGTTGGCTAATACACCATTTGACGAAATACTACAAGAAATAAAAAATATCGATGCTTCAAATAAAAAATCATAATCGCTTTTTTATTTCGGCTTTCTCCCTTTTTTAAAGTCCTCACCTTGTTTGGCGGTTACTACTCGTATGCCGTCCCTTAATGCCTCACTCAAAGTGCAGTCGTTATCTTCCATATACAAATAAAGCTGTATTCTTAATTTTCCCTTTATTTGAAGCCTGACAGCCTCCATATTTTGTTCTGGATTGAAAGGTCTTTTTTTCATTACACAATGTTTAGGCAAATATAAACACTTTGAATTTAAAAGTGATTTGTTTTGTATATTACTTTTTAACAAATGGCGGGAACTATTAATATTTTTGGCTTTATTGGTTCAGATTGGGACGGCACAACATTAAAACAAGTGTCAGAACAATTAGAGGCAATCTCGGATAACGAGGTAATTGTAAAAATATCTTCCGGTGGTGGTTATGTAAACGAAGGCTTGGCAATTTTCAACCTGTTAAGAAATTCAAAAAAAGATATTACGGTGCATATTATCGGACAGGCTTACTCAATAGCTTCTGTTATTGCAATGGCCGGTAAAAAAATCTATATCGCTGAATTCGCAGATATGATGTTGCACCCAGCTTGGACGTTTACAGAAGGCAACGCCGAAGACCTTAGAAAAATAGCCGACGAACTCGACGCGGTTTCAGATGAGTTATTTAAAACTTATTTAACCCGTGATAAAGCAAAAGACAGCGAAACTACATTAAAAAGCTATTTTGAAGCTGAAAAATTCATTAAGGCTGACGAATGTATTACTCTTGGGCTGTGTGACGGCTTGTTAGAAGACCAAAACGCAGTTAAATATCTTACAAAATACAAGGCAGTAGCCTATTTTGATAAACCAAAACAAAAAGAAATGTCAGAAAACAAAGAAACAAAGACCTTACTCGACGATTTTAAAGCGTGGTTTGAAGGCATTAAAAGCGGTTTCAAGGCTTCCGAAACAGAGGAAACCGAAACGCCTGATCAGTTAAAAGAAAAAATCACTGCCTTAGAGGGCGAAATTGCCACTTTGAAAGGTGAAAAAGAAGCTACAGAAGCTAAAGTAGTGACTTTAACTACCGAAGTTGAGGCTTTAAACAACGTAAAAAACCAGTTTGAAGCTAAAATAAAAGAAGTTGAAGACATGGTTTTAGGTGCTGAAAATCCTGACAAAAAGAAAAAAGAAGGCAATGAAAAAACAGTGCCGGCTTACGAAACAGTAGCACAAAAAATGAAGCGTTTAGACGCAGAAAACCGTAAAAAATACAATCAAAACTAATAAACAATGGCAATAACTATTTCAGACACCTCGTATGCCGGCAAGTATGCTTCGCCGATAATTACGAAAATGACTACTGAATTTGATTCAGTAAACAAGGGCGTTTTATATGTTGCGGATTCGGTTAGAAAAAAAATAACTATCCCTACATTCTCATTAACAAATTTAATTCAAGACCGCGCAGCTACCCCAACTTCACAAGGAACTGGAACTGTAAATGGTAGAACAATTACACCTGCCGACTTTATGGTGTATTGGGAATTTAACCCACGCGACTTTGAAACTCACTTTGAAGCTGAAAACTTAACAGACCAGTTACTCCGTAGAGAGTTATCACCTGAACTGTTAGCAGTTTTAGAAGGTGAGGTGACAAAATTTGTAAATCAATACATGGATTTTGCCGTTTGGCGTTCACGCACAAGCAATACAAATACTTATAAGTATTATGACGGCTTTGTAAAGAAAATGTTGGATGACAGCGATGTTATTGATATTGGAAGTGCTGTAGCTCTTTCTGCTTCAAACATCGAAGCAAAATTAAACTTGGTAAAAGATGCCATTCCTGATTCAATCTACGACCACCCTGATGGTAAATATATTGTGAATATCGAAGCCGGTAAATTCTGGGCTGATGCACAAAGAACAGCAACTTACAAAGGTGCTGGATTAACTGACAGAGGATTAATGATGTTCGATGGTCGTCCGGTAGTTCCGGTAGCAGGTCTTCATGAAGACACTATCATCTTTACTCATTGTTCAAATTCACCTCAATCGAATTTACACTTAGGTATCAATTCAAAAGATGATAGCTTGGTTCAGTATGACTTCTTACAAGCAAATTCAGAACTTTGCTTCTTCAAGATGTTATCTAAAGCCGATGTAAACCATCGCTATGGTTCAGAAATTGTTTTATACACAACTCAAACTGCATAAAAAATGGCAACAATTTATCAAGATAAAGAAAGCGGCAATTGGACAGGTTCTCAATTGACTTACCGCAAAGAAACAATTACATACGCGTCATCTGTAGCCTTTGTTGCTGCGGGTGCTACTGCTGCACTTGCTTTGGATGCAAATATTAATATCCGTTACATGGCCGCTACAGGTGCTTGCACTTTTACAGCCCCTACTTCGGGTATCGCTTCAGGAACAGAGTTACACATTCATGTGTTGACTGATGGAACAGACAGAACTATGACCTTCGGGACTGGTTTTGAGTGCCACCCTGCTGCCGGAACTAAAGCAATCGAAAGCGCAACTACCGGTGTATTCAAATTTGTTTACAACGAGGCAGAAACAAAATTCATTGAAGTTTCAAGTTCATTCACAACTGCGGCATAATGTATCAGGAACTAAAAAATACGCTAATCGAAACCGGCAACCCATTTGTTTGGGTTACGGTTAACGGTTGGTATTTCAATGAACAGCCCGATAGTATTAAGTTCACATCTGAACAGGCGTTATCCGTCAACTCCTTAGACGAATTAATTGACTTAAAGAGTGAAGCAATACTTGAACAGGGCGAAACAATAATTAAAAAACCTTCTAAAAGGACAAAATAATGGCTTCATCTTGTAATAAACTAAACACTGATTTCGCAGCAACCTGCGATAGTATAAAACGCGTTGGCGGTGCTGGCTCTTTTATTTATGCGTGTAACTTAAAAGACATCGCTTCTTATACAGTAGATGCCACTTCAAAGGATATTGAAACTATCGTAATGGAGGCTTCAGCTACCCTTTATAAAATCGAAGGCAGAAAGGCTAAAAACTCAGGTTCTATTGAACTTCAAAAAGGTGATTCAATTAATACTTGGATGCAAAAATTAAACATTGTTTTTTATTCGCACTCATCTTTATTGAATACCAAAATTGAAAATTACGCAGAAGCTGAAGACTTAGTTTTCTTTGTTCCTGATCACGGTGGTTATATTACCGTTTGGGGACTTGACGTTAACTCAGGTTCTGTTAGTGACCCGTGGGGTGGATTAACCGCTGAAAGCGGGTTAATGGAAACAGGAACTGAAATAAATGGCCGTAAACCAATGGCAATTACCTTTAGCGGTGAATTAAGAAATACAGAGCGATACTTTAACATTGATACAACACCTACATACACAGCTAATATTGCGTATTTAGAAGCGTTGTTATGAATTTAGAGATTTATAGACAGCCTTTTGATAGGGCACTTGGGAACCTCTATGTAAAAGATTATATAGAGGTTTTTCCACATAAAAAAGAAGATGTATCTTTAGGTTGTATTGATTGCTACCGGAAAGCATATTCTAAATTAATTTGGCATTTAAAAAAAACTGAAATGAAAAAATTTATTTTCTTAGGAGTAAAAGGTAAGGAATATAATTTCCCGAACCTTAAAATTTACGGTTTAACAACTGAAAACATAACAGAAGCAATTGCTGCAAAATTGTATGAAGCAAAAAGCCCGTTGGTAAAACTTGCTAAAGACAAGGAATGAACGTATTTGGCTTAAAATTACCTACTTTTTCGGAGTTTGTAAATAGATACGTTCCTCGCTTAATGAACAAGCAGGAGGGAACTTATCAATACGGCTCTAATAACCGGTTACCTCAAGAGATAATCGCAATGGTTGGCAATAACGCCGCCATTTTGAAAGCTTTGAGGTTAAGGTCTAAGTATATCTATGCTAACGGGTTTCAAGATGAAAAAGCCGGTAATTTTATTATCGATGCCGAAACGGGTAAAACAGCAAACCAATTGCTAAAAGAAATTGTATTCCCAAAAGCTTTATTCGGTTCTGTTGATTTGTATGTGACAAAAAAAATAAACGGCGAAGTAGTAAAAACTGAAACCCTGTCACACGAATTAATCAGGCGTAGAATTGACGGAGATTACGAAATAAATCCTTATTGGGGGATGCCTGATTTTAAAAAGTCAGACACACTTAAATACAAAGCGTTTACTCAGGGTAAGCCTAAAGAAGTATTCAAGGATAAAAAAGGCAATTTACTTGGTGAAATTATTTACTACTGGAATAAAGACGCTATTTCTTTTTTCTACCCGATACCTGATTGGTTCGCCGGGGAGATGGATGTAAGAACAAGTTCAGAACTTTCCGCAATGGATTTAGAAATGGCTATTAACTCGTTTATGACTTCGGCTATACTCACTTTAGTTGGTGAAAACTTAGACGAATCGAAAGACGGTGAATATAGTTACGTTCAACAGGTAACTCAGCTACTCACACAGTTCACCGGCGGGAAAAAGAACGCTGACGGCACGAGTGATAGAATGAGAATGTTATTATTAACCGCACCTGATAAGGATTCAGTTCCTATTTTAAGCCAATTAGCAGTAGATAAATTAATCTCAGGATCAATTGAAAAAAGAGAGGCTGTTGACAGATTAATAGCCATGAATACAGGCGTTAACCCTGTTTTATTAGGATATGACGCAGCGACAACTTTAGGAAACGTTCAGGCCTTAAGTAACGCTAAAAACATGCTTAGTGATAACGTTATAACAGACCAAGAGGATATAAAGCAAGTATTTACCATGCTTTACCCAAATATGGACTGGACTATATCTCGTTTAAAAGCAGTAGGGCAAATTGATGCTAAGGTAATGGAAGTATTAACCGATGATGAAAAACGAGCCTTAGAAGGCTACAAACCACTAAACAATGTCAGCACCAATAACTAATTTAATAACCAAAACGTCTTTAATAGGCATAGTCCCGCAATTCAGCGCGAATGTGGATGACAACCATTTTTTAGCGGCTGCGAATTATGCAAATAAAAGATTAAATAATTTACTACCGGCTGCTTTATGGACACGTTTGGAAGCTATTTATTCACTTGGAACTTGGTCAAACGCAACGGCTTATACAACCGGTCAGGAAATAGTTTACAACAACAGAGGTTACGTAGCACTTCAAAACGGAACGAATAAAAACCCATCAACAGAAACTACCTACTGGAGTGAAATTGAGATTTATTCAGTTTGGCGGGATTATTTAAAACCGTTTCTTTGTTGGCAGGCTTATAATAATTTCTTAATTTACGGCGGGATGTTTGTAACTCAGGGCGGGATTAAAAAACATATTGACTTAAACGCAGAACAAGCAAGTGACGAAGAAAAATCACGGGCTGTAAAAAGGTCACAGGAAATGGCGGACATTTTATATATGGACTTTAAAAAATACATGGAAGACGTGAGAAATACAATAGACACTGTAGTTTATACTTTTTCAAATACCACTTCTTTTAAGCCTAAAATCGGTATTCATATTGTAAAAATGATTGTCCTTTTGCTTTGTTTTTCAAAAGCTTACGGCCAATACCCGCTACCAATAGTAAACGAGCCTAAAAATTACCACTTTACTAAAAATGTTTATATCGATGGCCGGTTTAAAGTAGGTTATCCTACTCCAACGATTGCAAGAGATATTCATTTTGTGGCCGACACAATAAGATTAGAAGGCTTAGACGGGTCAGGAACTCTTTTAGGAATAGATATAAACGGAGATGTTACAAGAGTAACAGTAGGTGCTGGTGGTGTGACTGGTTTAAACGATTACGAGCCTTTATTTGGGTCATTAACAGGGACAATAGAACAAGATAACTTTTGGTATTACGACCCTACCACCCAATACATGCGATTAGGCGACCCTGCGGGAACAGTTGGTGGTGAAATAGCGGTAGTGGACGGGACAGATGCAAGCTCTATGACTGCTACCTCTATAGGTGTTTCAGGTTCGGTAGGTCAAACATCAATGAATGGTCAGTATTTTAATCTATACGATTTAGATGCTGAAGTATTTTCAATAGGTAGGGCGGCATGGAGTGTGGATGAAGTTCTTTTGTTCCCTGCTGCTAAAGGTGCATTAAATCAATCGTTATATGTTTCTAACGTAACAGGTGATAATGTTACTTTGAGTTGGTTCACTCCTACAAGCGGTTCTGTCACTTCATT
>JACCDG012070820.1_pt1 | contig 16707 bp, 17 predicted proteins | sample 7442471 | NCBI WGS metagenome assembly JACCDG01 (sample SAMN15323444, study PRJNA562643) | freshwater metagenome | isolation source: river surface water | place: USA:Blue River Watershed | collected 2017-08-17 | reverse complement strand
CTCAAAAGCGGACCTTAATAGGGTGGGTAGTGGTGCCTGGCCCCCTTGGGAGGATTAAATGGGCGATGACGTTCACGAGCGCGAGCGCAGGTTCCCCAAGAAACGCCCCGCCAAGGCCGAAATCCTGACCGCCGGGTGGCCTGAGGGGGATGGCAGGCTGTTGGGGCTGCCTGAGCCTGGAAACGAGCCCACGGGCTTCCTATTGGCCGCGAGCATGGGGGACACGATGACCGATGAGCAGGACCGCGCCCTGACCCCCGTGGAGATCACCGGCATCGGCCCGACCGGCAAGCCCGTGACCCTCGGCGTGGCGATGCGCCGCCGCAGCGAGGCGCGGCTGTGGGCCTGGCTATCGACGGAGCCGGACTACGAGCGGGCGGTCAACCGCATCATGTGGGCCTGGCAGTCGTTCGGCCTCCTGCCCGGCCTCCAACCCAGCAAGGCCCCATCCTGGCAGCAAGGGCGGGTCGCCAGCGGTTCAGCCGACGACAGCGACATGGTGGCACTCATGGACGCCCGGAAGGATTACTACCTCTGGGCTGCCCGGTGCGAGCGCGAGGGCATCGCGCACGGCGCGGCGATGGACATTCTCGGCACCGGCAAGAGCCTCAGGGTCGTTGACCGCGAGCGCCGCTGCCGCAAGGGCTGGGCGAGGGACAACCTCGGCGCCGCGCTGGCGCTCTACTGCGCGATGCAGGGGTGGCAGAAGCCCGCTTGACGCCGGGGGTCACGACGCGGTAGAAATCGCCATACTCACGAAGTCGCGCCCGGCCGGGACCACCCCGCGCCGGGCGTCGTCGCTTCAGCTTCAAAGCAAGACGGGATCAAGATGGCGAACCCCACCGGAAAGGGCGGGTTCCGCAAGGGCGTGTCCGGCAACCCCGGGGGCCGCAAGCCCGACGCGGAGCTGGCCGACGTGAAGGCGAAGGCGCGCGAACATGCCTCCGATGCCCTGGACGCGCTGGTCAAGATCGCGACCAAGGGCAAGAGCGAGAGCGCCCGTGTCTCGGCAGCCGAGGCCATCCTGAACCGCGGCTACGGCAAGCCGGCGCAGGCGGTCACGGGCGAGGGCGGCGAGGGGCCGGTCAGGATCATCGTGGAGACTGGCGTTGCCCGATCTGCGGATTGACCTTGGCTATCGGCCTCGGGCGATCTTCGTGCCGTTCCATGCCCGCAAGCAGAAGCGCGCCGTGCTGGTGGTGCACCGCCGGGCCGGCAAGACGGTCGCCAATCTGGCGGACCTGATCGACGCGGCGCTGCGCTGCCCACTGGAGCGGCCTCGGTATGCCTATCTGGCCCCGCTCTACAAGCAGGCCAAGGCGGTCGCCTGGGACTACCTCAAGGCCATGACGGCGGCCTTGCCGGGCCGGGTGGCGCACGAGGCTGAGTTGCGGGTCGAGCTGCCGAACGGGGCTCGCATCCAACTCTACGGGGCGGATAACCCGGATGCCCTGCGCGGTATCTACCTGGACGGCGCGGTGCTGGACGAATACGCGCAAATGGCGCCGAAGGCCTGGACCGAGGTTATCGGCCCGGCCCTTGCGGACCGGCAGGGCTTTGCTACCTTCATCGGCACGCCGAAGGGCAGGAATGCCTTCTGCGAGCTTTACGAGCGCGCGAAGGCCGACCCGAACTGGTACACGTCGCTCCACCGGGCGAGCGAGACTGGCTTGCTGCCGGCGGAAACGCTGCGCCAGGCGCGGGCTGAGATGGCGCCCGAGGAATACGAGCAGGAGTTCGAGTGCAGCTTCCAGGCGGCCCTGACGGGTGCCTACTACGGCAAGCAAATGGCCGAGGCCGAGAAGGCAGGCCGGATCGGCAAGGTGCCCTGGGACCCGGCGCATACGGTCGACACGGCCTGGGACCTGGGTATCGACGACGCGACGAGCATCTGGTTTGTGCAGCAGATCGGGCGCGAGGTCCGGGTTATCGACTTCTACGAGGCTTCGGGCGCCGGGCTGGAGCATTACGCCAAGGTGCTGAGCGAAAAGCCTTACACCTACGGCCGGCACCTGCTGCCGCATGACGTGGAGCATTACGAGCTGGGCACCGGCAAGAGCCGGGCGGACGTGCTGCGGGGCCTTGGCGTGCGGGTGACGAGCCTGCCGCAGGCGCCGGTCGAGGATGGCATCCAGGCGGTTCGCTCGCTGCTGCCGCGCTGCTGGTTCGATGGCGACAAGTGCGGCAAGGGCATTGAGGCGCTGAGGCAGTACCAGCGCGAGTACGACGACAAGCTACAGACCTTCAAGGCGCGGCCTCGGCATGATTGGGCCAGCCACGCGGCGGACGCCTTTCGCTACTTGGCGATGGGCCTGCGCGATGCTGCGCCGCGCGCGCGTCCGATGATGCAACAGACCAGCTACGACCCGCTGGGCTACGGGCTCAGCGAGCCGCGCGTCGGGGCGTTCTCCGACAGCTACGACCCGCTGGCGCTGTGAAGCTGCTGCCGCTGGCCAGTGGGCCGGTAGAGCACATTGCCTACAACCTGAGACAGGCCGACCGCGAGGAGCTGGCAGCGACCTGCTGGCGGCTGGACAGTGCCTTGCTGGCGCGGACGGCCGATGCCTGCCGGCTGGGCTTCGTGGCGGCGGCTGACGATGGCACGCCGGTCGCGGCGTTCGGCGCTACCGAGGCGTGGCCCGGCGTCTGGCAGGTGGGGATGTTCGCAACGTCCCGCTGGCCCGAGGTCGCCCTTGCGGCGACGCGGCATGCGAAGCGGGTGCTGATGCCGGCCGTCCGGGAGACCGGGGCGCACCGGGCGCACGCATTCAGCCTGGCGACACATGCCGAGGCGCACCGCTGGCTGGAGTGGCTGGGCGCTTCCCGTGAAACAACGCTGCGCGGCTGGGGCCGGGGCGGCGAGGACTTCATCCTGTTCGCGTGGTGGAGATAGGCCATGTGCCTGTTCAAGCAGCCGAAGATCAAGAAAGAGCCGAAGAAGGAAGACCCGCAGTCGCTCGCCATGCGGAATCTGGAACTGGCCCGCGCGGGCATCGGCTCCAGCCGCACGACGAATCCGACGGGTCCGCTGGGCGTGCAGGGTCCTGCCAGCGTTGCGGGCAAGACGCTCTCGGCGGTGGGTTGATGGGTCGCCGCAAACCGCTTCTGGACGCGATGGCCGGGTTGACCGGTATCGACGCCGAGCGGGCGAAGTATGACCATATGTGGCGGCAGTCGGATTACCACCGCTACTCGCCGGGCGCGGCCTCTGTCGGTCATGCGCTGAAGATGCTGGCCTGCGTGCCGGGGCAGTCGATCATTGATTGGGGCTGTGGCCCCGGCGCCGCCATGCGGCTGCTGGCGAGTGCCGGGCTCCAGGTGACGGGCGTCGATCTGTCGAGCGTTGCCGCCGGCTTCTGCGGCGCGGGCGTCGTGGTGGGCGATATCGCCACGGTCACGCTGCCGCCGGCCGAGTGGGCTTACTGCTGCGATGTGATGGAGCATTTGCCGCCGGATCGTGTCGACGCGGCGCTGGCGAACATTGCCCGGCACACGCTGCTGGGCGGGTATCTGCGCATCTGCCATGTGCCGGATGGGTTCGGGGAGGGTGCGCTGCACTTGACGGTGGAGCCGCCCGAGTGGTGGACGCCGCGCATTGCCAAGCACTTCCGCATCGACGCGCACGGCGCTGTTGGCGACCGCGACTCAAGCTGGTGGGTGGTCTCGCATGTCTAGGCTGGCGAAGGAGCTTACCGACCGCCTGAACGCCATGCGCGCGGGTCGCAGCGTGCTGGACGACCACTGGCGGCAGATTGCCGAGATCATGTCGCCGTTCCGCGACGACTTCGTGAACGCGCGCCGCACGCAGGGCGAGAAGCGCACGCAGAAGGTCTATGACGGCACGGCCATGATGGCGAGCGAGAACCTCGCAAGCGCGCTGTGGGGCACGATGACCAACTCGGCCACGGCCTGGTTCGAGCTGCGGGCCTCGGTGGAGGACCTGGACGAGGACCGCAGCGTGAAGCTCTGGCTTGAGGAAGCGACCCATCGGGTGCGCCACGCCTTCGCCTCGGGCGGGATGCGCTTCTACACCCGCGTGACCGACCTCTTCTCCGACCTGGTGCACTTCGGCACCGGCGTGTTCTACGTGGACGAGGTACCGGCGGCGGGCGAGCTGTTCTTCTCCAGTCGGCACCTGGCCGAGTGTTACATCGCCGAGAACCGGCTTGAGCGTGTCGACACGGTGTTCCGCCGCTTCGAGTGGACGGCGCGCCAGGCGCAGCAGCAGTGGGGCGACCGGATCGGCCCGAAGCTGGCGAAGGCGGCACAGAGCGAGCCCGAGCGCAAGTTCGAGTTCCTGCACGCCGTCCTGCCGGTGGAGGACTACGACGGCAAGCCGAAGGGGCTGTTGAAGGACCAGCCCTTCGCGGGCGTCTACATCGCCTGCGAGGAAGAGGTGATCCTGGAGGAGCGGGGCTACTACGAGTTCCCGTATCAGGTCCCGCGCTGGTCGCAGCGGACCCGGAGTGTCTACGGCGAGTCGCCGGCCATGCTGGCGCTGGCCGAGGCGCGCATGTCGCAGGCGATGGCGCGGGCGACCATCGTTGGCGCGCAGAAGGCGGTTGACCCGCCGCTGCTGGCGCCGGATGAGGGCGCGCGGCTGGGCGTTCGGACCACGCCGGGCGGCATCATCTACGGCGGCATGGATGCCCAGGGGCGCCCCATGTACCAGCCGCTCCAGACCGGCGGCGATATCGGCCTCGGCCTGGAAATGATGCAGTGGGTCAACCAGAAGGTCACCGATGCCTTCTATGGCTCGCTGCTGATGCTGGTGAACCAGCCCGGCCGCACGGCGACCGAGGTGCTGGCGCTCCAGGAGGAGAAGATGCGCCTGCTTGGCCCGCACTTGGGCCGGGTGCAGAGCGAGTTCCTGGACCCGCTGCTCAACCGCGTGGTGGGTATCATGGCGCGTGCCGGGGCTCTGCCACCCCCGCCGCCCGAGCTGATCGAGACGGGGCTGCGGGTGGAATACGTCTCGCCGATGGCCCGGCAGCAGAAGGCGGCCGAGGCAATGGCGCTGCTGCGGACCTTTGAGGCGGTGGCGCCTTACATTCAGGTTGACCCCGACGTGGCCGACAACTTCGACGGCGACGAGGCGGTGCGCGTCGCGGCTGGGGCCTTCGGGCTGCCGCCGCGCGTGCTGCGTGACCCGCGCGAGGTCGAGGCCCGGCGCGAGGCGAGGGCGCAGCAGGCGGCTGCGCTGGCGATGGCCGAGGCGGCGCCCAAGGTGGCGCAAGCGGCCAAGGCCGGGACCGAGGCGGCCACGATGGCGCAGGGCGTGGCGGCGTGAGCATCCGCCGCTGGTGGGGCGACCGGCAGGCGGTCCTGCGGGTTGCCGGCGCCTACCGCGACACTCTGGGCAATGACAGCCCGCAGGCGCGGTTGGTGCTGGACGATCTGGCGCGGCTCTGCTGCGCGGCGACGACGACTTTCGTATCCGGCGACCCGGTTGCAACAGCCTTCAACGAGGGCAAGCGCACGGTGCTGCTGCATGTTCTTGAGGCGCTGGGCGTGAAGCCGAGCGACCTTGCGTTCCAACTGCTTGAGGAGAAGCGCGAGTGACCGATCAGCCGAACGGGTCCGCTGCGGCGGGCAACCCTGGGGACGGCGGCCAGCCGGGCGGTGAGCCGGCGGCTTTCGACTGGAATGCGGTCCTGGGCGACCAGGCGAAGACCTACGAGCCCGTCTTGCAGGCCAAGGGCTGGAAAGGCCCGGCCGACGTGCTGGCGGGCTATGTGAACCTGGAGAAGGCGCTGGGCGCCGACAAGGTGGTCCTGCCGAAGCCCGACGCCAAGCCCGAGGAGTGGGACGGCGTCTGGAAGAAGCTGGGCCGGCCCGACGCGCCGGACGGCTACGAGTTCAAGAAGCCGGACGGGTTCGACGGCTACTCCGACGAGTTCGCTGGCAAGTTCCGCGGCATCGTGCACAAGGCGGGCCTCAACAAGTCGCAGGCCGCGGCGCTGCATGACTGGTGGGTCGGCGAGGCGCAGGGCTTTGCTGGCCAGTCGGCCGAGGCCGAGGCCGCGCGCCAGGCCGAGGTCAACAAGGCCATCGAGACGGAATGGGGCACGGCCAAGGCCGAGAAGCTGGAGGCCGCCGCCCGCGCTGCCAAGGCGCTGGGCGTGCCTGACGAGGCGCTGGCCGGTATCGAGAAGATGGCGGGCAACTTCGCCGCGCTGAAGCTGCTGGCGATTGCCGGCGAGGCGATGCGCGAGGGCCAGCTGCACGGCAAGGCCAACGCCCCCGGCCTGGAAGCCGCCAAGAGCGAGTTGGCCGGCATCAACGCACAGATGGCCGACCCCAAGTCGGCCCTGATGGACAAGTGGCACCCGGACCACAAGCGCGTGATGGCGCGGCGGACCGAGCTTTATGAGTTGATCCACGCCGGACAAGGCTGAGGCCCCCGGCGGCGATAGCACCCTGTACCCCAAGGCCGGACAAGCCAGCGATGGCCCCGGCTGACAGCCTGAAAGAAGGACGCCGAGGGCGAGCGTATCGCTCCAGGTAGCGGGTCCGAAAAGAGGGCGCCTCCGGGCGCCTTTTTCTTTGCGGGCAACCCCTCCGCCAGTCGCAACCGCAACTGAACGGAGGGCCATGCAATGGCCGAAATCACCACTGCTTTCGTACAGCAGTACTCGTCCACGCTCCAGAATCTCGTGCAGCAGAAGGGCTCGCGTCTGCGGCCCCTGGTCCGCACGGAGTCGCTGCGCGGCGAGTACGGCTACTTCGACCAGATCGGCGCCACCTCGGTGATCGAGCGCACGTCGCGTCACTCCCCGTCGCCCAACATCGAGACCCCGCACTCGCGGCGTCAGGTCACGATGCGCGACTTCGAGTGGGGCGAGGTGGTCGACAACCAGGACAAGCTCCGCATGCTGGTCGATCCGACTTCGTCCTACCTCCAGTCGGCGATGTGGGCCATGGGCCGCAAGGTCGATGACCTGATCATCGAGGCGATGAACGGCTCTGCGAAGACCGGCAAGACCGGTTCGACCACGCAGGCGCTGCCGTCGGCTCAGAAGATCGCCGTCGCCTCCACCGGCCTGACGCTCACCAAGCTGCTCACGGCCAAGGAGATCCTGGACGCGGCCGAGGTCGATCCCGACGAGCCGCGCTTCATGGCGGTCACGGCCGCGCAGGTCACCGACCTGCTGACCACGACCGAGATCAAGAGCGCGGACTACAACACGGTGAAGGCGCTGGCGATGGGCCAGATCGACACCTTCGCCGGCTTCAAGTTCATCCGCACCGAGCGCCTGACGGTGGACGGCAGCAGCAACCGCCTGTGCCTCGCGTGGGTGCAGTCCGGCGTGCTGCTCGCCATCGGTGAGGACATGGTCGGCCGCATCGGCGAGCGGTCGGACCTCGGCTACTCCATGTACGCGTACGCGAAGATGTCCTTCGGTGCGACGCGCATGGAGGAGGCCAAGGTCGTCCAGATCGCCTGTGACGAGTAAGGAGGGCACGAGCAATGGCAAGCGTGAAGGGTGAGAACATCACCATCCTCGACACCAAGCCCGTGGTCTACCCCTCGGCGGCGGACTGGGGCGGTGCGCTCCGCGTGCAGCACGACACCTATGAGGCGTCCGCTCTCTCGAGCGGTTCGACCATCACGGTGGCGCGGCTGCCGAAGGGCGCCATCGTCCAGGGCTTCCACATTCAGCACGACGCGCTCGGCTCCGGGGTCACCCTGGCGCTGGGCGTCGCCGGGGCCACGACTCGCTACCTGGGCGCCACCGCGGCGGCCACGGCGGGTCACCTGGGCCACGAGACGGATGGCGCCATCGGCGGCATCGGCGTCGAGCTGACGGCGGAGACCGATATCGTCATCACGACCGGCGGCGCTGCGGCGACCGGCACCATCGAGTGTCAGGTCTTCTACACGCTGTCGGCCGGGTGATGTGGGAGGTCAACGGCATCCGGGGGCATGGCGACGTGCCTCCGGTCGCCGGCAACTTCACCGGCACGCTGCTGGTCTGCGGCAGCGGGCGCTCGCTCTGGAGCGATCTGGAGCGGGCGCCGGCCGGGGACCTGATGCTGGTCAACGACGCGGCCTGGATGATCGACCGGCCGGCGTCGCATATGGCCAGCCTGCACGCGGACCTGCTGCCGTTCTGGTCGGGCTACCGCAGGGCGAAGCGGCTGGAAAGCCATCTGCATCTGCACGGGCCGGCAACGCGCCAGCCCCGGCCGGTGCCGGGCGACCTGATCCGCTGGGAGCTTGAGAACGGCGCCTGCTACAGCGGCATTTTCGCCGCCGTGGTGGGCCTGGCGCTCGGCTACGGCCGGGTGGTCCTCTGCGGGGTGCCGCAGACCGGCGACGGCTATGTCTGGTCGCCCGAGGGCAAGAGAAGCACCCACGACGACATTGGCATCTGGACCGAGTTGCGCGCCTGGGCGCCGCGACTGCACGGCCGGGTGTTCTCCATGTCCGGCAAGACGCGCGATATCTTCGGGGAGCCGACCTGATGGCGAGCGAGGTTTCCATCGTCAACCGCGCGCTGCGGCTGCTTAAGGTCGCGCCCATCACGTCGCTGGGCGAGGACAGCGAAGCCGGCGAGTGGGCGGCGGCGGTCTACGAGGGCGCGCGCGATGCCCTCCTGGCCGAGTACCCCTGGAATTTCGCCATGAAGCGCGCCGCGCTGTCGGCGTCCCCTACGGCCCCGTCCTGGGGCTACAGCACGGCCTACCCGCTTCCGTCCGACTGCCTGCGGATGCTGAGCGTCGAGGGCGAGCCGGATGAGGTGGTGGAGCCCTGGGTGGTCGAGGCGGGCAGTGTCCTGACGGACGCGGGCGCTCCGCTCTACATCCGATACATCGAGAAGGTGACCAACCCGGGCCGCTTCTCGCCCAACTTCACCGAGGCGCTGGTGGCGCGGATCGCTGCCGAGGGTGCCTACAGCTTCACCGGCAACGTGGCGCGCGAGCAGCTAATGAACGAGCTCTATCAGGCGCGGCTGGCCATCGCGAAGCGGTACGACGCGCAGGAAGGCACGCCGGAGCCCGGCCCGGTGGCCGACGACTGGCTGCGGGCGCGCCTCTGATGGCGACGCTCGCGCCCGCGCTGCTGACCTTCTCCGGCGGGGAGTGGTCCGACCGGCTGCTTGGCCGGCTGGATCTTGCCCGCTATCAGCAGGCAGGGCGCCTCTGCCAGAACTTCGTCCCGCTGGTGCAGGGGCCGCTCACCCGCCGGCCCGGCATGCGCCACGTCGCGCCGGTGCGGTCCAACACCGCCGACGTGCGCTTCATCCCCTTCGTGTTCTCGGCCGATCAGACCTACGTGATCGAGGCGACGGCGCTCAAGTTCCGCTTCTACCGCGGCGGCGCGTCGCGCGGCCCGGTGGTCGAAACCTCGAAGTCCATCACGAACATCACCAAGGCCAACCCGGCGGTGGTGACCGCCTCGGCCCACGGCTTCCAGAACGGCGACGAGGTGATCATCTCCGGCGTCGCCGGCATGACCGAGGTCAACGGGCGCCGCTTCAAGGTCGCCGGGCGTACGACCAACACCTTCAACCTCACCGACCTCGACGGCGGCAACGTCAATTCGACGGGCTACACGACCTACAGCGGCTCGGGCTCCGCCAGCCGGGTCTATGAGCTGACCACGACTTACGACGCCGACGATCTGCCGCTGCTGAGCTTCGACCAGTCGGCTGACGTGATCTATCTCGGCTGCCCCGGCAAGAAGCCGCGCAAGCTGACGCGCCTCGGCGACACGTCCTGGACACTGGCCGACGTGACCTTCACCGATGGCCCCTACCTGCCCGAGAACAGCACCACGACCTATCCGACCATCAACCCCGATGGCGGGGCGGCCGGCAGTTCGGTCACCATCACCTTCACCTCGACCACGGGCATCAACGGCGATGCCGGCTTCACCTCGGACGACATTGGCCGCTTCATCCGCTGCCTGCGCCGCGAGACCGCGCCGCCCGACGCCTCGGAAAGCCACTGGTCCTGGTTCCAGATCACCGGCGTCACCAGCAGCACGGTTGTCACCGCGACGGCCAAGAGCCGGGTCGGCTACGAGTTCGGCTCGCTGGGTCTGCGGCGCCGCTGGCGGCTCGGCTCCTGGTCCGACACGCTGGGCTGGCCGTCCAAGGTCGTGCTGTTCCAGGGCCGCGCCTGGTGGGCGTCGAGCGCGACCTACCCCTTGACCCTGTGGGCGAGCGAGTCCGACCAGTTCGAGTCCTTCGCGCCCTCGGCGCTGTTGACCCTGGGCGCGGCGGCCGAGCCCACGGCCAGCAACGCCTTCTTCCTCACCCTGGCCGGCGGGCAGCGCAACATCATCCGCTGGCTGCTGCCGTCGACCAACCTGCTGGTGGGCTCGGGCGGCGATGAACGGTCCATCCGCGGCGGCGACCTGTCGGAGATCGTCGCCTTCGACAACGCGGCGGCCCGGGTGGCGAGCAACGTCGGCTGCCACGACACGCAGCCTGCCCGCGTGGACAGCGCGGCGCTTTTCGTCTCGCGCGACCAGCGGCGGCTCTACGAGCTGAGCTATCGCGTGGAGATCGACAACTACGCGCCCTCGGACCTGATGCTGGCGGCCGAGCATGTCGGCCAGGAAAGCCAGATCGAGGAGATCGCCTTCCAGCGCCAGCCCTGGTCGGTCCTGTGGGGGCGCCGGGCGGACGGCCTGCTGGTCGGCTTCACCTACGACCGCAACAACGCGGACCAGCCGGTTCTGGCCTGGCATCGCCACCCGCTGGGTGGCACGGCGGCCAAGGTGCTGGCGATGACCTCCATTCCCGGCGACGGGCAGGACGAGCTGTGGCTGGTGGTCGAGCGGACCGTCAACAACGTGACTCGCCGCCATGTCGAGGTGATGACCTACGAGGCGCCGAGGGGCGCGACCACGGCCGAGGACCACGTCTACCTGGACGCCAGCCTGACCTACGACGGCTCGCCCGCGACGGTGATCAGCGGCCTGGAGCATCTGGCCGGCGAGACGGTGCAGGTGCTGGCCGATGGCGCGGTGCACGACGACGTGGTCGTGTCCAGCATCGGGTGGATCACGCTGAACAGCGCGGCCTCGGTCGTGCATGCGGGCTACGGCTACACCAGCCGGTTCGAGTCCATGCCGCTGGAGCTGGGCAACCCGGCCGGCGCCGCCATCGGGCGGCCCAAGGTGCTGCACGCGCTCACCCTGCTGCTGGTCGAGACGGTCGGCGGCGAGGCCGGGCCTTCCAGCGGCAACCTGGAGGCCATCCGCCCGCGCAATGTCGCCGACACCATCGGGCGGGCTTCGCCGCTGCGGACGCACCGCCATCGGGTGCGGTGGCCCGGCGGCTGGGACGATCCTGTCTCGCTGGTCATTCAGCAGGCTCTACCGCTTCCCATGACGCTGGCGGCGGCCGTGCCGCACTATCAGGTGAGCGAGGCTTAGATGTGCGGCTTTGAACCCATCAGCATGGGGCTCGGCATCGCGACCAGCCTGGCGCAGGGGCTTTCCGGCTTCATGGCCGGCAATGCCAACGCCTCGGCGGCCAAGGCCGAGGGCGACGCGCTCTGGCGCCAGTCGCGCCAGGAGGCCGGCTTGCTCGGCCTGCGCGCGAACGCCGACCTGGGGCGCGACCGTGCCGCCGCCGCCGCTTCGGGCTTCACCGCGGACAGCGCGGGCGAGGCCCTGTCGTCCAAGGCCGGCGCCTACGGGCTCGATATCGACCGCATCCTGGAGGGCGGCCGGGCGGCGCGCGACGCCAAGCGCATGGAGGCAGCCATGGCGAGGCGGCAGGGCGTGGGCGCGCTGGTGGGCGGCGTCGTCTCGGCGGCCGGCGGCGTGCTGTCGCAGTACGGCTCGGCGTGGTTCGGCGGCGGCGGCAACCCTGCGGTCGCCAGCACCGCCTACGGGCAGCTGGGGCGCTACGGCTCCAGCAAGCCCTTGCTGGCCTCGGGCCGGCTGATCGGCGGCGTCTAGCATGGCGATCTCGATCAAGCCCTACTTCAGCGGCGTCACGACGCCAGCGGTATCGCAGCCGCGCACCTCGCCGGGTGAGACGGGCTTCGGCGCGATAGCCGACGCGCTCGGCATGGCGGCCAAGGTCACCGACAACCTGGCCGAAGAAGAAGCGGTGCGCGAGGCGAACAAGGCGCTGTTGAAGGCGCAGGGCGACGCCATCGCCTTCCGCAACGGGCTCCGTGGTCGGCAGGATTACAACGCCTTCCAGGGCGAGTGGGAGGGCTTCGCGGGCTCTTGGAAGGGCGCCAATCTGGACGGGCTCAGCCGCCGGGCACGGGACAAGGTCGAGGCGCAGATCGATGGCCTGTTCATGCGGACGGGCGCCGCTGTCCAGGACCAGGCTTGGGCCACGCAGGTTGACGTGAGCCGGGCGGATTTCGACCGCATGAGCGAGGACGCTTTCCGGATCGTCGGCCAGAACCCGAACAGCCCGGAGGCCGAGCTTGCCTTGACCACGCTGGCCAGCCAGATCGACGAATGGGAGGACCGCGGCTTCTACTCCGCCGTCGACGCGCAGAACCTGCGGCAGGGCACGCGCGAGCGGTACGGCGTCATCACGGTCGGCAGCCTGATCGAGAGCGACCCATACGGCGCCCGCAAGGCGCTCAAGGAGGGCTCCTTCGATGGCTACCTGACGCCGGAGAAGAAGCTGCAACTGGCGAACGCGGCTGAGGCGGAAATCAAGCGCCGCGAGGCGGAAGCGCGGGCGCGGGCGGCCGAGGCCAACGCGCTGTGGCTGGACGGCTTCGAGGACATGCTGGCTTTTGCCGAGTCCGGCAATGCGCTCCCGGCCGACAACCCCTATACCCGCGATGCCCTGGTCGAGCGGCTGGGCGCGGAGAAGGGCGCCAAGCTGGCCGACGCGATGGACTACGCGACGGCCTATGGCGAGAAGTACGCCTCGCTCTCGACGGCCTCGGCCGATGAGCGGCGCGAGCTGATCCTGCAAGAGGCGGCGGACCTGTCGAGCCCGGACGGCTACAAGCGCAACGCGGCCGAACTCCAGGCGCTCCAGCAGGCGGCCAAGGACGTGGAGACGGCCCTTTCTGCTGATCCCGCCAAGTATGCGATCCAGAACAGCCCGACCGTGAGCGCGGCTTATGACGAGCTGGTCGACGCGATGCAGAACCCGCAGGCCGACCAGGCGCTGGCTGCCAAGCGATACGCCGCCGTGTCCAAGGCCGAAATCGAGCGGCTGACGGGCAAGCCGGCGACGGACTGGCTTCCCGCTTCCTATTTGGGCGTGGTGTCGCAGCAGTTTTCCAGCCAGGAAGAGGGCGGGGAGAACGCGGCGCAGATCGTCTCGGGGCTCCAGGAGGTATGGGGCCGGCAGTGGCCCGACGTGTACCGTCAGCTCGTGCAGTCTGAGGCCCTGTCGCCGGAAGCGGTGATGATCGGCTCCGGCATGGCGGAAGGCCCGGCGGCCCGGCTGGCCGAGGTCGCCCGCGTGCCGATGGATGAGTTGAAGAAGGGTCTCACCGAGAGCGAGGCCGGCGACGTGCGGGACGGTGTTGACGAGGCACTGGCCGAATTCCGGGTGGTGACGCAGCAGTACGCCGGTGGGGAAAAGCAGTTCGGCGTTGCCTATGCCTCGGTGCAGAAGCTGGCGCTCTCCTACGTGCGCGACGGCATGGACCCCGACGAGGCTGCCGAGCGCGCCTATAACGAGGTGATCGGCTCGCGCTACAGCTTCCATGGCACCTACTTCGTGCCCGTGGAACAGGACCCCGATGCGGTATCGGCCGGGGCCGACGTGGTGCGCGAGAAGATCGGCGACATGGCCGGCGGGCTGGACGTGCCGACCGACATTCAGGGCGTGTCCGACGAAGCGAGGCGAGCGGCCTATATCTCCACGCTTGCCAGTGGGGGCTACTGGATCACCTCGCCCGAGCAGGACGGGCTCTTGCTGATGAACCCGAACGGGGCGGCGGTGACGGTGGGTGGCGTGCCGCTGATGCTGCCGTGGGATGCCTTCAAGGGCGACCCGACGGACAGGTTGAAGGCGCTCTTTACCCCGAAGGGTCTGCGCTGATGCTGATCCTCGGCGACGTGCGCGTCAGGCGCTCCCAAAGCCTCCAGGAAATGGAGGCGCCTCTCGGGGATGTTCTGGCGGCCGACGTTGACGATGCTTTGACCAGCAACCCCACGACGATGCTGGGGCGCATGAATGAACTGGGCGCGGCGCAGTTGCCGGAAGGCTCCTTCGACAATGCCCCGGTCGGCATCTTCGGGGACCAGTCGCTTGAGCCGATGGCCTCGCCCAAGCTGGACGCCAACGCGGCCCGCCAGAAGGTGAAAGACGCCGGGCTTGAGGGCTTGGTTGAAATCCCGGACAGCGGCCTGCCGGAGCTGGCGGTCGATATCCTGATCCGGCGGAAGAAGGAAGAGCGCGAGCGGCAGTCGGTGCAGGCGCGGGCGCCTGGTGGGGCCGGTGTCGCCCTGCTGCGCTTCGGGGCCGCCTTGGGCGCATCTGCCTTGGATCCGATCAACGTCGGGACGGCCTTCTTGCCGGTAGTGGGGGCGCAGCGGTACGCGGCCATGCTGGCCGGCAAGACGACGCTGGCCGGGCGGGCAGGGGTGCGGGCCGGCGTAGGAGCCCTCGAAGGCGCTGCGGGCGCCCTGGCGGTCGAGCCGATCATACTGGCCGGCAAGGCGCTGGAGCAGGGCGAGTACGGCCTGCTGGACAGCTTCCTCAACGTCACCATCGGCTCGGTCCTGGGCGCCGGGCTTCATGCCGGCGGCGGCGCCATCGGCGACCTGATGCGGCCCGGCTCCATCGCCAAGGTCATGTCGGAGCTGCCGGCCGAGGCGCGCGAGGCGGTCATCGCCCAAGCGGTCGGCGCCCGGATCGAAGGCGGGCCGGTGCGGGCCGACGCCGTGCTGGAGACGCTGGCGAAGACTGACGAGCGGGTCGCCCGCGTGCTGGAGCGCGACCGGGCGCAGCTTGCCGAGGCAATCGCCAAGGATGGCGTCGCCCGGCCGATGGACGACGACCTGCGGACGGCCTTCTGGTATCAGGAGGTCAAGCGCCTCCGGGCCGAGGCTGAGGAACCGAAGGGCGAGAGTCTGGCGAGCTTCGTGCGTGAGCGCGGCGGGCTCCGGGCGAACGACCTGGAAGGCAGCGAGGCCAAGGCCGCATTGCAGGACGCCAAGCTGCCGCCGGGCTTCTGGAACAACAAGGCCGGGAAGAACGCCGACGACATGGCGCTCCAGGCTTGGGAAGCCGGCTACATCGGCACCCCGGACGGTGAGCGGCCGAGCCTCCAGGAGTTCTACGACGCGCTGGCGCGTGAGGGCCGGGGGCAGCGGGTCTATCCGGCTGCCACGCGGGACAAGATCGACGCCAACGCGGCGCAGCTCGACAGCCTGGCGCGCGAGCTGGACGACGCCGGCCTCAGCATTGACGACGACGCGATGAAGATCGCCCGCGCGCTGGCCGAGCGGGAAAAGCGCGCCCTGGCCGAAATGCCGCAGGCGCGGGACTATACGCGCGAGACCGAGGACCCCGACTATCTGGAGGCCTCGCGCGAGGCGGACGAAGCCGCCGCGCTGTTCGGCCTGGAGCCCGACAAGCGACTCACGCGGGCGCAAGAGGAACTGGCGCTGGCCGAGGAACGGCTCGCGGAACTGGAGAAGGCAGGGCTCTTGACCGAGGAAGACACGGCCCGGCTGCGGCTGGCTGATGAAGCGATGGCGCAGGCCAACGCCGAGGCGGCGGCGATGCAGGAAGGCGCCCTCTGCATGGCGAGGTCCGGCTGATGGCCTACGAGGACTGCATCGCCAGCATCATCAAGGCCGGCAAGGGCCGGCTGAACGAAAACGATATCGAGGCGATCCTGACGGAGATTGCCAAGCGCGCCGAGCGCAACCGCAACCCGCGCCTGTCGAACGCCGAGAAGCTGAAAGAGGCGGCCGAGCGCATGGGCCTTGAGGTCCAGGAGGCGGCGGCGGTCTTGAAGCGCAATGAGGCCATGAACGCGGTCAAGCGGGCCGCGCGCCGGGCCTTCTACGAGTCCGCGCCCAACGCGGTGCTGGGCCTTGAGGCTAAGCTGGTCGGGGTGAACACCCCCTTTGCCGGCTCGCGCCTGTCGGTCGCGGCGCAGTTCGACGCGCTGCGGGATCACTACATCGGCGGCCTGACGCTGGACATGGAGGCGGCCGGCGTCCTGCCGCTCTTCCGCTCGGGCGCCATCGACGACCGCTGGGCGGCCGAGCTCTTCGCGCTGAACCAGCCGGGCGGCAAGGTGGGCGTCACCGGGGACAAGAACGCGGCCAAGATCGCCGAGCTGATCCACAAGTGGCAGCGGGTGAGCATCGACGGGCTGAACCGCGAGGGCGCCTGGGTGCGGGACTACTCGGGCTACATCACCCGCACGACGCACGACGCCGACCTGATCCGCCGGGCGGGCCGCGACCAGTGGATCAACGACCTGTTCGCGCGCGAGTTCGACGTGGATCTTGAGCGGACCTTCGGCGACCTGAGCGAGGCCAAGAAGGCATTGCCGGAGTTGTGGAAGGACTTCGCCACCGGCAACCATAACCGCTTCGACGGCGACGACATGGGGAAGCTGGAGGACTACGCGATCCCCGGCCGGAACCTAGCCAACAAGGCCAGCTCGACCCGCGTGATCCACTTCAAGTCGGCTGCGGGCTGGCTGGCCTACAACAAGAAGTATGGCACCGGCTCGCCGCGCGAGACGATCTTCACGGCGCTGGACCGGGGGGCGCGCTGGACGGCGTTG
>JACCDG010261102.1_pt1 | contig 16712 bp, 19 predicted proteins | sample 7442471 | NCBI WGS metagenome assembly JACCDG01 (sample SAMN15323444, study PRJNA562643) | freshwater metagenome | isolation source: river surface water | place: USA:Blue River Watershed | collected 2017-08-17 | reverse complement strand
TCCGCTCATCATTTTCAAATTTAGAAGGAACATGGGTCGTCAAAGACCAACCTGAAGGAGGAAGCATGGAACAAGCAATCATCTCGGGTATCGCTCACGATAAGAGCGAAGCCAAGATCACCATCGTAGGTGTTCCAGATCGCGCAGGCGTTGCTGCTCGCATCTTCCAATCGATAGCTGACGCCGACGTCAATATCGACATGATTGTCCAGAATGTTTCAGCCGCTGCAACAGGTCTTACTGATATCTCATTTACCTTGCCACGCTCTGAAGGTTCACGAACCACAAGTATTGTCCAAAAATTGCAAGGCGAGATTGGATTCCAATCAATTCAATACGATGATCAGATCGGCAAATTGTCATTGATTGGCGCTGGTATGCGATCTCACCCTGGCGTTACTGCGACCTTCTTTGCAGCCATGGCTGATGCAGGCGTCAACATCGAGATGATCTCGACCTCTGAAATCCGCATCTCCATCGTCTGTCGCCAGACCGATGTAGAGCGCGCAGTTCAAGCCGCCCACACCGCATTTGATCTTGATGCAGACCAGATCGAAGCTGTTGTCTATGGCGGTTCAGGTCGATGAGTAAAAAACCTTCACTTGCAGTCGTTGGCGCTACAGGCGCTGTCGGTACAGTCATGCTCGATATCTTGAGCAAGCGCGAGAACGTTTGGGGTGAGATTCGTCTAATTGCATCTGCTCGGAGCGCGGGCAAGAAACTCGTCTGCCGTGGTGAAGAGTTGACCGTAGTTGCGTTATCACCAGAAGCATTCGATGGTATCGATGTTGCGATGTTTGATGTTCCTGATGAAGTTTCTGCTGAATGGGCACCGATTGCTGCATCACGCGGCGCAATCTGCGTTGATAACTCTGGAGCCTTTCGTATGGACCCAGAAGTTCCACTTGTAGTCCCAGAAGTAAATCCTGATGATGTGAAGAAGCGTCCCAAAGGAATCATCTCCAATCCAAATTGCACCACACTTTCGATGATTGTTGCAATGGGCGCGCTACATAAGAAGTACACCCTTAAAGAATTAGTGGTCGCTTCTTATCAAGCAGCATCAGGTGCAGGCCAATCAGGTCTTGATACTCTGCGTGCGCAGATCAAAGAAGTTGCTGGTACTGCTGTCGGTGATAACCCTGGTGATGTTCGTACCGTTATCTCCGACAACGGCCCATTTCCGGCGCCACTTGCACTCAATGTCATTCCTTGGGCAGGTTCGCTCAAAAACGATGGTTATTCATCGGAAGAGCTCAAAGTACGCAATGAATCACGGAAGATTCTTGGCCTTTCAGATCTCAAGGTCTCTGCGACCTGTGTTCGCGTTCCGGTGCTCACCACACACTCACTTGCAGTTCATGCTGTCTTCGATAACGAAGTCTCACGCGAAGAAGCCCAGAACATCTTGGCGAACGCAGCCGGCGTGAAGTTGGTTGATGATCCAGAGAACTACAAATTCCCAACCCCTGCCGATGTCGTCGGCACTGATCCCACGTGGGTCGGTCGTGTGCGCAAGTCACTGGATAACCCCAAGGCGCTTGATCTCTTTGTTTGTGGAGATAACTTACGTAAAGGCGCAGCGCTTAATACTGCACAAATCGCAGAGTTGGTGGCAAAAGAATTCAACTAAAATCAGCCTGTTAGTCTTGCTCCATGGCTGTAGTTGTTGCTGGATACACAGGACTCGTTGGTTCTGCAATATTCGCAGAACTTCGAAATCGAAATATCGAAGCAATAGGAATCAACTCAAAGGTAGTTAACTTGCTTGATCGCAAGAGTATTTTTGATTTTCTTCAAGACCTAAAGCCAGAGGCAGTGATTGACGCAGCGGCGGTAGTTGGTGGTATTGGAGCAAACAACACCCTTCCAGTTGATTTTCTCTCCAAAAATCTTCAAATACAAACTAATTTAATGGATGCATCGCATCATGCAGGTGTTGAAAGATTTGTATTCTTGGGGTCAAGCTGTATTTATCCCAGAGATTGCGAACAGCCAATCAAAGAAGAATTCTTGATGACTGGACCCCTAGAGAGAACTAATTCGGCATATGCGGTTGCAAAGATTGCTGGTATTGAATTGATTAAGTCTTACCGAAAGCAATATTCGCATCGTTGGATCTCTTTGATGCCCACCAACATGTATGGGCCTAACGACAACTTTGATCTTGAATCTAGTCATGTTCTGCCTGCTTTGATTAACAGATTTGTGACGGCAGTCGATGAAAGACAGCAGAAGGTCACCTTATGGGGGACGGGAAAGCCGAGACGGGAGTTCTTACACTCTAAGGACTTGGCTTCAGCGGTGCTGGTCGCTCTAGAAAAGTACGATGATGAATCTCATCTCAATGTCGGAACAGGCGAGGATATTTCCATTAGCGACTTAGCTCAGATGGTCTCAAGGTCAAGTGGCTTCTCTGGCCAAATTGCGTGGGACTCGTCTAAGCCTGATGGAACTCCGCGGAAAGTCTTGGATGTTTCTCGCATGAAATCCCTTGGCTGGGAGCCAAAAGTTACTCTCGCACAAGGCATAGACGAAACTGTGGCATGGTTTCGAGCAAATCAAAGTAAGGTGTGAGCGTGAGCAAAAAGGTTGCTTTGATAACAGGAATTACAGGCCAGGACGGTTCGTACTTAGCTGAGTTGCTACTCGCAAAAGGATATGAAGTTCATGGCTTGATCAGAAGGGCCAGCACATTCAATACCGAGAGAATCGATCACATCTATCAGGATCCACACGAGCCGAATCCAAAACTACATCTTCATTATGGAGACTTGCTTGACGGCGTTGGAGTGACGAATCTCGTGCGCGAAGTTGAGCCTCACGAAATCTATAACCTTGCTGCCCAGTCTCATGTCATGGTCTCTTTCACGATGCCTCAGTACACAGCTCAAGTAGATGCCGTGGGAACGGTTGCGTTACTGGAAGCAATTCGGGCTACAAAGAGAGACATCAAGTTTTATCAGGCTAGTACTTCAGAACTTTATGGTTCAACCCCGCCACCTCAGAACGAAGAAAGCAAGTTCAGACCAAGATCTCCTTATGCTGCGGCCAAGTTGATGGCATATTGGTCGACCGTTAATTACCGGGAAGCCTTTGGCATTCATGCCACGAATGGAATCCTCTTTAATCATGAATCTCCACGTCGTGGCGAAACTTTCGTAACAAGGAAGATCACTCGCGCTGTTGCAGCTATCAAGGCAGAGAAACAAACGAAGCTATACCTTGGAAATCTCGACGCTATTCGCGACTGGGGATACGCGAAAGAGTACGTGGAATCAATGTGGTTGATGCTGCAAAAACCAAAATCTAGTGACTATGTAGTTGCTACTGGGGTCGGTGCAACTGTTCGCGACTTTGCCCGAGTTTCTTTTGCCCATGCTGGGCTTGATTGGGAAAAGTATGTAGAAATCGACGAAAAGTATGAGCGCCCGACCGAGGTTGATGCACTTATTGGAGATCCATCAAAGGCAAAGTCCGAACTCGGATGGAGCGCCACAACACATTGGGAAGCTCTTGCTCAATTGATGGTTGATGCAGATATTGCAGCCCTCTAATTACCGGTAAGAGTCACGAGCGAAACTTCACTCGGACAGAAAACTCGAATAGGCGCGAAGGGGCTATAGCCCATTCCTGCTGAGACATTGAGCCAAGGCGCACTTTCCTCTTTTGTTAATCCACGGGATCGCCAATTTGGTAAATCGCAATTAGTTGTTAGGGATTTACTTCCACCAAACCATGGAACGCGAACTTGTCCGCCATGTGTGTGACCCGCAAATATCAGATCAATCCCATCTTGCTTCATTGCATCAATCACACGCAAATAAGGAGCGTGCGTAACACCGATAGAGATATCACCTGCAGGCTTACCCGCAACTTTTGAATAGTCATCCAATTCTAAATGTGCATCATCGGTACCACGCAGATCAATACTTACACCCTTGATTGTGATCTGATTGCGACGATTATTGAGATTTATCCAACCTCGGTTAGTGAGCGCTCGATCAAGTTCTTCAATGGGTAGCTTCGCCCCGAGTTTGCGAGTGCCATCATCTCGTCTGAGATACGACAGCGGATTCTTGAACATTGGTGCGTAATAATCATTAGAACCAAAGACATAGAGCCCTGGGATATCAAGTAAACCTTCAATCGCATCAAGTGCGACGGGAATCGCATTGCGGTGCGCTAGAAAATCACCCGTGCTAATCACCAGATCTGGCTTGAGTGATGCCCAACTCTTGATATCCGCAATCTCTCTTTTTCTTCTGGGGGTCAAGTGAAGATCTGAGAAATGCAGAATGCGGATATCGCTCGATCCCTTGGCAAGAATGGGCACCGAGACTTCGCGTAGTTGATATCCCATAGGCGTGAGAAGATACCGCTATGGCTCTGAAAGAAAAACTACAGACTGATCTGACCGCCTCGATGCGCGCTCGCGATGAGGTGCGATCCAGCACAATCCGCATGATTCTGACCGCTATTAAGAATGAGGAAGTCTCAGGCAAAGAAGCGCGTGACCTCAGCGATGCTGAAGTCATCACCGTTCTCTCGCGCGAAGCAAAGAAGCGCCGTGAAGCTGCTGAAGCTTTCGAACAGGCCGGCGCTGCTGATCGCGCAGCCAATGAAAAAGCAGAAGGCGTAATTATTGCTGAGTACTTACCTGCACAATTAAGCGAATCAGAACTTAAAGAGATCATTGCTGCTGCAATCACCGAATCTGGCGCTACTGGTCCACAACAGATGGGACTTGTTATGAAATTAATCCAACCAAAGATCGCAGGTCGCGCTGATGGCGGCACTGTTTCATCTCTCGTCAAAGCCGCACTATCAGGAGGCAACTAAGTGAAGTTCGAATACGCAACCGTCCCACTTCTTACCCATGCCACAAAGCAGATCCTTGATACCTGGGGTTCCGATGGTTGGGAACTCGTTCAAGTTGTTCCAGCACCTGGTGGCGGAGACCAACTCGTTGCTTACATGAAAAGAGAGATCAAATGACCGATGTCCGCGCAAAGCTCGCTGAACTTGGATTAACACTTCCTGTCGCAGCAAAACCAGTTGCGGCATATGTCCCTGCGATCCGTACGGGAAACATCGTTTTTACTGCGGGTCAATTGCCACTTGTTGATGGCGCTATGGCCGCTACTGGCAAGGTTGGGAAAGATGTAACTGTTGATGATGCAAAGAAACTTGCTCAGATCTGCGCACTTAATTGCTTGGCTGCTGTTGAGACTGTTGCTGATGTCAACAAGATCGTAAAAGTTGTTCGCGTCGTGGGTTATGTCAACGGAATTCCGGGTTTCATCACTCAGCCAGCAGTAGTTAATGGTGCAAGCGAACTCTTCTTACATATCTGGGGCGAAGCCGGCAAGCATGCACGCAGCGCTGTAGGTATTGCAGAGTTGCCTTTGGATGCGCCGGTTGAGATTGAGTTAACTGTTGAGATTGCGGATTAACGGCCGCGCTTAAGCAGGCGTTCGTAATCCAGAATCATTACTGAGCGAGCCTCAAGGCGGAGCCATCCGCGTTGGGCGAAATCAGCCAAGGCTTTATTGACGGTCTCACGTGATGCCCCGACGAGTTGAGCAAGTTCTTCTTGCGTTAGATCGTGGTTTACGAATAGACCTTCGGTGCGCTTGTCACCGAACTTAACTCCGAGATCGATCAGAGCCTTGGCGACGCGACCAGGTACATCAGAGAAAACGAGATCTCCGACAACTTCGTTAGTGCGACGTAGGCGTGATGCAAGGCGGGCAAGTAATTGCAAGGAAACTTCGGGATGCTCTTTAACCCACGGAATAACTTTGTCTTGGCCGAGTGCAAGTAATTTTGAATCAGTGACTGCAGTAGCAGTAGCAGTACGTGGACCAGAATCAAAGAGTGAGAGCTCACCGAACATATCACCAGGGCCGAGGATCATCAGAAGATTTTCACGACCATCAACCGATTTAGTTCCGAGTTTTACCTTGCCGCTAGAGACCACGAATAGATGATCGCCATCATCGCCTTCTTTGAAGAGGGATTGGCCCTTGCGAAGTTTGATGAGGTTCATCGAGGAGCGCAGGCTTGCAGCAGCGCTGTCATCGAGTCCTGAGAATAAAGGAGCTTTACGTACGACGACTTCATCAACGTGATCGTTCACTCGTGGAGTCACAGGGGCACCCTACTTTTCCCATGAAAAAGATACAAATTGGGGCTATTTTTACCGCTATGCGCGAAAGCTTTGCAGATAAGAAGAAACGGTCTCGCGCTATTTATCGAATTCTCAGCAAAACCTATCCCAATGTGCGATGCGAATTAGATTTCAAGAACCCTCTGCAATTACTTGTCGCAACAGTTCTATCTGCTCAATGCACAGACAAGCGCGTCAATGCTGTAACCCCCGCGCTATTTAAGAAGTACAAGAACGCAAGAGCTTTTGCAGCTGCTGATATTCGAGAATTACAAGAGTTAATCAAATCAACCGGGTTCTTCCGCGCCAAAGCAAAGAGCATCAAGGGCCTGGCAACAAAAATTGTCACAGAGTTTGATGGCGAAGTTCCTGACACTTTGGAAGAGTTAGTGACTCTTCCTGGTGTGGGACGCAAGACTGCCAATGTCGTTCTTGGCCATGCATTCGACACTCCAGGTCTCACAGTTGATACTCACTTTGGAAGATTGGTCAGAAGATTTGGTTGGACCAAAGAGACTGATCCAGTCAAAGTCGAATTTGCTGTCATGGAACTCATCCCAGAAAAAGAGTGGACCAATCTCTCTCAGCGTTTAATCTGGCATGGCCGACGGGTATGTCATTCCCGCAAACCCGCATGCGCAGCCTGTCCTTTGGCTAAGTTATGTCCTAGTTACGGAAGCGGCGAGATGGATCCCATCAAAGCTGCCAATATGGTCAAGAGCGATAAGGACTTTCAATGAAACGCTTTCTCCTCATCTTCATCTTGTTGCTTACCTCATGTTCATCAAGTGCTACAAATCAGGGCGCGCCTATTGATTCACTTGCTCCATGCTCATCTATCAAAACAACTGGAGCTGCGGCAGACGGCTTAATGCTCGAGTGTCTTGATGGCGACGGAGAACTCGCAGTGCAGGCAATCGAAGGCCCCGCAGTTATTTCAGTCTGGGCAAGTTGGTGCTCCAATTGCGAAGCCCAGCGCCCGAATTTCATCCGCCTTCATAATGAGGCAGGCGATAAGTTACAAGTAATTGGTATTGATGTTGAAGAACAGAAAAAGAGTGATGGGTATGAGCATGCCCTGAAGAGAGGCATGAACTTCCCACAACTTTACGATTCTGATGGCCGCACCTCGAATTACTTTGGCCCAGGCGTTCCGATTACACAGTTCATCGATAAAAACGGCGTTATTGCATTCCAGAAAATTGGTCCGATCTTTACTTATGAAGAGATGCAAGAACTTGTAAGCGAATACCTCGGGATCAAGATCTGATGGTTCTTGATATCGCGCTCATTGTTTTTGGATTTTTTGCGATTGCCACAGGCTATAACCGCGGAGCCTTAGCCACACTTTTCTCTATTGTCGGTTATTTCGGTGGAGGCGTCGCTGGATTCGCGCTAGTGAATTGGTACACCAGTGCATGGAAAGGTCTAGTCTCGACTATCGCTCTGAATCTCTTTGGAATCTTTGCGGGCGCAAATGCTGGACGTTGGATCCTTACCAAAACAGGAATCGGGATTCACAAACGGATCCTCTTCGGACCATTCAAATTTGTAAATGCAATCCTTGGCGCTGCACTGTCACTTACTCAAGCAGCAATCATCGACTTTGTGACGCTGGCGTTGATTAATTACCTACCGTGGGAACTCCCGCATTCAATCATTGAAGGCAGCAAGGTCTATGAAGAGATTGGAAGCTTTAATCTTCTTTCTTTCCAGATTTCAGACCTTCTGAGATCAACTTCATTACGTTTGGATCAGCTAAAGTCGTAGCGTCTCCAACCACACGATTCTCAGCCACATCACGCAACAAACGTCGCATAATCTTTCCGCTGCGGGTCTTCGGTAATTCAGCCACAACCATGATCTGACGTGGTTTTGCAATCGCGCCAATCTCCTTTGCAACATGGTCACGCAGTGATTTCTCAAGGTCTTTATCTGGGGCTACTCCACCGCGCAGAATTACGAAGGCGACGATCGCTTGGCCAGTTAGATCATCTTTAGCGCCCACCACGGCTGCTTCTGCAATCGCATGGTGAGAGACAAGGGCAGATTCAACTTCAGTCGTAGAAATACGATGACCAGAAACATTCATCACATCATCGACGCGTCCCAATAACCAGAGCGCGCCATCATCATCTAACTTTGCGCCATCACCGGCAAAATACAGACCTTCAAATCGTGACCAGTATGTATCTTTATAACGTTGTGGCTCTCTCCAGACTCCGCGCAACATTCCGGGCCATGGCTTATCAAGCACTAAATATCCGCCACCACCATTACCAACTTCATGTCCCGCATCATCTACAACTTTCGCGCTGATTCCTGGAAGAGGTCGCATCGCAGAACCAGGTTTAGTTGCAGTAACGCCAGGAAGAGGCGAGATCATGATTCCGCCAGTTTCAGTCTGCCACCAGGTATCAACAATCGGACAATTATTTCCACCAACAATCTCGCGGTACCACATCCATGCTTCAGGGTTGATTGGTTCTCCTACCGAACCAAGTAGACGCAGAGAAGATAAGTTGTATTTCTTAGGATATTCATCGCCCCACTTCATCCACGTACGGATCAAGGTAGGTGCGGTGTAAAGAATCGTCACGCCATACTTTTCAATCATCTCGAAGATACGACCTTTATGCGGCGTATCTGGCGTTCCTTCATACATCACCTGGGTTGCACCATTAATCAACGGTCCATACACAACATATGAATGTCCAGTAATCCAGCCAACATCTGCGGTGCACCAATAGATATCTTTTTCTGGCTTGAGATCAAAGACCATCCGATGGGTATAAGCGGCCTGGGTGAGATAACCGCCGGTGGTGTGCGCAATTCCCTTGGGTTTCGCCGTTGTTCCAGAGGTATAAAGAATGAATAAAGGATGCTCAGAATCAAAGGGCTGAGCTTCGTGTTCTGCGCTCTGTTTTTCAACGAGTTCATGCCACCAGATATCGCGGTCTGACATCGTCACTTCTTGTCCGGTGCGCTTGACGACCAATACGTTCTTGACGTTAGTTTCACCCTTCAAGGCTTCATCGACGATTGACTTGAGTCCGAATGCGCCACCCTTGCGGAATCCACCATCGGCAGTAATCACCAAAGTCGCATCTGCATCTTGAATACGGGCCAATAATGAATCTGCTGAAAATCCTCCGAAGACAACGCTATGCGCCGCACCGATTCGGGCACAGGCCAACATCGCAATCGCAGCTTCGGGAATCATCGGCATATAAATTGCGACGCGATCGCCATCTTTAACACCGAGTGATAACAGCGCGTTTGCAGTTTTCTTTACGTCAACTAAGAATTCGGCATAAGTAATCTTAAGAGTATCGCCAGGTTCGCCCTCAAAGAGAAAAGCAACCCGATTGCCGCGACCTTCTAAAACATGTCGATCAAGTGCGTTATAGCAAGCATTGATCTTTCCGCCCACAAACCACTTTGCAAATGGCACTTGCCAATCAAGAACCTGATCCCATTTTTTGTGCCAATGCAATTGACCGGCTTGTTTCTCCCAGAACGCCAATCGATCTTGCTCTGCTTCGTCATACAAATCAGCTTTCGCATTTGCTTGGGCTGCGAATTCGGCAGATGGTGGGAAGGTGCGATTTTCACTAAGCAGGTTTGAGAGCGAATCGTTCATATTGGCAGATTACCAGCGTCGAGTTTTCCCCACTATGGCCTGCGATAACTTTTTTCACACGATGATGCAGGCATAGTCCTCGCCCTAGTAGATAGAAATCAACATACGAAAGGCTCATACATATGCATCTCATCATCCCCGGCCTCGGATTCTTCGGGTCGAACCTCTATGAAATCATCGTCCGCTTCATGGGATCAGAGATCCTGCGCACGGTGCTCTCCTTCATCATCCGGCAAGGGCTCACCACCATCGGCCTATAAGCCCGCAAGCCCTGCGATTTCTCCTATCTCCTGAAATGTGTGAAAATTACCCGTAATCCTCGAGGTAGGAGATATCGCGTGCCAGCCATTGTTTTACTTGGTGCTCAATGGGGCGATGAGGGCAAGGGTAAGGCCACTGATTTACTCGGCGATAAAGTTAAATATGTAGTCCGCTATCAAGGCGGCAATAACGCAGGCCACACCGTTGTTATCGGTGATCAGAAATACGCACTTCACTTACTTCCATCAGGAATTCTCACACCATCTGTTATTCCGGTCATCGGCAACGGCGTTGTTATCGACCCCGCTGTTCTGCTTGAAGAAATTCGTGGCCTCAACGAGCGCGGCGTTGATACATCTAATTTGAAGATCTCCACCAACGCTCATCTCATTACTCCGTATCACCGCACCATCGATAAAGTTTCAGAGCGCTTCCTGGGCAAAGCAAAGATCGGTACCACAGGTCGCGGTATTGGACCTGCATATGCTGACAAGATCAATCGCATCGGAATCCGCATACAAGATCTCTTTGATCCATCAATCCTGCGCCAGAAGATTGAAGGCGCTCTGCGCGACAAAAACCAAGTTTTGATTAAAGTCTTTAACCGTAAAGGCCTGGAAGTCGATGAGGTCCTACGCGAATATCTTGAGTACGCCGAAATCTTGCGCCCATATGTCACAGACACTTCTCTCTTGTTGCATCAAGCTCTCGAGCGCGGAGAGAACGTCTTGCTCGAAGGTTCGCAAGGAACTCTCCTTGATGTTGATCACGGCACCTATCCATTTGTTACCTCTTCAAATCCAACAGCTGGTGGCGCATCCACTGGTTCTGGAATCGGACCGACTCGAATTTCTCGCGTTATCGGCATCGTTAAGGCCTACACAACCCGCGTTGGATCTGGCCCATTTCCCACCGAACTCTTCGATGAAGATGGCGAGAAATTACGCTCAATTGGCGGCGAAGTTGGCGTAACTACCGGCCGTGCTCGTCGCTGTGGTTGGTATGACGCACCGATTGCGCGTTACGCAGTTCGTATCAATGGTTTAACTGATTTCTTCCTCACCAAGCTCGATGTTCTTACTGGCTGGGAGAAGATTCCAGTCTGCGTTGCCTACGATATTGATGGCGTGCGCGTTGAAGAACTTCCTGCATCGCAATCTGATTTCCATCACGCCAAACCAATCTATGAATACCTCCCAGGTTGGAGCGAAGATATTTCGGGCGCTCGCAAGATCTCAGACCTTCCCGTGAATGCACAGAACTACATCAAGTTCTTGGAAGAGATTTCAGGCGCTCCTATGAGCGCGGTCGGTGTTGGACCTGGCCGTGATCAAACAATCGTTGTAAGGGATTTCATCTCATGAGCAAAGTTTTGGTTACTGGGGGAGCCGGATATATCGGCGCACATGTGGCTGCCGAACTTCTCAAAGAAGGCTATAGCGTCCGAATCTATGATGATTTCTCAAACGGATTACATAAGCGCGTTGATGGAAAATTCCGCGACATCATTGATGGCGACATCCTGGATCGTGAGAAATTACTACAGGCTATGCACGGAGTTGATGCAGTCATTCATCTTGCTGCCAAGAAAGCAGTCGAAGAGTCCGTTAAGAATCCATTGAAGTATTACGAGAACAATGTCGGTGGAACTCTTAATCTTCTTGCTGCGATGACCGTCAAGGGCGTCAAGCAGATCGTCTTCTCATCAAGTGCTGCTGTGTATTCCCCCAACGATAAAGATGCAGTTGAAGAGAGCGATCCCACTGTGCCGCTTTCACCCTATGGTGCGACGAAACTACTGTCAGAAGAGCTTATTTCTAGCGTCGGGGGAGCTGAAAAGATCTCTCACACATCACTCCGTTATTTCAATGTGGTGGGTTCTGCCCTTCCAGAATTCGGCGATAACTCGAAAGACAACTTGGTTCCCAAGGTCTTCCTCGCTCTCAAAAACGGTAAGCGCCCCGAAATTTACGGCACCGATTACCCAACCCCTGATGGCACCTGTATCCGTGATTACATCCATGTTCAAGATCTTGCAAAAGCCCATGTTGCAGCACTCAAGAAGACTGAGTCCGGTTATGTCAGCGCTGTCTACAACGTCGGTTCAGGAAAGGGCTATTCCGTCCTCGAAATGATGAATCAAATCTCACAGACTCTCGGCAAAGATGTAAACCCACTCGAATCACCATCTCGTGCTGGTGATTCACCAAAGCTCATTGCATCAACCAAGAAGATTGAAAGTGAACTTGGTTGGAAACCAACCGCAACGTTGAAAGAGATGATTGATTCTTCTTGGGAAGCCGAGAGTTCTAACTCATGAGCATCCTGGCTAATCGATATGCATCAAGTGCCATGAAGGAGATCTGGTCAGCAGAATCCAAAATCACAGCAGAGCGCAATCTTTGGATTGCCGTTATGAAGGCCCAAGCAGAACTTGGCTTTGAAATTCCAGCATCCGCAATTGCCGATTATGAAAAGGTTAAGAACCAGATCGACTTAGCAAGTATCGATAAGCGCGAAAAAGAGCTACGTCATGATGTGAAAGCACGGATCGAAGAGTTCAACGCACTTGCCGGCCATCAATATATCCACATCGCCATGACAAGTCGCGACCTAACCGAAAACATCGAAGCTTTCCAAATCATCTCTGCACTCAAGCTCGTTCAATCAAAGACGATTGCAGTATTAGCAAGACTCGGTGAAAAGACCGCGGAATATAAGGCTCTACCCATGGTGGGCCGCTCTCACAATGTCCCCGCTCAGATCACCACGCTCGGCAAGCGCTTCGCCACAATCGCAGAAGAACTTCTCTTTGCATATTCACGCCTTGAGAACCTCATCGTGAACTTCCCCATCCGCGGCCTCAAGGGGCCAGTCGGCACCGCGCAAGATAGCCACGACATCATGGGCGCTAATTACAAGAAGTTAGAGGAGGCAATCACAGAGTCACTTGGATTCACCAACACTCTAGATTCCACCGGCCAGATCTACCCACGCTCAATTGATTACGACGTCATCACCACACTCGTTCAACTCAGCGCAGCACCATCCAATCTTGCAACCGCAATCCGATTGATGGCCGGCAATGATCTTGTCAGCGAAGGTTTCAAATCAGGACAAGTTGGTTCATCTGCAATGCCACACAAGATGAACACACGTTCATGCGAACGCATCAATGGTTTTGCTGCAATCCTTAAGGGCTACGCCACGATGATTGGTGAAATTTCTGGGAACCAATGGAATGAAGGCGATGTCTCTGACAGTGTTGTACGTCGAGTTGCCATCGCCGATGCCTTTTATGCAATCGATGGCGCGCTCGAAACTACTCTTACTGTTCTGAAAGAGTTTGGAATCTTCCCAGCGATGATTGAAAAAGAAATCCAGACCCACCTGCCATTTCTTGCCACCACAAAGATTCTGATGGCCGCTGTTAAGAATGGCATGGGCCGTGAAGATGCTCATGAAGCGCTAAAGGAAATCTCCATCGCCACATCAAATGAAATCCGCGAAGGCAAAACAACAAGCCTCATCCAAGCCATCGCCGCAGACTCACGAATTCCACTCACTCAAGATGAACTTGAAAAACTCATCGCCTCACCCATCGAATTCACAGGTCTGGCCCAAGAACAATGCGATGCGGTCATCGCGAAAATCACGCGAATCACTAAGTTTCACCCCGGGGCGGCGGCCTACCAGCCAGGGGCCATCCGCTAGATCCCTCGTTTTGGCATGACCCCCCAGGCTCAAGTAGGGTGCGGTCATCACAGAGAACTAAGGTAGGAGGGCTCGCTATGGGGCGTGGCCGTTCAAAAGCGAAGCAGACCAAAGTCGCGCGCGATCTTAAATACAGCTCACAAGATATTGATATCGAAAGCCTTGCCAAGGAACTTCATGGCGAAGTCAATAAGAATGGCAATGACGATGATTTCGATCCATACGCAGAAGGCAACTACATCCCACGCAAGTAAGGGGCTCACACAATGCGCCCAACCCCGTATGTAGCATCCCTGCGAATCTACGAACCAATCACGAGCTTCTCACCTGTTGATCAATTGCGCTGGGCCTCTATTCCTATTGAGAGCTACACCGGTCGCGATGAACAGTATCGAGCGCTTCGTCGCACAATCCTTTCGGAGCCTCCCACAATCAAAGCTGATGGTGCCCACGTTATTGATCATGACGGAAAACGATTTGTCTCACCATGGTCAACCGCACGACGTTGCTGGGCCGCAGTCGAAGATTTTAAGAACTCACTGCCTAGCAGCATCATTGCCTTCTTCATGCCTGAGAGTTTCTCGGAAGCAATCTCAGAGAATGCAGACGAACTAGAACATCGAGTTCCACACATCATCTCTGAAACGTGGATCATCCCGCCACGTTGGTTTTCACTCTTCACTCCAGAAGAGAGACTTCGGGGATCAAATGCCGATGGTCCATTCACAATCATGCGCACCGAGATGGCACAAGCAAAGAAACGTTGCATGACTACTCACCAAATCGTCCGTCAAGCATTTGGCCCTGGCCCCGTCGAAGATGAAATTGCACAGTTACTGAATTGGCTCAGCGTCTTCCACCCAGACTCCATCGTCGAATGCGATTACGGCGGGTTGGCGCAGTACCTAGAAAAAGCTCTCGTTGATGATGGCGAACCCGGCCTTGAAGCCGATCGCTCGATAGAAGATGTAACGCTTTCACTTCAAGGTCTTTCCAATGGCGATGGCGCATTGGCCGGACAGGGCTATGAAGCCTTGGTGAAAAGGTGGCGGAAGGTTGCGGCTCTAGAACAGGCGATGTAGTCAAGAAATCGCCCTTTAGGCCTTGCCACAGCCTTTCTAAGGCACGATAATCATCACAATAAGGGACGAATAGGACACCAGACTCCATGAGTATGAATCGACCAACCGAGCAGGAAGTTCTCCTGACCCCGGCCGAAGTCGCCAAGCTATTTCGAGTCGACCCCAAAACCGTCACTCGCTGGGCCAAAGCCGGCAAAATCACTGCAATCAGGACTCTGGGTGGCCACCGTCGTTACCGCCAATCTGAGGTTCAAAACCTGATGAAGTCCGTCCCGAACGCTCTTCCAAACAAAGGTGCATAAGTACATGACCGACGCAAAAGATGACGACGCAAAGGCAAAGTTCCGCGAAGCCCTGGAAAAGAAAAAACAAGGTGGCAGCATCCGCAACAACAACACCACTAGCGGTCCAAAAATAGGTGGCGGCCAATCCAGCGGCAATACTCCAAAGATGTTCCGTCGTAAATCAGGTTCCGCATAACCGATCAAAGTGACTTACTCACCACTTGATTACCTAGCCCTCTTTCTGGCCACAGGGCTTCTCGTCGGTTTCCTCACCCCAAAGATTCGCAAGCTCGCCATCAAACGCGAGATCTTTGATGCGCCGAATTCGAGCCATAAAACCCATTCTGAGCCTGTGCCTTACCTCGGTGGCCTCGCAATCATCTTCGGAGTAATTGTTGTCGCCTTTGCAGCCACTTGGCAGGCCGATAGCAAAGCACTGGACCTTGTCGCTGCCGTTCTTCTCCCATCCCTCTTTCTGGGCGCCATCGGTCTTATCGATGATCTCATCGAACTCAGTCCATGGCCCAGATTCCTTGCCCAAACGCTGGTTGGAATCGCGGTTGCAATCACTCTCATCGCCACAGATACGGTCGGCTCACCAACAGGCTCGCGCATCTTAGATATCTCCCTGACAATCCTCTTCATTGTCGGCCTGAGCAACTCCATTAATTTCTTCGATAATGTCGATGGGGGAGCATCAGGAACCGTAGCTATTTCAGCGCTTTTTCTAGCATTTCTCTCATACTCTTCAAATCAGTACTACATCGCAGCAATCTCTGTTGTTGCAGTGGGAGCGACATCTGGATTCCTGTTCTGGAATAGAAGTCCCGCAAGAATCTATATGGGAGATGCTGGCTCTCTATTTCTCGGATCTCTTATGGCTTCAGTCTTGGTTCGATTTGAACCAAACCCCATCGCCTATCCAACGTTCTTCTTTGTCCCTCTCTTCCTCATCGCAATTCCATTACTCGATACATCCGTCGTCGTAATCTCAAGAATTGTTAGAGGTGTATCTCCATTCAAAGGAGGTCGCGATCATCTCTCGCATCGATTGATGCGAATTGGAATTCCAAAGGTAAAGGCAGTTCTACTTCTTTGGGTAATGACCGGCCTCTTTGGCATCATCGCAGTCATACTTTCAAATGTTTCATACAGATTTGAACCAGCGGTAGTCCTTTCAGGCTCAATTCTCTGGATGGTTGCGCTCTTTTACTTTCTGCGCATTCCAGCAACAGACCAAGAAACAGTCCAGAAGTAAAACCTGGTGGCTGGGGACGGGATCGAACCGTCGACCTCACGATTTTCAGTCGCACGCTCGTACCAACTGAGCTACCCAGCCGAAACACAACAACAATCGCAATAGCGACCCAGACGGGACTTGAACCCGCGACCTCCGCCGTGACAGGGCGGCGCGCTAACCAACTGCGCTACTGGGCCAACCGCAGATAAAGATCTCTCTTTATCTCGCGTCCCCAACGGGATTCGAACCCGTGTTACCGCCGTGAAAGGGCGATGTCCTAGGCCCTTAGACGATGGGGACTAGAGGAGGCCGTATC
>JACCDG010081432.1_pt1 | contig 16717 bp, 19 predicted proteins | sample 7442471 | NCBI WGS metagenome assembly JACCDG01 (sample SAMN15323444, study PRJNA562643) | freshwater metagenome | isolation source: river surface water | place: USA:Blue River Watershed | collected 2017-08-17 | reverse complement strand
GCCTAAAACGAAGGTTTTTATTATTTTTAAGTGGCGGATTTACCCCTTCAACTGCACCACTGCCGACATCTGTATTGCTATTTATTTATAACTCTGCGACATAACTCTGTCAAGAATTAAGTTGCACCTATTTTTAGGATTGCTTTGTTTGACTCACAAATAACGGCAAACTTTTACATAATTGATCATTAAAATAAAGATCAAAATGATATTTATCTGGTTTAGGGATATGTAAATTGCGGGTTTGAATGCCGAAGTCAAAGGCTAATAATGGAGAATCGATCTTTAAATTAATACCTTCAAAAATACCTAATTTATGATTGTTTGAATCAACTAATTCAATGCGGATTTTATAATCACCATTCGCTTCCGTGAGACGAACATAGAGACCTAAATTCTGGTGTACTAAAGGAAACTGCTCTGAATAAATATGATCAAAAATTCCGACGGCACTCCATTTATTCGTTCCCTTTTCTTGAATGACTTGATCGGCAATTAAGAAGGTGAGAATTTCAGGTTTAGGTGTCATGGTTATTTCCTAAATAAGGCATTAATATCAATTTTCTTTACACGATCAGGGTGATTTTTGATGTACGTGTATAAAATCTTTTGAAGCGCTGGATCTGCTTTACCGTCGCAGGGAAATAATGTGGTGAGCTCATCACCCTCTTGGCTCATGGCTTTAAATAGGGCCCATTCATTGACACAAAAAACATCGCTCTTACCTTCTTCCGCAGGATCTTTTTCCTCTATGGCCACTGCACCACTATAGAGCCAGCGCATGGGTTTTAATTGATCACGCGGAATACGCACGGGGAAATTAAAAACAGGTTTTAATGTTTTGACTAAATGATGTTGCAATAATTTTGCACCTAAATCACCACAGGTAAGTTGTGTTTCGATAATACGCAACCGCTTAAGCATGGTGGCGCGTTTCCCTTCGTCGGGAACAGACTCAAAATAGGTCATGATCTTTTCACGCAAGTGACTGGCTTTGCCTACATACAATGGCTTACGAGCTTCATCGTAAAAGATATAAACCCCATTCTCGTCAGGAATATCCTCAAATGATTTAATATTAAGATTGTCAGGCAAGACTGGTTTACGGCTTAATTGCATCCAGGCTTGATTGAGTTTTTGAGGATCTATTTCTTTCTGAATTATTTGTAAAAAATCCCACACAACTTTGGCATCATCCAAGGCACGATGGCGAGCTTGGCTTTCCAGCTTATAACGCTCAATCAATACACCTAAATTATGTTGGGTAAATTCAGGAAATAATTTGCGGGACAATTTAACGGAACATATGGTTTGTGCATTAAACTCAATGCCGATGCGTTTAAACTCATGCTTTAAGAATGTATAGTCGAAAGAGGCATTGTGAGCGACAAAGACACACCCGTCTAATAATTCCAAAATCTTCTTACTAAGACTATTAAAGACCGGAGCTTTATTCACATCAGCGTCAGTAATACCTGTTAAGAATGTAATGTTAGATGGTATGGCTTGTTCAGGATTTAATAATGACGTAAAACTGGAGACAAGCTTTCCCCCCTCAATACGTAAAATACCAATCTCAATGATGCGGCCGTTTTGAGTGCGGCTACCCGTTGTTTCCACGTCAACAATCGCTAAGGGTAAAGCATTAAAAGGCATGTTAATTGATCTTTATTTTAAATACTAGTTTTTTGACTTTATCGGTATGAGATAAGTACTGGCATGAGGGCCGATGGGCTTCACCAGGAAAGAATACCGTAAATTCACCAGCACGTACAACACAATCCGTAATAATTCCCTTCGATTTAAAGAATTGATATTCTTTTGTCGGATCATAGTCGGTTGTAGGTTCTAATTGATCGGGCGGCGTCACTTGCATGAGCTCAATCCCGCTGGCCACATACTGCAAATCCGCATAAATGCGATGCGCTTCAAAACTATTTTCAGTCGCAGGTTTAGGCGCATAGGTCATTACCCGTACAAATAAATTACGGCCATCAATTTCATGCTCGCCATCAGGAATATCATGAGGCTTATTGGTTTTTAAATACGCACTGATTTTATCTTGGTAAGGAATGGTATAACGGGATAAATTGTCAATGTGGTCGAGTATCATAATAATGTAAAACTCCGTCGGTGAATGGTTGAAGGTCCATGATCTTTAATCGCTTGACGATGGGACGCGGTTGGATATCCTTTGTGATCTTTAAAACCGTATTGAGGAAAAATCTGATGATAGTGTTGCATCACACGGTCACGATATACTTTGGCAATGATCGAGGCACAAGCAATGGATAAGCTCTTGGCATCACCACCAATAATAGTTTGATGGGTATAGGGCACTTGGCTGCGGTAGGCATTGCCGTCGATGAGTAAACGCACGGATGTATTAAAATCTGTCTGTTCACTGACTTCACGAGGCAGACGGCCAACTAAATCTCTGACAGCGGCATTCATGGCTAAAAAACTGGCATTTAATATATTCACTTCATCAATGACGGTTTCACTGATAATACCAATACCGACAACAGCCTTCTCATGAATCTCATGAAAAGCCCGGTAACGTGCTGCTTCCGTCATTTTCTTGGAATCATTAATTGTGCACTCAAATTCATATGTCTTAAGCCAAACAGCCCCGGCAACCACTGGCCCTGCCAAAGGACCACGCCCTGCTTCATCCACACCAAAAACAAAACGCAAGCCGTTTTGGGCGGCTTGCGTTTCATAGTCAATCATCGTTGCCTTAACAGGCATCTATCTTAAACTTTCTTCGGTTTATTTTCTTGATCAACCTTAACGCGGGCTGATTTACCTGTACGATTACGTAAGTAATAAATCTTCGCACGGGAAATAACACCTTTAGAAGTTACTTCAATCTTTTCAATAACTGGTGAATTCACTGGGAATACACGTTCTACCCCTTCACCAAAAGAAATCTTACGGACAGTAAATGCTTTGGTAATGCCAACACCATTAATGGCAATAATAGTTCCTTCAAAAAGGTGAAGACGTGATTTATCACCTTCTTTAACTTTAATCTTCATTTTGACAGTATCGCCAACATCAAGATGTGGCATATCTTTGCGCAATTCACCTTGATTCAAGGCACTGATTCTTTCTAAATTACTTGCTACCATAACTACCTCCAGGATAAGTCTTGCCTACGATTTATTTAAATCTGGTCTAACTTTAGTTGTTTTTAATTCTGCCTGCTGACGACGCCATTTTTGAATGGCTACATGATTGCCCGATAATAACACATCTGGGACTTTTAAACCACGGAAATCTGCGGGGCGGGTGTATTGCGGCCCTTCCAACAAATCATCTTCAAAACTCTCGTGGACTAAAGATTCTGCTTTACCAACCACCCCCGGGATTAGACGGGTAATGGCATCCACCATGACCATGGCTGGAATTTCTCCACCAGTTAAAACATAGTCCCCAATGGATATTTCCTCATCAACAAGCGTGGTTCTCACCCGCTCATCAATACCTTCATAATGGCCGCATATAATAATCAAATTCTTATGCCGAGTCAAGCGTTTTACGTCAGCCTGTTTAAATGGCTTACCAGCCGGGGTTGTATAGATAATATGGACTTTACGGCGTCCTTTAATGGCTTTGATCGCATCAAATAAAGGCTGAGCCATCATGACCATGCCTGGTCCTCCGCCAAAAGGCCGATCATCCACCGTACGGCGTTTCTGATCTACGGCATAATCCCGTAAATCATGAATTTCAATCTTCACTTTTTTATTATCTAATGCTCTTTTGATAATGGATTCATTGAAAACACTATCAAAAGATTTAGGAAAAATGGTGATGATGTCAAAACGAAGCATTACAAGGTTCCTACCAATTCTGAACCATAATTGGTTAAATACTGACGTTGAAATTGCTCATACTGATCTTGTTCAATCGCCGCACGAATGCGTTCCATCAAACGAATGTAGTAATGGACATTGTGATAACTTAAAAGACGTACGCCGGTGATTTCGTTTAAGTTTAATAAGTGACGGATATAAGCACGTGTATATGTTGTGCAAACGTGACAATCACAACTTGGATCTAAGGGAGTAAAATCTTTGATGTATTCGCTATTACGGATAGTGAGTTTTCCTTTATCGGTAAACGCACTGCCGTGACGACCATAACGGGTTGGCACACAGGTATCGAACATATCAATGCCCATACCAACCGCGCGCACCATTTGATCGGGCAAACCAATACCCATGAAATAGCGAGGCTTATCATGTGGTAAAAAGGGAATAGCCCAGCCTAAGGCTTCAAACATTTGCGTCACACTTTCTCCGACGCTGACTCCCCCGATGGCATACGCATCCATATTAAGTGCAACTAATTCTTCGGCGGATTGTTTGCGTAAATCTTGATAGGCCGAGCCTTGCACAATCGCAAATAATTTTTGCCCACGCTCATGCATGCCTGTTTTATAAAAATGTTCTTTGGTGCGTTTGGCCCAATAGGTTGTGCGCTTTAATCCCTTTAATGCTTTTTTATGATCACATGGATGCGGTGAACACTCATCTAAAGGCATGACCATGTCCGAACCTAACGTGCGTTGAATATCCATGACAAGTTCGGGAGTAAAGAAATGTGAACTTCCGTCGATGTGAGATTGAAACTTAACACCTTCATCGGTCGTCTTACTAAATTTCTTCGACAAACTAAATGCTTGGTATCCCCCGCTATCTGTCAAAATCGGTTTATCCCAACTCATGAATTTATGCAATCCACCGGCAGCCCCGATGACATCCATGCCAGGACGTAAATACAAATGATAGGTGTTTGATAAAACGACTTGTGAATGCATGTCATTTAAATCTGTGCTCGACATGGTCTTGACGGTGGAGGTCGTTGCAACCGGCATGAAAAATGGCGATTGAATAATCCCATGGGAAAGTGTTAATGTCCCACGACGTGCGGCGGTTGTACTATCTTTTTTTAATAATGAGAAAAACATGTGATCCTTATCTGTGACTACACAATTAACATGGCATCGCCATAACTGTAAAAACGGTACTTCTCACGCACGGCTTCTTGATACGCGCGTTTGATTAAATCATATCCACCAAACGCACTGACGAGCATTAATAAAGTGCTATAGGGTAAATGAAAATTGGTGATTAAAGCATCCACTGTTTTGAATTTATAACTGGGATAAATAAAAATATTAGTATCCCCTGTAAGCTGATGGCTATTGGCCACCGACTCTAAAACGCGGCAACTTGTAGTCCCCACCGCTACCACCTTAATCCCTTGGGCTTTAAACCCGTCAAGTTTACCATAAACTTCCGAAGAAAGCGCATAACTTTCCGTATGCATGGCATGATGGCGAATATCACGTGTTTCAACCGGTTTGAAGGTGCCATAACCGATATGGAGCGTGGTAGAACAAAATTCATGACCACGCGCTTTGAGCGAGGTAATTAATTCTTCGGTGAAATGTAATCCTGCTGTCGGAGAAGCGACTGATCCTAGCTCTTTGGCATAGACGGTTTGATAATCGTCTTTATCTTGGGCAGTATCTTCACGTTTAATATAGGGCGGTAAAGGAATATGACCGACTTTTTCTAAAACCTGAAGAACATTAGGCTGATTAAAACGGACAATACGCTTTTCACGATCTTCTAAGACAGCACTAATACCATGACCAAAATCCAAAGGATCATGTTCTTTAATACGCTTTAAAGGACGCAGCATGGCTTCAAAGCAATATTCATCAATTTGCTTTAAAATAAATACTTCAATGGCTGCCCCCGTCGACGTTTTCACACCTAAAAGACGCGCAGGGATAACTTTGCTATTATTGACAATGAGAGCTGATTGAGGAGGTAAATACTGCCCGACATTTTTAAAAATATCATGGGTAATCGTTCCCGTGGCACGATCAATGACCATCAATCGAGCCTCATCGCGCTTGACTAAAGGATGCTGCGCAACAAGCTCATCAGGAAGCTCATAACCGTATAAAGATAAATCGTACATGGAATGTCTACTTTGATGTGGGTGTTGCGGCAGGTTGACTGAAATTATCAATCGTGTGGTAATCAACCATCACCGAATGAGGATAATAATAACTTAATATTTGTTTAAAAGTAAATTGCTGGTCTGACATGCCTTTGGCCCCCAATTGGCATAATCCCACCCCATGTCCCCACCCATGGCCAACAAAGTCGACAAAGTAACCTAACATATTAATTTCATATTTATTACTGCGTAATATATTGGGCCCAATTAATTCACGGAAATCTTTTCCCGACATCAGAACAGATTTTCCACCTCTATCCGTTATCTTCACTTCTTTAACACGGTCAGAGCGATTACGACCTACCACTTCAATTGTTTTAATTAAACCAAGCGGCTTACCTGCTTCTTTTAATTTATCCTGAATGTCTTTTAAACGAAAATTCTGTTTCCAATTCATATGCGGAGACTGCGCACAAAAAGCACATGGCACGCCTTCTAAGGGAGGCAAATCAATATTCCATAATTCGGAGGAATCTTCCGTCATCCCGGCACACGTGGCATGAAAATAAGCAGGCAAAATTTTACCCTTATACGTCAATACCAATCCTGCCGTGGCTTTAACAGCCAAACCTGTTCGATAGCGTTCTGATTCCTGGCCACCATAGACTTGTGAATAAATATCATTGGTAACATCAAAATCCCCTTTTGAACTATAGCCCATTTTGTAAATGGCATAAGTGCGTGTGGCAACCGCTTGAGATTTTAAGGCTTCAATGGGCCAACGATGACTGACTTCATGGTATAAAACACCTTTGACATAATCTTCGATATTAATGACATTAACAGCGGTCATGCGATCATCGCGGGTACGGATAATAATCACTTCCCCACGGAAACGGCGATTATTAATAATAATGGAGGCATCACGGGAAGGTTGTATATCTAATCGTTTAGCGTTAAGCACCTTACCAGCGACGAAGAAACCTTTGTCTAATAAATGGATCTTTGTTTTAGGTAGACGCTTGCCTTCTTGGAGCACCTTGCGAGTGTCTAAATCCCTAACTTTATAGGACCCTTCAATCATTAAATCGACTTCCTGAGAATCTCGGGCAATAGCCACCCGCACCATTAACGTGGGCTGATCAGCCCAGACGGTTACCGGCCCCAAGGTCAAAGCTAAGGCCATTACGACTAACATCAAACGGTAAATTCTCATGAGTGTCATTATATGTTCAATGTGTTAAATGTCCAATGAATAGCCATTGTGTTTTAGCCAATGTTCGGCTTTTAAATACTGCGGATCCATTGACGCCACTTTGGCCCAAAACCGCTTGGAATGGTCTTTGACAACTAAGTGAGCAAGCTCGTGCACAATCAAATAATCAATCACAAATAGGGGCGCTAAAATAAGCTTCCAATTAAAGTTCAAATTCCCCTGCGGTGAACAGGATCCCCAGCGACCTTTGGCGGATGATATTTTAATTTGCTTAAAAATAAGCCCATGCTGTCTGGCAATGTCTGTACAGCGCTCTTGAATAATCGTATACGCTAAATAGCGGTAACGATTTAACCATTGCTTACGGTCTAAGAATGTAGGCAATTGCTGTTGAGATTTAAGTAGCTGACGTTGGCGTAACTTCTCTTGATGAAATGTAATCCACTGATGCTTTTCAAATATAAAAGACTGAATCTTCTCAAGCGATAATGATTTTGGGGCCCGTACAATTAACTTTGCCTCAGCATTAATTTCTATACCGAGGGTACGTCGATTAGAACGGACGAGTTGATCAATGGGGTGTGCAGACATTAAGATTTAAGAAAAACGGCAGGAACTCCGAATAAATACCATAAATTCGACGCCACATGCGTACCTTTGGCTTGTTCATCAATTAAAAACTGATAGGCTTGTTCAAAAGACACCAAACATACGGTAATGTCTTCGGCTGGTTCTAAATGCTGTAAGGGATTTTTATTATCAGGATGTTGCTCATCCACGTCGGCACAAATAATATACGCACTATCATCGATTAAAGAAGCACCCGCTTTGAGCATCGGGCTGATATTTGTAATAGTACCCGTGTACCCTGTTTCTTCTTTAAGCTCAACTAAAGCATGTTGAGGATCACCTGTTCCTAATCCTGCGGGGAAACTTAGAATATAACCGTTAATGGCTGGTCGGTATTGTTTGATTAAAATAAATTGCCGAGAATGTTTTAAACGCGCAATAACAATAACCCCTACATTGCTCTTACGTCGACGGACCGTTTCCCAGCGCAGCGCAATCCCTTCATGATTTTCATAATGCAATTCATGAACAGAAAGCCATTGGCCTTCAAATAAAATATTTTCGGATAACTTCTTCATTTATTTTTCTTTATTTTCAGAACGTTTAAGTGCCTTGATCATGCGGTCCACTGCCTCTGCTTCGCTTTGACCTTCGGTCAAATGATCATCACAGATAGCAGCATAACCACTGCGATTTTTAATTTTGAACACTTTGATATCAGTTTGGGTTGCTGGCATATGTAGCTCCTTGTTCTGTGATAAACACGGTTGCTGTTGAGTCATCAAAAGTCACCAACTTATCATTCACAAACGATTCCATCATGATTGAAAAACGCTGATGCTGAATCAAATATGTCTTTAAACTATAATCATGCAAATCTGCCATAGATAAAACGCCGCCCTGTTTATTTAAATGAGCTAAAACACCACGACGGGCTTTCTCAAAAAATGCCTTAAACTTTTCTTCTTGGTCTTGATTATTGACGGGATTACTCATGAGATGTCCTTTATTATTTAAGGATGAGTTCTTTTAAAGCTAATTCACTTAATTCACGTCCACGGGACGTACGACGTAAGAAACCAATTTTCAATAAATAGGGTTCAATCACATCCATGATTGTATCGGGCTCTTCATTCAACGTGGCTGCCAATGTTTCAACACCGACGGGGCCGCCATTATAATGTGTTTTTATGACCGAGAGCATGCGACGGTCCAAATCATCGAGGCCATGTTGATCAATACGTAAGGCATTCATGGTTTCTTTGACCACGGCATTATCGATCGTATCTTTCCCCTTCACTTGGGCATAATCACGACAGCGACGCAATAAACGATTAGCAATACGTGGAGTGCCGCGTGCGCGTTGTGCAATAGTCAGCGCTGAATCATCATCTAAATTCACACCAAGTTTTTGAGCAGATGTGCTAACAATAGACGACAGTTCTTCATGACCATAAAATTCCAAATGATAAAAAATACCAAAACGATCTCTTAAGGGCGTTGTTAATAAACCGCTGCGTGTGGTCGCCCCAATTAATGTAAATGGCTTTAAACTAAAATTAATGGTCTTCGCATAGGGACCTTTATCGACGACAAAATCAATCTTAAAGTTTTCCATCGCAGGATAAAGAAATTCTTCAACCTGTTTGGATAAACGGTGAATTTCATCAATAAATAAAATATCGCCTGCTTCTAAATTCGTGAGTATGCCAATAAAATCTCCGGCACGGGTAATGGCTGGGCCAGAGGTGATGGTAATACGTCCACCCATTTCATTCGCGATGATATGCGCTAAGGATGTCTTACCTAAACCTGGTGGGCCGGAAAATAATGTATGTTCGAGTGGTTCGACACGTTTCTTAGCGGCTTTAATAGCAATATCCAACCCCTTCACAATATCTTTTTGTCCGACAAAATCTTCTAAGGATTGCGGACGTAAGGATAAAGCGACAACCTGATCTTCTTGGGTCTCGGTTGGCTGCAGGACTAAACGTTTGAGTTCTTGATCTGAGGAGGACATCGGCTGACTCTCTTTAATCACCAAGCTGATGATTACCTATCATCAGGATGACGTTTCAGGATTGTGTACGGCTTCGTTGGCTTGATTACGGGTTATGACAATATCATCAAATTGACGACGCTGTATCGCAATAATTTCATGCAAACGCACTAATTCTAATACAGCGACAAAGGTACAGATAATTTCTTGCTTATTCACGCATCGACCAAATAATTCCGTCAATGAAATCTCATAATGCTCAACCATGACGTGTAATAATGTATGGATCTTACCTTCGATCGTAAATTCTTCTTGGGTGATCTGATAATCTTTTTGCTCAGGCACCGTGCGCATGGCCGCAGAAAATGCATTGATCAAATCAAATAATGTTGCTTCAATTGATACTTCTTTGCTATCTTCGATTAATTCATCAAGCTTTTCCTGGTCGACAATACGGGAAAATAAATCATGGCGCATGATTTCTTTTTGCTTTAATTGCTCAGCCACTAATTTAAATTGCTCATACTCTTGCAAACGGCGCACTAATTCAGAACGTGGATCTTCCTGATCAGCATTTTGCAAAGGATCAGGCGGAAGAAGCATGCGCGACTTAATTTGAATCAATGTCGCGGCCATAACCAAGAAATCACCGACCATCTCAAGATCCAGCATCTTCATCATGTCAATGTATTCAAGGTATTGATCAGTAATGGAAGCGATTGGAATATCGCAAATGTTGATGTCGTCTTTTTTAATTAAAAATAAGAGTAAATCAAGCGGGCCTTCAAAATTTTCGAGTGTAATCTTATACGCCATAGACAGCGGTTTTAACCTCACGCATGGTTTGTTGGGCAATCTGACGGGCCTTGGCTGCACCCTGGTCTAATATATCACGGATTTTCTTTTTATCTGAGGCTAATTCTAGTCTTTTTTCACGGATGGGTTTAAGAATTTTATCCATGTGGTCGGCTAAAATCCCCTTACACTCCACACATCCTTTTTGTGCCCCTGTACACCATTGATGCACATCAGAAGCAACTTCAGGAGCAAAGGTCTTGTAATAGCTATACACATTACATTCTTCCGGATGACCTGGATCGCTTTTACGCTGACGTTTTGGGTCTGTAATCATTTTTAACACACGCGCCTTCATCTCATCATAGCTATCCGATAAATTAATCGCATTATCATAGCTCTTGGACATTTTGCGATTATCCGTCCCCAGCAAACGTGGTGTCTCGGTTAAAATCGCTTTGCAATCAGGGAACACTTCGGATGAATACATGGAATTAAAACGACGTGCTAATTCACGGCATAATTCTAAGTGAGGCAATTGATCTTCGCCAATCGGCACAGCGGAAGCTTTATACAATAAAATATCCGCAGCCTGCAATACCGGATACCCTAAAAAGGCATACGTTTGCAAATCACGGCTGGTGATTTCTCTTAATTGTTCTTTGTAAGTTGGATTACGCTCAAGCCACCCTAAGGGTGTTAAGCAGGATAGGAACATTTGTAATTCTAAATGCTCAGGCACTTCGGATTGAATATAAAGAATGGCTTTATTGGGATCAACGCCACAGGCAATCCAATCAATAACCATATCAATGGCGTATTGAGGCATATTACGGCTGCCTGTTTCATACTCACCCATCAATGCATGCCAATCAGCGACGGCAAAAATGCACTGATGCGTTTGTTGCAGTTTGATCCAATTCGATATGGCCCCAAGCAAATGCCCTAAATGCAATTTGCCCGTTGGTCTCATGGCGGAAAAAACAATATTGCTCATACGTTTATTTAAGAATTCTCTACTTATAATTTACGGGCAATGTGTTCAATGTCAAAGGCCTCAACAATATCACCGGAAACAATATCGCTAAACCCATCAATACCAATACCGCATTCAAAGTTTTCAGTAACTTCTTTCACATCATCTTTGAAACGTTTTAAGGAACTGATTTTACCGGTGTAAACAACAGCCCCATTACGTATGATTTCAATTTGAAGACGATTGCGGATTTTACCTTTTGAAATATAAGACCCAGCAATGACTCCACCTTTGGACAATTTAAACACCTGACGCACTTCAGCACGGCCTAAGAAATTACGCTTCAACTTAGGCGCTAACATGCCTTCTAAGGCCTTGTGAATATCGTCGACTAAATCATAAATGATGCGGTATTCACGCACATCAACCGGAGATTTCTCTAATTCTTTACGGGCCTTGGTATCAATGGCCACTTGAAACGCCACAATAACAGCTTGGGAGGCCATCGCTAAGACAACATCGGATGAGTTAACATCACCGACGGCTGCATGCATGATACGTAATTTGACTTCATTGGTTGGAATTTTGGCCAATGCTTCTTTAATCGCTTCTAAAGACCCTTGCACATCGGTCTTGATAATAATTTTCATTTCTTTAATATCAGCATCTTTAATTTGTGCATAAAGCTCTTCTAAAGAAACGCGTGCCGTACCTGCTAATTTATCAGCCTTCATTTTGTCAGAACGTTTATCTGCAATTTGACGTGCTGTCTTTTCATCAGCGATGGCGTAGAATTTCTCACCGGCAGCAGGAACATCGGAGATACCTAAAATCTCAATCGGTGTTGAAGGACCTGCGGTCTTAATTTGTCGACCATGATCATCAAACATCGCTTTGACTTTACCATAATAAGGACCAACAACGACATGATCCCCTTCATTCAATGTCCCAGTTTGCACAATCATCGTCGCAACAGACCCACGGCCTTTGCTGATGTGCGCTTCAATAACAATACCGGATGCTTTGCGATTTGGATTCGCTTTAATATCAAGCAATTCAGCTTCCAATAAAATTAATTCTAATAATTCATCAATACCCTGACCTGTTAAGGCAGAAACACCAGCCACAACAGTTTTACCGCCCCAATCTTCCGGGACTAATTCATGATCATTTAATTGGCGTTTGACTTTATCTGGATCAGCCGTCTTTTTATCAATTTTATTCATCGCTACAACAATTGGCACTCCCGCCGCACGGGCATGGTCAATGGCTTCAATTGTTTGAGGCATGATGCCTTCATCAGCAGCGACGACTAAAACAACAATATCCGTAATATGTGCCCCGCGAGAACGCATGGCAGTAAAGGCTTCGTGACCAGGTGTATCGAGGAACGTAATACGTCCTTTTGGCATTTGCACAGAATAGGCACCTAAATGCTGGGTAATTCCCCCATGCTCTTTATCAGCAACTTTCGCTGAACGGATACGGTCGATTAAAGATGTTTTACCATGATCAACGTGACCCATGAATGTGACAACAGGTGCACGTGGCACTAAAGATTCGGGTGGATCAATTTCTTGTTCAAAGCTATCAATCAATACTTCTTCTTGAGTTTTACCCTTAATGATATTGTAACCAAAGACTTCAGCCAATTTTTGCGCAGTAGCATCGTCGAGGTTTTGATTGATGCTGGCAAAAATACCCATATCGAGCAATTTCTTTAAAACGATATTGGTTTTCTGTCCGAGCTTAACAGCTAAATTCCCGACGGTAATCGGTAATTGAATTTCGACATCTTTCAATGGCCCATCTAATGTTGGCTCTTGCACCACTGCCGCTGAAATAGAGGCAGATGGCTTATGATCACGCCCCGCATGCCCATCTTCAGGACGACGACGCTTCTTAACCAAAGGCTTCACTGAAACAAATGGTTCATCATACTTTGCTTTTTTCTTAACAGGCTCAAATGGAGGAACAACTGCTGGGATTTCAATTTTGGTAACATCAATAACCGGCTTCGCCGCTTCTTTAGGTTGTTCAACCTTAGGTGTGACTACGGGTGGACGGTATGTATCAATTTTAATAGGCCCGGTGTTAACTTGGCTTCCTGGTGGCACATAGGTTGCCGCATTTGGATTTGGCTTATGCACATGCACAGGTGGCGCTTTAGGTTTTTCAACAACGGGTGTCGCAGCCGGAACATCTTTATGATGTTTTGCTTCAATAATAACTTCACGGACAGATTCTTTTTTTGTTTCTTTTTTAGCCGTTTTCGACGCTGTTTTCTTAACAGGTTTTTCTGTATCAGATTCTAACGCTGTTGGTTTTGCTGTCGCTGTCTTTTTCTTCGTCGTGGTTAATGACGCTGCTTTTTTGACAGCGACTTTCTTGACCACAGGCTTTTCTTCTTCTTCGACAACCTTCTTGCCAATGCCTTCATCAGCCAATGCATCACGTAGAATCATCTCGACGCCGGCTGTGATCTCTCCCGTCTCTTTACTACGGAGCTTGAGCTCTTTAAGCTTTTGATCGATATATTCTGTCTTTATCTTTAATTCTTTGGCTAAATCAGCAATGCGCATAAATGACTTTCTTTGTTATTAATCTTCTTTGTCTTCTTGTTTATCATCTTCATCAGAAACGTTCGCTGATGCTTTAGGCTCGGTTGCTTCATCTGCACTCTTGTGCTTTTCATCCCACTGCTTTGCAGAATAGACATCTAATTCCCAGCCTACTAATTTACTGGCTAAACGCACGTTTTGACCATAACGGCCAATCGCTAATGATAATTGATCTTCATCGACGATAATATTGACTCTCTTTTCATCAGAGATCAATTGCATTTGAGAAATTTCAGCAGGCGATAATGCCGCTTGAATGTATTCTTTAATGTCATCCGAATAGCGCACAATATCAATCTTTTCACCATGTAATTCCGTGACAATATTTTTCACACGTGAACCACGCATCCCAACACAAGCACCGACGCAATCGATCTTTTCATCTTTAGAAAAGACAGCAATTTTTGTCCGTTCACCTGGATCACGGGCGATGGCTTTGACTTCAATCACCCCTTCATAAATTTCTGGGACTTCCAATTCAAAAAGGCGTTTGACGAAGCTCGGATGAGCGCGTGATAAAACGATTTGCGGCCCACGGATTTCACGACGGACTTCCATGACATAGGCACGTAAACGTTCACCTTGACGGAATTCTTCTTTACTATTTTGTTCAGAACGAGGAATCAATCCTTCGGACTTGCCTAAATCAACAATGATATTACCGCGATCAAAACGGTACACACTACCGCTGATAATTTGACCAACACGCGCATTGAATTCATTGTAAATAACGTCTTTTTCAGCTTCGCGGATTTTTTGAATAACAACTTGCTTGGCTGTTTGAGCGGCAATACGTCCAAATTCACTGGAATGAATTTCTTCATCGCCGGAGAATGCGGTAATTTTTCCAGTCTTACGATCTAAGGTAACCGTGACATCAATTTCTTTATCCACAGTCCAGATTTTCTTCGCTGCAGATGCAACAGCGACTTCAACCGCCTGAATTAAAGTTTCTTTGTCAATGCCCTTGTCACGTTCCAATTGTTCAAGGATGGTCATTAATTCACTATCCATACACACTTCCTTCTCTTATTAAGTTGTACTCAATTCAAAGAACTAATAGGCCTTGATCAATAATTGCCAAAGGCACAATCAATTCTTTCTTCTTTGCGTTAACAATAATCAAACTTTGCTCGGTCACTGCTTTTAAACGCCCTGCTACTTCCTTTTTACCTTCAAACCGGTCATTTAAGAACAGTCTTATATTATAATCTAAATTTCTCAAAAAGTCTTTAGAAGTCTTTAAAGGCCTGTCTAATCCTGGAGAGAAGACTTCGACCGCATAACTCTCGGCTGGCAACACCCCCGCTTCATCTAAAGCTGCCACTAAAGCATGGTTTAACTGGGTACAGGCTTCAATATCAATGCCGCCTTCTGGCTTATCCGCAAAAACTTGAATCTGCACATCTCCCCGGCTTGCTTTCACGACCAATTCCACCACCACAAGGTTTAACTGACTTGTCAGTGGACTTAATAATTGTGCCACATGGTCATAAATTTGTTCGGGAGTCAAGGTCATGCGTATTATCCCTTGGCATTGCGTAACTGTTGTAACGCCTCAACTAAAATATCTTTAGGGACCGCAGTGACTTGACCTGTTTGACGATGTTTAATTTCCACATTGCCTTGGGCCAATGCACGTTTACCTAAAACAACTTGATACGGGATACCAATTAAATCCGCATCATTAAATTTACGGCCTGCACTATCATCACGATCATCTAATAACACATTCACACCTAATTGTGATAATTGATCGTGATATTGTTTTGCCAAACTAACAGCTTGTTCATCACTCATTTGTACCGGAACAACAACCACATCAAACGGTGCCACTTCAGCAGGCCACACAATACCGCGCTCGTCGTGATTTAACTCAATAATCGCGGCAATTAAACGGCTCACGCCAATACCATAACAGCCCATGATAATGGGTTGCTGTTTGCCTTGCTCGTCTAAGAATACAGCGCCTAAGGCTTGGCTATATTTTGTGCCTAATTGGAAAATGTGCCCTAATTCAATGGCCACTTTCTTTTCCCATTCAGCACCTTCTGGTGCTGGCTTTTCTTCGTCGCATTTGATATATTCGCCGGTCTTGGTATTCACCCACACCGCATCTTCACCAATGGGAGCTGGAACTAAGAATTCATGCGAGATACTTCCACCCATTGCTCCTGAATCAGCCGCAACAACATAAGGATTTAATCCGCAGCGTTTGAAAATGCGCACATAGGCATCTAATTGCAATTGGTAATTTTTATTTAAACCCGCTACATCACGGTCAAAACTATAGGCATCTTTCATGATAAATTCACACGCACGCACAATCCCAAAACGGGCACGCATTTCATCACGGAATTTTGTTTGAATTTGATACAACACCGTCGGCAATTGACGGTAGCTTTGCACATATTGGCGCACAAGGTCGGTGATGATTTCTTCATGGGTTGGGCCTAAACACATGCGATGGCCTTTTTTATTATCAAACTGAATCATGACTTCTTTTAAGGTTTGATCGCGCCCCGTTTTTTTCCAGATTTCCATGGGATGCAAGG
>JACCDG010204827.1_pt1 | contig 16722 bp, 16 predicted proteins | sample 7442471 | NCBI WGS metagenome assembly JACCDG01 (sample SAMN15323444, study PRJNA562643) | freshwater metagenome | isolation source: river surface water | place: USA:Blue River Watershed | collected 2017-08-17 | reverse complement strand
CGTGAGCTACGTCACCATGGCCGACTTCATCCGCGCCGACGGCGGCCTCTCTGGCCGTAAGGGAAGGTCGTTCGACCCCGAGGACGCGCCGGAGCCTGCCGGGCCCGGTGGCGTTCCTGGGCCTGCGCCAGCTCCGCCGTACGGCGTCCAGCCAGTCGCGCAGCCTGCCCAGACGGCCGCGCCTTCGTGGTGGGGAGGCGGCGCCTCGGCGTTCTTCCCCTCCATGCCAGGTGGTGCAGCTCCGGCACAGCCAGTCGCGGCGACTCAGCCGTATGCCGCGCAGCCGACACAGACCTACACGCAGCCGGTGGCGCAACCCTACGCACAGCAGCAGTACGCGCAGCCCGCTCAGATGGATGCCTTCGCGCAGTACGCGCAGCAGCAACAGCAGCAACAGGGCGAGGACCTGGGTGGGGCTCTCGGCGCCGTGATCGAGTACATCAGGCCGGCCGCGAACCTCAAGGAAGGTTCCTTCGCAAGCACTGCGGCACTCGAGGCCGGAGGAGATGTCATGGCGGACGACGACGGCATGGGCGCGGAGCAGATGCTCTACGAGGGGCTGACGGGTGGGGAGGTCGACAAGCCTGCCAATCCAGGTCTGGCCGACTCGGTCGACGCGGGTGGTCAGGGCCCGTTCGTCGACGTCGCCACGATGAGCAGTGGCAACTGGGAGTCGGACGACGGCACCGGCGTCGACGTGCTCGTCGAGCCGGGACAGGCTCAGGCGCAGCAGGTCCAAGCGCCTCAGGTCGGTGGTCGCGTTGATCGCGCTTCCTCCTACCGTACGAACTCGAACGGCAGCGGATCCTCGAACGGGGCGAGTGTGAACGGGTCCGGCGCTGCTGTGGTTCCTGCCGCCGAGCCGCCAATCTTCCGTCCGGCCCGGAACGGCGCGGCGAGGAACGGCGCCCCGTCGCAGAACGGCAACGGCGTCGTCCCCAAGAACAGGATCACAGCCTTCGACAGCGCAGCCCCCTACATCCAGGGCACTGGACCCGCGACGGCTGCCAGGCCTCGAGGATTCGATCATGTGAACCCGCCGAACCCTGCAGCGTTCGGCTACGGCATGGGTCAGGCGCCTGCGCCGACGCCAGTCGCTCCGAGTCCTGGCTTCAGCCTCGCAAGCCAGATCGCGCAGAGCGCGGCTCAGGTCGGAACCGCCGTGGCTGTGTCCAGGACGCCGCCGCAGTTCCGTGCGGCTCTGCCAGGTGTGCAGCCAGCCGACTTCGGACCGCAGTCCGCTCAGCCGGCGCAGGCTTCCTCGTCCGCCACGCCATGGATCCTCGGGGCGCTCGGAGTGGGCGCGCTCGCTGTCGGAGTCTGGTGGTTCACCCGCCCGAAGACGACAGCGGTCCAGGCTGCGCAGGCCGACGACACTCCAGCGCCTCCGATGCTGGCGAACCGCCCACGGCGGACGAAGGCGTCCAAGGCCAAGAAGATCAGCTCCAAGGCCAAGAAGTCGAAGAGGCGCTGAGCGCCGCCATGACGGTCTACGACTACGACCTCCATGGATTGGGTGAGAGCGCGTTCCAGTCGTTCCAGCGACGGACGCTAGCCGAGCAGTCGTTGGCCGACGACGCGCCAGCGGCCACTGTCGCGCCTGCGCCGGCATCAGTCGCTCCTCGAGCGCGGCCAGCAGGTGGCGGGCTGATGAAGAAGCTGGTGATCGGCGCGGCTGTGGTCGGAGCGACCGCAGGCGTCATCTACCTCGGACGCTGTGCCATGTCCGACGGAAGGGCCTGAGCCATGTGGGCGCCGACCGACAGCTCTCTCACGCGTCAGGCGTGGGTGACCCAGCAGAGGATCATCGACGACATGGGCGAGGGCTTGGGCCAGGTGCCCGAGCGCTCCGTCGCGAGCAGTCTGGGCCAGCTCGGGATCAACGAGAGTTCGATCGCCACCTGCGGCACCGGCTTCGTGGCCGCAGGGTTCGCAGGCTACGTCGCCGGCAGGATCGGTGTCCTGCCGACTGCAGTGGGCGTCGGGATCGCTTACGCGATCCTCAAGAGCATGGAGCGGTGAGGGCCTGTGCCGGAGATCGTCGAAGGCTACAAGACCGAGCAGTTCCCGACGGCCCAAGCCGAGGGGAGCGCTGCGGCTCCGTGGGTCGACAAACTCCGGCGAGAGCTTCGACAGGAGATGATCCGCGAGCTCGCCATGCGGAGGATCAAGTCCAGCGGCCGAGAGTATCAGCCTCCGGTGGCGCCTTCGCGGACGGGTCGCATGGTCGAAGCCTTCTTCGTTGGCGTGGCGGTGACGCTCGCGAGCTCTTGGCTCTGCTCGCTGGCGGCTCGCAAGGACGGGCGTGACTGATGGGCGCTTACATCGAGATGCTGCCGCCGGATCGCCCGATCTTCATGCTCGGGCAGCCGATCATCAAACTCGTCGCCAGCGGCGGGCCGGGCGGTGATCTCGGCGACCTCGACGACATGGGCCGTCGAGGCCGTGGCCGTCGGGGTCGCGGCTGGGGTCGCGGTCCGCTCATGGCTCCGGTGCCATACCCCTACCCTGCCCTGCCTGTGCCGTATCCAGGCTACGTCCAGCCGATCATGGCTGTGACGCCGATGGCGGTGGACGACGGATCGTTCGACTCGTCTGGGTCTATGCCGACCGCGGCGGACGTCGCGTCGCTGGGTCAGTACAACACCGCCCTCCAGAAGGAGCTCACGACCGTCACGGCCGGAGACGCGCCGGACGTGTCGGCGGAGTACTTCCGACCCAAGAACATCCCCGGCCTCCCCTCCGGGTACGAGGGGCCGCACACAGGCAGGTCCGGGGTCTACCCCACAAAACTTCGAGATCAGGTGGTCTACGACATGAGCGGGAACAGTGCTTTCGTCAGCATCTCGGACATCGACTCCGCGCTCGGATGCTGCGGCGCGGACGGCATGGGTGAGCCGTGGAACGGCAAGCCAGAGCGCGGCTCCTGGAACTCTGGTGGCATGGGCAACTTCGGCATGCCACTGAACGGCCTGGGCAACTTCGGTATGCCGCTGGCCGATGACGCGGCTCCTGAGGCGAAGTACCTCAAGGGTCGCTGCACGGGCATCGAGGCGAAGGCGAAGGAGATCGTCGCTGCGGTCGCGAAGGCTGCCGGCGACTCCTCGCTCACCATCGACCAGAGGAAGCTGGTCGCTCGAGCGGCGAAGAAGAGCCTGAAGGCCCTCCGAGGCGAGTGGCGTCTGTGTCGCTCGCGCCTCAAGGCGATCATCAAGCACTTCAAGAAGCAGGGTACCCTCGAGACGCTCGGTCTCGCTGGTCTCGCCAACGACGTCGCGGCCGAGGAGAAGGTCGCCCGCTGCAAGGCGAAGCTCCGCGCGATCCGCGAGATCGCCTGCAAGAAGAAGCAGTAGCAGAGAGGCAAGAACCGTGCAGGTTCAGGCAGACGAGTACATGGCCGCGTGCGGGCTCTCCAACCTCTCAGGTCGGAAGGGTCGCGGCTTCGTGCCTCCGCCTCCTCCGCCTCTGCCACCGCCTCCACCCATGCCGATGCCAATGCTTGTCGGGCCGCCGCCAGGGGCGTCGGCTGCCATGCAGGCAGAGGTCGACAGGATCAAGGCGCTCGTTGCGACTGGGCAGTACGAGGCCTACGCCCCTCCTCCGGGAGGGACGTGCGATCCGACCTTCACTCCGACGTCGATGCCTGACGGAAGCATCGTGTGCCTCAGGAAGAAGCCGGAGGCCCCTCTCCCTGCTCCAGTCCCTGTTCCTGCTCTGGCGCCGCCACCACCAGCACCTGTCTACAGCGGAGGTGGTGGAGGTGGCGGGGGCGGAGGCGGAAGTTGGGGCGGCGGGGGCGGCGTCGAGGAAGCGCCAGTCAGCGGTCCGCAGGGCGGGGAAGAAGCCGGCGGCGAGGAAGGTGAAGAGGGTGAGGGAGGGAGGACAGCCAGAGAGCCGCAGCCGAGCCGCAGCATTCCTCCTGTCGTGATCGTCGGCGGCCTCGCCATCCTTGGCGGCGGCGTCTGGTGGTTCTTGAAGAGTCGCGCGGTGGCACAAGCGACTGTCCAAGCAGGCGGTCAGCCACAGAGGGCTTCAGCAGTCGTAGGAGGAAGACCTTGATCGACGACAAGACCTGGCTTCGTGCGGTCCGCATGGTCAGCAATCCAGGCACGAACGAGTTCGACATCAAGGTCGATGATCGCTTCCTCTACAACCCGCGACATGGGTGGAGGAACGGCAACGGTCGCCCCATGTCCTCGAACCCGCAACTTCAGGTGCTGGGCGACTACACGCGTCGGAACCCGCTGACGAGTCCGGTGAGGAGGAACCTCGCTCCGACGCCAGCACCAGATCGCGAGCTCACGTCCGCCATCAAGAGGTTCCACGGAACCTCGAGCGGTGACGTCGTCATGGAGTACGGCGTCGAGGACGGGAGCAATGACGAGATCTCGCTGGCCTACCTCGGACATGTCCCTGCAGTGACGTGGCTCAGCAAGAAGGTCGGCTCCTCCCCCAAGCAGATCGACGTCAACGGTGAACTGGTCAGGTTCGACGGCTTCCGCAACCTGTTCCGTGGCCAGTCACGACCAGTCCTTGCGCTTCACACGCCGACGAACGAGGCTGTGATTGTGCAAGGAACTGTTGATTCCCTGAAGGACCGCTGCGACAGTAGTGGGGTCCTCGGGTTCGCGCCCGTCGTCGAATACATCGTGGAGGCTGTCGAAGGCAGCACGAAGGGCGACTATCACTACGTCCACGAGTTCGAGAAGGACGCTGAACCTGTCCTGAGGTGGGACGACACGATCAATGGCCTGGTGTATGATCGCGACAGGACTCTTGTCGCCTCCAGACGCAAGAACCCCAAGAAGCCCATGAGGAAGCAAGCGGTCTACGAAGTCACCGACTGGTTTCATGAGGGGCAGCTCAGAAGGCACGGGGAGCGGTAGCAGATGAGCACGGTCCGCATCTTCAATCCGAGGTCACCGTCGCCGAGTGCCAGCGGCATCTACCGCCCCAGCTTCGTCGTCGGTCACCAGCCGAGCCCGTCCGTGAGGGAGCGTCTGGTCGACTATGGGATCGCGAAGCGCCCCCACATGAAGGGCGCCGGCCGTCGAGTTCTCCTCAACGAGGGTGCGGAGCGCATCGGTTCGTTCAGGCCCATGAGCACGATGTCCAACGCGGCGACCATGGCGAGGCCGACCAAGGCGAAGACCAAGTCGTCGGGCAAGAAGAGCAAGACCGGCGCGAAGAAGGCGAAGCCAGCGAAGGTCGCGAAGGTCGCCAAGAAGAAGGCGAAGCCCGCGAAGAAGCCGGCCGCGAAGACCAAGAAGACGAAGCCCGCGAAGCGCGCCAAGGTCGCGAAGAAGGTCGCCAAGAAGGCCAAGCTCGCGAAGACCGCCGCGGTCGCTGTCGCCTCGAAGCGCAAGAGCTCGCCGAAGCGTGCGAAGGTCGCCAAGAGGACCACGAGCGCCAAGCCGGGCGCCAAGAAGTCCTCGAGGCCGAGGTCCAGGAAGGCTCGTTCGCGTGTCCAGCCCAAGAAGGTCCTCAAGCCGGTCGCCAGCACTGCTGTCGTTCCGCTGAAGAAGGTCACCAAGAAGGCGAAGGCCAAGAGCGCGAAGTCGGTCGCCGCGAAGGCTGCGAACAGACCCGCGAAGAAGGCTCGGAAGACGAAGGCCGGGTCCGTGAAGCCCTCGAAGGCGAAGAGGAAGCCCTCGAAGACGAGCACGAAGAAGCCTTCGAAGGCGAAGAGCTCGTCGAAGAAGTCGAGCGCGAAGATCTCCGCTGCCTGCGCGAACAAGGGCACCGTGATCCCGCCCAAGGTCGCCAACGAGATCATCGCTCGCTCGAAGAGCGGCAAGAAGCTCAAGGGCAAGGCCGTCGCCGAGGCGAACAAGCGCATCGCCAAGTTCCTCAAGAGTACTGGCGTCGACACGGCCGCCACGAAGTCTGCCGCCAAGAAGGCGACGAAGACGCGAGGCAAGAGGTCGTCGACCAAGGCGGGCGGAACCGCGGTGGTCGCCGTCAAGAAGTCGTCGAAGAAGCCTGCGAAGAAGGCATCGAAGGCCAAGGCGCGGAAGAACCAGGCCGAGGCCTCGAACATCGGCGTCCAAGTGATGTCGAACCCGAGGAAGGGCCAGAAGCACACGGCGGCCGCCAAGAAGAAGATCGCCGCTGGCGTGAAGAAGGCCAAGCGCAGGGCCGCCAGCAAGGCCAAGCGCAAGACCTCGAGCAAGGGCGGCAAGCGCAGGGCCGCCGCCAGCAAGAAGACCAAGGGCAAGCGCACCGGGACGGCGGTCGTCTCGGTGAAGAAGCCCTCAGGGAAGAAGAGGACCAAGGCCGCGTCGGCCAAGGCCAAGAAGACCACCCCCAGGAGGAGTGACTCCGTGGCAAAGAAGAAGGCGAAGAAGGCCAAGGGCCGCTCTTCCAAGAAGAGCAAGGGCCGTCGGAAGAACCAGGGCGTCGCCGTGACGTCGAACCCGAAGCGCGCCAAGAAGAAGGGCAAGAAGAAGGGCAAGGCGCGCCGGAAGAACCAGGGCGTCGCCGTGACCTCGAACCCGAAGAAGCGCGCCAAGAAGAAGGCGTCGCGCAAGGGCAAGGGGAAGCGCCGCAACACGATCTGGCAGGTCTCGGGCATCTCCAAGAAGGACAAGAACGCCCAGGCGAAGGTCCGCAAGTGGATCTCCGACCTGCTCCAGCTCAAGACCCGCAAGCAGCAGGAAGTCGCCGCCGCGATGGCGAAGAAGCTCGCGCACGACGAGTTCGACGCGGACGTCCAGAGCGTGCTGAGCAAGATCGCCGGCGCTAGCTGGTCGAACTTCCAGCTCGGAGCCGCTCCGACGGCGACGGCGACCTCGCGTGACAACCTCGCCGCTCTCCTCGGCATGGAGCCCGGGGACATCAAGGCCCTTCGCGCGGTGGCGAAGCGCGGCAAGCGCTCCTCCTCGAAGAAGAAGAGCAGCAGCAAGAGGAAGAACCAGGGCACCGTCGCCCTGACCTCGAACCCGAAGAAGAAGTCGAAGAAGAAGGGCAAGAAGAAGAGCGCCAAGAAGGCCAAGGCCAAGGGCAAGAAGAAGAGCGCCAAGAAGGGCAAGGGCCGCAAGGCCAGTTCGAAGAAGGCCAAGAGCCACAAGGCCAAGAAGGCCAGGGGCAAGAAGAAGTCCTCGAAGAAGCGCTCGAGCCGGAAGAGCACGGCGCTCGTCGCGGCCCGCAAGGAGATCGCCTCGCTCAAGGCAGCGGCCAAGAGCCACGGCAAGAAGAAGTCGCGGAAGGGCGCGAAGAAGGCCGCCAACGGCCGTCGTCGCAACCCGGGCATCCAGGCCCCGGCCGTGCTCCAGGACAACCTGGTCGGTCCGTACATGTCGGTCGGTCTCGGTCTCCCGGCTGCGATCCTCGCCGGTGCGGCCAGCTACGCTCTCCCGCAGATCCCTGGGATCTCTGGGCTCGTGGCGAAGGTTCCTGGCGGCAAGATCATCGCGTCGGCAGTCGGCGGCGCCCTCGGCGTCTTCGGCGCGACCTTCGCGGCGAACCGGTTCCTCGGCCCTGACAAGGGCAAGGTCGTCGGCACCGGCGCGGCGATCGGCGCACTCCTCGGCCTCGTCGCGCGTGGCCTGAACTCGGCGACGGCGCCGACGAACCCGCTTCGCATGCTGGTCGGCTCGGATCCCTCGAACCTCTCGGACGCTGTCGGCCTGAGCGACGCGGATGCGAAGTCGGCGGCTCCGGTCCCGGCCCAGCGTGGCCAGGAGCAGGGGCGTGGTCGCCGTGGTCGCGTCGACCGTGGCTCGACGGTCAACGGCCAGTGGCCGAACGACGTGATGGTGACCGACATGGACTCGGGCACCGCGAGCACGAACGCGTTCGACGACACCTACGGTGACGGCGGCATCCCGATCGGCGGCGGGTACAGCGGTGGTGGCGAGCATGGCATGGCCGACGACCTCGGCGACTTCGCCGCGCCCGGCACCATGAGCGACGCCATCGGCGACGACGACATGGGCGACTTCGCCGCACCCGGCATGGGCGACTTCGCCGCCCCTGGCATGGGTGAGCCGTGGAACGGCAAGCCCGAGCGTGGGACCTGGAACGCTGGCGGCATGGGCCAGAGCAACGAGCCGAACGACGTCCGGGTGACCGACTTCATCAAGGGCAGCGGCGTCGACGCCGGCGCGGCGCTCAGCGATGACGACATGGGTGACTTCGCCGCTCCTGGCATGGGTGACTTCGCCGCGCCCGGCATGGGCGACGACGACATGGGCGACGACGACATGGGCGACTTCGCCGCGCCCGGCATGGGTGACTTCGCGGCGCCCGGCCTGTAGCACCGACCGGAAGTGACCAGTCGCTCTCGTCGGGCGACTGGTCACGACTGGACTCGTCAGGATTCCTGATGGTCAGGGACCTGTCGGGTCTGGTAGGATCAGGTTCAACGGAACCTCGACACGAACTCCAGACACGACCAGACAACAGAGCTGGCTCAAGCCAGCCACAGAAGCCGGCACACCGGCTAGAGGAAGTGAACAGATGTCCGCACCAGTCCTGACCGTCCCGATGGGCGGCCCGATCGCCGCGCGTCCGAGGCGCGAGAACCTGTACGACACCGAGGCCTTCGTGGCGGCGGGCACGGTCACCGTGCTGCCGTTCTTCCAGAACACCCGCGCCTTCGCTGACCCGCTCGCGGGCACGAAGGTGCAGAACCTCGACACGAACCTCGTCGGCAACGGTGGCTCGATCCCCCGCGGCCACTACCTGCGCGTCTTCGGTGCGCAGATGTACGAGACGCGTCGCAACTCGCCGCCGACCACGGCGGCTGGCTTCGACGACTTCCGCAAGCTGCCGGAGTCGAGCTACTGGACCCTGCTCCTGGGCTCGACCCCGTACCTGAACGCCCAGACGCAGCAGGTCCCGGCGGGCACGGGCCTCAACGGCCCGCTCTCGACGGGTGAGGCCGCCACGACCACGGGTGCGGTCCAGATCGGCTGGCCGATCTGCACCTGCTACCGTGACCTGACGGTCCCGGGCAAGATCCGCAAGCAGACCCCGCAGGGCATGAAGGAGATCCGGGTCCCCCGCATCCCCATCGAGTTCGCCGAGACCGAGTCGTTCGCGGTCAACGTGACCTTCCCGACGCGCCCGGTCACGCAGGTCGGCTCGACGATCTACATGACCTGCACGCTCGTGTCGATCTACCTCAAGCCCCTCGCCGGCTAGGCCGCAAGGCGTCGCGCGACCATCAGGTCGCGCGACAGGTCAACACAGGTTCGGCCGGCCCCCGATGGTCGGGGGCCGGCCAAGACACACAAGACGACAGACAAGAACAACAGACAAAGAGCCGGCTAGACCGGCCACCAGCCAGCCGGAACACCGGCTAGAGGAAGTGAACAGATGTCCGCACCAGTCCTGACCGTCCCGCAGGGCGGCCCGATCGCCGCGCGTCCGAGGCGCGAGTACCTGTACGACTCGGAGGCCTTCACGGGAGCCGGCACGGTGACCGTGTTCCCGCTCTTCCAGAACACGCGGTCCTTCGCTGAGGTGTCTGCCGGCACGAAGCAGCAGGGCCTCGACACGAACCTCGTCGGCAACGGTGGCTCGATCCCCCGCGGCCACTACCTGCGCGTCTTCGGCGCGCAGATGTACATCACCCGTCGTCAGACGGCGGCCCTGACCGCCGCCGCCATCACCGAGAAGTCGCGGCTCTGGGACATGGCGTACTGGACGCTGCTCCTCGGCAGCACCCCGTACCTCAACACCCAGCTCAACCGCGTGCCCTCGGGCACCGGCCTCGCGGGCTCGCTCGCGACGACCGAGGCCGTGACGGCCGGCGACGTGACCATGGGATGGCCGATCTGCACCTGCTACTTCGACCTCACCGTCCCGGGCAAGATCCGGAAGCAGACGGCGAAGGGCATGAAGGAGATCCGGGTGCCCCGCATCCCGATCGAGTTCGCCGAGACCGAGAGCTTCGCGGTGAACGTGACGTACCCGACGCGGCCCACGCCGATCGCCGGCACGCTCTACCTCGAGTCGACGCTCGTGTCGATCTACCTCAAGCCGCTCGCCGGCTAGAGCTCCGTCGCGCGGCGTAGGCCGCGCGGCCGCTCGAGGAACAAGACCCAGGCGCGTCGGTCACCCGACCTGGCGCGCCTGGGTCGCGCCTCAAAGGAGGCTTGCGACTGTCGGGACCATTACCCGAGGCTGCCCATGCGTGGGGCATCCTTCAACCCGCCAGGGGTGAAGGTAGCCAGAGGTCATGGTGAACCAAAACCTGAGGCTGCCCACACGCGGGCACCCTTCCAGCCCGTGAAGGGCGGAGGTAGCCATGAGCAAGGGCAACGGCTTGAACTTCGGCGTCTGGATGTCCGGCGTCGACAACCGCATCAAGGCGATCGAGGAGTACCTCGGGAAGTTCTCTGAGTACCAGCGCCAGAAGACGCACGGCCTGGGCGAGGACACTCGAGAGTCGGACATCCTTCGACGTGGACTCCAGGTCTTCGAGCGCGAGCTCACGGACATCAAGGCGCGTAGCGCCGAGGTCCTGAGGGAGCACCGCGACCTTCGCACGATCATCAGCAACATCGACGGCACAAACCGTCACTTCGAGGCCGGCATCCGTCAGGTCGAAGCCCGCGTCAAGGAGCTCGCCTACCAGACCGGCGTGATGAGCGAGGTCACCAACGGGGTCTCGATCCGTCCCGAGCGCGCGGTCCCTGCGATCCGGATGAACCGCGACACCGGTGCGGCCGAGATCAACCCGATCAAGGTCCACACGAAGACCTTCTCGCTGGCCGCGACCCCTCGCGGCAAGATCACGGTCCCTGCGAACGGATCGGCTCAGGTCTCCTTCGTCATCCCCCCCGAGCAGAACCTCGAGGGCGACATGGAGATCTACTTCCTCGAGCTCGCGAGCTGCACCTCGACCTCCTGTCGCGTCCGCCTCGGCCACACAGGCCTGGGCGGCGTCTACCTCATGAACCAGCCGGTTCACATGCTGTCGGTCTTCGGCAACATGAACGCCGGGACCCAGCCCTTCCAGATGTACGAGACGATCTTCCTCGAGCCAGGGCTCGAGCTGACCGTCGAGTTCTTCGACTTCTCCGGCGCGCCGAACGAGATCGAGGTCATCGCGCACGGCAGGAAGTTCATCGGCTACACGATCTCCGGCATGGACCGCCGCGACCTCATCAACGTCTTCGCACGCAACACCTGGCCGTTCTGGCTCACGACGGACCAACCGATCATCCTCACGGCTGGCCTCGAGCCAGACGGAACAGGCGTCCCGACGCCGTTTCAGATGACGGTCCCCAGGCAGTACCACGCCGAGCTCGCGAAGTCGATGCGCTTCGGGAACATCGGGGGTGTCGCTGCTCCAGTCGACTACCACATCATGATGACGGAAGGCGCATCAGGCAACCTGATCCTCGACACCGTCCCGATCAACACCGTCGCCGGCAACGGCAACTTCCCCTTCCCGTTCCCCGAGCCCTACCTCGCGCTGCGCGGGACGGAGCTCATGGGCAACATGTACAACGACAGCGGTCTCGCCAACCTGGCGACCGACTTCGTCCTCCACGGCCGCGCCCTGCCGCTCAGCTTCCCGGGTCAGCGCAACCTCGAGCCCCTGCTCGACGGACGGAACGTCGAGCTTCCGCCCGCCTCGAACAAGGACCTCGCGATCATGCGCCAGATCTCGATGTGAGCGAGGTAGACCATGGCGGGCGCGGGTAGCAACAACGTCAAGACGGGTGGGTTCGGGCCGGCTCCTGGAGAGAAGCCGCTCGATCTCCAGTACACGTCGCAGGGATTCCCGAACCCAGGCTCGCCTGGGTTCGGCGACGCCATTCCTGGTGCACTCCCTGCGATCCGGGCCAGGAACACCGCGGCGGCCGAAGCTCGCGAGATGGTCGGCGACAGCAAGCCGGCGATCGTGCTCTCGGAGGGAGTCGCTGCCGGCGTCAGGCGCGGCCTCAGGACCGCTGGCGGCCAGTCCGTCGATCCGAACCTGCTGGACGGGAACACCCGAGGCAGGCCGGTCAACTTCAACGGCAAGTTCGTCATCTTGCCGCAGAACGCGACGGCGGCGCAGATCGCTGCAGGCGCGCTGCTCGCGCAGGCGAACTTCGCGCCCGGCGCCTATCCAGCGTTCCCCTACACCGACAACTACGACGAGGACTACCAGACCGGCATCATCCCCGGCACCGGAACGACGATTCAGGTTCCGATCCGTCCGAGCGAGGTCCTCGTCATCGACACGCTCGGGATCACGACGTTCAGCCAAGCAGCCGAGTTCGAGCTCGTCTGGTTGCTCACGTTCGGTGAGGTCCTCGGCGGATCGTCCGTCCCGAACGCGGCGAACCTGATGATCCCGTCCAGGCGTGGCTGGCCGTTCGGCGACGTCGAGAGGCCAGCGAAGCTCTACGGGCGCTCGAGGCTGGCTCCGCAGATGGGGCCGACGCGCAGCGGGGAGACATCGGCTTCGCTGGTCGTCCAGTTCAGGGCGGCCACCAGCCCAGGACCGTACGTCCCGCAGCCTCACTACGTCGAGATCGCGGTGCGCGGCTGGCTGTGCCAGATCGGCGCGGACGGTCTCGTCATGGGCACGAACGTCGGCGGTCCTGTCATGGACGCGAACGGGAGCTACTGATGCTCACGACGACCAGGTCCATGCAGGTCTTTGCCGCCAACGAAGCGGTCGCGACCTTCGCCGCGCCGAGGATCGTCGCTACGGCCTGCAGCGGCATGGACCGCTTCACCGGCGAGTTCGCCTACCAGGGCGGCGCTCCGGCGTCGCCACCGTCCATTGAGTTCTCGATGAACGGAAATGACTGGGACTACATCCAGGCGGCACCCGTTGGCCTGAACCCAGCGCCAGGCATCACGCTCTACACCTGGGACATCCAGATCTTCTCGTGGGCCTTCCTCAGGCTCACGGTTCAGCCACCGATTGCCTCCGTTCGCGGAGCCTCGCGACTCGTCCCCAAGGTCCAGAACTAGGAGAGAGACATGGCAGTCACCGCGAACCTGGTGTCTGGCGGTCAGAAGGCGAAGCGCTGGGTCATCACCTGGGCGCTCGACGGCGACACGTCGATCACCATCCCGCACGGCTTCAACGGCGCGCCGGACCACATCAACATCCTGCCGCTCAACGCGCAGGCCTACACCGGACGCGTCTTCCGTGGCGCCGTCACGTCCACCGACATCACCATCACCAAGACCACGGACGCCGGCTCGGCTGGCGCTTCGGTCGAGGTGATTGCCTTCATCCCGCACGCGACACTCTAGGAGAGCCATGAGCATTCGTCGCCTGACGCTGGCCTTCTTCGCGGCTGCCGCCATCGTGGCTGCAGGCTGCACCAACATCTCGCCGGACCAGTCGGTGAACATCTCAGAACTTCACGACGGAGTCGTCAGGCTCATGCCGTTCGCTCAGGACGGGATCCGAGCCAAGATCGCCGAGCAGCAGACGATCGCGAACGACGAGACGAAGCCGCAGGCCGACAGGGAAGCCGCCGCTGCTGCTGTCGAACTGCTTCAGGCCAGCCTCCTCGAGACCGTCGTCCTGCCCGGCGTGTCGCAGCCGATCCGCGACTGGGCGATCGCTGCGGTCGGCACGGAGGCGTACCTCAAGGCGAAGCAGGACAGGGACACCATGATCGGCGCGGGAGGTTCCAATGGCGCTCGCTAGCGAGATCAAGGACGGACTGGCGTTCCTCAAGGACGTGCAGGCCACGGCGAAGGACAAGAAGGACGACCTCGAGAAGGCGGCCGCGCAACTCGAGACGCTCGCTGCGGCGCTCAAGAGCCTGGCGAAGGGCGACTCGTCCAAGCTCAACGTCACGCTCACGAAGTTCGAGAACGTGAATCGCCTCCTCGCCGCGAAGGCGTCGGCCGAGCAGGAACTCACCAAGAGCGCGCGACCCGACTGGAACAAGATCGGCGACGGTGTTGCCGGCGTCGCCGGTGTCGCTGTGAAGATCGCCCTCGCTGTGGCGGCGGTGTAGCCATGAGCATGATCGACATGTTCATCCCCAAGGATGCCGTCGCGAAGGCTGCGGAGGCCATCAAGACTGCCGAACTCGAGCGCAGGAACAGGATTCGCCAGGCGCTCGCTTCGTATGGGATCAACAACGAGGGCCTCGTGGACGGCCTGTTCGTCGCATCGTCACAGTCGCCGTCCTTGCGCACGGCGGCGGTGGCAGTAGGCAAGGGTCCGCTCGCCGAGATCCTGACGAGGGTCGCCGACAAGCTCGACGGTCGCTGAGGCGACCAGATCTACTGCTGGCACGATCAAATCGCCAGGTAGGTTCATGGAGGGCCCGAGCGGCCATCGAGATGTTGAGCGAAAGCTCAGACAGAGGAGATCACAATGGCTGCCGAGTTCTTCATTGGCGCGCCGATCGTCTACCAGCTCCCTGCGATCCCGCAGCCTGCGATCCCTCCAACCGGCAACGGTGCGATCTACTTCGATTCCGGGCTCAACCTGTTCATGGTGAGCCAGAACGGTAGCGCGTTCATCCCGCTTGTTGGCGGCGGCGGCGCCGCACCACTGTCCTCGGTGCTCGCTCTGGGCAACACGACCGGCGCGAACGACATCCTGGTCTCGACCGGCCAAGCTGTTCGTGGCGTGGCGGAGCTCACGCTCGCGTCGGCTGTCGGTAGCGATCTCGTCCTCACGGGTCGAGGCGCCGCAACCAACCTCAACCAGGCCGGCGAGACATCGCTGGACGTCGCCTACACAGGCGTTGGCAGGACGTCGATCATCGGGGCGCTCAACGCGCTCGTGGACGGAACGGTCGTCCCGGCCGTCCCCGCCCTGAGTGCTGTCCTGGCTGTCGGCAACACGACAGGCGCCTTCAACGTCTCCGTGAACACGGGCCAGAAGGTCCTGGGCGCCGCCGAGCTCACGCTCGACGGAACCACCGTCGTCAACCTGCAAACAGCAGCAACGACCCGCTGGCAGATTCAGGCGGCTGGCCACCTGGTTCCTGGCGCGACGGACAACCTCGAGGACATCGGCGCCCCAGCAACAAGGGCTAGGTCGATCTACGCCGGCACGAGCGTCGTCGTCGGCGCGACCGTCACGATCAACGGCGTCGCGAACACGATCGTGGGTTCGACTGGCCTCGCGCTCTCGTCTGCGGCTGGCGCTGCGTCGCTGACGGCGGCCGGAGCAGCATCGCTGATCGGCGGAACGACGACCACGGTGACCGGCGCCACAGGCGCGTCGGTGACGGCGACCACTGGGGCGGCCTCTCTCTCGGCATCCGCTGGCGCGGTGTCGGTGACCGGCGGAACCACGGCAGCCGTGACCGGCGCCACGGGCGCGTCGGTCACGGCGACCACCGGCGCAGCGACGCTCTCCGCATCCGCCGGTTCTGTGTCGGTCACCGCTGCTGGCGGCGGAACGGCGACCGTGTCGACCGCTGGCGGCGGCAACGCGATCATCGACGCGAGTGGCATCATCGATCTTCGTATCGGCGCCGCATCGTTCTGGCAGGTGAACGCCCTCGGGAACCTGGTCGCCGCGACGGACAACGTCACGAGCATCGGCTCTGCCGGAGCGAACCGCCCAAGCACCATCAACCTCGGCACGAGCGCCGTGATCGCCACGACACTCACGGTGACCGGAACGGCCGCCACGGCGACCGGCGCCCTCTCCGTCGTGGCCGGCGCCGCTTCGGATCTCGGGCTCAGCGGTCGCGGCGCATCCACGAACCTCAACCAGGCCGGACAGACGGCTCTGAACGTCGCCTACACTGGCGTCGGACGCACGTCGATCATCGGCGCTCTGAATGCGCTGGTGGATGGAACGGTCACGCCGACCGCTCCGGCGCTGAGCGCCGTCCTCGCCGTCGGCAACACGACCGGCGCGAACAACATCAGCGTCAACACGGGCCAGAAGATCCTCGGCGCCGCAGAACTCACACTCGACGGCACAACGGTCCTGAATCTTCAGACGGCTGCTACGACGCGCTGGCAGGTCTCCGCTGCCGGCCACCTGCTCCCGGGCACGACCGACAACTCCGAGGACATCGGAGCGACTGCGACCAACAGGATCCGCACGCTCTACGCTGGCACGAGCGTCGTGGTCGGCTCGACGGTCACGATCAACGGCACGACGAACACGATCACCTCGAGCGCGAACCTGACGCTCGACACGGCGGCCGCAGGAACCATGAACATCGGCACGACCAACGCCGCGACGATCAACGTCGGCGCTGGCGTTGGCACGACGACGATCTTGGCGGCAGCGGACGTCACGATCTCTGGAGACCTCACGGTCAACGGCACGACGACGACCATCAACACGACGAACCTCACCGTCACCGACGCACTCATCTACGCGAACAACGGCGGTGCGAACCCGAGCTTCGCCGGCATGGCGTGGGACCAGGGCGCAGCGCTCGACGTCATCATGGACTGGAACCCGACGAACGCTCGCATGGAGTTCGGGCGGTTCAACACGACCGGCGGCACGACCGTTCCGAGCGGTCCGCTCACGACGCTCATCGATGTCCGCGTCAACGACCTGAGTCTCGCCGGAACGGCCGTCACGGCCGACGCTGGCCTGACCGTGACGGCGACCGCCGCAGCGCTCAACCTGGCCGCGACCGGCGCGAACCTGATCCAGTTCACCACGAACGGCGCGTCGCGCTGGAACGTGGCTAGCACTGGCCACCTGCTCGCGAACATCGACAACACGCTCGACATTGGCGCGACGGGCGCGACGCGCCCGCGCCGTGTCTACGTCGGAACCGAGGTCGTGGTCGGCAACACGATCACCATCGG
>JACCDG012019511.1_pt1 | contig 16723 bp, 20 predicted proteins | sample 7442471 | NCBI WGS metagenome assembly JACCDG01 (sample SAMN15323444, study PRJNA562643) | freshwater metagenome | isolation source: river surface water | place: USA:Blue River Watershed | collected 2017-08-17 | reverse complement strand
CGTGCCGCCTGTGGTCAGCACCAAGTGGCAGCCTTCGTCGTCCACCAAGTCACGCAAGGTCTGCGCAATGCCGGCGCGCTCATCAGGAATCAAGCGAGGCACCCAGGTAATCGGGTTGCGAACCGCCCTGCCCAGCCAGTCTTGCAACGCGGGCAAGCCCTTGTCCTCCTAGACGCCGGAGCTGGCGCGGTCACTGATCGAGACCACACCAATTTTGATGGCATCAAAGCTCACGACTCATCCTCGTCGAGGTCGTCGTCAGCCACTTCTGCACCCGATTGCTTGGCTTGCGCCTTCAAATCGCGCTTGATGAACTGGAAGAGCTCGCGATAGCCACGGCCATTGCGCTTTTCGGGCTCCAGCGCAGCATCCTTTTTGGCGTTGCGGATCAGGGTTCGCAGCTGTTGCACATCGCTGTCGGGGAAGGACTCAACCCAGCGGGTCAAAGCGGCCTTCTCGTCGGCCAGCAATTCAGCGCGCCAACGCTCAGCCTCATGCAAAGACAGGGAATCTTTGGCTTGCCCCAGTTGGAACGCAGCAACAGCTTCGCGCAACGCCTCGACCTCGACCAAGCGCAACACCTTGCCGATGTACTGCATTTGACGACGCTTGCCTTCAAAGGACCGTGTCGTCTTGTAGCCATCCAAGGCATCGCGCAGCCGTTCAGGCATGTCGAGATCCTTCAGCCAGGAATCAGGCATGGCGACCAATTGCTCGCCCAAATCCTGTAATTCATGGCTGGCGCGTTTGAGCGCACTTTTGCTCGGCCGGCCGTAAGCGCCGTCCTCGTTAGGGGTAAAACCCTCGTCGTGATCTAAATGGTTCGAATTCATGTCATGGCTATGATACGGGGGCCTTCACACAAGTAGCGAACATGGCTCAGAAACAATCCACGAAAAATCCGCAAGCCGGCTTTGCTTACAGCCAGGACCAGTTCCAGCAATTGATCGAGGACTCGCTGTCCATCGCCCAAAAAATGGGCGCTACCGACGCCGCAGCAGAGGTGTCTGAAGGCATGGGATTATCCGTTTCCGTGCGCAAAGGCAAACTGGAAAACGTTGAGCGTAACCGTGACAAAACCATCGGGATCACGGTGTTTGTCGGCCAAAGACAGGGAAATGCCTCCACTTCCGACTTTTCGGCCCAAGCGTTGGAGCAAACCGTGCGCGCCGCGTACGACATCGCTCGCTACACCGCCGAAGACCCAGCCGCTGGCTTGCCTGATGAAGAAGACCTGGCTTTAGGCAAAGCCGCCAAGCGTGATCTGGACCTGTTTCACCCTTGGTCGGTGACCGCTGACAAGGCTGCTGAATTGGCCCGCCGTTGCGAAGCCGCGGCCTTGTCGGTCGACAAACGCATCACCAATTCAGAAGGCGCTGGCGTTTCGGCGCAACAGTCGCACTTTTTTGCAGGCAATACACATGGGTTCAGGGGTGGTTACGCCAGCTCGCGTCACTCCTTGTCGGTCTCGCCCATCGCGGGCCGTGGCAACGACATGCAGCGCGATTTTTGGTACACCTCTGAGCGCCATGCCAAAGACATGGCCAAGCCCGAAGCCGTCGGTCGCTACGCGGCAGAGCGCGCATTGGCCCGTTTGAAGTCTCGCAAGATTGCGACCTGTGAAGTGCCCGTTTTGTTTGAAAACACCTTGGCCGCAGGCTTGATGGGCGCTTATGTGCAAGCCACCAGTGGTGGTGCGCTGTATCGCAAGTCCACCTTTTTGCTGGACAGCTTGGGCAAGCAAGTCTTCCCCAAACACATCGACATCATTGAAGACCCGCACATCCTGCGTGGCAAGGGCAGCGCCCCGTTTGACGATGAAGGCGTGCTGACCCGCAAGCGCCGTGTGGTCAAAAACGGCGTGGTGCAAGGCTACTTCTTGTCCAGCTATTCAGCCCGCAAATTGGGCATGAAGACCACGGGCCATGCTGGTGGCTCGCAAAACCTGGTGATGCAAAGCCGTTTGACTCAACCGAAGGACGACCTCAAAGCCATGCTGAAAAAGCTGGGCCGGGGCTTGTTCGTGACCGAGTTGATGGGCCAAGGCGTGAACTACGTGACGGGCGACTATTCGCGCGGCGCAGCGGGTTACTGGGTAGAAGACGGCGAAATCGCCTTCCCCGTGCATGAGATCACCATCGCAGGCCACGTGGCCGAGATGTTCCAGCAAATCGTGGCCGTGGGTGCTGACGCCTACACCTATGGCAGCAAGACGGTTGGGTCCATCCTGATCGAAAAAATGAAGATTGCCGGGCATTGATCCGCCCCGCCCCATACAAACACCCAAGGAGCCCTTCCCCATGAAACGTCGTTCCTTCATCAACCACGCTGGCTTGGCGGGCGTGTTGGCCGCTGGCGCTGCGCCCGCCATCGTGCACGCACAAACCACGATCCGCTGGCGCTTGGCTTCAAGCTTCCCGAAGTCTTTGGACACCATTTACGGTGCAGCTGAAACGTTCACCAAGTCCATCTCGGACATGTCGGGCGGCAAGTTCCAGATCTCGGTCCACGCAGGTGGCGAGTTGATGAAGCCTTTTGAAGTGGTCGATGCGGTTCAAAACGCATCGGTTGAAATGGCCCATACGGCGCCCTACTACTTCTTTGGCAAGGACGAGACCTTCGCGATTGGCTGCGCCATTCCGTTTGGCATGAACTCTCGCCAAATGACAGCCTGGATGGTCGAAGGCAACGGCGGCAAGCTGATGCGCGAGTTCTATGCCAAGTACAACATGGTGAACTTTCCGGGCGGCAACACCGGCGCACAAATGGGTGGCTGGTACAAAAAACCCATCAAGTCCATGGCTGACATGAAGGGCCTGCGCATCCGCATTGGCGGCTTCGCTGGCCGCGTGATCGAACGCATGGGTGGCGTGCCCCAGGCCATCCCCGGTGGCGAAATTTATGCTGCGCTTGAAAAAGGCACCATCGATGCGGCTGAATGGGTTGGCCCATACGATGACCAGAAGCTGGGCTTCCACAAAGTGGCGTCCACCTATCACTACCCCGCCTGGTGGGAAGGCGGCCCGCAACTGGACTTCTTCGTCAACAGCAAGGCCTATAACGCCCTGCCGGCTGAATACAAGGCCATGATCGAAGCGGCATCGTTCTCAGCTCACGTTGAGATGCAAGCCAAGTACGACGCACGCAACCCTGCGGCACTCAAGCAGTTGTACGCATCCAAGGTCAACCTGGTGCCGATGCCCAAGGACGTGATGGATGCAGCCTTCAAGGCTTCTCAAGAGATCTATGCGGAGCTCAACGAAAAGAACCCGGCTTGGCGCAAGGTATACGCTGACTATTCGAAGTTCTTGAAGGACCAAAACCTGTGGTTCCGCTTCACTGAAGCGAAGTTTGACGCCTACATGCAAAACGCCAAGCTGTAAGCTGAACTTCGCCCCCACGCAAAAACGCCGCTGAGTTCAGCGGCGTTTTCATTTGGAACCGATCTTTGTCTGTATCAGGGCTTGCCCATTTCGGACTTCATGGCGTCTTCCAGCGCTTGAGAGTTGGCGTCCTCAAGCTGAGGCTCAGACGCTGCTGACTCGGCCGCAGGCAAAGCATCATCGCTTGCTGGCAAGTTGATCTCAACCTTGTCCAGGTCAACCACGGCTTCTTTTTCAAGCCAGTAGGTCACGGACTCAGGCCAGAAGATCACCACAGCCACCAAGATCAACTGCATGACCACCCAGGGCAAGGCGCCCAGGTAGATGTCCTTGGACAAGACCGGGCGGTCAATCGAGCCGCCCTTGTAGATCTGATCCGCAATGCCACGCAGATAGAACAAGGCAAAGCCGAATGGCGGATGCATGAAGCTGGTCTGCATGTTCACGCACAGCAGCACGCCAAACCAGATCAGGTCGATGCCCATCTTGTCGGCAATGGGCGCCAGCAGCGGCACGATGATGAAGGCAATCTCAAAGAAGTCCAGGAAGAACGCCAGGAAGAACACGAAGACGTTGACCGCAATCAGGAATCCGACCTGACCGCCGGGCAGATGCGCCAGCATCTCTTCAATCCACTTGTTGCCATCGACGCCTTGGAACACCAGAGAGAACACGGTCGAGCCGACCAGGATGAAGACCACCATGGCCGACACACGCATGGTCGAATCCATGGCTTGCCACACCAGCTTCCAGGTCAGGCGTCGGTGCATGGCGGCTAAAACCAAGCCACCCATCGCCCCCAAGGCCCCCGCCTCTGTCGGGGTTGCCAAGCCCATGAAGATGGTGCCCAGAACCAGGAAGATCAACACGACGGAGGGGATCATGCCCCACAGCACCCGGCGCCAAAGCGCCCAGCCCCGGGTCAACCGAGCCTCAGCTGGAATGGGTGGCACCCACTGAGGCCGCAACACGGCAACACCCAATGTGTAGAGCAAGAAAATGCTGGTTTGCAAGATCGACGGGCCAATGGCGCCGCGATACATGTCACCCACCGACTTGCCCAATTGGTCTGCCAGCACCACCAGCACCAAGGATGGCGGGATCAATTGCGTGATCGTGCCGGACGCAGCGATGACACCCGTTGCGTAACGCATGTCATAGCCGTAGCGCATCATGATGGGCAGCGAGATCACACCCATGGCGATCACGCTGGCCGCAACGGTGCCCGTGATGGCACCCAAGATGGCACCCACGATGATCACGGCAAAGCCCAGGCCACCAGGCAAACCACCAAACAACTGCGCGCTGCCTTCCAGCAGGTCTTCCGCCAGGCCACATCGTTCAAGAATGGCGCCCATGAAGGTGAAAAACGGAATGGCCAACAACAAGTCGTTGGACATGATCCCGAAAATGCGCAGCGGCAAGACGTTCAGGAAGGCTTCAGGGAAATAGCCCCAATGCACAGCCAGGTAGCCAAAGCCCAGGCCCAAAGCGCCCAGCGAGAAAGCCACCGGAAAACCGATCAGCATCACACCAACCAAGGCCGCAAACATCAGCGGCGCCATCATCTCCATCGGGATCATTGCAGCGGTCTTTCGTAATGGGTGTCCATGTTGTAGACGCCGCGCAAAAAGCCAATGCGCTTGAAGATCTCGGCGATGCCTTGCAGGATCAACAGACCAAAACCTGCAGGGATCAAGGCCTTCACAGGCCACCGGATCAAGCCGCCCGAGTTGTTGGACATCTCGTGCTGCACCCAGGCATCTTGCACAAACTGCAACGACGCCCACACCATCACGGCGCAAACGGGCATGTAGAAAAAGATAAAGCCGAGCAGGTCAATGATGGCTTTGGCTCGACCACTGAGGGAGCCATAAACCACGTCCACACGCACATGCTCGTTCAAGGTAACCAGAGCCGGCGCACCAAAAAACACGGTGGCGGAGAACAAATACCACTGGATCTCCAACCAAGCGTTGGAGCCCATGTGGAAGGCGTATCGGGCACTGGCGTTGCCGGCACAAATCAAACAGGTGGCCAACACCAACACACTGGCCACATGCCCAAATACGCGCGACAACGCATCCATCCCACGGATGTATGCGTTCATGTAGGGGCTCACTCGTCCAGCGCGACGGCTTGTGTGTACAGCTTGGTCGAACGGGCACCGCTGCGGCAGAACATCAGCAGCGGACGGGGCAGGCTTTTGAGCAAAGCCGCACATTGCGCGATTTCTTCAGGCGATTGATAGCCACCTTGCACAGGCAGGTAGGCATATTCCAAGCCCGCAGCCTTGGCTGCCGCTTCAATGGCGGCGCTGGTTGGCTGCTCTGCCCCACCTTCAAAATCAGGGCGATTGTTCAAAACCGCTTTGAAGCCCGCTTCTGCAGCCGAAGCCATGGCTTCAGGCGTCAGTTGAGGCGCAGCATAAACGTCTTGAGCGATGGGTTGCACGGCGACGGAATTGCTCATGATGGGGCTCCTAGGGTTCAACCAGCCAGAGCGGCTTTGACGGCAGCAGAGACCAAGCCCATGTCAGCCTGACCGGCCAGACGCTGCTTGACGGCCCCCATCACTTTGCCCATGTCGCCCGGGCCCGATGCACCCAGTTCAACGACGATGGCTTTGACAGCCGCATTGACCTCATCGGCACTCAAGCGCTTGGGCAAGTAGACCTCGAGATCAACAATTTCCGACTTTTCTTTGTCAGCCAGATCCTGGCGGCCACCGGCTTCGTATTGCTGAGCAGCATCCTTGCGTTGCTTGATCAGCTTGTCGACGATGGCGATCACCATCGTGTCATCCAACTCCACACGCTCATCGACCTCTTTTTGCTTCATCGCAGCCAGCAACATGCGGATGGTGCCCAGACGGTCAGCCTCTTTGGCACGCATGGCGGCCTTCATGTCATCAGAGATACGTGCTTTCAAGCTCATGGCAGTGACTCAGGTTGGATGTTCAATAAGGAATTCAGAATACAAAAAGCCCGCATGGGCGTCCCCGCGCGGGCTTTTTGCAGGAACCGGTCGGGCAGATAAGCCACGGTGACCGGTTCAGAAACGGTACTGGATCAGTACAGCTTCTTAGGCAGTTGCATGCTGCGCACGCGCTTGTAGTGGCGCTTGACGGCGGCAGCCTTCTTGCGCTTGCGTTCAGCGGTTGGCTTTTCGTAGAACTCGCGAGCGCGCAGTTCGGTCAGCAAACCCAGCTTTTCGATGGTGCGCTTGAAGCGGCGCAGGGCCACGTCAAACGGCTCGTTTTCTTTGACACGGATGGTCGTCATTACAAATTCGCTTTCAGTATGAATGCATTCAAAGGGCTGGCTTCAATGGCCTCTGCCGTTTCAATTCAGATCAATCACACAGGACCTCGGGCCAGGGCCCGCTCCCGGTTTCCGCGGATGGAAACGGGTCTGCCCAACGGGGTTGTGCATGACTGGGTCTAAACCGTCACGCCAGGGGACTTTTTTGCAAGCATCAAAGCAAGCCCCACCAACAAAGCCTGAGATTCTACCCTGATTTCTAACAAATTTCCACTAAATAACCAATTCAGTCGCGGCGAGTTTCACAATTCCCTGCTGCTGAGCCAGAAATTGGCGTTGAGACTCAGTTGGACGCGGCAAATCAGCGGGCCAATCCCAATGCGTATGGTCGATCAATTCGACCAAAGGTTCAAGCACAAAAGCGCGCTGAAGCATCCTGGGGTGCGGAATGGTCAAAAAATCTGTCTGGCTGGTGGCGCCGCCGTACCAAAGGAGATCCAGGTCCAGCGTTCTGGGGGCGTGCCAGTAAGGCCTAGCCCGGTCATGCTGACGCTCCAGGTCAAGCAGAAGCCCCAATAGCTCGCGCGGCCCCAGGGCGGACTGAACCGCCACCACGGCGTTCAAGTAGTCCGGGCCACCTGCGTCCACAGGTTTGGTCTGATAAACGCTGGAAACCCCTTCCAGGGCCGTCCACGGCGCATGGTTGAGCGCAAAGATGGCTGACTGCATGTTGGCATGCACGTCACCAAGATTGCCACCTATGCCGATCAGGGCTCGGAACCGTGGCGGCATCTCGGTCAAAGTCATCTCATCAGTCCTGCGAGGCTTCTCGTGCCGCACCGCCCTCACCGGCTGGTTTACGACGACGGCGACGGCGCTTCTTGGCGGGCGCATCCCCACCGACATCGTCTGCACCATGCGATGGGCTGGACGATTTGGCGGCACGCTTGGCAGATTCTTGCTGACGTGCTTCGTCCATCAAGTCCTTGCGCTCATGCGCATCGGCCAATGAGAAAGCCTCCCACCAGCTGGCAAGCAAGGGATCGACTTCGCCACATTGGCCGCGCAAGCGCAAAAAGTCAAACCCTGCACGGAAGCGGGGTTGCTCGACCAGGCTCAGCGGGCCATTGCCAATGCGCTTGTCAAATCGCGGCTGCATGGTCCAGATCTCACGCATGTCGGCGGCCAGCTTGCCACGACCGGAGATGTCGCCAATCTGGGCGTCAAACACGGCGTCTGTGGCGGCTTGCAATGCGGGGAACGGTGGCTCGCCTTGCGCCATGGCGCGCTTCCAGTGGTCTTGCACGTCGTGCCACAGCAGGCAGGCCAGCAAGAAGCTAGGCGCCACGGGCTTGCCCTCAGCGACGCGACGGTCGGTGTCGGTCAAGGCCAGTTGCACGAACTGCTCACGCCCCGGATGGCGACGAGCTTCGTCAAACACGGCATCCAAAATCGGGAACACGCCGTTATCCAGGCCTTGCTTGCGCAACTGGTCCAAAGAGGCCCGCGCGTGCCCGGTTTGCAGCAGCTTGATCATTTCGTCGAACAAGCGTGACTGCGGCACGTTGCTGAGCAATTCGGCCATTTCCTTCAAGGGCTCACGCGTCTTGGGCTCGATGTCAAAGCCCAATTTGGCAGCAAAGCGCACAACACGAACGATCCGGACCGGGTCTTCGCGGTAGCGCAGCTCAGGCACACCAATCATGCGCAGGACGCGCTTTTTGGCATCCTTGATCCCATGATGGAAGTCGACCACGATGCCCGTACGTGGGTCGTAGTACATGGCGTTGACGGTGAAGTCGCGGCGCGCAGCGTCCTGGTCTTGTGGACCCCAGACGTTGTCACGCAAGACGCGGCCACTGGCATCCACCACATGAGACTTGTCTGCCAGGTCTTTTCTGGATGTTTTTTCGTTACCCGCTACTTGCTCGGCCGCATTGGGGTCGAGGTAGGCGCGGAAGGTCGACACTTCGATGACGTCGTTTTCACGGCCGCGGCCAAAAACGACGTGAACGATGCGGAAGCGGCGGCCAATGATGAAGGCACGACGGAACAGGCTTTTGACTTGCTCTGGGGTGGCGTTGGTGGCCACGTCAAAGTCTTTGGGACGATGCCCCAGCAACAGATCGCGAACGGCACCACCTACGATGTAGGCCTCGTAGCCTGCGTTTTGGAGGGTTTCGACCACACGAATGGCACGGTCATCGACCAGGCTGGCATCGATGCCGTGCTCGCTTTGAGGTACCTCGACGCGCTTGCCCGTCGGGATGCGCACCTTGGCGCCTCGGCCAGTTGCGCCCGAGCGGGGCTTGAGAATCTTGTCAATCAGACTTTTGATCATGCGAACAATCGAAGGACACGCCAGCCGCGTTCAAGGGCCACGGTTTCCAGCGAAGGGCTGGGGTTGGTGGCCACGGGATCGTTGGCACGTTCCAGTAAAGGCAGGTCGTTAGGGGAATCGCTGTAGAAGCTGACGCGACCGAAATCGCTCAGTTGATGGCCTTTGTCGGCCAGCCATTGTTCCACACGCGTGATTTTGCCCTCGCGGAAGGACGGAACGCCGTCGATGTCGCCTGTGACGCGACCTTGTTCGTCTCGAACGAGGCGAACAGCCAACAGATCGGCCACATTGAAGGCATCAGCGATAGGACGGGTCACAAATTCGTTGGTGGCGGTGACGATGGCCAGCAAATCGCCTTGGGCGCGGTGGCGCTCGACCAGCTCGACAGCTTGAGGCTGCATGGCGGGGTAGATGACCTCATCCATGAAGGCTTGCTGGAGCTTCATTTGCTCGGCAGGCGACATCTCGCGCCAGATGCTGGTGGTGAAGCGGATGTAGTCGTCCAGCACCAGGGTGCCTTCGCAATACTGCTGATAGAAACCGTCATTGGTTTGACGATACAGCACGGCATCGGCCAGGCCTTGGCGGATCAGGAATTCACCGAACTCGTGATCGGAGTCCAGCGGCAACAGGGTGTGGTCCAGGTCAAACAGGCACAGATTCATGTGGTCTCCAAGGCCAGCATTTGTTTCAGCAAGGGCACGGTGACGGTGCGGTGCTCAGCCAGGGCGAAGCGGTCCAGTCGGTCTAACAGTGCCATCAAAAATCCGAGGTCGCGGGTGTACCGCGTCATCAGGTAGCTCATCACGCCCTCCCCCAAGGCAATGCCGCGGCGGGCGGCCTCGCGCTGCAAGGCATCGCGCACGCCTGATTCACCCAAGCCTTCGAGCGCAAAGGTGAGCCCCCAGCCCAGTCGGGTGCGCAGGTCATCACGAACGGGCAAATCAACAGGCGGGACACGACCAGCCGCTACGATGCTCAACACCGGCACTTCACCCTCACCTGCCCAGGCGCAGGTTCCCGCTGTCGCGGACTCAATGAACAGGTTGAAAGCCAAGTGCTGGTAGTGCTCGTCGAGCTGATCGCAATCGTCGATCACGGCCAATGTAGGGCCATCCGGATCGGGCGCATCCCACATCTGGCAGGTCTGGGCGTTGAGCCAGATAACGCCAAATTGCAGCGCCTGCGCTTTTTCGATCAGGGCTCGTAGCAGGTGGGTCTTGCCTGAGCCTGATTCGCCCCACAGGTAAACCGGCGATTGGGTATGGCCAGGTTGCGGCCATTGCTTGAACCAGGTCAAGGCTTGGTGGTTATCGCCTTCGATGAACGCATCAAAACCTGGCGCCAAAGCAGGCCCCAGATCCAATGGGATCTGACGCATCAGGAAGTCACCCTGCTGGGGCACCGATGGATGGTCCGCAGGTGATGTCGCAACAAGTAAGGTCATGACATCAATCTTGGTAGAGCCGACTGGTGCGATACCAAGCCAGGACATGGCGCATCAACACCACCGCGACGGCTGCGGCAGGCAAGGCGATCAGCACGCCCAACAAGCCAGCCCATTGACCAAACAACAGCAAGGCCAGGATGACGCCAATGGGGTGCAGCCCAATGCGTTCGCCAACCAGGCGCGGGGTCAAGAACACGCTTTCAATCACCTGCCCCAAGCCATAAACCACGGCCACAGCCATGACGGGGTACACCAAGCCCTGATCTTGCCCCGCGTATTGCAACGCCCCGGCCAAAATGGCCAAGACCATGCCCAAGCCGTAACCCAGGTAAGGCACAAAGATCGCCAGGCCTGTAAACACGCCAATGGGTAAGGCCAGATCGAAACCGGCCAGGCTCAAACCCACGCTGTAGTAAGCAGCCAGCGAGACCATGACGAGCAACTGCCCCCGCAGGTACTGCCCCAGGACGGCATCGCACTCATCGAGCACAGCATAGGTGGACACGCGCCACCGTGGTGGCAGCAAGTCCCGTGTTTTGGCAGAGAGCTGATCCCAGTCCAGCAAGCAGTAAAACGTCAACACGGGCACCAGGAACAAAAAGCCCAGCGAGGTCAGCAAACCACTGCCACCAATCATCACAGACTGCAGCAGAGCACCACTCCATTGAGGAACGTGGGTTTGAATCCAATGGATCAACTCGGCCTTGATGGCCTCGGCACTGGTCGGTACGGCTACACCCCATTTGCTCAGGTAAGGCACCAGCCCGTGCCAGACAGATACGGCCAGATCGGGCAATTGTTGCTTCAGCCTGGGGGCCAATTCAGAAATGATGGGAACCAACAGGACCAGGGCCGTCGCCGCAAACAACACCATGCCCAGCAAGGCAAAGCTGACAGCCAGCGCACGCGGCATGCCCTTACGGGCCATGGCGTCAACCAAGGGCCGCAAACCATAAGCCAGGATCAAGCTGAGAAAAAATGGCGCCAGCACAGCGGCATGCCGCCACAAGGCTGCGCCAATGGCCAGAGCCAGCAGGCCCCAGATCAGTTTGTTTCGGGTGTCGGTCGAACTTGTCATGCGGGGGGCATTTTATCGGCCTCCCGCATGAACCTGCGTGGATCAATGTTGATCACTGGCGTAAACCGCACGCCGAGCAGACTCCAAAGACTCTTCGAGCTTGGCCTGGTCACGCTGCGCGGCAGGTTTAGCTTGCCAATCGGCCACGATGGCAGCCTCACGGCGCTTGTACTCGGCCAACTGAGAGGCGTCACGCGCCAGTTGCTCAGGGTCAGCCTTGGGCGATGAGTTGGCCAAAATCGCCTTGAACTCTTCGATGCGCTGCTTGCGAACCGCTTCGTTAGGCTCCAGGTCGGTCCACAAGGCGGTTGTCAGCATCAGGGCCTCGCCCATGGTGGTCTCACCATTGCGCATCCGCTCGGGCACCTGCTCCAACAAGCGCTTGGCCAACTCCTGGCGGTGCGCCACGTCGGGCGAGTCCTTCATGCTGTTCCATTGCTCAAACCCTCGCTGGAAGCGCAAATACTTGACCACACGCTCTGTTTCAGCCTTGGGGTTGGGCGTTTTGGCCATGGCCTCCTTCAGTGCAGCCCAGTCCTCGGGCGTGAAGTCAGCGGGGCGGCCATCTTCCATCACAGGCGGCGTGGTCACCAAAGCCGATTCGGCCAGTTTGGCGCCGGCCGTGACGCCAGGCCACGAGGAGGACGCTTGCACAGACTCTGTTTGGGTCTGCGAAGGTTGGTCAGGATGAGACACCCACCACCATCCGCCAGCGCCAACCACCGCGCCAATGACCAGTGCCCATACCCTGGTACGCCGCCAAACCTGCTTTTTTTGATATGTGATCATAGGAAACCGTGAACGGGATGCCCCAAACTCGCGCATTGTCATGACGGCGGCAAGCTCATCGACATGGGATAAACCCACCTCGCCCCCTAAGCTGGCGGAATTTGTGTCAAGACTTTCAACAGGTGCCACTACACTTGCGCCCTGTTGACATCCCCCTCTCTGAAGTCCATGAATCTCAATAGCCTTGATCCCATCGCTTTGACTGCCATCGCTGCCGTGGTGTCCTACCTTGTTGGGTCTTTGTCGTTTGCAGTGATCGTCAGCCGCCTGTTTGGCTTGGCTGACCCACGGACTTACGGCTCTGGCAACCCAGGTGCCACCAATGTTTTGCGCTCTGGTAACAAAGCTGCAGCCATCCTGACTTTGTTGTTTGATGCCGTCAAAGGTTATGTGCCTGTGATCGTGGCCTTGCGATTGGGTCTGGACCAGGGTCTGTCGCAACAGGTTGTGGCCGCCGCAGGCCTGGGTGCGTTCATTGGCCACCTGTGGCCGGTGTTTTTCAAGTTTGAAGGCGGCAAAGGCGTGGCCACGGCCGCTGGCGTGCTGCTGGGCTTTGCTGGTGCGTTGGGTGGCCTGGTGCTGCTGGTGTGGATCGCCATGGCAGCGATCTTTCGCTATTCGTCGCTGGCTGCGTTGACAGCGTCTTTGGCTGCACCACTGATTCAGATCTACCTGCAAGGGGTGAACATCACCACTGCCGTGGTGGTGATCATGAGCGCCTTGTTGATCTGGCGCCATGAGGCCAACATTCGCAAACTGCTGGCTGGGCAAGAAAGCAAGCTGGGCCAAAAGGCATGACACCCAAAGAGCCAGCACGTAAGGCCACGTCGTTGTGGTCGCTGGCTGTCTTGATCGTGGTGGTGCTGGGCGCCACTGAAGCCATGAATTGGTGGCAGGACCAGCGCCAAGCTGACGAACTCAAACGGGTGCTGAGTCAGCAAGCCGTTCAGGCCAAAGATGTGGTGATGTACACCACGTCAACGTGCCCCTACTGCGCCAAGGCCAGAACCTGGCTGAAGAGCAATCAGGTGCCCTTTTCCGAGTGCAATGTCGAACAGTCTGCGGCGTGTTTGGCCCAGTACGAGTTGCAAGGTTCACCGGGCGTGCCTTTGATGAAGGTTCGCGATCAATGGCACCTGGGTTTTGATCCGGCTTGGCTTGTACTGGCCCTTCAGGCTCAGGCAGACAAGCCCAACGCGGCCAAGTCACCACGCCCCTGACGGATGACCTTGGCGTCGCCGTCCGTCAAATCAATGACGGTTGTGGGCTCCATGGGGCACGCCCCGGCATCGACAACCGCTTGGATCCGCTTTTGCAGCTTTTCTCGGATGTCGTGCGCGTCGTTCAGTGCCTCTTCTTGGTCCGGCAGGATCAAGGTCGTGGCCAATAAAGGTTGGCCCATGATCTCCAGCAAAGCCTGTGTCACGACATGATCCGGCACGCGCAAGCCAATGGTGCGGCGTGAGGGGTGAGACACACGGCGAGGCACTTCTTTGGTCGCCTCCAAAATGAAGGCGTAGGGGCCGGGCGTGGCCAGTTTCAGCAAACGGTACTGTTTGTTGTCGACTCGGGCGTAATTGGCCAACTCGGACAAATCCCGGCATAACAAGGTCAGGTGATGGCGTTCATCGACACCCCGGATGCGCCGCATGGCATCCACGGCAGACTTGTCATCCAGGTGGCAGACCAGCGAATAAGACGAATCAGTCGGAATGGCGGCGATGCCGCCTTTGTGCAAGATGTCTGCTGCTTGTTTGAGCAGGCGCGCCTGGGGTTGCTGAGGGTGTACTTCAAAGTATTGAGCCATAGACGCTAGCCTAACCGCTCAACAGGCCGCAGGAAACAAGCTCAGGGCATCAAGATGCGATGTTCCAACGCTTCCCAAACGGGTTTGACCCGGCCGGGCAAGTCTGGCAAGGCGCCCAGATCGGTGTGGCTTTCGCCTGGGGAGTGGAAGTCCGAGCCACGCGAGGCCAGCAAATCGAACTCCTGCGCCATGTCTGCGTATTTTTGATACTCAGGCACAGTGTGGCTACCGGTGACCACCTCAACGCCCTGCCCGCCGTGGTTTTTGAACTCGGTGAACAAGGCAAACTCTTCATTGGGGGTGAAGTTGTATCGACCGGGGTGCGCAATCACGGCAATGCCGCCCGCCTCGGTGATCCATTTGACAGCGTCAGCCAGCTTGGCCCAACGGTGTTCTACAAAACCAGGCTTGCCTTCAGTGAGGTATTTTTTGAAGACCTCATGGGGGTCTGCGCACACGCCGATCTCAACCATGTAGCGTGCAAAGTGGGTTCGGGAGATCAGATCCGGATTGCCCACGTATTTGAGCGCCCCCTCAAACGTGCCGGTAATGCCCACCCGTTCCAGGTCCGCAGCCATGTCACGGGCACGGCGCTCACGGCCATTGCGGGTATCGCTGAGACCCTGCACCAACGCGGCATTGTCTGCATCAAAACCCAGCCCAACGATGTGAACCGTTTGATTGGCAAAGGTAACCGAGATTTCGGAGCCGGTGAGATAGCTCATGCCATGCACATGAGCCGCTGCGCGGGCTCGATGCTGACCGCCCACCTCGTCGTGGTCGGTCAAGGCCCAAAGCTGGACACCATTTGCGCTGGCCCGCGCCGCCAGATCCTCAGGCGACAAGGTACCGTCTGACACCGTAGAGTGGCAGTGCAGATCGGCGTTGAGAGCATGCATGGCAGAACAGGGGTTTGTGTTTCGGTTGATCGTATACAAGTCTGCCATCAGCACCTGATACGGAACCGAATTAACCCCACTTGGGTACGGGTCGGTTCCAGGCGTCGAGGCTGGCTTGTGTCAATTCTCTGACAAGTAAGTCATTGATCGGCTGGCGGTAGCGAAACTTGACGTGGCGCATGCCGCGCCCCGCGCCGTCCAGCTCAGGAAAATCGGCCACCAACTGCACACCATTGAAGATCTGCAAGTGCGCATGCATCTTGTAGAGCACGATGGCCATGATGTTGTCGTTGTCGTTCATGAAGCACAGGTTGCCCCATTTCACTTCAGGCCGAAGGTGCGGCGCGACAGCCGCAATGGCTTTCTGCATGGCCTGAGCGGTATCACGCTGCTCAGGGCGCAGGCTGTCATAAAAGGCGTTGATCAACGCAGGGGACTGAAGCGGACGACGCATCGGGAGGAGACTCAAGCAAGGGGTACTACAGCAGTGACAACGCACGCCCCAAAGCGCCCCAGAGTCTCAAAAAGACTCGTCAGGCGCAAAAAGCGCCTGTACCACCTACTGCTTTTGTTTTGGCCCCCAGTGAACCGGGTTGGCGTTTTATCTCTTACTGCAGAGTCAGTGGCAGGGCATCCAGAAGATGCACATTGCCGCGCCCCGCAATCGTAACTGAACGTAATGACTTGTTGCACATTCATTACGGCTTAATTTAACGCCAACACCCCCTTACGCCTACCGAAACGACCCGATCAGGTCTTGGGCAGGGTCACGCCAGTCTGACCTTGGTACTTGCCGCCCCGATCGCGATAGCTGGTTTCGCAAACCTCATCGCTTTCAAAGAACAGCACCTGGGCACAGCCCTCGCCTGCGTAAATTTTGGCGGGCAGTGGTGTGGTGTTGCTGAACTCGAGCGTGACGTAGCCTTCCCATTCGGGCTCAAACGGGGTCACGTTGACGATGATGCCGCAGCGCGCATAGGTGCTCTTGCCCAAGCAAATGGTCAGCACGTTGCGAGGGATACGGAAGTACTCGACCGTGCGAGCCAGCGCGAAGCTGTTGGGTGGGATGATGCAAACATCACTGTGGATATCGACAAAGCTTTTTTCGTCGAAGTTCTTGGGGTCTACCACCGTGGAGTGGATGTTGGTGAAGACCTTGAATTCGGGCGCGCAGCGGATGTCATAGCCATAGCTGCTGGTGCCGTAGCTGACGATTTTCTGGCCGTCGGCAGATTGGCGAATCTGGCCAGGCTCAAAGGGTTCGATCATGCCGTGCTCTTCGGCCATACGGCGGATCCAGCGATCAGACTTGATGCTCATGTAATCTCCTGTGGACTGTCGCGATTGTCCTCGATCACAGAGCCATTCTGCAGGCGAGCGTTCATGTGTTTTGCGCTGGCTCAGCATTCACCACATAGGGGATGCACCAAATCCACGCGCACTGAGTTGGCATGGTTCTCGCTTATTTACCTCCGTACATCACGACCCGCCCCAAACAGGGTGGGCGAACAACGCTGAGGTTTACATGTCTGATTTCAAAACCTTCCTGAAGGCGGGGCACGCCCCGACCTTGCTTGCATCGTTTCTATATTTCGATTTCACCTTCGCCATTTGGGTGCTGAACGGGGCCATGGCGCCCTTCATCAGTGAAGCCTTTGGGCTAACGCCTGCGCAGAAGGGCTTCATGATTTCGGTGCCGATCTTGGCGGGCGCT
>JACCDG010444706.1_pt1 | contig 16733 bp, 16 predicted proteins | sample 7442471 | NCBI WGS metagenome assembly JACCDG01 (sample SAMN15323444, study PRJNA562643) | freshwater metagenome | isolation source: river surface water | place: USA:Blue River Watershed | collected 2017-08-17 | reverse complement strand
GGAGCATGGCCGCTACATACGAATTCGGACCCTTGGGCCATTTCAATCCATTGGCACGCTTGGCACACAGCGCATCAAATCCTGCAGACACAGAACCCAGGGACCAAAACTCTCGCTGTGAGGTTTTGACCTTCATCACATCTACCCGCCTCGGGATATTCAAGCTGTTCACGATGTTGGCAACCGCAGCTTCAGGGTTGCCCAGCGGGATCGCAAGCTCACGAGCCTGATCGTTTCCACTCCCGGCGGGAACCAATCCGAGTGGCACCTGATTTGGAACGCAGATGTTGACACCCAGCTGCGCGGTGCCATCACCGCCAACTGCAATCACTCCCCCAAGCACCTGGTCAGAAATCAACTGCTCCGCCTTGGCCTTCGCGAGCGCGGCGCTCTCGCTGGTCAGAGAGACAGTTTCGACTCCGGCGTTTTTTAGCAGGCTAAAGACTTGGTTCCCGACATCATTTCCACGACCTCGGTTCGCAGCTGGATTGACCAAAACTCCAATTGGCTTCATTGCCCGCCCTCTCTCAGTGAGACAAACATAGACTTTTCCAGCAAGGAGCGCGATGCGAATCACGAAACACCACCACGCCATGTTGGAGCTAGTCAACGAGGGCAAGACCCTGGTCATTGACCCGGGCATGTATCAAACCGAGCTACCAGAGCTTGAGAGCGTGGTTGCGGTGGTCTTCACCCATCTACACGACGACCACTCCTTTGCCCCACACGCCAAGGCCTTAGCCAAGCTGCCGGACGTGCAGTTTTTTGGACCTAGAGATGTTGCCGCAAAGCTCTCTGAGATTGATGTCCAGGTGGTTGCCCATGGCGACTACGTCAAAATCGGGCCATTTGAGTTGGAGTTTTCTGGAGATTTGCACCAGGAAATCCACCGATCGATTCCGCTAGTTCAGAACGTTGGAGTGACTGTGAATCGAAGGCTCTTCTACCCCGGCGACGCCTACGTTTTCCCAGAGCACAGTTTTGAGATTTTGGCCTGCCCAGCCGCAGCACCCTGGATGAAAATCTCTGATCTGATCGACTATTTAGAGGAAATCAAACCGAAGGCAGCCTTCCCCACACATAACGCAATCTTGAGCGACTTCGGAAATACTCTGCAAAACAGTCGCATCAAAGAGTTCGTGGAAAAACACGGCGGCGAGTTTCGCTACCTATTGCCCGGTGAGAGCTGGGCCTAAAGCGCAACTAAAACTGCGCTAAGCAGCATGGCCAGCGTGGTGCTGCCCCAAAGTCTCTTTTCTTTTTGAGACTTGGTGATGTTGTTCATCAGGGCGGCAAGTGCGGCAAACCCAACCAACACCCAGTTCACGATCGCATTTTGATCAGCGGGTAGCAGCGGGGTTAGCACTCCAGTCTGCGCCAGGTAATGCCCAGCCAGGGCAAGCATCACCAGAAATGAAACTGCACTCGCAACGCGATACGGCATTGGCAGTTTGCCCTCACGTTGACCCCCGTAGGCATACTCACCAAGTGGTGCGCCGAGCACTATGGCAAGCTGAAATAATGCGGTTGCGAGGTAGGCAAAAACGAGAAAACCGGAGGCAAAAGACTCAATCATCTTTTCCTCCGGCCACTTGCTGGGGTACCTGGACTCGAACCAAGAACAAAGGAACCAGAAACCTTCGTGTTGCCAATTACACCATACCCCAAGGGTTGGACCTAGGTCCGAGGGACTATCTTAGCGGGATTGTGCGAATGCCTCTAGTCGCTTTTCGACCTCGGCTTTGCCCAAAATCTCCATCGATTCAAACAGCGGTGGAGTAACTCTTCTTCCTGATACTGCCACGCGAACTGGACCGAACGCATTTCTTGGCTTCTCGCCCATTCCCTCAACCAGGGCCGCACTCAATGCCGCCTGAATTGACTCGGTGTTGAACTCCTCAAGTGAGCGAATGGCTTCAAGCGCGGCAGCCACGATCGCCGCAGCGTTATCTGGTAGACCACTTAGCGCCTCTGGCTCAAAGTGGATTTGATCGAGGTCCTCGAACAAAAAGCCGAGCATGCCAACTGCCTCCGAGAGCACAGTGATTCGCTCCTGAATTAGCGGCGCTCCCGCGGCGAGAATCTCTTGCTCACGCTCTGATGGAGACTTGCTGATTACCCCTGCGGACTGCAGATAAGGAATCAGTCGGGTCTTGAAATCATCGGCACCCAAAAGTCTGATCTGAGCTGCGTTGATGGCGTCAGCCTTCTTCTGGTCAAACCGGGCAGGGTTTGGATTTACATCCTTGACGTCGAAGTTCTCGCACAGCTCCTGCATCGAGAAGATGTCGCGATCGGCTGAGATTGACCAACCCAAAAGTGCCAGGTAGTTCAGCAGGCCCTCGGGGATGAAGCCCCGGTCGCGATGCAAGAACAGATTGCTCTCCGGGTTTCGCTTAGAGAGCTTCTTGTTGCCCTCACCCATCACAAACGGCAGGTGTCCAAAGCGGGGGATGAACTTTGCAATGCCAGCCTCATACATCGCGTTGTAAAGCGCGATCTGCCTTGGGGTAGAAGAGAGTAGGTCCTCACCGCGCAAGACATGTGTGATACCCATCAGGGCATCATCAACTGGGTTTACCAGGGTGTAAAGCGGTTGACCACCTGGTCGAACCACCACAAAGTCCGGGAAAGAGCCGGCTGGGAAAGTAATCTCGCCACGAACCAGGTCGGTGAAGGTGATGTCCTGATCTGGGACTCGCAGTCGCAGCGCGGGCTGACGGCCCTGTGCTTGGTAACGGGCACGATCCTCAGCGCTGAGTTCGCGCTCTGAGTTGTCATAACCCAGCTGCACAGCCCTGCCATTTGCCTCGTTGCGAGCTTCGATTTCCTCTGCGGTGAGGTAGCTCTCGTAGATGTGACCGGAAGCCTTTAGCTTCTCCACCACTTCTTGGTAAATCTCGGATCTCTGCGATTGGCGGTAAGGCTCATTTGGTCCACCGACATCGATACCTTCGTCCCAATCCATGCCCAACCAGCGAAGGGCATCGACAATCTGGTGGTAGCTCTCTTCGGAGTCTCTGGCAGCATCAGTGTCTTCGATTCGGAACACAAACTTGCCACCGGTCTTGCGCGCATAGGCCCAGTTGAAAAGCGCGGTGCGAACCAGTCCAACGTGAGGAGTGCCGGTGGGCGATGGGCAGAACCGAACCTTGATATCTGATCCGGCTGCAGAAGTTGTGGGGGCAGTAATTAGCGACATAGCAATCCAAAAGCCTAGGCCACAGGATTAGCTAAAACACCAATCCCCTTGATTTCGCACTCCACGAAATCGCCCTTTTCAATCTTTGAGATGCCCGCGGGAGAGCCGGTCAGAATCACATCGCCTGGGTTCAAAGTCACATTCTGGCTGACATAGCTCAGGATCTCTCGAACCCCGAAATTCATATCGGTTGAGAAAGCGTGCTGCCTGACCTGACCATTGATTCGTGCCTCAAGCAGCGCACCCTCGTAGTCAAACTCAGTTTCAATCCAAGGTCCGAGCGGGCAGAAGGTGTCAAAACCCTTTGATCTTGCCCACTGCAGATCGGTGAACTGCAAATCTCTTGCGGTCACATCGTTACCGATGGTGAAGCCCAGGATGTAGTCGTCAACCTGTTCGATCGGGACATTCTTTGCAGTCTTGCCCACAACGATTGCCATCTCACCCTCAAGTTCGACCTGCTCGGACTGCCAGGGCAGCTCGATTGGCTTGCCGGGATCTTGAATGGCACTGGATGGCTTGAAGAACATCAGCGGCTCGTCCGGGACATCCTGCGCGATCTCGGCAGCGTGAGCGGAGTAGTTCATACCAATGCAAACGATTTTGCTCGGCTGAGTTGGAGCTAGTAGCTCAACCTCACTGAGGGCAATGGTTGACTGCGTGGGCTGGAAATCCCCGAACGGTGAACCCGAATAAACCTGGACGCGGTCCCCCGCCACAACACCGAAGGCGACTTTGCCCTCGTGTTGGAATCTTGCAATTCGCATAGCTCCCTAGTCTGCCAGCTTTACCAACCAGTTGTGACGATCTGCAACGCGTCCATACTGAATTCCGGTGAGCTCGGTACGGATATCAACTGTTAGAGCACCAGGTTCATTTCCACCGATCACGATCTCCTCGTGCTCTGACTTTAGAACTCCAACCGGCGTCACAACCGCAGCGGTGCCGCAGGCAAAGACCTCAACGATTTCACCAGTCGATACGCCCTCACGAACCTCATCGAGAGAAATACGACGCTGCTCAACACTGAGGCCACGGTCCTCAAGCAGGGTGATGATCGAGTCGCGGGTGATGCCGTGCAGGATGGTGCCATCCAGCGATGGGGTTGCGATGTGTCCGTCTTTGTAGACAAAGAAGAGGTTCATGCCGCCCAGCTCTTCGATGTAGGTGGCGGACTCAGCGTCCAAGAACATCACCTGGCTGCAGCCATTCTCATAACCCTTTTGCTGTGCCAGCAAGGATGCGGCGTAGTTGCCACCGGTCTTTGCCTCACCGGTGCCGTGCTTGCCAGCGCGGGATGAATCCAAAGCAATCCAAATTGAGACTGGCTTGATGCCACCGGTGAAGTAAGGGCCAACCGGTGATGCGATGACTCGATACTCGGCGCGCTGTGCGGCACGGACCCCCAAGAAGTTCTCGGCTGCAATTTCAAAAGGTCTGAAGTAAAGGGTTTTTTCTCCCTCAGGTGATGGCACCCACGCGCCATCAACGGCAATCAGCTCTCTTAGTGAGTCAACGAAGATGTCGACCGGGAGTTCTGGGAGCGCCATGCGATAGGCAGAACGCTGCAGACGACGAGCATTGGCCTCAGGTCTGAAAGTCCAGATCGAACCATCCTCGTGGCGGTAAGCCTTGATGCCCTCAAAGATCTCCTGGCCGTAGTGCAAAACCGCTGCCGATGGGTCCATCATGATCGGCCCATATGGGATTACCTGAGCGGAGTGCCAACCCTTGTCCTTCTCCCAAACCACGACCACCTGGTGATCGGTGAAGTGGGTGCCGAAGGTTGGGTTGGCGATGATTGCCTCGCGTTCGGCGTCAGCAACTGGGTTTGGGTTTCTGGTTACTTCAAACTGCATTTTCACTACCTCAGATCAGGTTCAGGATGCTTTGAGCCACCTCGTCGGTGGAGCGCTTTGCTCCTCCACGACCAAGCAAGTCTTGCGCAACGGCGCGCTCGATTCGCTCGGCAGATTCGGTGAATCCCAGGGTTTTGGAAAGTAGAGCCGCGGAGAGGATTGCCGCAGTTGGATCAGCCAGGTTTTTTCCGGCGATATCTGGCGCAGAACCATGAACGGGTTCGAACATGGAAGGGTATGCACCAGTTGGATTTAGGTTAGCCGATGCCGCCAAACCAATGCCACCGGTGATAGCCGCCGCCAAGTCGGTGATGATGTCACCAAATAGGTTGTCGGTCACGATCACATCGAAGCGCTGCGGAGACTGAACCATGTGAATGGTGGCGGCATCGATGTGCATATAGTCGTGGGTTACCTGAGGGTACTTTGCAGCAACCTCATCAACCATCCGGAGCCAAATCTTGCCAGCGTGAACCAAAACATTTGTCTTGTGCACCAATGTCACGTGCTTGCGCTCTCGGCCGGAGGCCAATTCAAACGCGTACTCAACCGCGCGGCGAACACCGAACGCGGTATTGACCGAAACCTCGTTTGCGATCTCGTGCTCAGTGCCGACTCGAATCGCACCACCGTTTCCTACATATGGGCCTTCGGTGCCTTCGCGAACAACCACGAAGTCAACGCTTGGCTCCCCGCGCAACACTGACTCAACACCCGGGAAGAGCTTTGAAGGTCTGAGGTTGATGTGGTGGTCAAAAGCAAATCTGAGCTTGAGGAGTAGTCCTCGCTCCAGGACCCCAGATGGCACACGCGGGTCACCAATTGCACCCAGCAAAATGGCATCGTGCTCTTTGAGTTGAGTGAGGTCCGCCTCGGTCAACGCCTCACCGGATGCCAAGTAGCGATCTGATCCAAGATCGTAATTGGTGATCTCGAGTTCAGCCACTCCAGCAAGAGCCTTATCCAGGGCGGCCAAGCCAACCGAGGTGACCTCAGGTCCAATGCCATCTCCGGCTATCACAGCAAGGTTAATTCGCTTCAATTGAGCCTCACAAGTCGTTTGAGACAACCTTATTTGGTTTTGACTTCAGCTAGCCGCAAAAAAGAGAAAGGGCCGGTTGTCCCGGCCCTTCTCAACAATCTTTTGCTACTCCCCGGTCACAACCTCAAGGCCTAGCTGGGTAGCGGCATTTGCCACCGCACCACCATTGATAAGTTCACCGGTGAAACCAACTGAACGCATGTAATCGATCGCCTGGCCAGCGCGGTTACCGCTGCGGCAGTAGATGTAGTAATCCTTGGCTGGATCCAAGGTTGCAAGCTGGCTAGCGAAGTCACTGTCAGCAATGCCCATGCGAACTGCACCTTTGAGGTGACCCTCGGCCCACTCTTCTGGAGTGCGAACATCGATGATGGCCGCGTAGGCGGTTGGGTCGTAGGTCTCGGTTGCGCAGGCGGTAAGCGAGGTAGTTGCGAACACGGCAATTAGCGCTCCAACCACAAACTTCAAAAGCTTCATAATCTGTCCTTTCCAGATACCCCCTAGGGTATGTGATACAGTTTAGGCAGTCAAGTTGATTGGAGCGAATTTTGGATATTCCTAAGGAAGACCTGGATGCGGTTAAGAAGCGACTGTCTCGTGCTCAAGGTCAGCTGGGCGGGATCATCAAGATGGTCGAGGAGGGTCGCGACTGCGCGGACATTCTCACTCAGCTAGCCGCCGCTCAGGCAGCCGTTTCAAAGGCAGCCTTTTCACTCATCGCGAGTGGAATCGCCAACTGCGGCACCGACGCTAGCGGCATGGCCGATCGCGCCAAATTGGAAAAAGCATTTTTGTCACTCAGCTAAGAAGTTTTTTTGAAAGGGAAAAGAAATGGGTAGAGAAGTAACTTTGAATGAGCTCGAGGCGGCGATTGCAGCCGGAGCGCACGTTGTGGATGTCCGTGAGAGCTTCGAGTTTGAAGCGGGTCACGTTCCAAATGCTCACCACATTCCACTGAACGAGATTCCAGAGGCGCTAAACCTGATCCCAAAGGACCAGCAGGTTTGGTTGGTTTGCAAGTCCGGCGGTCGCTCAATGCGCGCCTGCGATTACCTTGAGACCCAGGGCTTTGATGTGGTTTCGGTTGCCGGTGGCACTGACGGCTGGGTTGCTTCTGGCCGCGCTGTTTCGATGGAGCCAAGCAAGTAAATGGGGCTCTTTAGTTTTTTCAAAAAGAAGTACGAGACGGTTTCTCCGGCGAAGGCCAAAGAGGCCCAAGATCAGGGCGCAATGTTGATCGATGTTCGCGAGTCCAGCGAATACCGTTCCGGCCATGCCCCTGGAGCCAGGCATATCTCTGTTCAGGTAATCGAGCGTCGACTGGGTGAAATACCCAAAGAGCGTCAGATTGTTGTGATGTGCCAATCCGGCATGCGATCCCAGCGCGCTGCAGAGATCCTCTCTCGCAACGGCTACCAAGTCCTAAATGTTTCGGGTGGAATTATCGGCTGGCAGCGAGCTGGCCTAAAGGTTGTGAAGTAAATGAAGGTTCTAATTGTTGGTGGTGTTGCCGGTGGCATGTCTGCCGCCACGAGACTGCGCAGATTGCAAGAGGATGCCGAGATCATCGTCTTTGAGCAGGGTCCACATGTCTCATACGCGAACTGTGGTCTCCCGTATCACATCGGTGAGGTGATCCCAGAGCAAAAGGATCTGCTACTGCAGACTCCGAAGTCGCTGCACGATCGCTTCCGCCTGGATGTTCGTGTGCACAACCGCGTCACCAAGCTAAACCCAGCTCAGAAAACCGTCGAGGTGAAAAACCTCGAGACCGGCGAAAGCTACACCGAGAGCTATGACGCGTTGATTCTCTCTACCGGCGCAAAGCCAAGAATGGTTCCAATTCCTGGACTTGAGCGAGCACACGTGCTGCGCGATGTTCCAGATGCAATCGCCATCAAGGAGCTTGTTGACCAGAAGAAGGTCAAGACTGCCGCCATCATCGGAGCGGGTTTCATTGGCATTGAGTTGGCAGAGAATCTAAACCACCGCGGTATTGAAACCACCATCGTCGAGTTCAGAGACACGATTCTTCCGCAGTTCGACCCAGAAATGATCGAGCCGATGCAGGCCGAGCTTGTGAAGCACGGCATCAAGCTCGCACTGCGCGCTGAAACTGAGACAGTTCTCGAAGACTCCCTCAGACTCAAAGATGGTCGAGTAATTCCTGCCGATTTGGTGGTTGCGGCAATCGGAGTGGTCGCGGATCATCAACTTGCGGTTGACGCGGGACTCAAGATTGGTGAGGCCGGTGGAATCTGGGTAAACGACCAGATGCAAACCTCCGACCCAAGCATCTATGCGGTCGGTGATGCAGCAGAGAAGACCAGCCTACTGACCGGAGCAAACCAAATGATTTGGCTTGCTAACTTGGCGAACCGGCACGGTCGCCTGGTGGCGGATGTCATCTCCGGGGAAAAGGTTGCGGCAAGACCTTCCATCGGTACCGGAATCATCGGTGCCTATGGCATGGCTGCGGCACTAACTGGCCTTACCGAGGGGCTTGCCAAGCGAATGGGTATCAAGCATCAGGTGATTCACCTTCACCCAGGTTCACACGCAGGCTACTACCCAGGTGCTGAGCGCGTTTCTCTAAAGGTGCTGTTTGATCCTGAGACCGGCAAGATCTTGGGAGCTCAGGGCATCGGCCGCGACGGAGTCGATAAGCGCATCGATGTAATTGCAACCGCAATCTACGCAGGACTGGGCATCGATGATCTAATGAACCTAGAGCTTGCCTATGCACCTGCCTTTGGTTCAGCCAAGGACGCCATCAACCAGACCGGGTACGTCGGCAACAACGTCAGGACTGGTAAGTCACCAAACATTCAGTGGCATGAAGTTCAGGCCGCCCAAGATAGCGGCACCTTGGTGGTCGACGTTAGAACCCAAGACGAGCACCAAAACGGCAACATCCCGAACACCATCTTGATCCCGGTCGACACGCTTCGTGAGCGCGTTGAGGAGCTTCGGGGCAAGGATGTCATCGTGACCTGTGCAGTTGGACAGCGCGGCCACACCGCAACTCAGATCCTGCGTCAGCACGGAATCAATGCCCGAAACCTAGATGGTGGCTACACCACATGGCGAACCGGCATGGATTCGCTCGAACGAGCTAAATAGCCACAAATGAGAAAGGGCCCCGAGGGGCCCTTTTTTAGTACTCGTCTACGAGCGAGATAGCTCGCATGCTGTCCGCTTGGATCTCAACCTTGAGCTTGTCCAAAAGCGCTGGGGCCACCGGGGAGTCAACGGTGATTACGCTAAGTGCCTTGCCGCCCTTTTGCTGGCGAGCAATGGTCATGGCGGCAATGTTTATACCCGCTTCAGCGAAGGCCTTGCCGTAGATTGCCACGATGCCCGGACGGTCCTGGTAAACCATGACAACCAGGTGCTCAGCCATCGAGAGCTCAACGTCATAACCGTTGATGGAAACAACCTTTTGCTGGTGCTTTGGACCAATCACCGTACCGCCAGCTGAAACGGTGCTGCCATCAGATAGCACTGCCTTCAAAGTCGTGACATTGCGGTATTCATCACTCTTTGTGTCCTGAGTAAGGCGAACCTCGACGCCGCGCTGTTCGGCCATCAGAGGGGCGTTGACGTATGAGACCTGCTCGGTGACCATGGTCTGGAAAAGACCCTTCAGAGCGGCCAGCTTCAGCACTGTCACATCGTGTGCAGCAATCTCGCCGCGAGCTTCAAACTCAACCGAAACGATTGAGGTGTGAGCCAAACCGGCAACGATCTGGCCAAGCTTCTCAGCAAGTGGGATACCTGGCTTCACCGATGCATCAATCACACCACCGGCGACGTTGACGGCGTCAGGAACTAGGTCACCGGCAAGGGCTAGGCGCACAGACTTGGCAACTGAGATTCCAGCCTTCTCTTGAGCTTCGTCGGTCGAAGCTCCTAGGTGAGGGGTGACCAAAATGTTTGGAAGACCCAGAAGTGGAGAGTCTTTCGGTGGCTCGTTTACGAATACATCGAGACCGGCACCGGCAATCTGACCTGAGTTTAGAGCCTCATATAGGGCCGCCTCGTCGATGATGCCACCGCGAGAGCAGTTGACGATTCTGAGGTTTGGCTTTGCGATTGCAAACTGCGCGGTAGAGATCATGCCCGTGGTCTCAGGGGTCTTGGGGATGTGAATGGTGATGAAATCACTGCGCTTCATCAGCTCTTCGATTGAGACCAGCTCAACACCCATCTGCTCAGCACGAGCCTGAGTGACGTATGGGTCGTAACCGATCAAGGTGGTGCCAAAACCGGCTAGGCGCTGAGCAACCAGGGTGCCGATTCGGCCAAGACCAATGATTCCGATTGTCTTTTCATAAAGCTCGACGCCGGTGAACTTGCTGCGCTTCCACTCCCCTGCCTTCAAAGATGCGTTGGCGTCTGGGATATGACGCGCTAGACCCATGATCTGAGCAATGGCCAACTCGGCAGCTGAAATGATATTCGAGGTTGGCGCATTCACAACCATGACACCAGCGTTGGTTGCAGCCTTGATGTCAACGTTGTCTAGCCCCACGCCAGCACGGGCAATGACCTTCAATTTCGGTGCAGCTGCAATTGCCTCTTCGTCCATCTTGGTAGCGGAGCGAATCAAGACTGCATTCGCCTCTGCCAAAGCTGGCAGCAAGGCGGAGCGATCGGCACCATCTACGTTGCGGATTTCAAAATCAGGTCCGAGCGCCTCCAATGTGGCAGGCGAAAGCTCCTCGGCAATTAGAACTACTGGCTTAGACAATGGCTGACCTAACGTCTATTCGACAATGAAGGGGGGAACAGCGTTAGTTTAGCGAGGAAAAACTAATTAGTCCCTCGGGCACTGGCAGCGGTCGGCCTCGGCGATGCCCTCTAGAGCATCCTCAATGTGTTGTCCGCAACCCTGCCAGGTTGGCTTTGAGCAGTCGTAGCACATAACTTGTGAGCACATACAGAGCATCCTTTGTTTCTGGTTTACCTTTTTAGTATACCCCCATGGGTATCGCTAGTTAGCTTTCTCCAAGCGCATTTCTACCAGGCCAGAGTCGTAATGCTTGGTATGTGAAAGTTTGAATTGCACTTTGATTTTTGAGCCTTTGAACAACTTCGTCCCGCCGCCCAGTAGGTCGGGTGCGAGGAATAACCGAAGCTCGTCGACCAAGCCCATCACCATCATGGTGTCGAGTAGCATCGCACCACCGCCGATAAACAAGTTGCCCGGGTGCTTTGTATTGATGGTTTCAACCACCTCGCGAAGATCGCCGGCTATGAAGTGCAGGTTTTGAGCGTGAACCCCATCGAATCGAAGCGGCTGCTCAGTCAGCACATAGGTGGGCAAAATCCGATCTAGATCCGGGGCATTCTTTAGTTCAAACTCAAAAGTCTTGCGCCCCATCAAAACTGCACCGCAGCTTTGAATCAGCTCCATCCAGCCGTAGTCCTCTTGAGGGCTGAGATATTTCTCCGCCCAACCCATGTCCTCGTTTTCTGCGGCTAAGAAGCCGTCGAGAGACATCACGCCGTAAAAGATGGTTTTTGACATTCGCCCAGAATAGTCAAAAGCCCCCGAGGTTATCGGGGGCTTTTGAGGTTGAAACTAGCGAGCAGCTGAGCCCTCTTGGTAGTCATCGTCCTGCTTGATCCAGCTGAACAGCTTGCGCAGTTCACGACCGGTTGCCTCGATTGGGTGAGCCTCGCCCTTGGCACGAAGTGCCTTGAACTCTGGAGCACCAGCATCCTGGTCCGCAATGAAGCGGTCAGCGAATGCGCCGGACTGGATGTCAGCCAAAACGGCCTTCATGTTCTCCTTGACGCTTGGGTCAATCACTCGAGGACCGGAGACGTAGTCACCGTACTCGGCAGTGTCAGAGACACTCCAGCGCTGCTTGGCAATGCCACCCTCGTACATCAGGTCAACGATTAGCTTGAGCTCGTGTAGCACCTCGAAGTATGCGATCTCTGGCTGGTAGCCAGCCTCGGTTAGCACCTCAAAGCCGTACATGACTAGCTGTGAAGCACCACCGCAGAGAACAGCCTGCTCACCGAACAGGTCGGTCTCAGTCTCTTCTGTGAAGGTGGTCTTGATGGTTCCCGCACGGGTACCACCAATTGCCTTGGAGTAGGAAAGTCCAACTGCCATCGCATTGCCGGTTGCGTCCTGCTCGACCGCGATCAGGTTTGGGACACCCTTGCCTGCGACATACTCACGGCGGACCAAGTGACCTGGGCCCTTTGGAGCCACTAGGAATACGTCAACATCAGCTGGAGGCTTGATGAATCCGAAGCGAATTGCGAAACCGTGACCAAAGACCAGTGCGTCACCTGCGGAGAGGTTTGGCTCGATGTCATTGGTGTAGAGGTCACGCTGCTTAGGGTCCGGAGCAAGCACCACGATCACGTTGGCCCACTTGACTGCCTCGGAAGGAGTTAGCACGTTTAGACCCTGCTCCTGCGCCTTAGCGCGGGACTTTGAGCCCTCTGGTAGACCAACTACGACGTCAACGCCGGAGTCCTTCAGGTTTAGAGCGTGAGCGTGACCCTGAGAACCAAATCCCAATACGGCCACCTTGCGTCCCTGAATGATGCTCAGGTCGGCGTCTTTGTCATAGAAGATTTCTGCCACTTCTTATTTCTCCTTGTTTGGTAGATCTATTTCTTAGCGAAGCACTTTTTCGCTCATTGACTTGGAGCCGCGAGAGATCGCAATAGCTCCAGACTGAACGAGTTCTTTAATGCCGAATGGTTCGAGCACCTTCAGAAATGCCTTGCACTTAGCGGTGTCGCCGGTGACCTCGATAACAACCGAGTCGCTGACCACGTCAATGACTCGGGCACGAAACAGCGTAACGGCTTCAAGTACCTGAGAGCGAGTGGCTGCGTCGGTTTTCACCTTAATAAGCATGTGATCGCGGGCTACCGAATTGTCTTGCTCGAGCTCAACGATCTTCAAAACGTTGACAAGCTTGTTGAGCTGCTTGGTTACCTGCTCAAGCGGCTGGCCATCAAGGCTCACCACTGCAGTGATTCTCGAGACACCCTCAACCTCTGTGGTTCCCACGGCCAAAGACTCGATGTTGAATCCGCGGCGTGCAAAGAGCGCCGCAACGCGGGTCAAAATACCTGGCTTGTCTTCAACCAGTAGTGAGAGTACGTGCTGACTCATTTACTCGTCCCCTTCCCAGATTGGTCTGGCATCTCGGGCGTATTGCACGGCATCGTTTGAGACACCGGCGGGGACCATTGGCCACACCATTGCATCGCGACCAACGATGAAGTCGATCACCACTGGTCGGTCATTGGTTTCCATGGCCAACTTGATAGCTGGGTCAATCTCCTCTTCCTTCTCAACACGAATCGCAAGGCAGCCATAGGCCTCTGCGAGCTTGACGAAGTCGGGAATCATCAAGGTGTCGGTACCGGTGTGGAGATCAGTGTTGGAGTAACGCTCGTTGTAGAAAAGGGTCTGCCACTGACGAACCATGCCCAAGGAAGAGTTGTTGATAATCGCAACCTTGATTGGAATGTTGTTGATGGCGCAGGTGGCTAGTTCCTGGTTGGTCATCTGGAAACAACCATCGCCATCGATTGACCAAACCAAACGATCTGGCTGCGCGACCTTGGCACCCATGGCTGCAGGCACTGAGTAACCCATGGTTCCAGCACCACCTGAGTTGACCCAGGAGTTTGGTCGCTCGTAGTTAATAAACTGTGCCGCCCACATCTGGTGCTGACCTACGCCTGCGCAGTAGATCGCCTCGGGGCCGGAGAGCTCACCGATTCGCTTGATAACAGTCTGAGGCGCAAGCTTGCCATCATCTAGATCGACGTAACCCAGTGGGTAGCGCTCCTTGAGACCGTTTAGGAACTGCCACCATGCCGAGTAGTCAGGCTTGGTGCCACCGAGCTGCTTCTCAAGCTCGGCAATCAACATCGCAATTACAACCTTGGCATCACCAACGATTGGGACATCGGCGTGACGAATCTTGCCAATTTCAGCAGGATCAATGTCTACGTGAATGACCTTTGCCTCGCGAGCAAAGCTCTTGACGTCTCCGGTGACTCGGTCATCAAATCGAGCACCCAAAGTGATCAGTAGGTCAGACTTCTGCAATCCGGTAACCGCCGGCACAGTGCCGTGCATGCCAGGCATACCGAGGTGGTTGGGGTGGGAGTCTGGGAACGCACCACGAGCCATCAGGGTAGTGGTGACGGGAGCATTGATTAGCTCGGCTAGCTTTAGGAGCTCGCGGTGAGCGCCGGCACGAATAACGCCGCCACCGACGTAAAGAATTGGCTTCTTCGACGCCAGAATCAGTTCGGCGGCCGCAGTTACCTGCTTACCGTGTGGGTCAGTGACTGGCTTGTAGCCAGGAAGGTCTACCTTTGGTGGCCAACTGAATTCAAACTTGGCGTTCTGAGCATCTTTAGCGACGTCAACCAGAACGGGTCCTGGACGACCAGTGGTTGCAAGCTCATAGGCTGCTGCCATGGTTGCCGGGATGTCTTGAGCCTTCGTGACCAAGAAGCTGTGCTTGGTGATTGGCATGGTGATTCCGACGATGTCGGCTTCCTGGAAAGCGTCAGTTCCGATTGCGTGTGAATTCACCTGACCGGTGATTGCAAGCATTGGGACCGAGTCCATCATCGCGTCCATGATCGGGGTGACCAGGTTGGTAGCTCCCGGACCGCTGGTTGCGATGCAGACGCCGAGCTTGCCACTGGCTGCGGCATAACCCTCAGCTGCGTGTCCTGCGCCCTGCTCGTGTCGCACCAAAATGTGACGGATCTTGCTGGAGTCCATCAGTGGATCGTAGGTAGGCAGAATTGCGCCACCAGGCAAACCAAAGACGGTGTCGACACCCAGCATCTCCAAAGAGCGAATGATTGCTTGCGCTCCGGTGAGGGTTTCGGTAGCCATCGAATTCCTTATCAAGTCGGTATTAACCGCAGAAGGCACCTTCTGCGGCAGATCTGAATAGCTTGGAGTACTTCCCTAGAACACCGCGGGTGTAACGCGGGGGAAGCGGCTGCCAGTTCTGTCTGCGGGCAGCCAGCTCTTCTTCGTCGACCAGTAAGTCAAGAGAACGAGCTGCGATGTCGACCCTAATCAGGTCTCCATCGCGCACCAGGGCAATAGGTCCGCCATCGGTTGCTTCTGGTGCTATGTGTCCGATGCACAGGCCGGTTGTGCCGCCTGAGAATCGTCCGTCCGTCAATAGTAGGACATCCTTGCCCAATCCCGCACCCTTGATTGCTCCGGTGATGGCGAGCATCTCGCGCATACCGGGTCCACCCTTAGGTCCCTCGTAGCGAATTACCACTACGTCACCGGCGCTGATCTCGCCGCGGGATAGCGCATCCATGGCACCCTGTTCGCGGTCAAAGACGCGAGCTGGACCCTCGAAGAACTCAAGGTCAAAGCCTGCGGTCTTTACAACCGCACCCTCAGGAGCGATGGTGCCGTGCAGCACGGTAATGCCGCCAGTCTTGTGAATTGGGTTGTTCATCGCGCGGATGATCTTGCCGTCTGGATCTGGTGGGTTGATGTCCGCAAGGTTCTCAGCAACGGTCTTGCCGGTAACGGTGAGGCAGTCACCGTGAATAAGGCCTGCGTCTAGCAGCGCCTTCATAACTACCGGCACACCACCAACGCGGTCCACGTCATTCATTACAAACTGACCAAATGGCTTTAGGTCACCAAGGTGTGGCACCTTGTCTGCGATGCGGTTGAAGTCTGAAAGCTGAAGGTCAACCTCGGCTTCACGAGCAATTGCCAATAGGTGCAGCACGGCGTTGGTGGAACCACCGAAGGCCATCAAAACTGCGATCGCATTTTCAAAGGCCTTCTTGGTCAGAATCTGTCTTGCGGTGATGCCCTTGGCAATTAGGTTCACAACCGCCTCACCGGAGCGGTGAGCCCAAGCATCACGTCGACGGTCTGCGGAAGGTGGTGATGCGGAACCAGGCAAGCTCATGCCAAGTGCTTCACCAATTGAAGCCATGGTGTTAGCGGTGTACATACCGCCACAGGCACCTTCACCAGGGCAGATCGCACGCTCGATGCGGTCTAGGTCTTCAAGGCTCATCTTGCCGGCCTTGCAAGCACCTACCGCTTCGAAGGCATCGATGATGGTCACTTCTTTTTCAGTGCCATCAGAGAGCTTCACCCAGCCCGGAGCAATAGAACCTGCATAAAGAAATACCGAAGCCAAATCCAAGCGGGCAGCTGCCATCAACATGCCCGGCAGCGACTTGTCACAGCCGGCCAACAAAACTGAGCCGTCTAGGCGCTCTGCCTGCATAACGGTTTCAACTGAGTCCGCGATAACCTCGCGAGAGACCAGTGAGAAGTGCATACCCTCGTGGCCCATCGAGATACCGTCAGAGACCGAGATGGTTCCAAACTCAAGCGGATAGCCCTTAGCTGCATGCACGCCCATCTTGGCGGCATCGGCCAGGCGATCAAGTGAGAGGTTGCAGGGGGTTACTTCGTTCCAAGACGAGGCCACACCGATTTGCGGCTTCTCCCAGTCCTCATCACCCATTCCGACTGCACGCAACATTCCGCGCGCGGCAGCCCTTTCAATTCCATCCGTTACAACGTGACTACGAGGTTTCATTGGGCTTGGCATAAACCAAT
>JACCDG010264708.1_pt1 | contig 16736 bp, 19 predicted proteins | sample 7442471 | NCBI WGS metagenome assembly JACCDG01 (sample SAMN15323444, study PRJNA562643) | freshwater metagenome | isolation source: river surface water | place: USA:Blue River Watershed | collected 2017-08-17 | reverse complement strand
CCCACGGCGGTAGCGCCGGTGGTACTGGGCATGCGCTGGCGTTCCACGCCGAAAATCTCGAAGCCGAGCGTGGTGACTAAGCGCTCTAGCTCCCGCACCGAGTCTTCGGCTTCGTCTTCCGTTACGGAAGGAACCTTGATCGATACGAGGAGGGCGCGCGGGATTTCTCGGGCGGTGGAGATGGTCATGTGGGAAGATTGTACGCCAAATTTCCCGCGCCACCAATCTTCCCGCTAGTGGATATGGCGCCGGAGGCGCTCGATCATGCGCGGGGAGAATTCCTCGTGGTACAGGCCGTAGGATTCCATGAAGAGCCCTTTGATTCCGTGCGCGGGGGAGGAAATTAGATAGAGAATCGATTGGTCGTCGGGGTCGGAAGAATTTTCGAAGCGCACGATATCGTCCACCGCGAACTCGTCGGGATAGAGGCGCTCCCGGCCTGATTTGCACTCGAAGTGATCGAATTTGGGCACGAGGTTCGCTTCGTAGCCCTGCCCCACTAGATTCTGCATCGCCTCCAGGGGGCTGAGCATGAATCCGGTACCGGCGCGCATGGTGTCCCTGGCGTTTTGTTCGTCCATGGCGAAATGAGATGCATATCGGGTACCAATTCTTGAGATTTGCGGCGAACTAGGGGAAGCTGGGGCCCCATGTCGCAGAGCCCTTCCCGCATTATTTTTCACCAAGACGCCATGGCGTGGCTCGAGAGCCGAGGCGTACAAGACGGGGCCTCGTTCATTACTTCTTTGCCCGACTATTCGGAATTTCCTCACTTACGCCTCGACGAGTGGAAGGCTTGGTGGCACCGGGCCGCCACGCTGATTTTTTCCCGCTGTCCCGAGAGCGGCGTGGTGATCTTCTACCAGCGCGATAGTAAGAAAGACGGTACCTGGATCGACAAAGGCTATCTTTGCCAAAAAGCCGCGGAGGAAAGCGGCAGCGCTTTGCTTTGGCATAAGATCGTGGCCCGCGCGCCGGCCGGCCATCCCACTTTCGGACGTCCCGGATATTCTCACTTGCTTTGTTTTTCGAAAGGCGTGCGCGCCGAACTTTCGCGCGCCACCGCCGATATCCTCGCCGAGGCCGGGAAAACCACGTGGACGAGGGGCATGGGCCTCAAGGCCTGCCGGGTGGCTTGCCGCTTCGTGCTTGAGCAAACCGCCACGCGCACCGTAGTGGATCCCTTCTGCGGGCACGGCACGGTGCTGGCGGTGGCCAACGAGCTGGGGCTAAATGCCGTGGGCGTGGAGATCGGCCGCCGAAGGGCGGAGAGGGCGCGGCGATTGCGAGTGGACGCGGCGGAGAATATCCGCTTATGAGCGTGGGCACGCAGTTATACCGATTCCGCATCCAGCTCTCCGACGTGGATCGTTCCGTTTACGACGAGCTCGATTTTCGCCTCGCCCAGCACCCCTCGGAGTCGCGCGCGTTCCTGCTCACGCGCATGTTCGCCTATTGCCTGAATCTAGAGCCCGGCCTGGCGTTCTCGGCCGAAGGGCTCTGCGAGCCCGACGATCCTTGCCTCAGCAGCGATCATCCGCGTGGCGGAAAAGATCTCTGGATTGAGGTGGGCAATCCGAGCGCGCGCCGCCTGCATAAGGCGGCGAAGGCCGCCCAGCGCGTAAAGGTGTATACCTATAAAAACCCCGAGGCGCTCCTGCGGGAGATCGAAACGGGCGACGTGCACCGCGCCGACCAGATCGAAATATTTTCGTTCGCGCCGGAATTTCTGGCGAGCCTCGAAGAGATTCTCGCGCGGGACAATCAGTGGAATATTCTGCGCGATCAGGGCGCGCTCACGGTGAGCGTGGGCGAGGAAGTTTTTCTTGGCGAGCTTACCCCGCATCCCGTGGGCGCGCGGCGATGAAGGGGCGCGGAGTTTTTCTCTCCGTATTTTTGGGCCTCGTCTGCCTCGCGTACGCCTACCTCGGTTGGCGATTGGCGAGAAATGCCGGGGGTTGGTTCACGCTGGCGTTGCCTTTCCTCTCCGTACTTTATTTCCTGCGCCGGGTGGTTTCACGGCGCGCGCACGCCGGGGACTGGATTTTTCTTCAGCTCGCCTATCTAAGCATGGGGCTCGTGAGTTTTCTCCTCGTGGCGGCTTTGGCGCGCGATCTCTTAGGCATTTTTACGGGGCGATGGATCTCTGCTCCCTACGTGTGGGCGGCCGCCGCTAGCGTGCTCCTCCTTGCGAGCCTGCGGGGAATTTGGGGCCCGAGCGTGAAGCAAAAAGAGCTAGCCTACGCCGATCTGCCCGCCGAGCTCGACGGAATCAGGCTTGCGCAGATCAGCGATCTCCACATCAGCCAGAGCCTCCGCGCGCCCTACATCGCGCGGGTGGTGCGTAAAACCGCGGCGCTTCGTCCCGACCTCATTTTTTTTACCGGGGATATCGGCGATGGCCCGGTGGCGCAATTGCGCGAAGACATCGAGGCGCTCGCGCCGATCACGGAGCTTGCGCCCGTTTTCTACGTGCCCGGCAACCACGAGGTGTACTGGAATCTTGCGGAGTGGCTGGACGAATTTCGCCGGATGGGGATGCGGGTTTTGCTCAACGAGGGCGAGAATTTGGGGCGTCTTCCTGTTTTTGTGGCCGGGATCACCGATCCCGCCATGGGGAGGGAAGGACCGAACCTAAACAAGGCCGGAGAGAAGAAAGAAGGCGCGCGTTTTAGCATTTTGCTCTCACACCGGCCCGATTCGGCCGAAGAGGCGGCCGCGAAAGGCTACGATCTCCAGCTCTCGGGCCATACCCACGGCGGGCAATTCTTCCCGTGGACCATCGTGGCGAGCCTCGTGCACCGCTATTCGCTCGGCGCTTACCGCCTTGGCCGGATGTGGGTATACGTTAGCGCCGGCACGGGCAGCTGGGGCCCGCGGCTGCGGCTCGGCACCACGGCCGAGATCACGCTACTCACTTTGCGCAGCGGCGTTTAGGGCTGCAGCCCGCGCTCGAAGTGGGTTTCTAGCACCACGGCGGTGATCGTGCGGTCGATGCCCTTAATTAAACGAATTTTATCTAGAGTTTCGGCGAGCTCCGCCGCGCTCTTTACCCGTAGCTTCACCACCACGCAGTCTTCGCCGGCGGTGGTGTGGCATTCCTCGATCTGCTTGATGCGGAGGAAATCGTCGGCGATGTCAGCGTAGATGCCTTTGGAGCGGGCGATGCGCACGAAGGCGCAGAGGTTGGCGCCGAGGGCCTCCGGGTTGAGCTTCACGGTAAAGCGGAGAACGCCGTGGCCCTCCATCTTTTTCACGCGGGCGTGCACGGCCGGCGCGGAGAGGTGCACCTTTTTGCCAATCTCGGCGAAGGGGGTGCGAGAGTCGTCCTGGAGCAAACCTAATATCTTTCTGTCTACATCGTCGAGATCCACGTGCTCCGCCTTTCGCCGCCGAACGCCATTCACATCTTATGAGGAGGGGGTATGGCGGCTCCTTATTTTAATAAAATAAGGTATAATAGATATTATGCCTAATATAATTAAGTTATTCAAGGGCGGCTTTTTAAGGGTGAATACCGAGAAAAAGTTCTACGCCGTGAAGGCGGGCCAGGCCTGGGCCACCAAAGACGGGAGCCCGGAAGACTATATTCTCGGCCCGGGATCTATCCTGCCGCAGGGCGCGCTTTTGCTCGAAGCGCTGAGCGAGGAGCTAACGCTGGTGCTCGGCACGGGGGCGCTCACGTTGCCGGAATCTCCCCGAATGCAAACTAAGCCTATTTACAATTCGCCGAAAAGGGCCATCTTCTAGTTTAAGAAAGGTGAACCCTCCATGCTTAAAATCAGAAGATCCGAAGATCGCGGCCGGGCCAATCACGGTTGGCTCCAATCTCAATTCTCCTTTTCCTTCGCGGATTACTACGATCCCGCGCATATGGGCTTTCGCGCCCTGCGGGTGATCAACGAAGATTATATCGCGGGCGGCACGGGTTTCCCGATGCATCCTCACCGCGACATGGAGATCATTTCGTACGTGGCGGAAGGCGCGCTCGAGCACCAAGATTCCCACGGCAATACCGCGGTGATCCGTCCGGGCGAAGTGCAAAGAATGAGCGCGGGCACGGGCGTGGCGCATTCGGAATACAATCATTCGTCCACGCAAACGGCGCACTTGTTCCAAATTTGGATTTTGCCGAATAAGACCGGCTCGCCCTTCAGCTACGGGCAGAAGTCTTTCGAGCGGGATCTCCAGGAAAAAAAGCTGGTGCTCGTGGTTTCGAACACCGGGCGCGAAGGTTCGATCTCGATTCAGCAGGACGCGGATCTCTACGTTTCTCGCCTGCCGAAGGGCGAGGGCCTGGATTTCGAGCTTAGGCCCGGCCGGCACGCCTGGGTGCAATTGCTCAAGGGGCGGATTTCGCTCAACGGCGAGGAACTGCGCGCGGGCGACGCCGCGGCCGTGAGCCAGGAGAGCCTCTTAAAGATCGAGGCCAAGGACGAAAGTGAATGGATGGTGTTCGACTTGGCTTAGAGCCGATTTGAAAAGTGGAGATCTACCGCGGATGCCCCCTGGCTGGCCTTTAGAGAATGGTGCCGCGGGGATTCACGGGCGCGTCGTCGGGCAGCGGGATGAATTCTCGATCGTCTCCCGGGATTTTCGGGAAACGCTCGCTGCCCGGCCCGGCCGCCCACTCCGCCGAGGCGCGGGCGATATTCGCTTCCGCGCTCGAGACGAAATTCCAGTAGATGAATCTTGGGCCTACGTTCTCTCCGCCGAGCAGCATCACCCGGCTCGGCGCCGCGGCCTCGAGCGCGATGGAATCCGTGGGCTTGAGCACCGCCATGGAGCGGGGTTCGAGCAGGGTGCCGTCGGCTCGCAGGCTGCCGTCCACGAGGTAGAGGGCCGTTTCGCGGCCTTCGGTGGGGAACTCGATCTTGGCGCCCGCGGGAAATTTCGCTTCTAAATAAAATAAATTTGAGTGCACGGGTGCCGGGCTTTGGCGGCCGTAGGCCGAACCCACCAGGAGGCGTAACGCCACGCCGTCGAGCGTGAAGCTCGGCAGACTGCTGGACGGGCAATGCGTGAAACTCGGGGACACGTCTTCGAATTCTTTGGGTAACGCCACCCACAGCTGGATTCCGTCGAGGCGGCCGCCCTTGGCCAGAAAATTGGGCGGGCTACGCTCGGAGTGCACGATGCCGTGCCCGGCCGTCATCCAGTTGATGGCGCCTGGCTCGATTAATTGGTCGAAACCCAAACTGTCCCGGTGCTCGATCTGGCCCTCGAACAAATAGGTAACCGTGGCGAGGTGAATATGCGGGTGGGGACGCACGGTGAGGCCTTGCCCCGGCGAGAAAGTGGCGGGCCCCATGTGATCGAAGAAAATAAACGGGCCCACCATGCGGTGGGTGGCGTAGGGGAGTAGGCGGCGCACGGTGAATCCGCCCAAATCGCGATCGCGGGCCGTGATCACCAATTCTATTTTGCTCATGGGGGCTCATCCTCTCTTGGAATCCGTCGCCGGTCAAAGGAAAGGCGTCAGGATGCCGCTCTCCGCTTAGCGCGCACGCCAATTGCACGGCTCATCGAATTGCCGCGGGGGTAATGAAGCGCCCGCGTATGCCACCGAAGAAAGGTAAAGACTATGACGCTTCCGCAACGCCTGGCCAAATCCTGCACCCGAGGGCTCGTATTTCTCCTCTCCTTCGCGATCGTGGAGGTGAGCTTCTCGCTCCACGCGAGCGCCGCCACGATGATTCCCACGAGCCAGGTGCTGGCGGAGGTGAGCCGAGGGCAGAATTTAGAGAAGGTGGAGAAATTCCTCGGACGCGCCGAAGTGCAAAACGAGCTCACGAAGAGAGGGGTTTCGCCGCAAGAAGCTTCGCAGCGTATCGCGGCGCTTTCCGATTTTGAGCTGCAAAAGTTGGCCGGAAATATCGATGTCGCGCCGGCCGGGGCGGAGCCGGTATTGGTGATCGGTCTCACCACTTTGCTCTTGGTCATCATCATCATTCTCCTGCTTCGCTAATGCGGAAACAGTTCATTGGCGTGGTGTTGGCATGGGGGCTTTCGGCTTGCGCCACCACCGCGCACCAAACCGAGGCGGTGCTAAAAGAGAAGGATCGCTTTCCCGAATCGGCGCAAGTGAACGGCGTGGCCTTCGTGGCGCAGAGCCAATACTACTGCGGCCCCGCCACGCTGGCGATGGCGATGGATTTTGCCGGGCAGCCGGCGAGCGCCGAGGCGCTGGGCGAACAGGTGTATACCCCGGGCAAGCAAGGCTCTCTCCAGGCCGACATGATCGCCGCGAGCCGGCGGCGGGGAATGATGGCCGTGCAAATCTACGGCATGGCTTCGCTTCTCCGCGAACTCGCGGCGGGGCATCCCGTGGTGGTGCTCGAGAACCAGGCTTTCCCTTGGTACCCGAAATGGCATTATTCGATCGCCATCGGCTACGATCTGCGCGGACCCGATATCGTGCTGCATTCGGGGGCGAAGGAAAATTGGCACCGGAGCATGCGCCGCTTCGAGCGCAACTGGCAATACGCCGACTACTGGGGCCTCGTGGTCTTGCCTCCCGGCGAGCTCTCCGTTTCGGCCACCGAACTCGAACATAGCGTCGCGGCGGCGGGATTGGAGCAGGTGGGATTTCTCGATAAGGCGGAGATGAGTTACCACCGCATCCTGATGCGCTGGCCGGAAAGCTTGGGCGCATTGGTCGGGATGGGAAATATTAGGTTCGCGCGCGGCGACCGGAAAGAAGCGGTTCGCTACCTGCGCCTCGCCGTGAAATACCACCCCGAAAGCGCCGCAGCACGACACAACCTGCAAGTGGCGGAAGAAGCCGAGCCGGCGAATCCCCGGAAAATCAGCTCCTCTAGAAAGCCCGCCCGGAATGGCATAGACTAGCCGGAAATCATTCTGAGGAAGGTTTCCCGATGCTCTGTCCCTGCCAAAGCCAGAAAGAATATGCCGCCTGCTGCGAACCCATCATCGAAGGAAAGGGAAAAGCCTCCTCGCCGGAAGCGCTGATGCGCGCGCGCTATACCGCTTACGTGAAAGTGGCCCCCGATTTCCTCAAGAATTCTCTCGCGCCCGAAGCGCGCGGGGATTTCAAGGAAAGCGACGTGCGCGAATGGAGCAAGAGCTCGGAATGGCTCGGCCTCGACATTCTTAAGGCCGAGGGCAATACGGTGGAGTTCGTGGCCAAGTATAAAACGCAAGGCAAAGTGCTCGAGCACCACGAAGTTTCCACGTTCCGCAAATCCGGCGATGCCTGGTATTTCGTCGACGGGGAATCGCACGTGCACGAGGAAGGCAAAGGCCACGAGCACCACGCGCCCGCCGCGCCGAAAAAGCCGATCGTGCGCGAGGAGCCGAAAATCGGCCGTAATGATCCCTGCGCTTGCGGTAGCGGAAAAAAATTTAAAAAGTGCTGCGCCCTGAATGCTTAACACGGAGTATGACCTCCGCGTTCCCTCCACTTATTTGCACGAAAACCGGGGCGCGAACAAAACCGTCCTGATTCTCCTGCACGGATTCAGCGATTCCGCCTCGAGCTTCCTGCGCCGCGCTTTCGGCGAGCCATACCCCGATTTTGAGATTTTTGCGCCCAACGCTCCCTTCCCGCAGCCCCAGCGGCAAGGCGGGGAATGGAAAGAAGCCTACGCCTGGTATTTCGCCGATCTCGCGAAAGATAAGATTTATATTCATCCCGCCGTGGCGGCGGGCGCGGTGGCCGGCCTGGTGGGGCGTCTCGGGCTCGCGGAGCGCCCGAAGGTGCTGTGTGGATTTTCCCAGGGAGGATACTTTCTCCCGCACCTGGCGAGCGAATTGAAAAACGTGCGCCGACTCATCGCCGTGGGCGCCGGTTTTCACCCGGAATATTTCGCCCGTTACCATTTGCGGCTCCCGGTTTCGGCGATCCACGGAACCGACGATGAGGTGATCCCCCTCGGGGAGGCGAAGGACGATTTTCGGCGTCTCGGTGAGTGGAATACCGGCGGGATCTTCACGGAAGTGCCCGGCATGAGCCACGCGCTGAACGAGGAGGGGCGCGCGCGCCTGCGCGAGCTTCTAGCGCCGTAACGAGCGCACGTGGCCGGTGGCCGCCTCGGCGCGCGCGAAGCAGCTCTCGAAGGCTGGATTCATGAGATCGTCCTGGTTCGCGAAGAAAATCCGTGAGCCGTGCGGCGCCGAAATCTTCTCGAGCAAGCCCGACGCTACGTAACCGGGATAAGCGAGCGGCATCGCGTGCCCCCAGCGGGTAACGCGCACGCCGGCGATGGCGTTTGGCGTGAGGCCGAAGCCCTCTAGGATGGCGGGCAGAGTTTGCTCGATCTCGCGGCGGATCCGCGGGATCGCTTCGTTGCCGGTGATGGTATTGCGGGCGCCCTCGAAGGGGAGGGGTTTATAAATGGTGAGCACGCTCGCGCCGCTAGAGTTTTGCCCCGCCCAGTCGGCGAGCACCACGTCGGCGAAGGGGCGCTTGCGGCCGCCAAAGCTCGGCGCGTCCGGAACTTTTCCTTCCAGGCAAAAAACGTCGTAGGCCGGCGCCTTCGCTTTATTTTGCAGGAGCACGTTTACCACCACGTAGGCGCGGTAGGGCATGCGGTCCCAGATTTCTTTTCTCTCCGGGCTCACGCCCCGCAAGAGATGCTTGCTCACGTATTTCGGCGTGGCGAGAATCGCGCTGGGGGCGAGCAGGCTTTGCAGCTGCCCACCGGTCTCGAAGAGCACTTCCACGCCTTCGTTCGTTTCCACCACTTCGAGCACGATGGCGGAGGAAAGCATGTCCGTGGCGGGAAGCGCGGCGCGGAGCTTGGCGTGGAGGGCGCTCGTGATGGCGCTATTGCCGCCCGGTAAGGCGAGCACGCCGTCCGTCTCGCAGCTCACGAAGTTCAGGAACTGGGCGGCCGAGATTTCGTCGAGGGATCCGCCGAACGAAGACCAGCAGTAGAGCTGGAAATATTCCACGATGTGCGGATGGATCTGCGGGAAGAAGGTTTTCAGCCATTTTTCCGCGGTCATGGCATCGAGCGCCTGCATCTGCGGCCAGGAGATCGGATCCCCGGGCGACCACGGGATCTCGGGGTAGCTCTCCTCGTAAATTTTTTTGAGCGCCGCATTCACTTCCCGGGCCGAGGGGAGCGCCGCCGGATCGGTTTCGCCGGCCCAGAGATTGCGCAGGCCCGCGCCCCGGAGGTGCACGCGGGTTTCTTCCTCGGCCTCGTGGCGGAACTGATCGAGGAGGCCGAGCTCGCGCAGGGTTCTGGCGATCGCGCCGTTTTCCTCGGGCACGGTGATATAGGCCGCGCCGATGGAGAAGGAAGAGTTGCCGAAGCACTCGCCCCGCGAATTGCCGCCGAAACGCGGAGCCTGCTCGAGCAGCACGGGGGCCCGGTCGCGCAGAAAATATGCGCTGAGCAGGCCCGCCATCCCGCCGCCCACCACCACCGGGCCGGTTCGGCGTCGCGAAGTGGGGCGTCCGCCTTTTTGGCGGATATAGCCTTCGAGGTCCCAGAGAATATTGTGCGGACGGGAAACGTCGTCGCCCGTGAACTCGCGGCTCTCAAATGCCCCCTGGATCATGGCCGTGGGGGAATCGGCGGCCATGGCCCGCGGCTTAGCGGCCGCCAGAGCCTCGAGGCGGTAGAAGAGATTCTGGTGCAAACCGAAATACAGGCCGGCGCCGGTTACGGCCGAAGCCCGCAGGAACGAACGGCGCGAATAGCGTTTTTGCTTCATCGGAAATCCCCCGGAGAAGGAGTTTTCTAGCAAGGCTGAGAACGATTCTCAATTAATTTTGCGCCTGGGTGAGCTCGTCCCAGCGCCGGTACAAGCGCTCGATTTCTTTCTGCTGCCGCGCCATGGCCTCGGTGAGCTCAAGGAGTTTTGGGGCATTTGCGGCTATCTCCGGCTTTACGCTCTCCGCCGTAAGCTCGGCGAGGCGCGCTTCGGCTAGGGCGATCGCGTCTTCCATCCCGTCGAGCTCGCGCTGGTCTTTAAAACCGAGCTTTTTCTTGGCGGCGGGCGCGGGCGCGGAATCGCGCTTCGCGTTCTCCGCCTTCTGCGCCAAGCGGAGCCATTCCGCCTGCCCATCGTGCCAGGCTTCCCACTGGACTAGATTAGCGAACTTTTCGATCGTGCGCGTTCCCTTCGCGTTCACGCCGAAGCCGAGGATCATATTGGCTACTTGGTCCATGAAGTAACGGTCGTGCGTGGCGATCAATACGGCGCCCTTGAACTCCAGCAATACTTCCTGGAGGAGATCGAGGGTGGTGATGTCGAGATCGTTCGTGGGCTCGTCGAGCACGAGCAGGTTCGATTCCTGGAGCATGAGGATCGCCAGTAGCAAACGGCTCTGTTCTCCGCCCGAGAGCTTGCCCACCGCCATGTCCACCATGTTGCCGCTAAAGAGAAAGCGGTCAAGGTAGGAGCGCACGTGCACGCGCGCGCCGCCGTAGTCTACGTGGTCGCCGCGGCCGCAAATCGTGCGCATCAAGGAGAGCTCGGGGTCGAGGCTCTCGCGGTTCTGCTCGAAGTAGGCCACTTTCAGTCCCTCGGCGCGCGCGATCTTGCCGGCGTCGGGCGGTTCCTGGCCGATCAGCATCCGGATCAGCGTGGATTTTCCGCAGCCGTTCGCGCCGAGCAAACCGATGCGGCTTTTGGGCGTGAGCAGAATGTCTACGGGCGGTACGATCAGCTTGCCGTCGTAGGATTTGCTGATTTTTTCGGCGTCCACCAGGCGTTTGGGGTTTCGCTCGAACCCCTGGAAATCAAACTTCGCCGTGGCTTCGGCGTTGCGGTAGCTGAGCTCGGCCACTTCGTCGGCGAGTTCGCCGTGCCGCTGGATGCGCGCTTGCTGTTTGGTGGTGCGCGCCTTGGCCCCCCGGCGCAGCCACTCGGTTTCCCGGCGCAGCGTATTTTTCAGCTTCAGCTCGGTGCTGGCCTGTTGCGCGAAGAGCGCTTCCTGGGCCTCGAGGTAGGTGATGTAGTCTCCCTTCACGCTGAGCAGGCCGAGCGGGTATTTGCGGTTGATCTCGATGATCCGCGTGGAAACTTTCTGGAGAAATACGCGGTCGTGCGTGATGGTGAGCGTGGCAAACTTCGCCTGCGCCAGAAATTCCTCCAGCCAGAGAATGCTCTCCACGTCGAGGTGGTTGGTGGGCTCGTCGAGCAGGAATAAATCGGGTTGCTTCATCAGCTCGCGCACGATCGCCACGCGCTTTTTCCAGCCTCCCGAGAGTTCGGCCACTTCGCGTTCGGCGAAGGGCGCGAGTTCGAGCTTGCTGAGCAGTTCCTGCGCGCGGGCGATTTCCTCCCACTCGAAGGGATCGGCGGAGCCCTCCATCGCCGCCTCCTGCACGGTGAGGCCCGCGCGGAATTTAGGCACCTGCTCTAAATAGGCCACGCGCAGCCCGCGCTGCACGGAGAGATTTCCCGAATCGGGCGTGTTTTTTCCGGCCAGGATCGAGAGGAGGGTGGATTTTCCCGCGCCGTTGGGGCCGATGAGGCCCACGCGCTCTCCGCTCTCGATGGCGAAGGAGATGTCGCGGAAGAGGAAGCGTTCCGCGAAGGTTTTACTGATATTTTGCGCGCCGATCAAAATCGCCATGGGGAATGGTTTAGCATGTTTTTGGTTGTGGGGCACAAACGCCTTGGTTAAACTCCGCCTACTTTACAAAGGGAGATCCCATGCATTCCGTTCACCCCCACGTGCCGATCCTGGAAAAAATCTACCGAGACTTTGCGAGCGGCGACTTTCCCTCTGTGCTCGCCGCCTGCGACGATAAAATCACTTTCCAGGTGGCCGGCAAAAGCCCACTCGCGGGAAAATATACGAAGAGTGATTTTGTGAGCGGATTCGTGGCCAAGCTCGGGGAACTCTCGGGCGGAACCCTCAGCGTGGAGGTGCATGATATTCTGGCGAGCGATCGCCACGCGGTGGTGCTGGTGAGCGACCACCTCACGCGCCGGGGAGAGAAGGTGCAGATCCGTTCGGCCCACGTGTGGCGCTTCGAGAACGGGCAACCGGTGGCTTGGTACGAATACCCCCGGGATCTCTATCAGTTCGACGCCATTTGGAGCTAAGCTTAGCTCGGAGCGTCGAACGCGGGCGCGTGCCCTGCCAGTAATTATTAGCCCGTCCGCTTCAAATATTGCGAATTCTTGCAGTATACTGCTTCGAACCCGGCGATTCGCTTTGGTCTAAATAAAAGAGGTATTTGCGATGAAAAAACTTTGTTTCGTTCTGGCCCTAGCATTGGCCGGTTGCACTTCGGAGAGCCAAATCAAGAGCGTGCTCGAGAAGAATCCCGATATTCTGTTTAGCGCGATCGAGAAGAATCCCGATAAATTCATGGAAGTGGTGCAGAAGGCCTCCATGGCCGCCCAGCGCAAGCAGCAAGAAGACCAAGAAAAAGAAGAGCGCGAACGCGTAGAGAACGAGATGAAGAATCCGCTCACGCCGGAATGGGCCGACGGCCGCGCTACGATAGGCTCCAAAGACGCGCCGATTCAGATCGTGGAGTATTCCGACTTCCAGTGCCCCTTCTGCAGCCGCGGCTACGCCACGCTCAAGCAAGTGCTGAAAGCCTACCCGGGCAAGATCCGCTTCATGTTCAAAAACCTGCCGCTGCCCATGCACCCCCTGGCGATGCCGGCCGCGCAGCGTTTCGAGGCGATCGCGCTCCAGGACGTGAACAAGGCGTATAAATTCCACGACACCATCTTTGAAAACCAGCAGAAGATGAATGCGGGTGGCGAGAAGTACCTCGATAGCATCGCGGCCAAAGTGGGCGCGAACGTAGCCCAAATGAAGAAGGATATGGAAGGCGATAAAGTAAAAGAGCGCATCGAAGCCGACATGAAGGAAGCCGAGAAATACGGCATCTCCGGAACCCCCGGCTTCATCGTGAACGGCGTTTCCGTGCGTGGCGCTTATCCTTTCGGGCACTTCAAAGACATCATCGATAAGAAGCTCGCCGCGAAGTAAGTACCCTTCGCGTAAGCCAGAGCCCAGCCCAGAAATAGGCTGGGCTTTTTTACGCCCCATGGCGATACCTGCCTAAAGTGAATGGGCGTTATTTTTTGTTCGCAAACGGAATCCTGTAAGAAATAGAGGGCCACGTGTTAGGCTTTGCACAGAGTCGCTACGTTCTCTGCATTTTTTAAGGAGTATTGATGCAAACCGCAAAAGTGGGTCGCCCCGGAAAGAGCCAACGCATCTGCCACGCTTGCAAGAAGCCTTGCTTGCCGAAGAACGGTGATTGGTTTTTTGCTCCCAAATCCGTCGATACCCAGGTTTTTCTCTGCAAAGATTGCGAGCGGGTGAGTTCCTCGTACCAAAGAACGATTCCGGCGCGTTAATTGTCTCTTCCCTGGATCTTCCTCATCTTAGCCGGCTTGCTCGAAGCGGCCTGGGCCGTGGGCCTCAAGTATACGCAAGGCTTTACCCGTCCCTTACCTAGTATTTTAACCGCCGCGGCCATCGTGGTGTCGCTGTTTACCCTCGCTAAATGCGCGCAGTTTTTACCCATCGGCACCGCCTACGCCGTATGGGTGGGCATCGGGGCGGCCGGCGCCGCTATTTTGGGGATTTTTCTCTTGGGGGAATCCGCCTCCCCGGCCCGCCTTTTCTTCCTCGCTCTCCTGCTCGTGGCGATCGTTGGCTTGAAGTTCACCTCGGGCAATCCGACCTAGGAATTTTCCGCTTCTCCGCGCTATGAATAGTGCGATGTCGCTCGCGGAAGGCTTTCGCTGGAATTACCAAGACTGGAACTTCGTGGGGTATTCCCTCGCCGGAATCACCACCAGCATTTACTGCAAGAACGCGAGCCTCTGCTTCGACGTGGGCCAGGGCCCGCCTTTTCAGGTGGGAGCCCGCCACATCGCGATCACCCACGCGCACATGGACCACGCCTCGGGTTTGCCTTATCTGCTTTCGCAGAAAAACATGAACGGGCAAAAGGAAACAAACCTCTTTGTTCCCGAATCTTTCGCCGATCCCTTGGAGCAAATCATCCGAATCTGGCAGGGCGTGGACGGGCACGCATACGATTACCAGCTCACGCGCGCCTTGCCCGGCGAGCTCTATTCTCTCGACCAGAAATTTTCCCTGAAACCATTCGCCACCCCCCACCGCGTTCCCTCGCAGGGCTATCTTCTCTACCAGCGTAAGAAGCGGCTAAAGGAGGAGTTCGTGGTGGGCGGGAGAGACGCCATCCTCCGCGCGAAGGAGCGGGGAATCGATCCTAACGAAAGCGTGCTCGAGCCGGTGGTGGCTTTCACCGGCGATACCAAAATCGAGTTTCTCGAAGCCGATCCCGATATCCTCCGCGCCCGTGTATTGTTCATGGAAGTTACGTTTTGGGACGACGAGAAGCCCGTAGAGCACGCACGCGTGTGGGGGCATCTCCATATCGACGAGCTCGTGGCGAACCTGGGTCGCCTGAAAAATGAGCGCATCGTGCTTATCCATGCTTCCGTGCGCTATCCCACGTTCCTATTAGAGAAAATTCTGCGCGACAAATTGCCCGCCGCGGAACGCGCGCGCGTGGCGATTTTTCCGCGGCCGCTCTAGATAAGTGCGGTCCGTCAAAAGTAGAGTGGCGATCGAAAATCGATTCTTTTTCCAATCACCATCAAGAGAGGTTTGTCTCCCATGCGCATTTTGTTTTTCGTTTCTCTATTCTTAGTTTCCGTCGCCGCGTTTGCGGCCGATAATAATACCCGCCATATCAGCGCCAGCTTTAGCTCGGGCGGCGAATCCGTGAAGGCCGTGGGGGTGGCGGATACTACCGTCGTAGCGGGCGGGCAAACGCTTTCGGCCATGTTCTCCAGCGGCCGCGATTGGATCCAGGCCTACCTCGGTTTCTTTCAAACCAAAGGGGTGGTGGATTTTGCGGGCGGCGGCGCTTACAAGTTCACCTTGGCCGGAACCCGGGCCCTTGGTTTCCACGCGGGTCCGGGCGTAATGCTCGGCACCTTTGCCGACGACTTTGCCTTTTCGTTCTTCGGCGCCGCGGGTGGGCACTTCACCGTGGTGGATCGCTTGCTTTTCTCGGTAGACGCCGGCCCCATGGTTACCCATACGGCGAACAATACGAATTTTCGCCTTCGTCCCCTCGGTGCGCTTCTCGGTCTCAGCGTTTTCTACGTATTTTAGTGCTTAGGCGGCCGGGGCTCCCCGCCGGGAGCCCTTTTCTCCCCGAATTTCCACCGTGGAGCTTTCTTCACATTTCCCGCATTTTTGTCAAAAGTGGCTAATGCAGCGCATTGACTTCCTCGGGTAAATTGCCCCGAAACCGTGCGCGCCTTCCACGCGCGGGGAATTCTAACGGTGTTTGGTTCGGGGTCGCTCGCGCAAGGGGCGCACCTGCGTGTCGCGGTAAAAATTTGGCGCAAAATTTTCTACACGCTCTGGTGGGTGATGAAAATTTTTTAATCCAAAAGTGGCCCGTGAAACCCCGGGGGCACGTACGGAAAAGGAATTTTTGTGGCCCATTTGCCGATCCCGTTTCCACGACTGATCTTTTCTCGTCGGAATTTTTTACCGCCTAATTTCCATAGGGAAAATTACTTGCGTAATTCTTTTCGCGGCGACGGCTTTAGATTAAAAAACTTTAATTATTTTTGCCGCAGCGGAAGCTTGTCTCGGTGCGCGCATCGTGCGAAATTATTTTCATCCACGGAAGGTAAACGCTGGCTGCTTCCACGCAGCCCCCTCCTTGAAGTTGAGGCGGATGCGTTTTCTAAGTTCATGGCTACAAGAGGAGTAAACCAATGAAGTGGTTGAAGTCGCCCAGCCCAAAAGCATTGCGCATTGCCGCCATTACCGTATTGGTGGGCGTGATGGCCGTGATGGGGTGGGGTATCACTACTCTGCGCCACCTGAACACTCACTATTCGATGAGCCAGTTCATGCCCAAAGAGCATCCTCTTTTCCAGAGCGACCGCTTAATCAAGAGCACCTTTAGCCTGGCCGAGCAAGAACCGATCATCGTAAATCTCCAGCTCCCGGATTCGGTGCCGGGCACTTGGCTGGAGCCCCATCTCGTGAGCCAGATCGAGCAGGCTTCGCGCTCGATGGCCGAGATCGAAAATATCCAAAAAGTTTTGAGCATCGCGAACGTGGAAACGGCGAATAACACCGCGCGGGGCATCGAAGTGGATCGCCTGCTCAAGCTCACGCCCTCCTCGGAGTGGGCTAAGCGCGTGCTCGGGGATCCGCTGCTCACCCCGGGGCTCATCTCCAAAGACGGCCGCGTGGTAACCCTCGTGGGCGATATCGGGATTCTCCAAGAATCGCAGGTGCTCAAGATCAACGACGAGATCCGCGGGCGGGTAGGGGCCGCCGTGAAAGACAGCGGCGCCACCGTGATGGTGAGCGGGGTGATCCCGCTGCAATCGCAGATCACGGATCTGCTTAGCCGCGAGCTCATCAATTTCTTCGGGCTCGCTTTCTTAGTATGCCTCGTTACCCTGCTGGCATACTTCCGCTCCTTCTCCACGGTGATCGTGTGCCTAGTATTGGTATTGATCGCCAATATCACTACCTTCGCCGCTCTGGCTTTGCTCGGCATTCCCTTCTCCGTGCTCTCTTCCGTGCTGCCGATCATCTGCAGCATCGAGGCTCTCGCGATTGGCTCGCATACCCTGCTTATCTTCGGCGATCATTATCGCCAGGCCATGAGCCAACCGAACCCGCCCGCCAAGGCGCAGATCGTGTGGAGCTCCTACAAAAGCCTGCTCGGCGCGAACTTTCTCATGTCCACCACCACCACGATCGGTTT
>JACCDG010348028.1_pt1 | contig 16737 bp, 12 predicted proteins | sample 7442471 | NCBI WGS metagenome assembly JACCDG01 (sample SAMN15323444, study PRJNA562643) | freshwater metagenome | isolation source: river surface water | place: USA:Blue River Watershed | collected 2017-08-17 | reverse complement strand
GTGTTGCCCAACCTGGCGAATTTCAAGCGCCAGAAAATTGGCTACATCTGATACCCCCATTCAGCGAAGAAGCAACGTACATGGCAGAGATATTGGGCACCCAAGGTGCAGACAAAGTCACCGTACAGGCCGGTGACCGTTATCGAGGGCTGGAGGGGGATGACGAAATCACCCTGGTTTCGTGGGCCACCGGCGAAGGCGGGCCCGGCAACGACACGCTGATCGGCGATGCCGCATCGCGCCCTTACGAACCCACTGCGTGGTATTGGTCCTCACGCAATCCCATTTTGGTCGACCTGGGGGCCGGGTACGCGCTGGATGGGTTTGGCGGGCGCGACACCCTCATCAACATCTTCAACGTCCATGGCTTCAAACGCGATGGCGACGAGGGCTACGGCTCGGCCAGCAACGATTACTTTTGGGTCGGCCCCTGGCGCAATGAAGTGGGCGTCATCCGCATCGATGGTCGCGCAGGCCAGGACACCGTCACCGTCAGCTACAACCAAAGCGACAACCGTGGCGAGCTGGTTTTCAATGTGTCCGCCGACGGACGCCTGGTGCGGGCACACCTGAGCAGCCAGCCCGATTTTGTCTTTGAACTGCGCAACATCGAGACCATCCAGCATGGCCTCCACATGGCCGACAACAGCTGGACCAGCGTCGATTACGCGGTGTCCTCGCTCATCGACCTCAGCCATGCAGGTCCCGAGATTTTGCTGCGCGGTGCCACGGGTTTCCAAACCCAAGGCCTGGGCCAATCCCTGGTCATCCGTTACAGCTTTCTGACCCAGGCCCCGGCCACCGGCGCCGAGGGCGGCAGTGGTTTTCAGGCCTTCAGTGCCGAGCTGCAGCAAACCACGCGCCAAATCCTGGCGACCTTGCAACAGCAAACCGGCATCACCTTTCAGGAGGTGGCGGGCGATGCCGGCCAGGTGCGCTTTGGTATCAACCAGCAAACCGGCACCCGAGGCTATTCGTTCCTGCCCGATGCCTACCGGGGCGACGAACGCGGCGGCGACGTCTGGCTGGATGTGGAAACCACCGCTGCCATGCAAGCTGGGCAAGAAGGCTACTACGTGCTGTTGCACGAACTGGCCCATGCCCTGGGTCTGCAGCACCCTTTGCGTGAAGCCGACACTTCTGGGCAAACCGTGCTGCTCGACCAATTTGCCAGCTTCTCCTACACGCTCATGCTGGATGTATCGGCCACCCAAAATGCAGGCAACAGCTGGCCCAGCTGGTACGGCTTTTTTGACATGCAGGCCCTGCGCCAGCTGTATGGCGCCAAAGCCATGGCCACCGGCAACAACACCTACGTCATGGGCCGTGATGCAGCCACGGCCAGCCTGGTGCTCATTGACGACGGCGGTTGGGACCAGCTCGACCTGTCTGGCAGTCCGGTGTCTGCACAAATTGATTTGCGGCCTGGCAAAACCAGCTCGGTCGGCATGAGCGACGACGGCAAAGCCTACTTCGCCAACCTCAGCATCGACCCCGCCACCTGGATCGAAGACGTGGTCGCCACCAGCGGTGACGACTACATTGTTGGCAACAACCTGAACAACAGCATCCACACCGGCGGTGGCAACGACATCGTTTTGGGCGAGGGCGGACACGACGTGGCGATTCTGCCCGGCAGCTGGCAAAACTGGACCGTGCAATACGACAGCATGCATGGCTTCTGGAACGCCAGCGCCACCAACGGCGAGGCGGGAACTGTCGAGCTGCAAGAGGTCGAGCGTCTGTACTTCAACGATGGTGCCGTGGCGCTCGACATGGCCGCGCAAGGCAACCCGGCGCGGGTGGCCAAGCTGCTCGGTGCCGTGTTTGGCCCGCAGGCCGTGCTCAACCCGGGCTATGTGGCCGCAGGCTTGTACTTCATGGAACAAGCGCAATACGGTTACGAGCAACTCATGCAAACCGCCATCGACATCCGCTTGGGCAGCAATGCACAGGACCGCCGCGCCGTGGTCGACCTGCTGTTTGCCAACGTGGTGGGCGTGGCCCCCAGCGATGCGCAGGCACAGCCCTATGTCGACATGCTCAACGAAGGCCAGACCAGCGTGGCCGGGTTGGGCGTGCTGGCCGCAGAAACGGGGCTCAACCAGATGCGCATTGGCCTGACCGGCTTGACTGAACAGGGCTTGCACTATGCGCTGTGAGCACCGCCGTGCCTTGTCCTGGCTTGGCCGCTGTGGGCTGATGGCGCTGGGCATGGCCAGTCTGCAAGCTTGCAGCTTGGCGCCCGTGCAAGCCTGGGACAAACAAGACCTGGCCCGACCCGAAATGGCCATCGAGCCCGACCGCCTGGACGCCGCGCACACCGACCACATCCACTTCAGCCGCGAAGGCGCAGCCGGTGGCTGGCGCATCGGCGGGGGTGGCTGCGGATGCAACTGATGGACACCCGCGCTCTGGCCATGGCCGCTGCAGCCCTCACAGCACTGGGCACTGAGCTGGCGCAGGCCGTGAGCCTGCCCGAGCAGGCACAAATCAGCATCAAGGCCATGGACTACCAGGACAGCCAGGAAGGCGCCCAGCGCATCCGCGTCAAGGCCTTGTCCACCCAAGCCATCCTGCCCGTGGGGGCCTCCTGGTCGTTGGAGGTGGGCAGCGTGGTCGACGCCATCTCTGGCGCATCACCCGCGTACTACACCGCGCCCCAGTCGTTTGCCGATGTGCACGACAAGCGACGGGCCTACGACCTGAAAGCCGCCTACCACTGGCAAGGCCAGCGCCTGAGTCTGGGCATGGCCCGCTCGAACGAAGCCGACTACCTGTCCACCAGCCACTTGCTGGGCTACGCAGCCAGCACGGCCGACAACAACACCACGCTGGAACTCGGTGCTGCCATCACCCGCGACACCATCAACCCCGTGACCCAGCAAGTCGTCAACCAAAAGAAAGACAGCCACGACCTGCTCATCAGCCTGACCCGTGTTCTCACGCCCAGTGACCTGGTGCAAGTGCAATGGGTGCACACCCAAGGGCGTGGTTATTACAGCGACCCCTACAAATTTCTGGACACGCGTCCCGACCACAAACGTGCCAACGCCATCGCCATGCGCTGGAACCACCACATGCCCGACACGCGCACCACCGCCCGCTGGAGCGCACGGGCCACACACGACAGCTTCGGCATCCGCTCTGCCACCTTGGGGCTCGACCTGGCCCAGTCCCTGCCCGCGCAATGGACCCTCACGCCCGGCGTGCGGTTCTACTCGCAATCGTCCGCCCGTTTTTTCAGCCCCCCCAGCCCCAGCGGCAAAGGCTATCCCGTCATTCCGCCCGACTTTCAGCTGGGCCAGACCCCCATCAGCTTTGACCAGCGACTGGCCGCCTACGGAGCCCTGACCTGGGCCCTCAAGCTCGAAAAACAGCTCACCCCCCAAACCCAGATCGACATCAAACTCGACCGCTACCAACAGCGCAACGCCTGGAGCCTGCATGGCCCCGAAGTCACCGGGCTGGCCCACTTCAAGGCCCGCTACATCCAGCTGGGCCTGATGCACCGCTTTGGGCCATGACCAGTGCGGCGCTGCACCGCGCAGCCTTTCGGGCCATGGCCAGCGACTGCGTCATCACGCTGGCCTACAGCCCGCAGCAGGGCAGGGCCTGGGCCGAACAACAAGCCCAACGCGCCATCCACGAAATCCGTCGCATCGAAGCCAAATACTCCCGCTACCAAAGCGACAGCCTGGTCAGCCGCATCAACGCCGCAGCCGGGCAAAGCCCCGTTCCCATCGACCCGGAAACCCGGCAACTTTTTGACTTTGCCGACCGCATGCACCAGCAAAGCGGCGGCCTGTTTGACCTGACCAGTGGCGTCTTGCGCAGGGCCTGGAATTTTCAGGCCGCGCAATGCCCCAGCGCCGCGCAACTCGATGCCCTGCGCCCCTTGGTTGGCTGGTCCCGCGTACAGCGCCAAGCCAGCAGCGTGTACCTGCCCACTCCCGGCATGGAGATCGACCTGGGCGGCATCGGCAAGGAATACGCCGCCGACCGCGCCGCCGCCGTTCTGCGCCAGCACGGCGTGCAACACGCCCTCATCAACCTCGGGGGCGACCTGGTCAGCATCGGCCCCAAACCCGACGCCAGCCCCTGGACCGTCGGCATCCGCCATCCCCGGCAAGCTGGCCAGATCATCGCCACGCTCAGCCTGAGCGGCCAGGCGCTGGCCACCTCGGGCGACTACGAACGCTACTTTGAGCAAGGCGGCCAGCGCTACTGCCACATCCTCAACCCCCACACCGGCTGGCCAGTGCAACACTTCCAGTCGGTCAGCGTCACCGCCCCCAGCTGCCTGCTGGCCGGGGCCATCAGCACCCTGCTGATGCTGCAGCAAAGCCAGGCCACGCCTCAAGTCATCCAAAGCCTGGGCCTGCCCGTGCTGTGGGTCGACGCCGCAGGGCAAATCCACGCCCACACCGCCTGATCTTTCGGGCGCACCCGTGGCCCCTGTGGGAGCCAGCCTGTTGGCGATCAGCCGGCCCAGGCCCACCATTGCCCTGAAAATTCAGATACACATTTTTAAGGTATTAAATTCATTAAAAAAATGAATTTCAAAAATGAATTGCTATGACTAACTATTTTTCAGTATCAAAAGCATGATCCAAGCTTGTTAAAAACAATAATTACGAAAAAAACAATCTAAAACTGTTTTTTCGACAATAAAACAAATACCTAATGGTTAGCACTAAAGACCTTGCCATGTGACTGACGTCACAAAAACAGGGTCAACCCGCCGCTAGAATCCGTCACTTAATTCAATTTCAATAAGAACAAAAGAATTAATTGACGCATTGGTTTGAACGCCTTTCCCAAGGGCCTTCAGGCGAGTGTGGGCAAACCAACGCTCGTGCTCGGGTTTCTTTGCAAATAAACCTACTTTTCTAACCCTTTCAAAAGGAAAACAAATGGCTATCGTTACAGATACAGTGGCAGTTCAGCGCTTCGCAATGGGCCTGTTCGGTGTGCAAGTCGGCACCGTCACCATGGCTCAAGTCGACAAACAAATCGACCGCACATCCCTGGGCGCAACCCTCAACAGCTACTACACCTCGGCTTTTGGTGGTCAAACCACAGCCGCCGTGGCAGCCACCCTGGTGGCCAACCTGGGCATCACCGGTGCCGGCGTGGCCGGTGCCGTGGCTTACGTCACAGGCGCATTGAACGCAGCTGCCCCCGCAGCACGCGGCGAAGCCGTCAGCAACATCATCAACCTGTTCTCTGGCCTGACTGCCGACGCCACCTACGGCGCCGCAGCCCAAGCCTGGAACGCCAACGTGGACGTGGCCGCTGCCTACACAGGCGCCGCCAACACCGCTTTCGGTTCCGTCATTCACCACAGCCTGACAGCCGGCATGGACACCTTGTTCGGCAGCGCATTGGCCGACGTGTTCACAGCCGACCTGACTTCTGGTGGCAACACACTGCAAGGTGGCGACGTCATCAATGGCGGCGCTGGCAACGACACACTGAACGCCTTCTTGGGCGACAATGGCGACGGCTTTGCCATCACAGCCAAAACTTCCAGCGTGGAAACCGTCATTGTTCAAGCGCAATCGCGTGAGGACGACACTGGCGACAACAACGTTGCAGGCGAAGGTGTTGTGAACGTTGACGCAGGTCGCATGAGTGGTGTCAACAATTGGGAAAACAACAACAGCCGTGCTGACTTGCTCATCGAAGATGTGCGCATTGCAGACAGCCAAATCACCAAAGACATCACCATCACCATGCGTGAGACCGATCCTGGTGACGTTGACTTTGCTGTCCTGTTTGATCAAAACTCTTTGCGCAACGCCAGCGCGTCCACATCGCAGATCAATCTGCAAGTCATGGACACACGTGCCGGCAACACAGATGCGCCATTGAAGGGTAGCCCTTACGGCGGCTTCCGTTTCACATCCACTGATGCAAAGGGTGTGGCCACGGTCATCACGTTGCAATCGGACGCGATCAATGCGGCTCAAAACTACGCAGACTTGGCCAAAGCCTTCCAAGCGGCAGCCGACAAAGAGTTCGGTGCCGGTGTGGTCACAGTTAGCGTGGGCAGCAACTTCACAGTCAGCGACACATTGGGTGCTCGCGTGACAGGCCAAGAAGTGGTCATCAAGACCAATTCCGCTGTTACCTTCACAACACCCGCAGGTTCCGGCTGGCTCGCTAACGACATCGTGGATGCCAACTCCGGCCTGCACACTTTCTTCTCCACGGGTGGCAACACCAGTACAGACCCTGTCACCAGCACCATCGTGCTGGACGACGTGGGCCGTGGCTCCACAGGTGGCGATTTGGTCGTGGGTGGCTTGTCCATTGGCGAGACATCGTCTTCCAAAGGCGTGCAGCGCTTTGACATCAAAGTTGAAGACAACAGCAAGTTGGAAACCATCAGCTCCACCAACAACACCCTGCGTGAAGTGTCCATCGTCAACGGCACCACCACCCGTGTCAACAACGCTTACAACGACAACGTCAAAGACGCTGGCAACCTGAGCGTTAAAGGCGAATCGGGTGTGAACGGCGCTGTGACACCTGGCACATACGGCTTCACAGACGTCAAGCTGATCGATGCAGCCGCATTCAAAGGCAAGCTCGACCTGACCGCTGTGTTGTCCAAAGACGTGACTGAAAAGTACATGAAGTTGACCGATGCAGCGCCAGACGAAGCAGCAACTGACAACGTGGCTTTCACATACAACCTGGGTACCAACAACGACACGTTCAAGCTGGACATTGATGCATCCAACCTGGAAGCCAAAGGTACAACCACGCGTGAAGACTTCGTGTTGTCTATCAACGGTGGTGCAGGCAAAGACACCATCACGACTAACATCATCAACGCTTTGAACGCTGATGAAACTGGTGCAGCAGCTTGGTACAACAACAGCAAGCTCAACGCCAACCTGTCCATCGACGGCGGCGCTGGCGACGACACCATCAATGCCGTGGGTTCGGGCGACTGGAAAATCACTGCTGGTGACGGCAACGACACCGTGTACTCCGACAACTCGGGTTCTTCCAAAGAAGTTTGGGTTTTGAACTCAAATGGCGCGGGGCAAGTGACTGATTTGGTGTCAGATAAAAATGACAGCTACAAAGTCTTTGCAACCAATCTGGTGATCACTTACCGTGGCATCAGCAGCACCAAAATTGCAGTGCAAAGCACCAACTACTTGACCAGCGATTTGCAAATCAACCAGGCTGCCAAAGCTGCGATCAACAGCGATCCAGTTCTGAGCAAACTGTTGAAAGCCACAGATGGTCCAGCCAATACGCTGATCATCACATCGTTGACCGATGGTGCGGTAGATGCAGGTGCATTGGTGGTGACAGTCAACGCACCAGCCGCAACAGAGTTGTCGGCCTCTGACGTGGCAGCCGCTGCAGCGGCCTACGGTATGGCTTCGGGTTCGACAGCCGCCCAAGTGCAAGCCGCTATCGCTCTGGCTTTGCCCACATCGGCAACTTACAAGAATACCAACTTTACGGATGGCAACAACAGCAACCAAGCGGCTGACAGCACCCACACCCTGGGCGCAGGCAACGACGTGCTGGTGCTGAGCACCAACCACACCGTTAGTGCAACCGATACGACCAGCGCTACTGTCAGCAATGAGAAAATTGTCTACAGCACAGTCGATTTCGGCAATGACACCATCGTTAACTTTAACTCTGGCGATGTTGCACCCTTCGGAACCTTCTCTGCTGATGCAGCTCCAACGCCAGTGACCGGCACAAACGTTGACGCTGGTGGTGAAGACAAGCTGGACTTCACAGCTTTGGGTGGCAAGACATTGGCAACTTCGGTCGCAGTCAACAATGCAGGCTTGACAACCGGTGCTGCTGCTGCTGCTGGCGCATTGAACACCATCAATGTGATCAAGGCCGACGTTTTGAACGACACAGCTGCCGAAATTGCTGCGTTCTTCAACGCAACGACCAACGTGGCCGCTACACAACACATCGTGGTGGTTGTGTCTACAGACAACGTTGGTACTGTGTACCAAGTGTCTGACGCCATTGGCGCTGGCACAGCCACAGCGACTGCAGCTGTGGTCGGTACCATCGACCTGGCTGACACAGACTGGGCCTGGTTGTCGCAAGACAACTTCGCCTGATTTTCAGGCACAGACAATCCAGGGCCACAAGCTCTGGCTTGTCTGAAGCATCGGGGTTCTGAACCCCAACCGCTTGAAGTTCCAAACAAAAAACCGCCTGCAGCTTCGGCTGCAGGCGGTTTTTTTCATGGCTGTCCTGTAGGCGCGTGCCTGAAAGCGATAGCCTTTAGCTGTTCTGTGGGAGCTTGCCTGCAAGCGATAGGTCGAGGACCACCACCCCCAAAAATCGCCAGCAGGCTGGTTCCCACAGAAGACCATCGTTGGCTACAGGGCATTCGCCCTGTAGCGAGTGCTTACAAAAAAGCATCGGGCACCAATTGGCAGGCCTGTACGATAGCCACATGGTCACCACCGTCACACCACCCACCGATCCAATGCGCCGCGCTACCGCGGGCGAGGGTTATGACGGGGTGGTGCGTGTGTCGGTGGGCGGTTTTTACGGCACGGGCGTGGTTTTGTACGGCGGGTTTGCGGTGCTGACGGCGGCGCATTTGTTGGCGGGCAAAACCACGTCCTGGTCCAGTGCCTCGGTGGCTTTCGAAACCCAGCAGGGCCTGCAAACGCGATCGGTTTCAGGCGTGCTGTTGCACCCGGCCTACGACACCCAAAGCAACAACGACCTGGCCCTGGTCTGGCTGGGCCAAAGTGCGCCTACAGCAGCCGAGCGCTATGAGCTGTACCGGGGCAGTGACGAAGTAGGGCAAACATTGAATCTGGTGGGTTACGGCATGACCGGCACAGGCAACACCGGAGCCGTGGCCAACACGGGCGATCCGGTGCGGCTGGTGGCCAACAACCGTTTTGATGCTCTGGGCCACGAGCTCAAGTCGGCGCTGGGCGACGCCATGGGCTGGAGTCCTGCCGTGAACACCCAGCTGTTGGCTGATTTTGACAATGGCTTGTCTGCCAACGACGCGTTGGGCCGTTTGATGTGGCGCAGTGACACCGGCTTGGGCAGCAGCGAAGGCATGTTGGCGCCGGGCGACAGCGGCGGCCCGGCTTTTGTGAATGGCTTGATCGCTGGCGTGGGCAGCTACCTGGCCAGCTTGAGCAGCCGCTACCAAGACCCCGATGTGGACAACGTCGACAGCAACAGCAGCTTTGGCGAGATAGCGGCGTGGCAACGGGTCAGCGCGTACCAGCAGTGGATTGACCAGTCGGTACGTCAACAATTAGCAGGTGCACCCACCACGCCACAAGAGGTGCAAAAGTCGGTGGTCGAGGGCAACTGGGGCACCAAGTTGCTTTACTTTTTGTTGACCCTGAATGGTTTGCGCAGCGACCCCGATGCCTGGCTGAGCGTGGACTACACCACCCGGGACGGCACGGCATTGGCAGGCCAGGACTACCTGCCCGTCAGCGGCACCTTGGTGTTGTACCCCGACGAAGACCACGCGGTGATTCCGGTGGAGGTCATGTCAGATGGGGTGGCCGAACCCAGCGAGGTGTTTTACTTGGATGTGTTCAACCCGGTGGGTGCCGAGTTCGATGGTGGGGCCGTCAAACTGACCGCCATGCGCACCATCACCGACGACGACGGTTGGTGGTTTTAAGCCTTGCAGGGACTGCCCTCAGGCTGTTCTGTGGGAGCTTGCCTGCAAGCGATGACCCCCGTCTATTCTGTGGGAGCTTGCCTGCAAGCGATGGGTCGTGGACCACGACCCTTGCTATCGCCAGCAGGCTGGCTCCTACAGGGAAAAACCTTTCGGCTCCTAAAGAGCAAGCCTTACGGACTCCTGCAACATCGGCTTTAAGGTGTCACGGTCACCAGTGGGAATGAGCCGTCCAGCTCCACTCTGTCCAGGCCTTCCAGTGAAAAAACAACCGGATTGGCAGGTTCAGTAAACGACTTTTTCAAGGTAAGGACACAGGGATTGGCGGTGTTGCTGGCGGGAACGACCACTCTGAAGCCAACGGCTTTGCCGCCCAGGGATTGGTCCAGTGTGTTGCAACCTGCCGAGAAGGGGGCGTTGCCGAAGTTGGCGGTGTAACCGACTCCGCCGTTGGGGGTGGCCAAGCTGAACTTGATGGTTTGTTTGACAGACGCTGAGTTGCTCAACTGCAGTGTCAGATCGCCTTGCTGGTTGACCTTCAGGGTGCTGGGGGTCATGCTCACTTTGAGTTTGACTTTGGTGGCACCGACTTCGCAGCCCACCGTGCAAGTGCATTGCGTGCAAACGTCTGCCTTGCATTGGTCATAGGCGCTTTGGGTGGGGCAGCTGTAGGTCGTGCCATCCCAGTTGCGGGTGATGGTGAAGTTGGTCTCTACACCACCACCGCCGCCGCAAGCGGCCAGGAAGAGGGTGGACAGTGCAAGGGTGATCAGGTTTTTGGTCATGGTTTTGAGAGAGGGTGTGTTCTGGCGAAGATGGGGCCTTGCGCCCCATCGCTCTGGTCTTGTTGACTTCAGAAGTCCAGCATGCTGTCGAACAGGTTTTCGTTGCCATGGCTGCCCATCAACTTGATGATTTGCACGACGGTGGAAGTCAAGGTTTCGGCAATTTGGGCGTTGTTAAAAAATGGCGCTTCGTTGGCAGTGACCGGACTTGCGTAAGCGTTCACGATGAGTTGTACCAGCTGGGACATGACTTCCGGGTTTTCCAGGTCCAGCGATGGCTCGTTGGCGCGAACGAACGCGATCAATTCTTCCATTTCGCTTTGGCTGATGGCTGTGAGCGTGTTGGTGACTGTGCCGAAGTACAGGGATTCGACGTTTTGCCATGTGGCTTGTATGTCACCCAGGTGCGTGAAGCCCAGGTCAGTGGTGCTGAGTACGCCATCAGCACCACCGGGCAAGTTGGCAGGGCTGAAGGCCTTGGTGTAAGCGGTCATGCCGACTTTGGCCACAATGGCATCACGCAGGGATTGCGTGGACAGGATGCCCGTGTTTTGGTTGAAGTTGAACAGGTGCGACAGCGCTTGCATGCCGTTGTCCAAGAGGTTCGAGGTGGTGGTGTGGATTTCGCTGCCGTTCAGGCTTTTGCCGTCCAGCCCTTTGGCGTTGAAAAAGGCTTCGACTTGCGCAGCGTTCACGCCGGGCACGCTGGGCGCCACAATGTCGGCCAGCATCTGGCTATCGATCTTGAATTGCTTGGCCACGTTGTAGATGGTGGCGGGGCTGCCCAGGTTGGCCATGACAAAGCTGCGGGCTTGGTCCATGCTGATGCCCAGAGCGGAAAGGTGGTCGCGTGTGTTGATGGATACGGTCATAAAAACCTATTAAATGAGAACTTAAATTCTATATAAATAAAAAGTGATCCTCAATCAATTTCACGAATCGATTCAAGTTTGTGAGGGTGGCGTCGATTCACAGGGTGTGAAACCTTCTGCCCACACCCTTATCGCCCAACGTCTGTGTCTGCGCTTGCTGCCCGCAGGAATGCTGGTGTTGTTGACCGGTTGCGCCAGCGTGATCAACGACAGCAAGCAGGCCATCCATGTGCAGACCTTGTGCAGCGGTGCGTCGGTGCAGTCCACTTGCGAGGCCGAAAACGCCAAGGGGCGGCAGACCTTTGTCACGCCCCGTGTGATTCTGGTGGAGCGCGATATTCAGGGCTTGCGCATCAGTTGCAAAGACGCCCGTTTCAGGCCCCATGTGGTGTGGGTGCCGGCAGGGCCGGATGTGGCCATGGCGGGCAATGTGTTGCTGGGGGGCCTGGTGGGCGCTTCGGTCGATGTGGCCAGTGGCCGGGGCATGGCGTATCCGTCGCAGATCAACATCAACACGCCCAGCTGCGCTGTGGCGACCAAGAAGTAAAGAGCATTTATGCAAATCTGCAAATGGTGGGGTGTGGTCGCTGCGTTGCCGTTGTTGGTGGCTTGCGGGGGCGGTGGTGGGGATTGCGCGGCTTTGGGGGCCTTGGGCGGTAGTTGCAAAAGCGACTCAACCGTGGTGGTGGTGAACACTGCGCCCGTGGCCCATGCCGGTGCCAACCAGAGTGTGCTGACGGGGGCCACGGTGAGCCTGGACGGCAGCGCCAGTTCGGACGCTGAACGCGACAGCCTCACGTTTGCCTGGACGCTGACTTCGGCGCCCTCGGGCAGTGCCGCGGCGCTGTCTGCGGCCACTTCGGCCAAGCCAAGTTTTGTGGCCGATGTGCCCGGTGTGTACGCGCTGCGCCTGGTGGTCAGCGACGGCCAGGTGGCCAGCAGCCCGGCGGTGGTGCTGGTCACGGTGTCCAACCTGAATGCGGCGCCCGTGGCCGTGGCCGGCAGCAACCAAAGCGTGACCACGGCCACCTTGGTCACGTTGGACGGCAGTGCCAGCAGCGATGCCAACCGCGATGCACTGAGCTATGCGTGGACGTTGAATGCCAAGCCTGCGGGCAGCGTGGCGGTGTTGTCTTCCGGCAGTTCGCCCAAACCGACATTCACGGCCGATGTGGCGGGCACGTATGTGGCCAGTCTCCTGGTCAGCGATGGTCTGCTGACCAGCAATGTGTCGGTGGTCACGGTGACAGCCTCGGTGGTCAACGCCGCGCCCGTGGCTGTGGTGGGGCCCAACCAAAGTGTGTTGACCACGGCTGTGGTGACATTGGACGGTCGTTTGAGCACCGATGCCAACCGCGATGTGCTGGCCTACAAGTGGTCACTGCTGTCCAAGCCCACAGGCAGCACGGCCGCTTTGTCCTCGGCCACGGCGGCTCAGCCCACCTTCACCGCCGATCTGGCGGGCACCTATGTGGCCAGTTTGATCGTCAACGATGGCAAGCTCGACAGCCCCGTGGTGGCCACCACCGTCACGGCATCGGCCGCCAATGCCGCGCCGGTGGCCAACGCCGGCACAGCACAGACCGTGGCCACTGCCGCTGTGGTGCTGCTGGATGGACGCAACAGCACCGACGCCAATGGCGATTCGCTGACTTACACATGGGTGATGCTTTACAAGCCGACAGGCAGCGTGGCAGCTTTGTCGTCTGCCACAGCCTCTCAGCCCACATTCACGGCTGATCTGGCTGGTGTGTATGTGTTGAGCCTGGTGGTCAATGACGGCAAAGTGGACAGTGCTGTGGCCACCGTTTCAGTCACAGCCACCGCCCCATAACCCTGCTGTTTGCGCTTGCCTGCAAGCGATGGCTTGGTGATCCATCACCTCCATCCATCGCCAGCAGGCTGGCTCCCACAGGGGGTGTGGCAAGCATCTCTGTTGGAGCTTGCCTGCAAGCGATGGCTCGGTGATCCATTGCCCTCATCCATCGCCAGCAGGCTGGCTCCCACAGGGGCAGTGTGGCTGGCGGTTCTGTGGGAGCTTGCCTGCAAGCGATGGTTTTTGTGTTCGGAAAACTTCATATAGGAAGCGGGTATACTTCTTCCTATATGAACAAATTGCTGCGCATCCCGCTCAACACCACAGCCGCTCAATTCGAGCGGCTGTTGTCGTTGCAAAAGGTGTTTTCGCAGGTCTGTAACCAGCTGGCGCCCGAGGTGTCGCGCAGCCGGGTGTGGAACCGGGTGGCTTTGCACCATTTGCACTACCGCACGCTGCGCGAGCAGTACCCGGCGCTGGGCTCGCAAATGGTGTGCAACGCGATTTATGCGGTGTCGCGCACCGCACGGCTGATCTACCAAAGCCCGGCCAGCCCGTTCAATGTGCAAAAAATGGGGGACCGGCCTTTGCCGGCGCTGCGTTTTGCCGAGACTTGCCCCGTTTACTTTGACCGCCACACGCTGAGCCTGAAGCAGGGCAAGTTGTCGCTGTTCACGCTGGACGGGCGCATGCAGTTCGAGCTGACCCTCAAGCCCGAGGATGTGGCCTTGTTTGAGCAAGGCAAGTTGCGCGAGATTGTGCTCAGCCGAGGGGCTGATGACGTGTTTGTGTTGTCGTTCTGGTTGGAATCAGAGCAGGCCCTGGCCCCGGACGAGCAGGCGCCCGACTTGCCTGTGGTGTCCGAGACAGGCCCTTTGATTCCGGATTATGTTTCTGTAGAGGTTGCTTGATGAAGCCCAATTCTTCTCCCTCAGAGCTCAAGTTGGCTCTGACCCAATTCAACCCGGTGTGGCGAACGGCAGCGGTGCTGAGCCTGGTGATCGGCTTGCTGGGTTTCACGTCCACGGTGTACATGCTGGAGGTGTATGAGCGGGTGGTCAACAGCCGCAGCCTGACCACCTTGGCCTCGCTCACGCTGGTGGCGCTGGGCGCGTATGCCTTGATGGAAATTCTGGAAAAAATGCGCTCGCGTTTGCTCTGGGGTGTGGGCATTCAGCTGGAGCTGAAATTGTCCGAGCGCATTTACAACGCGATGTTCGACGGCATTCGCCAAAAGCAAATGGTCGGGGCCATGGGCGCGCAAAACGATTTCCGCTCGGTGCGCGAATTTTTTTACAACCCGGCCTTGTCGGCGGTGTTCGAGTTGCCGGTGGCCTTGGTGTCTTTGTTGCTGATTTTTGCGATCAACCCCTGGCTGGGTTGGGCGGCGGTGTTTGGTGCGGTGGCGCAGACCACGGTGGCCTGGTTGCTGCAAAGCGTCTCGCGCGAGCCTTTGCTGGAGGCGCAGCGCCGCTCGCAGGTGGCGCAGACTTATGCCGAGGCGTCCTTGCGCAATGCGCAGGTGATGGAGTCCATGGGCATGGTCGAGTCGGTGCGCACGCAATGGCAAAAGCGCCAGGATGCGTTTTTGGCTTTCCAGGCCAAGGCCTCTGAGGCGGCAGGCGGTTTGAACGCGGTGTCCAAGTTGCTGCAGCAACTGATGGGCTCGGTCTTGCTCGGTTTGGGCGCCTGGTTTTTGCTGCGCAACGAGCTCAATGGCGGCGCCGCCATGATGATCATTGCGTCCGTCCTGGGCGGTCGCTTGTTGCAGCCACTGACGCAAATCGTGCAGCAGTGGAGCCCGATCGTGAACGTGAGCGGGGCCTGGCAGCGTCTGGAGACCTTGTTGGCCGAAGTGCCCGCGCGGCCGCAAAACATGCCTTTGCCACCGCCCAAGGGTCACCTGACGGTGGAAGGCCTGACGGCATCGCCGCCCGGCATGAACTTTGCCGTGCTCAGTGGTCTGAAATTCGATGTGCCACCGGGTTCGGTGCTGGCCGTGGTGGGGCCTTCGGCTTCGGGCAAAACCTCGCTGGCCAAGTTGCTCATGGGCATTTGGCACCCCATGGCCGGCAAGGTGCGGCTGGACGGGGTGGACATGCATGTCTGGGACAAATCCGAGTTGGGTCCCTATCTGGGTTATTTGCCCCAGGGCGTGGAGCTGATCGAGGGCACGCTGGCCGAAAACATCGCCCGATTTGGCGAGGTGGACATGACCCGCGTGCAGGCGGCTGCGCAGCGCGTGGGCCTGCATGAATTCATTCTGGGCTTGCCCCGGGGCTACGAAACCCCGGTGGGCCGCGACGGCGGCATGCTGTCGGGCGGTCAACGCCAGCGCGTGGCGCTGGCGCGGGCCTTGTACGGCGATCCGGTGTTTGTGGTGCTGGACGAGCCCAATTCCAGTCTGGACGAGGCAGGCGATGCGGCCCTGAACCAGGCGATTGCCTCGCTCAAGGCGCAAGGCACCTCGTTTGTGGTCATCACCCACCGCACCAGCGTGCTGGCGGTGTCGGACCGCATGCTGGTGTTGCGCGATGGCATGCAGCAGGTGTTTGGCCCCACGGGTGAAGTGTTGCAAAAGCTGCGCGGTGCGCCTGCCGCGCAAGTGGGTGGGCAAGTGGCCGCGCCCGGTGCGGTGTCGGTGCAGGGGGCCTAAGGCATGTCTATGAAACCAAAAAATCTGAAGTTGCGCGACGAGTTGTCCACCGTGTTGTGGGGCCTGCGCCGCGAGTTTGCGGTGGTGGGGGTGTTCAGCATGGTGGTCAACCTGCTGATGCTCACGCCCACGATTTACATGCTGCAGGTCTATGACCGGGTGATGGTCAGCCAAAGCCATTTGACGCTGCTGGTGGTCTCGCTCATTTGCCTGTTCCTGTTTGGCGTGATGGCGTTTTCCGAATGGGCGCGCTCGATCTTGCTGGTGCGCACCGGCGTCAAGCTCGACCAGTTGCTGAGCCACCGGGTGTTCAAGGGCACGTTTTTGGCTTACCTGAACCCCAGCGATTCTTCGCCCGCCAAGGCGTTCAACGACTTGACGGCGATGCGCCAGTTCCTCACCGGCAATGGCGTGTTTGCTTTCTTTGACAGCCCTTGGGTGCCGATTTATGTGGCGGTGCTGTTTTTGCTGCACCCCTGGCTGGGTGTGCTGGCGCTGTTGTTTGCCGTGGTGCAGGGCGCCATTGCCTGGTTTGGCCACAGCCTGAGCAAGGAAGCGCAACTGATTTCCAGCCGCGCACAGACCGAGACCCAGGGCTTTCTGGGCTCCAAGCTGCGCAATGTGGATGTGCTGGTGTCCATGGGCATGCTCGAGGGTTTGTACCGCCGCTGGCGCGACAAGCAGCTCAAGGCCTTGCTGCTGGCCGGTGACGCGCAAAGCAAGACCGGTGCGCTGACTGCGCTGAGCAAGTTTGTGCGTTACGTGCAGCAGTCGCTGAGTTTGGGCGCGGGCGCCTGGCTGGTGGTGGTGGGCGAGATCAGCCCCGGCGCCATGATCGCGGCCAACGTGCTGATGACACGCGCTTTGGCGCCCATCGATTTGCTGGTGTCCACCTGGCCGAGCTTTTTGACGACCAAGGATGCGTTTGAGCG
>JACCDG011791170.1_pt1 | contig 16741 bp, 13 predicted proteins | sample 7442471 | NCBI WGS metagenome assembly JACCDG01 (sample SAMN15323444, study PRJNA562643) | freshwater metagenome | isolation source: river surface water | place: USA:Blue River Watershed | collected 2017-08-17 | reverse complement strand
GCAATACCGTTGCTGTAAACACAAATCCAAAACCACCAATCGAGCACGGTCCGTTTGCAAAATGGGATATGCCTATCTATCAAGACAGCCAAGAGCGGTACTGGGCTAAAATCTGCTGCGAAACCATGGAGCTCCAAAAGCCAGAAGGACTAAATCAGGATCTCAATCAACAAGTAGAAAACAAATCAGAAGATCCAAAAAACAACGTCCTGAGATCATTTACCGAATCCGCTTGGGCTGTGTTTGACAAAGCTGGAGAGTTTTTATTTGAGCAGCACGAAGACGGCACCATAGACTACCCTGCCACAGCCGTTTCATTTGGACTCATGGCACTCCAAATGTACTACAGCGGAGGATTGGGAGCTATTCTGTCTCGAGCTGGAAAAGATCCTGCTTATATTAAAATCACTAAAAGGATAATACTGTCTTCGCTAAGTACGCTAAGTGGTTTTGCAAAGCATATTCCTGCTTACTTGAAAAGCTCTTTAGACTTTATCTTAAACAATAAAAAAAAGATTCTAGTTGGAGCTATTTCTCTAGTGATAAGCATTGGTAACGATTTTTCTGCCATAAAATCTTTTTATGAACTAGCCACATGGCTTCCAAGCTTAATTCAAAGAAAATCTCAAACCGGAGAAAATTTTATCAAAGAACACCCCCCAGATAAATTTGGAATATTTAAAAAATTCTCTGACTCTCCCCAAACTGTATACATTTGCGAAAAAAAACTATTTTGGATTTTAGATAGCGCTAAATCTTGCTGGAACGTTTACACTCATCCTTCGGATAAACCAATTATGAGCGTTTCTTTTTCCGGTGTTACAAATTGGGGAAATCATGCTTTATAACGCCTTAAATTTTATATTTAACTGGGTTTGGACATACTTTATTGTTGCGGCTATCTTCAGCATCATTTCTAGTGATAAAGTAAGAGTCATTTATAAAATTGCATATTTTTTCTGCAATCTTTATATGACTCCCTTTATTTGGGGAGTTGTTTTGCCAAATATAATTGATTATACAAGATCTTTCAGCCTTTTTATCAAATTATTAATTTTAGTTATACACACAATGATATTTGTTATTTTCGCATATTTTTTTATTAAAGTTGTATTACAGCCTTTTTTTGGAATTGGGAGATTTATTGTAATTAGCTTTGGGGCTCTTTTTTTTATTGCAATTGGGTTAGAGCAGATAAAAATATTTAAGGATAATTGTTTTTTTGGTAGCTATCCACCTAAAAGTTTTGGGTTATTCAAAAAATTTTCAAACATCCCGCAAATTTTCATAGATGAAAAAAGGCGATTTTGGGAATTTTGCAACAATCAAAAAGTATGGAAGGTGTTCAACCATCCAGCTAATAACCAAATAATGCAAGTTTCCCCTAACGGAATAATAATTTGGAGTGAAAAAGACTCCTAAACATTAGCCCACAAGCGTCTATATTTCAACTGCTGCATCAAATAATTTTTAAACAATGTTTTGAGATTGCTCTTTGATCTTTTCAATTTCAACTTTGATTTCTATGCAAGCATTGTTGATCAAAAAATCTGAAATCTTTGATGTCGTTGTATTTACCTCTCTGAGAAGCTCTTGCAAAGTAAAATCAAGCTTTCTACCGATCTCAAAATCATCTGAAGAAAGCATTTTTATAATGCTTTGCAAATGCATTGAGGCGCGCATTGTTTCTTCATTAATGTCGTTTTTATCAACAGCGCGCGCAAGCTCTGCGTAGCGCATTTGCTCCTGATCTAGCACAAGCTGGTTGTCTTTGACTTGCTCAAGTTTTTTTAAGTGTTCTGCAAGCGCAGCTTTTGATTCGTCAATTATCTGCACACTTCGATCTTTAACCTTTTTGAGGTATTCGTCTATCCTGTTTGCACAAGAAAGCATGTCTTTTGCAGTAGCACCACCCTCTCTTTTTCGGTCAAAAGCCAACAGATCTACAAGTTTTTCTACCGCAAGTATAAATGCACTTTTTGCGTCATCTGTGATTTCTTCAACGTCAAAAGAAACAAGCTTTGGCAAACTTAAAAAATCAATCAAATTTTGCTGCGACGATACATCAACCTTGTGCTCTTTTTCTATTCTTTTCATGATAGTAAGATAAGTCTGAAGCAATGGCTCGTTTAATCGCACCTGCTCTGCGCCAACATCTTGGCCCACTGGTTTTATGTTGAGAAAAACTTTTCCACGGCCCAGCTTTTTGCGCGCTAGCACATAGACCAACTGCTCAAGAGATGAAAAAATTGATGGTAATTTTGAGGTCAGTTCAAAAAAGCGGCTGTTGACACTCTTAATCTCAAGGTCAAGCATCATCTCTCGCCCTTGGGCTAATGTTATTGTTGCTTTGCTAGTTGCAAAACCGGTCATACTCTGCATCTGTCTTTCTCCAAGATTTAAATTTTTAATCGGCTAAGCAATTTTGTTTTAAATAACTTCTAACCTCTAAGCAAAAAGGTGCTAACTCCAAAGCAAGCTGAAAAATATCTCTAGCCTATCAAGAGAATGTGATAAAGGACAAAAAACATGCTGAGAGGTTTTGGCTTGCATTTTACTCCAAATTTATATAAATATCTTGAACGTCATCAAGCTCTTCCAGCTTATCTAAAAAGTCAAACACGGCTTGGCGCTGAGCGTCATCTGCAATTGAGATCTTATTTTTTGCAACCCAGGCGATCTCCGCGGTTTTTACCGTAAACCCTTTTTGCTCAAGAAATGATCTTACCGTATCAAGCTGATCCATCGGGCAAATTATGACACCTGAAGATTCTTCAACATGCAAATCATCAATTTCAACTTCTAAAAGCTCCGACAAAAGCTCATCTTCAGACTTACCTTTGGTGTCAAATTCTATCTGACCCTTTTGCTCAAACATCCAAGAAACTGCTCCAAGATCTGCGACTCTTGCATTGCCTTTTGAAAAAACATGTCTAACATCTGAGGCTGTGCGATTTTTATTATCTGTCAAAGCGTGAACAAGCACTGCAACGTTGTGCGGAGCATAGCCTTCATACAAAATAGATTCGTAGCTAGCGCCTTCTAGCTGGCCAGTTCCTTTCTTGATTGCACGTTCGATAATATCTTTTGGCATGTTGCTGTCACGAGCACGATCTAAGATCAATCTAAGTCTAGCATTACCTGCAGGATCTCCGCCAAAAGCTTTTGCGCAAATTGTTATTTCTTTACTTAGCTTGGTAAACACCTTGCCTTTTTTTGCATCTTCTTTTGCTTTTTTGTGTTTTATATTATGCCACTTAGAGTGTCCTGCCATCTTTGCAACCTTGAGCTTTGTTAGAATACTTTGTCTATTTTACATCGAAGTTACGAACTATTCAAATCTGCACAAAGTTATTAATTTATAAGTTCATTTTTTAAAAAGTTCATCTTATTGCACCTGAGCATATTTTGCGTTGAATGCATCTTCAATTCTCGTTATTTGATTATCTATGAGTCTTATCTCTTTAGTTTTTTCTTCGACACGTTTTTCAACCTCTTTTTCTTCTTGTTTGTACTTCGAAGCCTCTGCGTGAAATGACGAAATCTTCTCATCTTGTTTTAAAATATTTTTTTCTACGATTTCTGCCTGTTTTTGCGTTTTTTCTAACAAATCTTTTTCTTTTTCAGTGTTGTTTTGTGTAAGAGCAATATCTTCTAAAATTTTTTGCTGAACTGCAGAAGCGTTTTCAATCTGCTTTTCTGCTTGATCAACTTCTGCCGACAATATTGATATTTTTTTATCTAAATTTATTTTTTCATCGCTGGATGATATGAGCTCTCTTTCTAGCGCATCTGATTGTTTTTCTGCAATTGCTAAATCTTTTTTGGCATCTTCAAGCTCTAGCAAAATCTTCTCGCTATCTTGATATTTATTCTGAAAAGCCTCAATCTCTTTTTTAACTCTTGCGATCTCTGGTGCAACTCTCTTTTTCACGGTCTCAAGCTCCACAAGAACCTCTTTTTGCTTATCAAGATCTTTTGCGCTTTCAAAAAGTTTATTCAAGTCACTTGTAAACTTTTGCAAGGTTTTTTTGATTGTACTTATCTCTGAAATTGACAACTGCTTTTCACTAATTTTTTGAAGGTCTTTTTTAAAACCGACTTCCAACGCTTCAAGCTTTTGCAAAACTTGATTTGCTTTCATAATTGCTTGTTCATTTAATTTGTTGTCTTGAAGCATTTTTTGATTTAATTCTTGCTGACTCTTCTTTGCTTTTCTTGCTTTCTCAATGGCTTGGTCATGCAGTTTTATCACCTTGCCTTGCTCTTGCTTAAATAAACTGTTTCTATTTTCAAGCTCACTTTTGTAAATATTTTCGACTGCTCCACCAGCACCATAAAATTGTTCAAACCGATTTTCAAGATCATTAGCCCTAGCTTTATCTTTGGATTTATTTGCTTTTATTTTTTTAAGCTTTTCTTCAAATTCTTTTTTATCTTTTGAGTGCTGCAAAAGTTGCTGATGAAGTAGCAGCATCTTTCCAAAATCAGCCTCTTGAGCACTTTCAATGCTTTTTCGAGAATCAACCTCGTCTCTTTTGACAACATCTATCTGCTCACGCAACTTCTTTTGATACTGATACAACTGTGCTTTATATTTTTCCGCAGCATTTTTTATTTTGGCTACTGAAATAGTTATTTCTGCATTTAAATTGTTTATAAGTTGCTGATCCTCAACTCTGAGAACTGCAGTTTTTTTTAGGCGGCTCAAAAGATCGTCATAATGCTTTTCATAATAAAGTTTTATAGCGGTAATGCTTTGAGGCTTTTCATTCCACTTCACAGGGAAAAAGTTAGACTCTGAAAAATCTTTATTAAAACTTAAAGCTTGCATAATTTTTGCCTTAGCTTCTTTGACAGCTGTTATTGAGTAGGCAAGCATAACCTCTCGTTTTTTTTCTAAATTGAGCTCTAAATTTGGCTTAAGAGCATCCCAAAAGTCTTTTGTTTTAAAAACAACATTTTTATCTCTGGTTAAATTTTTCGGATTTTCAAAATTTACTTCTCTTGCCGCCTGATCTAAAAAAATCCACAGCATCAGGTGTTTTTTGTTTACCAACTCCTCTTTTTCAAGCAAAGAAGAGCCGTCTCTAAGCAGCAGCTGAAGAAAAATGTCTAAATAAAAATTTACATTTCTGTTTAAATTTTCAGTCTGCGTTTCATAGCGAAGAGACCTTACAAACTCACTCATCGAAACACTTATTGGTTTTGCTAACGGATCTGTAGACTTTCCACTTTGAAGCAAGGTTTTTACGCTAAGATATTTTTTGACTAGCACTTCAACCTTCTTGCTTAAAATTTTATTTATAGGGTCAGAAACTTGTCGAAGAGAAATGCTTGATATGTCTGATGGAGTGGGCGTCGCTTGCTTATAATTTTCAAATCCAACACGATTAGCCAAAATATCAAAATTTTTCTGCGTTTTGCCTAAAATACTTGTGCTTGAATATTGGGATTGAGCGCTCGGCACAGGATATGGATCTATCCAAGAAAAAACAGCTAGAACATCACCAATTTTGTATGGCGCAGATTGCTTACCAATCTTGCTCAGCTCTTCGATCCAGTTATGAATATGCTTAAATCTAACTTCAAACCCAGCGCCTTTTTTATCATCTTCCCTAGAAGCTTCTCCTTTTATAAAATTAAAGTACGCCAAAATCCTTTTTATTAAGCTAAGAATCCCCTCCTCTCCAAGATTTTTTACTGGAGCAGAAGATGCAATTTTGCTGGAAAGTAAATCCATTCTTCCCAAATTAAAATCTTGCTGATCTTTTATTTGCAATGGAGGAACACCTCCGTCTGCGGGCGACATTAATTCAACGTCAGGAAATTCTGAAAAAATAACATTATTTGCTTCAAGGACTGGTGGCTCAAGCTTTGGTAATTTTGTATCATACCTTTTTATTCTTGCAGAGTCTCCAAGCAAAGGCTCCTGTTTATCAAATTTTGGTAAACCGCCATCTTCTAATTTCGGCAGAGCAGGCTTTTCAAACGTTGCCGGAAGCAAAGAATAATCAACTCCAGATATCTCACTTGGAACAAAAATTATTTTATCATCAATATTAGCACCTCCTCCGGCAGCAGAAAGAAATTTGACGCCTCCTGCGGAAAAATTTGGTGCCGAAATTTTAAGCTTTTCGAAACCCTGCAAGCCTCTTTTTGCCTCTAAAGCTTTTACAATATCACTTGCTTTTTTAAAACCAGCAGAAGCCTTGTATTTCTCATTTTGAAGACGGTCTATCTTTTGTTGCAAAATTGCGACTCTAGATTTTTCTGTAGCAAGGGATGCTACAGCAAGAGCTTTTGCTTGAAAAAAAGACTGCTGTCTATTTTTTTGTAAAGATAATTCTGAATTTAAATTGTTTATTTTACTTTGACTTGCGGCCAAAGAACTTAAAATAGATGCGGCTTTTGCTTGAAGCTCTAATTTTCGACTCAAAAATGCAGATCGATCCGCAAGCGCAGTAAACTTATTTTTGCTTGCAGCATCAACCAAAGACTGGAGCTGAATAAGTTTTTGCTTTAAGGACTCTTGCTCTTGAGACAATAATTTTGCTTTATCCAAAAGCGCTTTCGCTTGACTCACAGCTATCTTTTTATCATTTTCATAGGCTTCACTAAGCCTTTGCGCCCTCTCTAGCTCCAAACTTTGTTGCGCAACTTTTCTCCTAGGCGCAAAACCGCTTTTTATTTCAACGCTTCCAAGCTTTACACCGCTTGTGTCATAAGCTGACCCGTAATTTGCGGGATCTTTTGTTGGAGAAAATGTTTTTTTGCTAGATCTACCAAGGTTTTGGGTTTGCTGATTTTGTGATTGAAGCAATTTGGTATCCGGCCTTAGAAATAAGGTTAGGAGAAGCTGCAAAAAAATAAGTTTGGATTGATGAATCATCAGACAATAATCGCAAGAGCTCTCTTGACAAGGTAAAAAAAGAATCGCGAATTGATCAATATTTTAGCAAAGAGAATTAATATTCAAACTTTAGCATCTCGTTACGACATATCTTTATTTTACCATCATCAACTAGTATCGATACACCTTGAGCAATCTTTCTTCCGCGACTAGTTTTTTGGATCAAGCCCATTCGCAAGAGGTAGGGCTCGCAATATTCTTCTACCGTTGCCGCATCTTCGCCTGCACAAGCAGCAAGAGTTTCTAAGCCTACAGGGCCACCAGAAAAATCTTTGGCCAAATGATATAAAACCTTTTGATCTAAGTAATCAAGTCCGTTTTCATCAATATTTAAAAACGTCAAGGCTTGTTTTGCTGCAGCAAGATCTATGCTTTGAAGTCCGTTGACCTGAACAAAATCCCGCACCCTTCTAACAATTCGTTTTGCTATCCGCGGAGTACCTCTAGAGCGTCGCCCAATCTCTAGCGCAGCATCAAAAGAAATCGGCAAATTAATCTTTTCACAATTTTTAGAAACAATCGCAGCAAGATCTTGGACTTGGTAAAAATCCAATCGCTCAACAATGCCAAACCTGCTTTGCAGTGGCGCAGAAATCTCCCCGGTCTTTGTTGTTGCTCCAACAAGGGTAAATTTATTAACAGGAAGCTGCATGCTGCGAGCTCCAGCGCCTTGTCCAATAATAATATCTACAAAAAAGCTTTCCATCGCAGGATACAAAATCTCTTCTAAGTTTTTATTTAGGCGATGAATCTCATCAATAAACAAAACATCTTTGGGTTCTAAACTTGATAAAAGCGCAACCAAATCACCACTTTTTTCCAGCGCAGGTGCAGAAGTTGCTCTAAAACTTACCCCAAGCTCTGTAGCCAAAATTTTTGCAAGAGTTGTCTTTCCTAGTCCTGGCGGTCCAAAAAGCAAGACATGATCCAAAACATCTTGTCTTGACTTACAAGCTTTTACATACAGCTGCAACTTTTCTTTAACAACAGCCTGACCAAGATAGGAATCAAATGAAGATGGCAAAAAAGCAGCAAGGGTTGTATCCTCACTGCTTTTTTCACTCGAAAACAAATTATTATCAATTTTAATATCTAACAAAAGAAATCACTAAGCTTTGTAGAAGCTATTAAAACATATCAAAATTTAACATATTTCAAAAGTCTATTTCACTGGAGGAACTAGCCCCGAAGGCATCGGTCTGCCAGGCACACCTGTTTTTCCTTGGCCAGCTTTAGCTTTTAGAGTTGCTAATTTAATCGCAGATATTCCAGAATTTTTCGCAGGTTCTTTATAGCCTTGTGCAAATGTTTCATTTTTTTCGCGATCCCTGTCCAAAGATGCTTTAGCAACAACTTTTTTAACCAAAGGTTTTTGTGCTGAAAGATTCTGTTGTTCAGGAGCTTTAGCTGGGGCAGGCTTTCCTTTTTGAGAAACTGGTTTGCCATTTGCAGCTGATTTATTGCCTACCGCTGGCTTTTGTGGTTCGGCAGGCTTTCTGTCCTGAGTAAGCGTAGAAACAAACTTCGAGATACCGTCAATAAGCGGGTTATCAGACATCGTGTAACGCTTTTGAATTACAGGCCTTGCAACAACGCCTGGCTTGGACGCTAGAGGTTTTTCTTCTTCGACGACAATTTCTGGCTCAGCAGGCTTCTTTGATCCTTGTTTAGGCCCAGACTCTTTATCTTTTTTTGCTTCTGATTTTATAGCCGCAGGCTTTGGAGCATCTGGCTTATTTTCTGGAGCAGGCTTCTGTGGAGCTTCAGGCTTTTTACCATCGGCCGATTGTTCATCCGCTGCGGGCTTCTCAGGCGCTGATTTATCTCCACCTTCAGGTTTTTCTTGGGCTACTGGTTTATCAGGACTTACAACTTCCTCACCGCCCTGTTTTTCAGGCTTACTATTTTCTTTAGCAGGCTCTTCTGAAGGCTTTTTGCCAAACATATCCGCAAGTCTTGGATCGTCTGAGACTGGCTTGATGGTTGAGTATTTCTGTCTAAGAGCTTGACCTCTAATAAATAATCTAAAGCTTTCTTTAAACACATCATTTGGATTTACGACTCTACCATGCTTTCTTGCTTCTTTTCTTTCTAGTAAGAAGTTGTATGTAAATTTGGTCAAGAATGTACCAATATCACGACAACTACAATTGTACTGCTTACAAATTGTCGCAATTTTCTCAATAAGTGCTTGAGGAACATTAAACTTCTTGGCTTTAAAGATTTTGGTAATAATTTTCTGGATAGTATCAACATCGGGTAATGTAAACTCAACAAGATCAAATCGGCTTAAAATAGCATCATCAAGCGCTCCAGGAACGTTGGTTGCTGCAAACAATGCGTAAGAGAATGGATCTGTTGGCTTGATGCTACCAGTTGGCTGCAAAATAGATGTCAAAATCTTTCTTGCGTTCTCAGAAGAAGCCTCTCCCGACATACGATTTGGAAGCGCACCATCAAGCTCATCAAAGAACAGCAATGCTTTCTCTTCTAAAGCAAGTTTAAAAATTTTTGAAAGAATATTTGGGCCGTCTGGAAGATTTACAAGCTTACCAATATCTACTTGATAAGCAGCATCAATAACACCTTTTTGCTCTAAATCTTTAGCAACAGCCTTAATCCACTCTGTTTTTCCAAGCCCAGGAAGACCAGTAAATAACTGCGCTTTAAAGAACGTGTCATTGTTTTTAGAAATCACCAGGGTCTTATAAATAGAATCTAAATCTTTCTGAAGCTCTTTTGGAAATATCAGATCGCTAAACTTGGAGGTGTTTGTATCTTCAAGCAAGTCTTCAATCAAATCAAGCGGTATACCATGCGCTGGGGCTTGTTTGTTTATAACGGCTTTTGGCTTCGCATCCGGCTCAAAGATTCCAATACCGTATCGATAGCAAAATTTCAGACCACCCCAAATAAGTCCTGTTCCAAAAAACGAAGACATTAAACTACCAACAAGCTTCGGATTCGCTATAGCATGCGACAATAAAGATTTATTAAAAGTATAAAGAGTGTCACCAGCAACTCTAATAGCTTGCTGACAAAATGTGGGAACAGCGGCTCTAACTGCCTCGATTGCAGAATTTGCAATGATTGGAGCATTTGTAGTAACCATACCAGAAAGAGCATTAAAGACCGAGCTCATAGCAGCTTGGTCGATGGGCGGAATCGTACTTAAAAAATTTCCAATTGCCGTAAAAATCGGGCTAATATCTGGTCCAGCTCCTGGGACTGGGGGTGCATAAATATCTGCGCTAAAGCTAAGCCCGACAATGAGCATCGACGTATATATAAACCTTGGCAACCTAACACTTAAATTCATTTAATTCCAAAACCTCATTATCCATCACGTTAAATATAAATCAAAAACATTTAGCAGACATCCTGTTCGATTAAATCATAAATCAAACGATAAAAAACGCATTTTTAGCCTCACTCTGGTTTCAGTCTGAATAAAAAAAGCCTTGCAATTCAAAAAATGATTTGTATAATCAAACACTGGTTCATGGGCTGCTAGCTCAATTGGCAGAGCAACAGACTCTTAATCTGCAGGTTCGGGGTTCGATTCCCTGGCAGCCCATATTCCATTGCAATATTGACCCTGTTTTACTAGCTATTCTATCATCTAAAAATAAGCGTAAAACATTTTTATCATGACCTTATTTTTCAAACTAGCAATAGCCCACCTACTGTCTTCTCTTTTGTCAGCAGAAATAAACAACCTAGAAGATTCAAGGCAAACTCAAAACCCGTCAAAAGCTCAAATGGCTCAAGAAATTAGCCAGTCTTTGAAGGACCAGCTGGTTTTTCTAGACGCAAGGCTATCAGAGCTTGGGAGCAAAAACCCTTCTGTCGCAAGCATAAAAAGCGCCTTCAGCATCTCTAAGGGACAAAGAAACTTTGCCAGCATTCTTTTGTCGATTAATGATAGTTGTCTAGGAGTGATAAAAAACAAAGATCTAGTAAAAAGCATTAGAACTAACTGCTCAAAAATATTTAATAAGGAATCAAGTTTTTTAAACTCAGTTGCAAAACTCGACATCAGTGATTTTTACTTTGAAACTACTTCTTGCCTATTTAATAAAACTCTTCTGTGCGCAAACCTTCTCAAGTCGCTTCTGATAAGACTAGAAACTTTGGCTGATATAACTGTCAACGTACCTAAAAACAGCATCAGCAGCCTTGACTGGGTTGTAAGGCTGTATGCCTTAAATAGCTTTGAAAGAATCATTGCAAGCTACAAAGACAGATCGCCAACAAACTTTGCCGCAGAAGATTTTGCTAAAAAAGCCAACTTGAAGCTAAATCCAATTTTAACAAACGCCAAATACTCCAGCACAAAAACAAGTTTTCGCGACGACGAAAAAGCAATAATAAACTATTTACTGAAAAGCTACATCGACTGGATAGAGAAAAATATAGTTCCTGGCAAAACAGGCAAGAAGGGCATAAAAACCAACTCAAGCACCGACAAGCTTCTGGACACCGTGGCTAAAGTAAAAGCAAAATTTGAAATTAAAACATAAATTAATCTAAGTAGATTTGAGCTAAAATCATCTACTTTTCGTTTACATTTCACTTTTTTATGCTATCATGGATTTTATCATGCAAGGGTGGCGGAATTGGCAGACGCGCTGGTCTTAGGAACCAGTCTTGTAAAAGGTGGGGGTTCGAGTCCCCCCTCTTGCATTATTTTTCATGTAAGATTATCAATCAAATCGCAAACAGCTTTGCAAAGTAGTAAGTCCTCAGTTCTTTCAGAACAAGCTAAAAACAACTTATCGGCCAACTGCATTTTTTCAACATTTTTAGAATTTTGCAGCACAAAAACAATTACTGAAAAAACCAGCTCTATCTTTTTTTGCTGTGAAAAGCCTTCTTGTAAAATTTTTCGATAAATGTTTTCAAGACAAGGCATCAAATCCACTTCGAAATCTGAAGCCAAATACACAAAATCGTGAAAGCCTGGCAAGCCCGGAACTCCATTCGCTAATATTTTTTTTTCAAAACCGGTAGACCCGCAAAGTAAAAAAAGCTCTGCTTTTGTAAGCAGCTTGGACTGGAGCTGTGGATAGTCGTATAAAAATTTTTCATTTTCTAACCACAAAGGAACAATAGTCCGCTGGTCAAGCGTTGTTTGATAACACGAAGAAACAACTGCAATTACTGGCCGCTTAGACTTTATCAAAACAATGCAGCCAAGCAACAATTGCCCTTCTGGCGCCACAAAGCACTCAGAAAGATTGTCTTTTGCCGAACAAATTTCTCCAACAGCCTTCAATGATTCATTTATCATCTATCCCCAAAACCTTTCTGCAATACAGCGATCTATGCATAAATGATTTTCCATGATTTTTCAGAGCATTGCAATGACTTGATGTTCCATACCCCTTGCTACTTTGCAAAGGAAAGGTCGGGAAAAGTTTAGTATAAGAATCGAATTGCCGATCCCTCAAGACCTTGGCAACAATAGAAGCTGCAGCAATGCTAACAGACCAGCTCTCGCCCTTTGCCGCCGAAAAATAGTTACATAGCTTGGAAACATAAGAATAATTTATTTTCATCATATCAAGCGCAACAAATTCAAGACTGTCGCCAAACTTAGACTTTGCTGCATAAACAATTTGATTCACAGCAGACTCCGTGGCCTTATTGATGCCAAATTTATTAATGTACTCAACATCTACAAAAAAATTTTTGACCCAAGCATTTGTAGCTATTTCCTCAAAAGCTTTTTCCCGCCGACATTCACTCAGCTTTTTAGAATCATCAATAAGATATGAAGCGAAATTTATTGGTAAAACAACCCCTGCTACAGCAAGTGGCCCAAAAAACGGCCCCCTTCCAGCTTCGTCTATCCCGCAAACAAGTTTTTTTTCTTTCCAAAATCTATTTTCAAACTCATTGTGCAAAAACTCATTTTTCATACAAGCGCCTTTATTTTTTGCTTCCTGAATAAGAAAACTTAATTAAAAAGTTAGAAAAAATTTACCAACAAACAAGCTGTTTTTCAAAACTTTTTAACATTTTTATAAATTTTCTTCTTGCAAATTTTTATTTTTGTAATAAAAGTATGGCAGATTTCACATCGAAGAAAAGTGACAAATAGATCATTGTCTTCGGACAGAGTTTTGTAATTTATTTTAAGAAAAAAAGGGGTTCACATGCCTTGCACAGACCTAAAAGTCAAAGAGCTTTTGAAGGAGCGGGGTTGGACAACGAAGGTTCTTGCTGAAAAAACCGGAATGTCTGAATCATATCTAACACATATCAAGAACGGCACCCGCCGCTGGAACGAAGATTCTCTAAAAAGAATTGCAGAAGCGTTTGAAATAGAACCAATATCGCTACTCATGAGCTACAAAGCAAAAGAAATCGCATCGATGCAAGAATTGCTTTTGTCAAAAAAATCTTCCGAAACAACCGAAAAACAAAAATTAATTGTAAAAAGCGTACCAATGATCGGAGAAATCCCATCTTATCCATCCGAATACAATAATAAAAACAGTCAAATAACCACAGGCTACAAAGAAATGTTTGCTCCTTTGGCGGGTTTTTCTGACGAAGATATTTTTTGCCTTGTCGTAGAAAACCAGTCGCTATCTCCAAAGTTTATGAAGGGCGACTGCCTATTTATCTCTCCGTTTGCACAAGTAAACAACGGAGACCTCGTTGCAGTAGAATACAAAACCGATAAAACATACAAGCAAATTATGTCTATAAGCTTTTCTAGCAACCTAATAATGCTTGGGCACGTAAATCACAAGCATTCACCAATTGCACTAGTAAAAAACAAGGACTACTGCAGGGTTATTGGAAAAGTAGTTTTTGTTTATCAAAAATTTGCATAATTAGGCTTTTCTCAAAAAAAGCTTAATTATATCTGTTTTTTGTGCAGTAAAACCGGGGGTGCAATTGACAGATCGAAATATATGCTCTAACTTTTAGAGTAGATCCCCGAATATAACGATTTTTTATAATTTAGACTTAGGATCAAGGAGTGTTTCATGTCTTCTACAAAGCTAAGAGTAAAAGAGTTGCTGAGAGAGCGACGTTGGACCACTAAAGTTTTAGCAGAAAAAACAGGGATGTCTGAAAGCTATTTAACTCATATTAAAAATGGCACCAGGCGCTGGAATGAAGACGCATTGAAAAAACTGTCAGAAGCGTTCAATCTAGATCCAGTAGATCTTTTTGCAAACAGAAACTTTAAAGGTCAAGACCCATACAAAGATTTGCTTTACTCAGTCGATGACTGTCAGCAAAGCTTTGGTGTAAACAAAGTAAAAATTGTCCCTGTTGTTGGAGACATCCCTACAGAGCCATCAGCTTACAACAACCAAAAGATGCAGCTCGAGACAGGCTTTGACGGCCACTTTGTATCTGCATTTAACATCGAAGATGAAGACGTTTTTTGCCTTTCTGTCAAAGACAACGAAATGTCTCCAAGGTTTTCAAAAGGCGACATGCTAGTAATCTCTCCAAGAGTTTGGACAAGATCCGGAGATATCGTTGCTGTGGAATTTGGCAACGAAGACCTTAAGAAAAAAGGGATCTTCCTGGTTAACTACATGGATGACTTTGTAGTACTGGAATCTGTCAACCACAAAAGCCCTCCAGTAGCGCTAGTTAAGGGCAAAGATAACTTTAAAATTATCGGAAAGGTTATCTGGAGATACCAAAGCCTAGTCTAAAAAACCCTACCTAGGTCTATAAAAATCAAGCAGAGCCCTGTCAAAAGGAGCTCTGCTTTTTGCCTTTTGTTCCAAAAAACTCCCATCCACTCTCCAGAATTCTGCTAGTAATTTTTTTTTTCTCTGTTAATATTAATCTTGTATTTATCCTTGTTTCTACAAGGTTCCGTCAGTTTTAAACTGTTTCCAAAATTAAAGGAAAACCATGATTTTTTATGAAACACTCGTCATGCTCCGCAACTCCACTACGGATTCGGTTGTTGATGAATTGGAAAAAAGTATTGCCGAAAAACTCAAAGGCATTGGCGAAGTAATCAAATTTGACAAATGGGGCAAGCTACGCCTTGCGTATCCAGTTGAACACAAAGATTACGCATATTACACACTGGTTAGATTTAAGCTTGATGAAAAGCACGCAACAACCTTTGCGCAGGATCTAGACCATATGCTAAAAGTAAAATTTAACTCTTCCGTTATTCGTTACGTAACTGTAAACATCGAAGAAGAAGCATGCATGGCTTCATACAAAAAGCCAGAAGCATTTGTTCCTAGCAGCACCTTTGGTTCAAACTTCAAAGATGGCGGCGAAAGAGGCTTTAGAGCAAACAACTTTGCAATCAAAAAAAATGCAGAAGAAATTGATCCTGAGATCGATTTAGAAGTTGAAGAAGCTGAATAAATTTTAAAAAAGCAAAGTAATCTAAAAAATTAATTGGAGTAACCCATGTCAAAAAAACTTAAAGTAAAAATCAGCGCCAGATTGCTGAAAAAGAAAATTAAAAAACAATCTTTTGGGCAAAAAAAACAATGTAGATTCGTAACAGATCCATCATTGATCAAAGAAATCGACTACAAAAACGTTAAGTTTTTAGAAGGTTTTATGACCGAAAGCTGCAAAATATTGCCTAGCAGAATTTCTGGAAACAGCGCTTACTACCAACGTTTAATAGCAAAACATATCAAGCTTGCACGCAGCATGGCTCTATTGCCTTACTGTCCATGGTCTAAATAAAACCGGAGTCACTTAAGTGAATAAAAGATCGGATATTAGAAATATTGCCATCATTGCTCACGTGGATCACGGGAAAACAACCCTCGTAGACTCTATGCTAAAGCAAGCTGGTGCCCTAAATGAAAAAAAGGAAGCAACTGATCGCGTCATGGACAGCAATGACCTTGAACGTGAAAGAGGTATTACCATCTTAGCAAAAAACTGCTCAATCAGTCTTCCAAACCTAACCATCAACATCGTGGACACTCCTGGACACATGGACTTTGGTGGAGAAGTAGAAAGAACGTTGCAAATGGTTGAGGGCTTCTTGCTGCTTGTTGACGCTGCAGAAGGACCGCTCCCAGGAACAAGATTTGTATTGCAAAAAGCATTACAACTTAACCTAAAACCAATCGTTGTGATCAACAAAATCGACAGAAAAGACGCAAATATTGAAGAGACTGAAAACAAAATTCATGACCTCTTTTTGGACGTTGCAAAAGATGAATCACAGTTAGACTTTCCTGTCATTTACGGATCTTCTCGCGGTGGCTTTTTTAATACCGATCCAAGCAAAATGGAAGGTTCTTTGCAACCCCTGTTTGAGATGATTGAAAACCAAATTCCTTGCCCTGTAGAAAGAAAAGAACACTTACAACTATTGATCACCAACCTAGACTATTCAGACTATTTGGGTCGAATTGGCGTTGGCAGAATTTTTTCTGGCGAAATCAAGTCTGGTCAACAAGTTGTTTGCTGTAACGGTGAAACAGTTTCTAAACCAGTAAAAGTTACCAAGATCTTCAAATTTGATGGCCTTGGAAGAGTTGAAGCTCAAGATGCTAAATTTGGCGATATTGTTGCGATCAGCGGTTTTGAAGACGATTTAACAATCGGTGTCACTGTTTGTAGCGTAGAAAACCCAGACCCTGCAGAATATGTAAAAATCGACGAGCCAACACTAGCTATGTATTTTGGGGTAAACACATCTCCATTTAATGGACGAGAAGGGTCTCTTCTTACATCAAGACATCTTCGCGACAGACTTTATAAAGAGCTTAAAACAAACGTTGCTCTAAAAGTAGAAGAAACCTCATCTCCTGAAGTTTACAAAGTTTCAGGTCGTGGACAGCTTCACTTGGCAAT
>JACCDG010527637.1_pt1 | contig 16746 bp, 20 predicted proteins | sample 7442471 | NCBI WGS metagenome assembly JACCDG01 (sample SAMN15323444, study PRJNA562643) | freshwater metagenome | isolation source: river surface water | place: USA:Blue River Watershed | collected 2017-08-17 | reverse complement strand
TCCTCTCTAAAATACTTAAATATTCACTGCCAATATTTCTGCTATATTTAAGGGAGCATTGCCGGGCAAAAATCACCACTGCGATTTCTTGGAATTGATATTGGAACTGTAGCAATATCAAAGTTAATATTGTGATTGGAATACCCGTTAGCCTTATTACCATTGTTGTGATGATTGCCAAGATAAATAGCTCGCTTAGCAACAAAGGCCTGGTTCAATAAATCACACTCATACCATCGATTAAAAATTGGCGAATATCAGGATTTTTGCTCTCAGCTATTTGAGCAAATATTTCTTGTGTCTCAATAGAATTAATGTTTAAATTTTTCATAAGTTTATGGGAAATAACTTACCTTTAATTGCCAAAAGCAATTCGGGCAGTCATATGCATCTAAAAATGATTTTTAGCAAAGTTGGGACACAAGATTATTTTAACACCCGCTAATTTAGAAATTTAACTTAATTAATTGCAGAATTAATTGTTATTGGATAGAGATAAAAAGGGTCTATTTAATAATTAACAAATCAGGAGCGTGAATAAATGCAAGAAATATTATTTCCAGAAATTAAGCCATATGAGGAAGATTATCTAAAAGTATCCGATATTCACAAAATACATTATCAACAATATGGTAATAAAAGTGGCGTGCCAATTATATGGCTTCATGGGGGGCCGGGCGCTGGTTGCTTTGGACGGGAAGCTCAGTATTTTGATCCAAATTTTTATAGAATAATATTACTTAATCAAAGAGGAGCGGGAAAATCTCAGCCATTTTGTGAATTAACAGAAAATAATACTAAAGAATTAATTTCTGATATAGAAAAGCTCAGACTTCATCTAAAAATAGAAAAATTAGCGATCTTAGGAGGGTCGTGGGGAAGTTTATTAGCTCTAGCCTATAGTATCAATCATCCTGATAAAGTTCTAGCCTTAATATTAAGAGGGGTATTTACCGCAAGAGACACTGAAATCTATAATTTTTATTATGGTATGAGAGATACATTTCCTGATGCCTGGCAGGAATGGCATGATTTTTTACCAGCTCACGAACAAAATGATTTAGCTGATTCTTATGTAAAGCGCATTCTTAACCCTGACCCTGATGTAAGTTTACCTGCAATCAAGGCATTCGTAAAATATGACACTATTTGTTCTTATCATCAAATTAGTGATCAAATTATTGAAGAAAATCTAAATCATAAAAATGAAATGATCAGCTTAGCAAAAATCTTTATGCATTATTATAGCAATTCATTCTTTTTGCCTAGTAATTACATAAGAGATAACCTTCATAAAATCACTAATCTTGCCTGTATTATTGTTCATGGCCGATATGATGCAATCTGCAGAGCCTCAACTGCTTATGATTTACATAAAAGTTGGCCTAATTCCATATTAAATATAGTTCCCACCGGAGGTCATACCGCTAGAGAGGACGCATTGTCGCTAGCATTAAAAGAAGCAACAATAAAACTGCAATCTATGCTGGGTATATAACTTTGAACTATGCATTGATAGATATTTTGGAATATATTAGAGGCTTGATTATAAACTATTCCACTAAGCCCTAAAGACTTGGGAATAATATAGCCAATTTCTGTCCAGCTATTAAATATATTGTCCCCAGAATTTCGACAATGGCTGGAGTGAAAAATAATTGTGTCACTGTATGAAATTGAGAAAGACTATATCGGATTTACAGATCGTCTGCGCACTGGCGAGACAATTGAGCTGATACAGCTAAAATCAATAATTTACATTGAAAGTGAGAGCTAAAAAGATCGTTTTATATAAATCCTGACTCCTTCTTTTTAAATTGAAATATCAATTCCAATCCTTTGCTTAATTATGTAGTCTAGTTTTTTTAATTTAAAATTTTTTTATGGGCAATTTTGCCTATTTAGATCTAGAAAAACCTATTTCCATCTACTCTTCTTTATAACTTTGCGATACAGAGATTTCTACGAAATCTTTATTATCGCTCATCAATTATTCTTTTGAATCAAAGTAATGTAATGACGTCATCTACGAATTTTTCGTCCGATTTATTAAATTCTTCACTCATTCCTTTAATTAGTTTTGCAAACTTTAATTTTAATAAAGCAAATGCTGCAAGCGCATGTTTGTCTGATATTAGTATTGAAGGAAGGTAAAAAATTTAATTCTTTTTGGAGCTGGAGCAAGTTATGGGTCGGATCAAGATAAACCAACTGTTTCAAGCCTTTGCAGATAATCTTCAGCAAATTTTAGTTAATGAGACACCAGACCCCTCCCCTAAAATCTTGAACCAAAATAAGATTCAATTGATGTAACTAAACCAGCTGCCAGTTTTTTGCGATATTTAAAATTATTGAGCTTCTTTTCTTCTAATTTGTTAGATAAATATCCAAGTTCAATTAATACCGAGACCATGTCCGGAGCAGTTAATACTCTAAAGCCAGCAAATCTATGGGTATTATTTAATATTTCAATATCAAAATTTTGCATCGATTTTATTGCTAAATTAGCATAGATTGCTGAGCTATTCATGCTATCTCTTTGTGATAAGTTAATCAAGGTTTTCATGATATCGGGGCTGGCATCAGAAAAATTGGCGCCGGCGATGATATCGGAACGGTTTTCTTTTTGGGCTAGTAATTCTGCTTGTTTATCTGATGAGGTTTCAGATAAGGTGTAAATTGAAAGGCCCGATACTCTTTTATTGGCGGCAGAATTAGCGTGTAGCGAGATAAATAAGTCAGCTTTTACTCTTCTTGCCATTTCAACTCTGCGACTTAGGGGAATAAAAATATCATTACCTCTGGTTAGATAAACCTTATATTTTTTGGTTTTATCAAGTGCAATTTTTAATTCCCTGGCGTAAGCAAGGGTAATATTTTTTTCTTTACTTCTGGCGTAATTGCCAATGGTTCCGGGATCTTTGCCACCATGGCCAGGATCAATAACAATAATTGGAATTTGCTTTTTTCTAACTAATGGCGGAGGGTTTTTATTATCTAAAGTTTTATTTGCTTCTTTACTTGTCATTGAATCCGGTTTTTTGGGATATTTTTTGATGATATATTTAATCGATCCATCAGCTAGGACAATTTTTGAAGTTTCTACTTCCGGGGGCAAATCTTTTGGCCTTATAGTTGCTACTTTTTCCTGAGGTTCTTGTTTAAAATCATCATTATCCGCCACTTTAGCAACTAATTTATCTAAATCGCCAACAGCTATCTCGGTATTTAGAGCCTCTGTAGTGGGCTTAGCCTCAATTACATCATCGATTTTATCCTGCTCGATGATAATTTTCTTTTTCTGAGCAGAAGATTTTGCTTTAAAATCGCCATCTAATTTAACAATAATTTTACCCAGATCTTCATTTTTAATCTTTTGAAAACGGGCATTATCAACGGTAATTTTTCGGTCTAAATTAAAAACTATTCTTAGATATTTCTGATTATCTTTGTTATATTTGCTGATTTTGGCGGATTTAACGATATTAATTTTATCATCAATTGCTTGAATCTTTAAAGCTTTAGCATCTTTAATATCAATTACCAGGCGGGTTGGATTTTCAAATATTAAGGGCTTAAACTCGCTTTTTTGATCAATGGTAATTTCTAACTGCTTTTGTTCGTTATTAAAGCGGATTTTATTTATAATTGCGCTGGCACTTGCACTGTAATTGGTTAAAAAAATATCGCTAAAGCAGCAGCTAAAAATTAAAAAAAACCTGATTTTTTTTCGTAATATTGCGGTCATTAGCTGATTTGGCTTAAATTACCCTTTAAGAAATTTCTTTTTTAACTCAATCATTTTTATACAAGCAAGCGCAGCGAATCCACCCTTATCTTTTTGCTTGATATCAGCCCTGACTAAGGCCTGCTCTTCATTTTCAACAGTAATAATACCATAGCCAATTGCCAGCATTTTATTGATTGCCAAATCATTTAACCCACGCGCACTTTCAAGGCAAACATAATCATAATGGCTTGTCTGCCCTCTAATTGCACATCCCAAGCCAATATAGCCGGCATAATCATGGGTCAAACTTGCAAAAGAGATCGCCGCCGGAATCTCAAATATCCCCATTACTTCCTCTATTTCATAGGGATAGCCAGCAGCATTAAGTTTAGCAACCGCACCTTCAATTAATAAATCAGTAATTTCTGGATAAAAATTAGCCTTAATTATTAAAATTTTCTTCTTTATAACATTAGTCATTATATATTTTTATAAATTAATTGATTTTAAATCTTTCCTTAAAAAACCTTATTGATAATGCTTAATATTTTCAATTTATTTTTATTTTTATTTGCAATTTGGATAGCGCTTTTAGTGTTGCAGGGCCAAGTTACCTGGCTTTATTTGTTTTTAGGAATAATTTGCTCGGCTTTGGTTAGTGTTTTTTCTTATCGTTTAAAACTGATTGAGGAAAAAAGCGAATTATTATATTTAAGCATTGGTTTTTACCGCCATTTCGGGCGGCTATATTTTAAAAGTTTTTTTAGTGCTTTAGGCTTAATTTTTTCTTTAGTGTTTGATAAAAATAGCAATATTAAGCCAGTTATTTATATGATTAGTTTGGATTATAAAAATAAATTTAACCCAGGGCTGTTTGCAAGCACCATCAATATGACTACCGGCTTATTTTGCCTGTTAATTAAGGAAGAAAAAATCTTTATTCACTGTCTTGACCAAAAGTTTTTTGAGCAATTTGATGCTAATAAAACTGTCAAAATTTTAAAAGAAATCAATGATGATAATTTGGTATAATTTATGGATAATTTAGTAGAAATTGAGCAAAAGATTGCCGGGTTAAAAAAAGAAATCGCTATTCACGATCAGGCTTATCATCAAAATGATCAGCCTTTAATTTCTGACGCAAAATATGATCAGTTAAAATTAGAATTAGAAAATTATCAAAAATTATATCCGCAATTTTTTAGCATTAATGATGAAAAGATTGGCGCTAAAGGGCTGTCAATCTTTAAAAAAGTTGAGCATAAAAAACCGATGTTATCGCTTGCAAATGGCTTTAGTAAAGAAGATATCGCTGATTTTTTTGATCGCATTAATCGTTTTTTAGGTTTTGATAAAAAAGAAAAATTGGATTTATTTGATTATGAGCAAAATAGTGAAATTGAATTATTTTGTGAAACCAAAATTGACGGCCTCTCTTTTAATGCTACTTTTGAAAATGGTCAATTAAAGGTAGCAGCTACTCGCGGCGATGGTTTTAAAGGTGAGGATATTACTGCTAATATTAAAACTATCAAAACCTTCCCTCAAATTTTAAACTCTAAAAATCCACCAAAAATCTTTGAAATCAGAGGTGAAATTTATATGAATAAACAAGATTTTGCCGCGCTTAATTTAAAACAGGAACAAGAAAATGGTAAAATTTTCGCCAATCCCCGCAATGCCGCCGCCGGCTCGCTTAGACAGCTTGACCCTCAAATTACCGCTAGCAGAAATTTAAGCTATTTTGCCTATGGCATTGGTGAAGTTAGTCCTGATTTTATTTGTAGCAGCCAGCAAGAATTATTAAAAAAGATCGCTGATTTTGGCTTTAACACCGAAAAACACGCTAAATTATGTAAAAATCTTGACGAAATAATGGCTCTTTATAATTATTTAGCTGATCAAAAATATCTGCTTGATTACGATATTGATGGTATGGTTTATAAGGTCAATGATTTTACCTTACAAAAACGTTTAGGCTATGTTGCCAGAAGCCCAAGATGGGCAATTGCTCATAAATTTGCGGCTGAAAAAGCTAAGACCGAGATCGACAATATCATTATCCAAGTTGGAAGAACCGGAGCTTTGACCCCGGTTGCAATTTTAAAGCCGGTAAATATTGGTGGAGTTTTGGTTTCGCGCGCCACCTTGCATAATCAGGATGAAATTGTTAAAAAAGATATCAGAATTGGCGATGTAGTTTTGGTGCAAAGAGCTGGCGATGTGATCCCACAAATATTAGAAGTCGATTTTTTAAAAAGAAAAGCAGGGAGTGAAAAATTTATCTTTCCAAATCAATGCCCGGTTTGCGGGTCCAGTCTTAAAAAATCCACCGATGATGTGGTGCTTAGATGTAGTGGCGGCATTAATTGTAAGGCGCAGTTAAAAGAATTATTAAAACATTTTGTCTCAAAAGATGCCTTGGACATCACCGGACTTGGTAAAAAACAAATTGAAAATTTCTTTCTTGAAGGCCGCATCAAAAATTTTGCTGATATTTTTAAGCTTGAAAAGCAAGAATTAACCAGCCCAAATCCTTTAAGTAAAAAAGAGGGCTGGGGCGAAAAATCAATCACTAACTTATTCCTCGCCATTAATCAAAAACGAAAAATCACTCTTGCAAAGCTCATTTATGCAATTGGCATCAGATATGTAGGTATTACCACCGCCAAATTAATTGCCAATAATTTTTCATCCTTTGCCAATTTCAAGGAAAAAATGCTGATATTTGCCTCTTTACATGGGCAGGAGCTGGCAAATAATCAAGATTACCAAAATTTTGTTGCAATTGATGGCATGGGTCAAAAAATGGCAGCAGCAGTGATTGAATATTTTAGCGATCAAAAAAACCTCAAATTAATTAATGATTTGCAATCGGAGCTAGAAATAATTAACCCTATTATTCAAGGAAGTAACTCCAAACTAGCCGGCAAATCAATAGTTTTCACCGGCACCCTAGAAAATATGAGTCGCTTTGAAGCCAAGAAAAAAGCTGAAGAATTAGCAATGAAAGTAATGAATAGTATCTCAAGCAAAACCAACTATCTGGTTGCAGGCTCGGAGGCCGGATCAAAATTAAAAAAAGCCCAAGAATTAGGAGTAATTATTTTATCGCAAGAAGAATGGCTGAATATGGCTTCTTAATATTATTTGTGGTACTGAAGCAATGAGATAACTACATATAAATTGTTACTTATAACAAAACAACTTAAGAAATATGCCAATCAAAATTAAAGATCTAATCATTAAATATAGCGAGCTTGGCGTCAAATCTCAAAATGTGATTTTTAAGATTACCAAAACCAGAAATATGCGTATTACGATAAAATCAGATTTGCAAATTATGGTTAGTTTTCCTAAGAGCTGCTCCCTTTTAGGGGCTCAGAAATTTTTTGAATCTAAAATTGCCTGGACGCAAAATGCGTTATTACAACTAGAAAAGAAGGTAGCAATTAGAAAAAAACGGACAGAATCTAATGGTCAAACAATGGCAAAATTAACTGCTCAAGAACTGGTGGCAAAAAATGATGATTTGATTTCCAGATGCCTAGAATTAGCCAAAATTCACGATTTTACTGTCAGAAAAGTTATTATCAGAAAACAAAAAACCATTTGGGGTAGCTGCTCTTATAAAAATAACATTAGTCTTAATAGTAATTTATCATTTTTAAATCATGATCTGATTGATTACGTAATTTTACATGAGTTAGTCCATACCAAAATCAAGAACCATAGTAAAAAATTTTGGGCCATGCTAGAGCAAATTGCGCCAAATTGCCGGCTTCTTGACCGGCAATTACGATCTTTTTGGCCAACGACTATATAATCGTTAAAAAACCCAAAGCTGAATAATACCAAAATTCATATAAAATACCGCATATAGCAAAATATTTTTGGAGAACGTCCAACATTCCGTGTCAATTTAAAAGCTAGATTAAAATGAGCGTCAGCTTATTTTAACTCAAGCAAGTTATTAATTTTAAATTGACAAATTTTATGAATAAAAAACAACAATCAAATCAACGATACAGTGACCTAGATGCTTTCAAACGTGAAGCAATAGAAAAAATCTATCAAGGAAAGCCACTAACTGGCAAAGATGGTATTTTTACTGATATGATCAAAGAAATACTAGAAACTGCTTTAGGTGAAGAATTAAACCAGCATTTACAACAAGAAAAGCAATATACCGGTAATGATTTTGATAATCGTAAAATTTGACACGGAATTATGGACACTCCCGCATCATTTTTTTGAGTAAATGTAAAAGCGCATCCTGTGATTTGTGATCATCGATTAAATCTAATTTTTCAATCAATGGCTTTATTTTTAGCTCTTCATCCTCGCTACAAAAAATTGCAAATTCATTATTTAACTGCTCTTCAATAATATTTTTTGCCTCTTTCTCATCTGAGAAAAAATAGACAATATCAATATCTAAAGCCTCAGCCAATTTAGCCAACATTGCACCATCAGGATTATATTCACCAGTTTCATAAGAGCTATAGGCTCTAGGATGCATACCAATTTTATTAGCCAGCTCCTTAGAGGTAAAATCTCTGATTTCCCTTAAAACCCTGATTCTTTCTGAAATTATTTGATTAGATATCGTAACTTTAGACACTTTTTCCCAATTTTTGAATAATTTGAACCATTGCTTCTTGCGCTGAAGCATCAATTTTAATGAATTCTCTGACAAACTCATTAATAAAATATCTATTTTCCCTTTTAACCATGATTTTGGTTAATTTATGATTCTTACCAGAAAGTATAATCTCAGAATCAATCCCGGTTAAATCCTGATTAAATAATGTCGATAATTTTACCACCGATGCCCCATCAAGCTTCTTTGTCCCTTCTTCAAAAGTCTTAAAATTATAAAGCGTGATACCAAGCTTTGAAGCTACCTCTTCCTGACTTAAACGCGCTATTTTCCTTAAGGCTTTAACTCTGGTTGCAAGCAATGTTTGATTAATATTTTCCATATAACTTATAACAATAACTACGCTTTATTTACTTAAGAAAAATTATATTTGATAACAAAATAATTCAAGGCAAAGGAGGATTTGACAAGGGCGGCAAAAGCAAAAATAATCAATTACTGGATTATTATCAATTAGAAAATACTGTTTTTAAGTTTAATTTTATAATTTGATGTTTTTTGGCACTTTTAATTGATCCACTAATACCTTATAATTACAGGTCAGACTTGCTTACTTTTTAGTATTAGTGGTTAAAATTAGTCATAGAGGCAGGCTTTACGCATAGCAACAAAACCACAGAAAACAAACCACCAGACCCCCTTTTTGTCAGAGGGCCGGATAATTTTTTTCTAAATAGAAAAATTATTTTACTGAATTTTTTAGACCCTGTCCTGCTTTAAACTTAACTCTTTTGCCAGCTTTAATTTTAATTTGTCTGCCAGTTTGAGGGTTACGTCCATCTCTAGCCGCAGTTTTAATTGTTTTAAAACTACCAAATCCGATGATATTTACATCATCACCTTTTTTCAGAGTTTTGGTAATAACTTTTTGCAAAGAATCAAACAAGGTTACAACACCTTTTTTAGCAATACTAATATCTTTAGCTAATTGCTGTATTAAAGCAGTTTTGTGCATTTTATTATTTATTTAAATGTTTTTAAAAAGTTTTCCGTACCGCGAATTTGCTGCAAGTCTAGATGACTCATTTACTGCTATAGTGTATTTAAGCGCTATTTATAACAGCTTTATTCAGTCAAATTACCGATTCGAGGGATAGTAAGAGTTTATATTTTTGGTTACAAGAAGATTTTTTCTTTATTATTTTTGAGACCGCCAACTGTCCTAAATTGAGCCTGATTAATTTTTTGAGCCATTTTTAAGAGTATCTAGTTTAACCTCACTTCTTTAAAACAAATCGTCATGGGTTCTGGTTTTATATAAAATTACCAATTCTTCAGTAATTTCATAAATTAATAACCAATCTGGCTCAATGTGACATTCCCATTTATTAGCATAATTTGCGGAAAGTTTATGAGTTTTGTTACTTAGTTCAAGTTTTTGATCTTTGCTAAGCTTTTCTACAATTAAATAGAGCTTGTTCAAATTCTTTGAACGCTTTTTAACTTTTTTTAAATCACCCACAAAGCTGTTAGCCTGTCTGATTATTTTCATTTAGCTAGCCTTGAGTGCTTTTTTAAGTTTGAGTCAACTCTGACTTGTATAAGTGTATTTGACATAAGATAATTTTAAAAATTGTACAATATAGATGTATGCATATATATGGCAAAACATTACAAATTTATTGTAAATATCTATTTTTTTAAGCATTAATTTTAGATAGGATTTGGTATTATTATTTAAATCTTCTACCCAATTTCGACCATATTAAAAAACTAAAACTAAAATATAGCAAAATAGTTGAAAATAAAATTACCATGGCCATTACCATAGCGGGATTATTGGCTTTAACTAACTGTATAATTAAGCCACTTATCAGGCCAAATAGCATTTGAATAAAAAAGAATAATCCTGATGCGGTGCCGGCCATTTGAGGAAATGGCTGCATAACTGCTGCTTGGCTGCATGGTATGATAATTCCAACGCCAGTCATTAGTAATATCATCGGCAAAACTATGATTATCCAATTTAATTTTACTAAGGATATTAGCGATATTAACAGAATTGCACTGGCCAGACATAATAAAATAGCAATATAAATTAATTTATCTAAGCCAACTTTATTAGCATAATTTCTGCTTAATTGCGCCCCAAAAACATAGCCTAAAACTACTATCGAAAATAAAATTCCAAATTCAACTGAATTTAAACCCAATGCTTTTTGAAATAAAAATGGTGACTCAATAGTAAAAGCAAAATAACAACTCCACACTAAACCAATAGTCAAACTATAGCCCCAAAACAGATGGCTGGTTAGCAAAATTTTATAATTTTTTAATAAATTACCAAATAAATATTGTTTTTTTAGGCCTGATTCTTTTAGTTGTACCCCACTAAATATTAATACCAGTAACCCAATTAAAACCAACAATATAAAAACATATCGCCATCCAAAATACAGCGTAATTAAGCCACCCATAAAAGGGGTAACTAACGGACAAATTGCCATCGCCGTTGATAAATGAGCCAATATTTTTATTTGCTCATCTTTTTTATACCCATCACGTACCATAACTCTGGCAATCACGGTACCACAACAGCCGCCAAGCGCTTGAAAGAATCTTGCAAATATCAGGATCTCAATTGAGTTACAGATTGCGCAAATGATGGTAGAAATCAAAAACAGCACTAGCCCCAAAATCATTATTTTTTTCCTACCATAAATGTCAGATAAAGGCCCAGAAATTAACATTGAAAAAGCATAGCCAAGCATGAATATATTCATAGTCATTTGTACCGACTCAACTGAGGTACTAAGGTCTAAAATAATATTTGGCAGAGATGGCAAATATAAGTCAGTAGCAAGACGCGGCAGTATTACAATCAGTATTAAAAATGGTAAAAGCAATGATTGAGTTTTGATCATTTTAATTATTTTTTATTATCAGGTCATTAAATTATCAATCTGTTTAGCAACAATAAAATCATTTTCGGTCAGTCCCGAAATATTATTGGTAGTTAGCTTCACTTTGCAAAAATTATACCCAAAACAAACCTCCGGATGATGCCCTTCATTAGTTGCAATCCAAGCAATTGCATTGACAAAAGCAATAGTTTTTGCAAAATTCTTAAAATCAAACTGACGCTCAATTGCATCATGAGCAACATTCAAATTCCACAAAGGCACGTCCTTTAATAAATTTTCAATTTCACCCATAGTTAAAGCATTTACGCCACTCTCACAAGCATTACAATGCAAAATATTACCCATATCGCCTCCTTAAATTTTATTTATCAGTAAATAACGCAATTTTTATAGTCCTTTGATCATTTATTTTAATCAGATGAACAATCAATAAAGCCAAGCCCCCAATGATGTTAGTAATAAAGATAATGAGAGCCATGAAGAAGACTTCTTCACTGGAAATATAGCCAGTTATCATTGCAGCTAAAGAAGCTGCACCGAGTTGTAGCAGGCCCATAAAGCCAGAGGCTGTGCCTGCAAGATTGGGAAAGACCGATACCGCACCAGCAACTCCAAGTGGCAGCAGAAAGCCATTTCCAAATGTTAAAATTGACATTGGAATTATTATTTCTAAAGGATTAGTGATGCCATCTAAAGACAAAATTAACATAATTAATCCACCAATTGTAAATGGTATGATCCCAATCAATAATGCTTTATCAATTATGATAGTTTTGGTCAATTTCTTTGCTAATAAATTGCCGGATATATAGGTTAAGGCGACGCTTATATAAAAGAACCCTACCCAATCCGGTTTGAAATTTAATTTATTAAAAATGGATGAGGAAACGGCAAGATAAGCAAAATAGGCTCCGTAAGCAGAGCATGCGATTATAGTATATGATAAATAAAAAGTAAAAGCCGGCAAATAAATATCTGATGACATTAGCCCGATGACACTCATCATTGCTAGCATTATAATAAGTAGGTAGCGGTCTTTTTTGTGCATTTTAATTATTAACAAGTTTTTAAACGGCTGATGTAGAAGAAATTACATCAAAGAAGATAATAACAACGTTACCCCAGAAACAGTGAGCAAACTCAGAATAATCTTGCGAAATGTTGCTTCGCTAATACCAATATATAATTTAGCCCCAATTAAAGTCGGAATCGTCATTGCTAAAGCAACGATGATAAATGTTGGAATCATTGACTTGGTTACAATGCCACTACCAACATAAATAATCATTGTAACCACAAGAATCACCAGATTAAAATTCTGAATTATTACCCGCTGAACATTCTTATCAAATCCCCTAATTGTACACCAAAGAGTTGGAATCGTGCCAGCAAATCCACCCATTCCACTCATAATGCCACCAATACCACCAATAACAGCATCAGCCAAGGATCCTGCCTTAGTTATAGCTGGCAATTTCTTATTTAACAACATAAGAGGACACCAGATCACCAATAACAAACCAAAAATCATTTTAAACATCTTGATATTTAAATGTGGCAATATTTTTACTCCAATTGGAATACCTAAAAATCCTCCGATAATAAAAGGTAGCAGCAATTTTATCTCAAAATTCCTTCTCAATTTTACCGCAGCAGTAACCTGGCCGGTCAAGGCACCAAAAACTGTCATCGCTACCGCCAACTTTGGATCAATCGTCCACGCCCAAAATGACATCGCAACCAACCCAAAGGCAAATCCTGATAATCCTTGCACGAATCCGGCAACTATTGCACCAATTATTATTATCGGCAGATTTTCATTAATATGTACCATGTTAATGTTTAGGTTAAATGAATGTAATAACGCCGGTTTTGCTTAAGAATTAAATAAATTAGCAAAGTTCATTTTCTAGATTGCCACGTCGCCTACGGCTCCTCGAGAGTGACGAACTCGTGAATCCGTCATTGCGAGGAGCCGTAGGCGACGTGGCAATCCAGGAGAGCTCCTAAATAAAGCTGGCATTAGTATAAAATGTTTTACTAGTGGTAAGTGTAACAACTTTAATCATTTTATTTTATATCATTGTTAGATGTCCTAATATAAAGCCACCGATACCCAGCCAACACAATCATCCCTATAATACCACATGACAACCACAATAATTTCCCATCATAAAATGGATAAATTGCTCCACCAAAAGTTGGGGCGAGCATAATTGTGGCAGTAAATATGGTTTGATAAATACTGATTCTGGCGCCCTCTTCTCCGATTTTAGCATTTTTTACTGCCAGCACAAACATAACAGATAAACATAATATTTCACCAAGACTCCATAAGATGCATGATATTATAGCAAGCCATAAATAGTTCCCAAATAGCAATATAATCATACTGGCAGTAATTAATAACGACCCAATTGCCGCAATAATAATCTGATTAAAATTTTTAAGTACAGTTAGTAATGGCACTTCAAATAAAATGATAATCAAACAATTCAAGCTAAATAAATAGCCAAGCATTTTGGTTGTAATAAAATAATGCTGCGCCAAATAAACAGGATATGTTGATCTGATTTGAAAAAAAGATAAGCCAATCAAAAATAGCAATACACATAATATCGCAAACTCTTTGTTTTTTAACAATGATATGATGGCAATCGATGATTTTCTGGCAACAATGTTTTGAGAATCTTTATAAAAATTTCTATAGGCGATCAATAATAATGCCGCCAAAATCGACGTTAACCCGTCAAACCAAAAAATTAAATTGTAATTAATTGCAGCAAGTAACCCTCCTACAGCAGTAGAAAAAGCCATACCTATATTAGTTGCAACTCTATTTAATCCAATAATACGCGCCCTTTCTATAGGCTCTGCATCTGAAATCAGCAACAGCATATTGGCCGGCCTAAATGTTCCAGCCGCCAACCCTAATATAATTAAATTTATGAATAATATATAAAATTGACCAAATAACGGTATCAAAATTAAACAAATACCACTCAATAATAAGGCAGAAATTAAAATTAAAAACGACTATAATAATCACATAATCTCCCACCAAAATAAGAGCCTAAACTTAAACCAAGCCCATTAGCAGTAAGTAAATAACCAACATATTGCATAGGCAAATGCAACATTTTATACAAGTAAAGGGAAATAAAAATGCTAACCATATTGCCAAAAGCATTCACAAATGTAGCAGCAACATTTATCCAGATTTTTTTATCAAAACCCAGATAGCTTGATAAAAAAACCTATCATAATTTTTTTACCGGATAAAATGGGTGACATATTTATTATAGATTGTAAAAGTTACGTCAAAATTTTGGAAAACTTATTTTTTCTGCTCTACTTGCATTAACACATTCAGTATTATTTGGCATACCCGATACTATTTTCAATATCTGCTCTATCAAATAAGAATGAAAACCCTCAGCGGCAGGGGCACTGTTAGTAGTATAAGAAAATGCAATATTATGGCATGGAAGCCAGGCTACAAGACTTGTATATCCAGGCGTTAGCCCTGGGGTAAACCGTACTAAGCCGTAAGGAGTGGCCATTGAGAAAATACCGAGTCCATATCCTGTCATATTATTATTTTGAGTGGCGCGACCATTATCTAACGAAACAAAATTAATCATTTTTTGTAGTGCGGTATCAGTTATAATTTGATGAGAAAAAATATTTGAGTACCAATATGCTAAATCATGTGCATTTGAAATAATTGCACCACCAGCTTGCAGCCATGATGTATTGATTTTTGTCATGTCACGCTTTCCATTTCTATAGCCATGAGCTAAATATTGCTCTATTGATGGTGGCAATTGGTACAAAGCATAATAGGTATGTCTCATATCGCTTCTGATGTTACTTAAAACATACAAATCTAGGGCTTCTTTAAATGACATATGGGTTATTTTTTCAACAATCATGCCAAGTAAAACATAATCGGTATTTGAATAATGCCAGCTTGATCCTGGTTCAAAATATAATGAGTGCTCATATGACAAATCGACTAACTCACCAGCATTCCATATTTTAGAGCGATCAAAATCTAACCTAATCCACCAAAATAAATTATCAATATAATCATATACACCACTAGTATGATTAAGTAATTGCAGAATGGTAATTTGTGACCATTTTGGATATCCTGACAACCATTTACCCACAGGATCATTTAGGTTAAGCTTTCCCATTTCAGCAAGCTTGAGTATCAATACCGCAGTAAAAGTCTTAGTGGTACTACCTACCTGAAATAAAGTATTTTCATCAATATGCCGCGCTGAATCTTTACTCATATATCCCTGATAGACCTCTACCCACTTATGAGACGGCAAATATATTGATACAGCCAAAGCGGGCAATTTATAAATTTCGCGTGTCTTATTGGCAAGGTTTGTTAGTTGAATATTCATGCTTTCTGATGTCGCAGCTAATGACTCTGTGGCTATTGCCATGATCAATGTCAAAAAAATTGCGCTTACAAATTTAATCATGCAATTAGCCTCTCTAAAATTGAAATAGTGCGGCACCAAGCGTTAAACCAAGACCCGCTGTAACCATCATATAATAATCGCCTTTTTTAAGTCGGTTTTCATTTTTTGCCTCTACAAAATTCATAATAACATCTGCCCCGAAACAATGTGCATATTTTAAAATATTCTCCATAAATATTTTATTTTCTGGAAGATTATACTCGCTGGCAAACTGTTGCCAAAAACGCACATTCACATTATGTGGAAGAACTAAAGAAACATCTCGAATAGTCAACGATGCTTTGTTTAGGGTTTCATCAACAACATCTTTTAATAACTGCAAAAAACTTGATTCAAATTTTAACTGTTCTTCTTGTTCAAGCCACAAACCCTTAGCAAATTCACCATAACAAGATACTGTCTAGCAATTAAACGATTACAAGACTCATAATTATTGACAACAATTGCTGCTGCTGCATCTCCGGTAACAGAAACATTTCGAACCAATCTTAAAGCTTTTGTAAAAGTAACTTCGCCAATTAAAATTAGTGCTTTTGCATTTTCTTCAAAATCAGGCAATATATTTTCAGCAATCTCAAATGCATTAAATAATGAAGCGCAATTATTTAGTGATGTTCCAAAATATAGCGCATTATGAAAATTAAATTCTTTTCTTATACCATTGACAACCGAAGTACCAAATGGGCACAAAACTTGGCCCGTATGCGCATGAATAATTAATTTTATAGAATTAAAATCAATTGCATCTGCAACTAAAATTTTTTGCAATGCATTTTTTATCAAGTTTTGCGTCAACAAATTTGTTGCAACAGGAAAAGTCCTTAACCCAAAAACACGTTGGTAAATTTTTGCTTGTGACGGAGTAATACCAAATCCCATTTATAATTCCATATATCTAACATTACAAACACTCCTAATAATCTCTGGAGTTAAGGTCCTAACAAACCCGCAAACCACATCTTCCAATTCAAGAAGAGTTTTATAAAT
>JACCDG010197871.1_pt1 | contig 16746 bp, 14 predicted proteins | sample 7442471 | NCBI WGS metagenome assembly JACCDG01 (sample SAMN15323444, study PRJNA562643) | freshwater metagenome | isolation source: river surface water | place: USA:Blue River Watershed | collected 2017-08-17 | reverse complement strand
TCGAAGTCTGGCTGCCTGCACAGAACACTTACCGCGAGATTTCGTCGGTGTCCAACTGCGAAGCCTTCCAGGCTCGCCGCATGCAGGCGCGCTTCCGCAATGCGCAGGGCAAGCCCGAGTTGCTGCACACGCTCAACGGCTCGGGCCTCGCAGTAGGCCGTACGCTTGTCGCGATTCTGGAGAACTACCAGCAGGCCGACGGCGGCATCAACGTGCCGGAAGCACTGTGGCCCTACATGGGCGGCGTTAAAGTTTTGAAATCACATTAAAAGGATTGCAGCGGGGGCTTACTTAAGCAGCAAGAACTCTGTTACAATCGCGGTCTTTCGGAAACGACCACATGTTTTCGAACCTGGAGAGGTGGCAGAGTGGTCGAATGTACCTGACTCGAAATCAGGCGTACCGCAAGGTACCGTGGGTTCGAATCCCACCCTCTCCGCCACTGTGACTTCCTGCGACTTCCAGTGAAGTCCTAGAAATCCCCTGAAATCAAAGTACTAGCCTTGATCTTCGTCTAAAAACGTCCAAGCAATTCCGGCAACATCCGTGGTATCAACGTGGTAGAAAGCGTGGTAGCGATACCCGACCTACCGTCGTTACCACATCGGGGGTTGCCATGCTTACAGACCTTGCCTGCCGGACTGCAGTTGCTGGCGAGCGGAAGATACTAAAACTCTCCGATGGTCGCGGGCTATATCTATGGGTATATGCCGACACGCGGAAATACTGGCGATTCAGGTACACAAAGGCCGGGAAAGAGCAGTCGCTATCCCTCGGGGTCTATCCTGAGGTCGGCCTGAAAGAGGCACGCCTGCGATGCGAAGCAGAGCGTCTAAAGCTCAGAAACCACCAGGACCCGTCAAACGAGCGCAAAGCGGTAAGACGTCAAGCCATCCTTGCCAGTGAAAATTCGTTCGGAGCCGTAGCTTCGGAATGGTTCGACAAGCAGTCGAAGGTCTGGTCCGAAACCCACAAGAAAGACGTTCAAAGGCGGTTGGAAAAGAACATCCTGCCGGATCTAGGCGCTCGCCCTATCGACCAGATAGAAGCGCCTGAGCTTCTTAATGTCATGCGACGTATTGAGGCGCGCGGTGCGACTGACCTTGCAAAGAGGGTCTTGGGAATGTGTGGCCAAATTTTTCGATATGGAGTTGCTACAGGGCGATGCAAGCATGATCTCTCGGCAGATTTGCGTGGAGCACTCTCTCCTCACGTGCGAAAAAATCAGAACGCCATCAAGCCCGAAGAGTTACCTGAACTTATGCGGGCAATCGCCTCGTATCACACCATCGGGGATCGGCAAACCCAGATAGCGCTTCAGCTGCTTGCCCATACGTTCGTTCGTACAAGTGAGCTTATTGAAGCGACTTGGGACGAAATTGATACGTCAAAGAAGCTTTGGGTAATTCCTGCGACGCGCATGAAAAACAAGCATGAGCATCGAGTCCCCCTATCGGCGCAAGTCATATCGCTACTCGAACAGCAGAGTGAAGTATGCGGTGGTAGTCAATTTGTGTTTCCGGGTAGAAGTCGAGAAAAACCTATCAGCAACAATACTGTCTTGTTCGCACTATACGGACTGGGCTACAAGGGGCGAATGTCAGGCCATGGTTTTCGATCCGTAGCCAGTACCTACCTAAATGAGCATGGCTTTCGACACGACGTAATTGAGCGTCAACTTGCACACATTGATAAGACTAGTGTGAGAGGAGCTTACAACCGTGCGGAGTACATGCCTGAGCGAACGCAGATGATGCAAGATTGGTCAGACCATTTGGAGAGTCTGGTCGATGAGTACGATCAGGCTGTGGTTAATGGTGAGTTAGAAGAATGGGTAAAAAATCATGAGTAAAAATCATGGACTTACCTTAGATGATCTTGAGGAATTTAATCGGCTCGCGATTCTTTTGCCACTTGAACCGTGGGAGTTAGATGCAAAAATATTTGAAATCAAACAGCACGAGGTATGGGTGGCATTGTCAAAAACAAGCCATATGCGTGAATGCTTCCGTCTTCTTGATTGGTACGCCGGGAGAAGTGGAGAAATAGGATTAAAATGTGATTTTAGGAATGTGCAATTCGTAAGCCTTGTATCTCAAGTTTATTCGGATTATTTGAAATTGCTTTCAGGAGATTATGCTCCGATTGTAATCACTTATGCTGAGCGAAATCAGGCTTTAAAATTTATTGATGATTTTCGTGCGAAGATAATTTCTATTAAGGTTTTCAAATATTTTGCGACCGCCCATTCTGTAATTTCCGAATTGGATGATCTGCGGGATCGTATCGTTGAATCAAATAATTTTCGAAGAAAAACAAGAGCAACAAACGCTAATGCAATTATCTTGCAATTATCCAAAGAATTAACTGCTCTTTACGGAAGTGATGAAAACTCTTGTCCTAAGCTGATTCAAAAAATTTTGCAAATTATTGGGGCTGGAAAATTAGATGATCGGCATATAAATAGCGTAATTTCACAATTCAAAAAGTGATTGGTCGTGGATAATCTCAAAGAATTGGCGGTCGAATTAAGTCGCAATAATTTTTCTCGGTTTGAATCTCCGCCAATATTCCGGATACACGAAAAACTTTCAACAAACTGCTGTCTGAGCCTTGCTGGTGATATATCTGTTGTGTTTGATCGTAATAGTTTTATTCGAACCTTATTCAAATTGAAGTTGCCATAAATTTGTAATTCGCATTCCTAAGGGGCGCACGAGCTTCTTTTTCTTGCCTGCATGCCAGAGCGGAAAACAAGGAGCTAGGTGATTCTAATTCTGGCGTATTTGACGAATTAGCGTCATCTTTTCAAGCGATACCGAGATACTCAAAATAGCATCATGGGATACACCGAACACCTCGGAAATCCGCTACTTTGGAGTTCTCCACATGTTGAAGAAATACTTACGGCTTCATAGTGTCTTGGACCTTACAGGTTTGAGCCGGAGTGCCGTCTACCAAGCGATTGCTGATGGACGCTTTCCTAGGCAGTACGCACTTGGTGCAAGAAGCGTTGGCTGGGATGAAGCTGAAATCTCAAATTGGCTTGCCGGTCGCATTCACGCCGAGCGTGGAGGCGAAAAATGAGTCACATGAATCAACACAGTTGTTTGCCATACCCCTTCCTAAGTGTTGACGAATTTCTGGCCATACCGTCGTCTGACTGGTTGGTAAAGGACATCTTCCCTCGCACTGGTCTCGGGGCGATTTTCGGGCAATCGGGTTCAGGCAAGAGCTTTCTCACCCTTCATTTTTTGGCTGCACTAAGCCAAGGTTCTACATGGTTCGGTTTTGACGTTGAAGCCTGCAGAGCGATGTATTTTTCATTAGAAGGGGTGACGCCAATCCAAAAGCGGGTTCGTGCGTACAAGCGGAAGGGGATCTCTGACTTTGACAACACCTACTTTGGTACTCAGTCACTTAGCCTATTGTCTACCGCCGATGTGGATCGGTTGATCCAAGGCTTCAAGGAGTGTATGCCTGATGGAGGTGTTGTTGTCTTCGATACCCTCAACAGAGCTTCACCGGGGGCAGATGAGAATCAGTCGACCGACATGGGCAATATCATCCACGCAATGTGTCGAATTCGAGATGAGGCGAACTGTCTGGTATTGCTAGTACATCATTGTGGGAAGTCAGCTAGCGCTGGAATGCGCGGTCACTCGTCGCTTATGGGTGCCGTGGACGTCATTATCGAGGTCGAACGGCCTAAAAATGGCGATAGAAGCTGGAAAGTCACTAAGCAAAAAGACGGCGAGGAGTTAGGGCCGTATCGCTTTAGCTTAGAGAGCGTTGTAATCGGTAAAGACAAGCATGGCACTGATATCACGAGCTGCGTGGTGAGTGACGAGCAAGCGAATGATTTTTCATTGGCGCGTAGCCCTGTTCAGAAAAAGCTGTCCAAAAATCAGGCGGCTGCCCTGAGTGCAATCAAAAACCGAATCGCTATAGAAGGATCCGGGGAGGTCGCCAGCCTGTCATTTGATGATGCTATCAGTTGCGTAATGGACGCCATCATCGCAGACGTCAGGCACCACAAGCAGCGAGCCAAAGAGGCGATAGAGTCTCTGATCAAGCTGGAATATGTAGAGCTGATAGACAGCCGGATCTACCTGCCTTGAGCACATCCTGTCCCGCACTTCCCCTCTCTCTAAAGAGAGAGAGGGAGGGAACGGGAACAGGGAAAAGTTTGTGTCAGCAAGGCTAAGACCGAAAGTCTGATCAGTCCGAGATGGAAGGGAGCTACTGATGGCAAATATTTATCGAAGGAAACGTCGTCTAGGGCGACCGCCAGGACCTTCAGCGGGCCGAGGTGCGCGACCTTGGGATGCGTATGCACAGAGGGCAATAAACGTCGTGGCGGCCAATCTGGACGTTCCCAGATACGTTATCGCAGAGAGGCTAGGTCTATCGGGTTCTCAGCTCTCGAACATCACGTGTAGTCCACGAGGCGTCGCTGAGCTGAAGAGGCTAGGGCAGCTTCCGGCCGAAGAGTTGGCGCAGTACAGGCTGCCAGTAATGTAAGGACCAATGAGTAGAAAGCGCACTGTCCAGAACGCTTGGTTGATGCATTATGGGTTATGGGTTTCGGATTATGGATATTTCCAGCGGATAGCAACATTTCACGGGGTTAAATAGAAATGTTTGGAGGGTTCACTTCTCTTGGAGTGGACTCTTCTGAAGTTCCAGCATCGCGTCACTGTGAGCTTCTAACCGTTACTTAATCTGACGCCCGTACTGTTCTTTGACATCTAGTCGCTTGGTGCGCAGCTCATTCTCCAGAACACGCCGGCCTTCATCGCCCCATTTTCAATCTTCGACAGCGGTAGGTCAAAGGCCCGGGTAGCCTCGGCCATCGTGCTCTTGCCCTAAATGATTTCTGTCACCAGCGCAGCCTTGCGCTTTGCAGTTCAGCGTAAAAAGTCTTCTTTCATTACGGTACTGATGTCATTTTCCTTTCGAAATTATGATCTGAGTAGGTATTTACTGGGCAATACAAGTTGGAGTTCGCGTTAATTTAAGGCTCTAGTTTGTTTGATCATTTGTACTTTTCTATCCGATATTAGAAGCGTGCGCACAGCTGATTTTGTATGGGAAATATTTGTCCCACTTTTGGTCGACTTAATATTTTTCTTACTCAATAAACAGTTTGTATTTAGCCCAATTTGTGACTGATTTGCCTAGATTTTTTCTGGCTGCGTACAAGCCCTGCAAGCACTTTTGCTCTTGGATAGGGCTGCTTCGCAGTTTGTACGGCTATTTTTTGCTGAGTTTTGTGGTGGAGAAGGGGGTCCGGCCTGCAAAAAGCAGCTGCAAATCATTATGTTGGGGGAGTGGTTACAGATTTACCCTGGTGATTTTTGATCATCGGCACTCCATAGCTTAGCCAGCTAAAGCCTCACGGGCGATGACGGCTCTCGGACAAATCTTGCAAAAATAAGATAGTTTCTAGACCTATCTGGTAGAGTGTGGATACACATTGTGTATACATGGAACAGCGACTATGAAAGACGCGGGACTACGCATTCGGCTGGAGCCAGAGCTACGGGATGAGTTCATCCAGACTTGCCATGACAAGCATGTACCAGCCGCACAGGTGCTCAGGGAGTTCATGCGGCACTACGTCCAAAGTAACAAGCCCTCGACAGCCGCTAAGAACAGCCCTCGTGCCAGAAAAAAAACAGCAGCATAAAAGAAAGGAAAGTAGAGATGGCGAGAACAGACAAGAAAAACGGTGGCGACTTGGGCTTTGAAGCCGAGTTGTTCAAGGCTGCCGACAAGCTTCGCGGCAACATGGAACCCAGTGATTACAAGCACGTGGTTCTTGGGCTGATCTTCCTCAAGTACATCTCGGATGCGTTTGATGAGAAGCACAGGCAGTTGATGTCAGAGGATGCCAGTGCTGCCGAAGATCGTGACGAATACTCAGCAGACAACGTTTTCTGGGTGCCCAAAGAAGCTCGTTGGGTACATCTGCAAGCCAACGCAAAGCAGCCAACCATCGGGACGTTGATTGACGATGCCATGCGGGCTATCGAAAAGGATAACGAAAGCTTAAAAGGGGTGTTGCCCAAGGACTATGCCCGTCCTGCACTCAACAAGATCATGTTGGGCGAATTGATCGACCTGATCTCAAAGATTGACTTGATGGCTGGGCGCGATCACAAGAGCAAAGACGTCTTAGGTCGTGTCTACGAGTACTTCCTTGGCCGCTTCGCTGGTGCAGAGGGCAAGGGTGGAGGTGAGTTTTACACCCCGCGGTCAGTTGTTCGCACTCTTGTCGAGATGCTGGAGCCTTATCAAGGCCGCATCTACGACCCTTGCTGCGGCTCGGGTGGCATGTTTGTGCAGAGCGAGAACTTTGTCCGTGAGCACGGTGGCCGCATTGGCGACATTGCTGTGTACGGACAGGAATCGAACTATGTGACATGGCGACTAGCCAAGATGAACTTGGCTGTACGTGGCATTGATAGTGATATTCGCTGGAACAACGAAGGTAGCTTTCACAAAGACGAACTGCGTGAGTTGAAAGCAGACTTCATCCTTGCCAACCCTCCGTTCAACATCAGCGATTGGGGAGGTGAACGTCTGCGTGACGATGTGCGCTGGAAATACGGTGTGCCACCTGTCGGCAATGCGAACTTCGCTTGGCTACAACACATCATCCATCATCTTGTCCCGAACGGTACTGCGGGTGTTGTTCTGGCAAATGGTTCGATGACTTCCACCCAGTCTGGTGAAGATGTCATACGCCGCGAGATGATCGAGCAGGATGTTGTGGACTGTATGGTTGCACTACCCGGACAGTTGTTCTACTCCACACAAATTCCTGCCTGTTTGTGGTTCTTGGCACGAAACAAAAATCCAGGTAAAGGACTACGAGATCGTCGTGGCAGCGTCCTGTTTATTGACGCTCGCAAGATGGGGGTGCTGGTTGATCGTGTTCGTCGTGAGCTCACTGATGAGGATGTTCAGCGCATTGCTAATACCTATCACGCTTGGAGGGGTGAAAAGGACTGCGGCGAGTACAGCGATGTGGCTGGCTTCTGTCGCAGCGTTCCTTTGAGTGAGATTGCAAAACATGGTCATGTTCTTACACCCGGACGCTTCGTTGGCTCCGAAGAAGTAGAGGACGATGATGAGGCGTTTGAAGCAAAGATGCAGTTGTTGACCGAAAAGCTAGCAGAACAAATGGCGCAAGGCAGTGAGCTCGATGCGCTGATTCGCAAGAAGCTCGCGGGAGTTGGATATGCATCTTGATGCTTGTTCAATCGCACCAGATTCATGGCGCCGCTTGGCTATAAAAGATATTTGTCGAAAAGTTACGAGTGGCGGTACGCCAAGTCGAAAGCGACCTGAATTCTATGCGGATGGAAACATCTGCTGGGTGAAAACCAAGGAGCTGAACGATGCATTCATCATTGATACCGAAGAAAAAATAACAACTGACGCAGTTCAGTCGTCGTCCGCGAAAGTACTCCCAGCCGGCACAATTCTTTTGGCAATGTATGGTGCAACCGTAGGAATGCTTGGGATCCTCTCAAAAGAGATGGCTTGCAATCAAGCATGTTGCGCCCTGATTGTTGATGAAGAATTTGACCGTGATTACTTGTATTACCAGTTGCTTGCCCATCGCTCTCAGCTTGAGAGTCTAGCTACTGGTGCAGCCCAGCAAAATCTCAGCGGCCAACAAATCAAGGAACTAATCCTCCCCTTTCCAGCAAAGGAAGAACAAAATTTAATTGGAAAGTTTTTGAGGTCGCTTGACGATCGTATTGCGCTATTACGTGAAACCAATAAGACGTTAGAAGAAATCGCTCAAGCAATCTTTAAGTCATGGTTTATCGACTTTGATCCGGTACGGGAAAAAATGAAAGGCCGTTTACCCCTAGGCTTAAATGAGGAAGCCTCTGCGCTGTTTCCAGATGAGCTTGTTGAGTCTGAGCTTGGATTGGTACCGAAGGGTTGGGTGCCATCGACTGTAGGTGAGGTCTGTACGTACTTAAGCCGAGGTATTTCACCAAAATATGCAGACACCGATGGCGTCCTCGTACTAAATCAAAAATGTATTCGTGATTTTGAAGTCGATTTTTCGAAAGGACGACGTCACGACTCCAATCAGCGAAAGGTGGATGGCCGCCTACTTGAGGTTGGTGACATCCTCGTCAATTCAACTGGAGTGGGAACGTTAGGCCGAGTGGCGCAAATTCTGGGTCTGAACGAGCCAGCTATTGTTGACTCTCATGTCACCGTTGTGCGTGCAAGTGAGACGATTACCTGGACATATCTGGGTGAGTACATGAAAAAAATGCAGCCGACGATTGAATCAATGGGCGAGGGTTCGACAGGGCAAACAGAACTTTCAAGATCAAAGTTAGCGGAATTAAAGATATTGATTCCTCCTCAAAATGTCACTCAGCTATTTGATTCAATAGTGAAGCCTTTGAAGAAGCGTATTTTCACGAATCAGGAAAGTGCTTTTACGCTTTCGGATTTGAGGAACACACTCTTACCCCGACTAGTTTCAGGAAGACTAGATCGTTCTAAATTTGATGAGGGTGCTTTGTGATGCTTGACTGGTGTCCAGCAATGCGTGAAGTCTGTGGTTATTGGCGTAGCACGCCGATGCTCTTGCAGACCTTTGAAGCATTGGAGCAGTCGCTGGATCAGGATAACGATACATGCATTGATTGTTCAAAAGCGATGGTTGAGTCTGTTTGCCAACTCATCATCTCAAGCCTTCATTCCGAAAAATCCCCTTTACTCCCCAAAAAAGAAAATCCAAGTCTCTCAGATTGGCTGTATGCAGCAATAAGAGCTTTGAAGCTTGGGGATGTCCGTGATGACAAATTCCAGAAGCTCGTTTCAAGTCACCACAAGCTTGCAAATGCACTCAATGAGCTTAGAAATGACGCGGGCCCAGCAAGTCATGGGAAAGATCCTTACTTGAACCGACTTGCAGAGCATCACCGTCGGTCTGCGGTGTTGGCTTCCGATGCAGTGATCGCTTTTCTGCATCAGGCATATCTGGATAGCAAACTGAATCCGGAAGTTTCCCGTGAACCTTGGGAGCGATTTGAGGAAAATAACGAACTCATAGACGCTTATGTCGGCATCCGAATTGATGACGATTCGCCTCAGCAATTGATTTTTATATTGCCCAATGGAGACGAGCTGGCTATTCAAGCCGAGGTGAGCCGTCTCTTGTACCTGCTTGATCGGAGTGCTTACGTTGAAGCTCTCAATGCTTCAAAAAGTAGGTCAGAAGGTATCGCGGCAGCAAAAGGCGAAGAAACTGAGAGGTAAGAAAGGATCGACAGATGGCACTCTGGCTTGTACGTGGAGGAAGCTATGGAGAACACGAATCGAAGTTCATTGAAGAGAGCAAGGTCTGCTTGACGTGGGGTGAACTTACATCGACAGACATGACCGCGATTGCCGACTACGACGGTATCAAGTTGCGTGTCACTCAGACCTATCCCAACGAGCCTGTTCGTAAGCTGGGCAACTGGTCAGGACAAGTCTGGGCGTTTGTTCTTGCTATGAAAGAGGGTGACTGGATCGTCATGCCTCGCAAAAACAAGGCCACTATTGCGATTGGTGAGATCAAGAGCAAGTGCAAGTTCGACGCCAGTGCTCCCAATGATTACAAGCACTACCGGGAAATCAAGTGGCTAGGCACCGAAATCCCGCGCAGCAATTTCGACCAAGACGTGCTGTACTCGTTTGGTGCGTTCCTGACTGTGTGCGAAATCAAGCGCAACGAAGCCGAAGCCCGTGTGCGTGCGATGGCTAAGAATGGCTGGTTTGTTCCGTCTGTTGGCACTACCAAAGCTAAGGCTGGTGTTCCCTCTGACGGCAGTACTGCAACGGCCACGGCTAGCGACGATGCTGGCGTTGACCTAGAGCAGCTTGCTAATGACGCCATCGCCAAGCTCATTATTCAGAAGTTCAAGGGACACGGCATGGCTCGCCTGGTGGATGCAATCTTGCGTGCCCAAGGCTTCACCACTTACCGGAGTCCGGAAGGGCCGGACAAAGGCATCGATATACTGGCTGGAAGCGGCGCATTTGGGTTCAACGATCCCAAGATTTGTGTGCAGGTGAAATCCGGTGACACCCCTGCCGATCATCCTGAGTTCACACACTTGATCGGTGCCATGCAAAGTGTTCAGGCTGACTATGGTCTTTTCGTATCTTGGTCAGACTTTAAGCAGTCGGTGAACAAGGAAGAAGCCGCAAAGTTCTTCAAAGTTCGATTGTGGAACCAAAATGATTTGATCGAACAGTTGCTGGCGAACTATGACAAGCTCGATCAGAGCATCCGAGCTGAAATCCCACTCAAGCGTATCTGGCTCGTGGCGAATGCCGACGCTTGATCTAAAAAAAGAACAGGGAGGAGATAACCATGGCCTTTATGAGTGAAGCTGCTCTGGAGCAGATGCTCGTCGATCAACTAGGCTCCTTGGGCTATAGCGTTGCATTCGAAGAAGTCATTGGGCCGGATGGTTCGCATCCAGAACGTGAAAGTCACGATCAAGTCATCCTGATAGGCCGACTCGTTGAAGCCGTTGCCCGTATCAACCCGAATGTCCCGGAAGAGGCGAGGGCGGATGCCGTTCGCAAGCTGACTCAGACAGAATTCCCCACGCTGCTCGAAGAAAACCGCCGTATCCATAAGCTGCTAACTGAGGGTGTGGATGTTGAGTACTACGACCGAGACGGAACGCTAAAGGCGGGCAAGGTCAACCTCATCGACTTTGACAATTTGGATAACAACGACTGGTTGGCTGTCAATCAGTTCGTCGTGATTGCAGGCACATACAACCGCAGACCGGACGTGGTGGTCTTTGTCAACGGGATGCCCATGGCTGTGATCGAACTCAAAGCACCCGGTAGTGATAACGCCACTGTGGTCAGTGCCTTCAACCAACTACAAACCTACAAGTCGCAAATCCCCGCTCTATTCAACACTAACGCTGTGCTGATTACCAGCGACGGATTGACTGCATGCGTTGGCTCGTTGAGTGCGGACATTGAGCGTTTCATGCCATGGCGCACAACGGATGGCAAAGACGTCGCACCGAAGGGCACACCTGAGCAGCAGACACTGATCGAAGGGGTGTTGGAGCGTGGTCGCTTGCTCCAACTGCTACGTGACTTCACGGTGTTCGGTGAAACAAAGAGTGGGCTGTCAAAAATCATCGCTGGATACCACCAGTTCCATGCAGTCAACCATGCCGTGACTTGCACTATCAAGGCAAGCAGGCCGGATGGCGACAAGCGGGCTGGCGTTATTTGGCATACACAAGGTTCTGGCAAAAGCCTTCTCATGGCGTTTTACGCTGGGCAGCTTGTTCGTCACGCGGCCATGTCGAACCCTACGCTTGTCGTACTCACAGACCGTAACGACCTTGATGATCAACTGTTCGGCACGTTCTCCATGTGCCAAGACTTGATTCGTCAGCGTCCCGAGCAAGCCAACAGCCGCGAAGACCTGCAAAAAATCCTCAGTCGTTCATCAGGTGGCGTTGTATTCACCACCATTCAAAAATTTAGCCCAGACGCAGGAAGCAGCACCTACCCTGTGCTCACTGATCGCCGCAATGTGATCGTGATTGCCGACGAAGCCCACCGAAGTCAATATGGCTTCAAGGCGAAGATGGACAGTAAGACAGGTGAAATTGGCTATGGCTTTGCCAAGTACCTGCGTGATGCGCTGCCAAATGCGTCGTTCATCGGATTTACGGGTACACCTATTGAAGCCGACGACGTCAACACTCCCGCAGTATTTGGCAATTACATCGACGTCTATGACATCAGCCGTGCTGTGGAAGATGGTGCGACGGTGCCCATTTACTACGAGTCTCGCCTTGCACGTATCGAGCTTGATGAAGATGAGAAGCCGAACATTGACGCTGAGATTGAAGCACTGACCGAAGAAGACGACCTGATTGAACAGGAGCGCTTCAAGAAAAAGTGGTCAACCATCGAAGCACTTGTTGGCAGTGACAAACGCATAGAGTTGGTTGCTAAGGACTTGGTAGATCACTTCGAGGCTCGAACAGCAGCAATGCCGGGCAAAGCCATGGTGGTTTGCATGAGCCGCCGTATCTGCATAAAGCTCCATGATGCCATCGCCAAGCTTCGGCCTCAGTGGTATAGCAAGGATGACACGCAGGGTGCGGTCAAGGTCGTGATGACTGGTTCCGCCAGTGACCCGCTGGAATGGCAGGAGCACATTGGCAACAAGCAACGCAGAGACACGCTGGCTGGTCGAGCACGTGACCCGAAAGACGATTTGAAGATCGTCATTGTTCGCGACATGTGGCTGACTGGCTTTGATGCCCCTTGTGTGCACACTATGTATGTAGACAAGCCGATGCGTGGTCATGGCCTGATGCAGGCCATCGCACGGGTGAACCGGGTGTTCAAGGACAAGCAAGGCGGATTGATCGTTGACTACATCGGTATCGCCCAGAGCCTGAAATCAGCCCTGCAAATCTATAGTCCCGGCGACCGTGACAAGACTGGCATTGATGAAAGCCAGGCTGTCGCCGTCATGCTGGAAAAGTACGAGGTAGTGCGTGACATGTTCCACGGCTACGACTACCGGACTGCGCTTAATGGCACACCCCAAGAGCGTATGTTGATGATGGCTGGTGCCATTGAATGGGTCTTGGACATGCAGCAGAAGCTCGCTGCACAGGAAAAGATCGAAGACAAGAAAAAGCAGGAGCACAGACGCTACCAAGATGCCGTGCTTGCCCTGAGCAAAGCGTTCAGCCTTGCCAGTGCAAGTGACGAGGCACGTGGAATTCGGGAAGAAGTCGGGTTCTTCCAAGCCATACGTGCTGCCTTGTTCAAGAGTGCTATCGGCTCAGGGGCAAAGCAGCAAGACAAGGATATGGCGATTCAACAGATCGTCAGTCGTGCCGTGATTTCCACAGAGATCGTTGACATATTGGCTGCTACAGGATTGAAGACACCCGACATTTCCATACTGTCCGAAGACTTTTTGGCCGAGTTGCAGCAGATGGAGCGCAAGAATCTTGCACTTGAAGCTCTCAAGAAGCTCCTGAACGATGGCATCCGATCACGCAGTAAGGCGAACGTGGTCGAAACCAAGGCGTTCACCGAGCGTCTTGAAAACGCTGTAGCTCGATACCATGCTAATGCAATCACGACAGCCGAGGTGCTGCAAGAGTTGATCGAACTGGCTAAGGACATACGTGCTGCACGGGCGCGTGGTGAAGACAGTGGCCTAAGTGAGGACGAGATCGCTTTTTATGATGCTTTGGCAGAGAACGCTAGTGCTGTGCAGGTCATGGGTAATGACCAACTAAAACTAATTGCTCATGAACTTTTAGAAGGTCTCAAGGCTAATGTTTCCGTGGACTGGGCGCATCGTGAAAATGCACGTGCAAGGCTTCGCGTGCTAGTTAAGCGTATCTTGAAGAAGTACGGCTATCCACCAGACTTACAAGATCAGGCTGTACAGACAGTGTTGCAGCAAGCTGAGGCTTTGAGTGCTACTTGGTCAACTGCCGGAAGAGTGGGATGAGTACTTTTCTAGAAATTCCTTCTTTCATCTTCAATTTGGTCGGGAAATTCTCAGGGTCTTTCCTTGTGTTTGCGGGCGTGATCCTCCTGTTGCCAGATGAGGTGGCAGGGACAATTGCGATGGCTGAGTTTCGCAAGGAGAACCTTACATCTATTTGGCTCTTTTTTATTCTCTCTGCCTCTGTCCTTGTCTGCTATTTGGGCAAAGCTATTTGGTGTGTAATCTATCCAGCTGCTATTAGAGCGATGAATAAACGCAAAAGACATCATTTGATGCTTGAGCGTTTAAGCAGCCTTAGCGAAAGAGAAAACCTTTGGCTCATCTGCTGTCTCTACTACAACAGCCAGTCGATGAATGCACCACTCGGATCCCAGCCTCCGAGCGCACTGCGATCGAAGGGGTTGCTTTATCTTGGTGAAGGCCATGTTTTGGATGCCACTTATACGATTCCCGATGATTTGTGGCGTCACTTGCTTAGTATTCGTGACAACTATGTCCCCAAAGTCTTGGAGCCAAGAGAAAAGATTGAGTTTGAACGAGTACTTGATCGTTATAGACAATCTTTGCAACCATACTAGCCCTAGCGTCAAGGCCAGGGTCGAGGATGGTTGCGAGAGAATGGAGAAGGTGCTGCGGTCCAATCTGCTAAACGTCAAATAAACAATATGAGATGTAAATTTGCGAGCCATAGAAGCCATCTGCGAAGCGACGCTGCAGAAATACTTCCTAGAAGGTATCAAAGCTCGCTGGAGGGCGACGACAAATGATCGGCTAACCTGGCAGGCAGCGTTCGAGGAAGGGATGACGGTCTCGACCCCAAAGCTGTTTTCTTGGTTCGACATCCCGCGACTGGGCGCGTACTTCCAATCACAGCGTATCACGCCAAAGGTGTCGCTCCACTACGCAAACGGCAGATTACTATTCAAGATCATCGAGCCACTTTCGACGCAGGTAGTTTCTGTGCCGTACTTATTAAGAAACCTGGCCGGATCATTGCCATACCTTTAGTAGGCGTACGCCGGGTTGCTAGATGATTGTGCCATGCGATTCTAGATCGGAACGCGGAGTTCTCTGTCCCATCTATTTCCCAAGATCAGCAAAAGTGGGCCATGCCGGAATAGGGCGCTCGGGCGCGGTAAGAATTTTCCCCTCCCCCCTCTCTCTGGTGCAAATGCGTTATCCCCTATGTAGAGGTGGGCCGGGTGGTATGTCCAATTGATTCCGTTTACTCTGGTTGGCCACGGTAGCTTAGCCGGGAGTAACAGTCTGAGCTCACCCGGTGGCGTCGATGGAAGAAGGCGTTCCGCCTCAATGGAGGCGACACGCAGATGGTTCGCGTGGTAAAAAACGTGGTAAATATTTTCTGAAATATCAAAAAAGCTCGAAATTTCAGAGGTTTTGGCAAGAAGTTCGAATCCCACCCTCTCCGCCAGGATGTATGAAAAGACGCGCCTTTTGGCGCGTTTTTTATTTTCATCTTCAAAAAGGTATTCGGGGCGGAAGATTAAGGATTGAAAATCCTTATGTCGGTGGGTCGATTCCGCCCCGGGCCACCATATCGGCCCCTTAGCCTTATCGCTGCGGGGTTTTGTCTTTCAGGGCCAATTCTGCATAGATCGAGATTTTGCGAATCAGGCAATCTCCTGGAAACAAGCACCCAGCAACTGGATGGTCACAAGCACAAGGACGCCTTTTCGCTGCGTCACCCAGCCTACCCCTATAATAAATCGTTCAAGAAATTATGGCGGTCGATTATGGCGCGGTCTAAATCCGATATCTCAAATTCAGCCATCCGCATCTTTCTACAAGATGTCGGCAAGTATTACGACCAAGCTCGTGGGTTCGACCCTTTCATTCCCAAGGTATCCCAAAAGGATGAGCTCATCGAATACTTTGAACATCAGTGCTGCTACTGCAGTAAGTCAATTGATCGGAAGAGCATCTCGCTCGATCACCTAATCCCGATGAATAAAGCGGCTCTCGGTTTGCACGCCTGGGGCAATGTGGTCGCTTGCTGCCAAGGGTGCAACAACGAAAAGCAGCAGACTGATTGGCGAGAATTCTTAAAAAAGAAGGCTGGTGAGCAGGATTTTACTAAGCGACGAAATCGGATTGAGGAATTTGTGGCACTGAAAAATTACGACCCCAACCTGAATCTTCATGAATACGCCGACAATTTGTATGAAGACATTGGCGCTGTTGCCATGACCTTGATAAATCTGCGCTACAAGCAGGCAGAGAATGGGATTAGGCAGCTGCTCGGATCAGAGGAATGAAGTCCGCTTGAATTTACATATGAATGCGTGTACTCGTCTCAGATTTTCCCCAAATTGAAGGGGCTTTGAATGACCAACCTTTACTACATACTATTTTCGCTAGTCATTGGTTATTGGCTTGGTCGATATCGCTTCCGCAGCCCTTCTTTTCAAAATCGTGGAGAGGCGCTTGTCACTCGCGTGATTCAAGCCAATTTCAAAGCGCCTAACTTTCATCTCCTGAATCACATTACTCTGAAGCTCAAAGATGGAACGACACAGATTGATCATATCTTGGTGTCGCGCTTTGGGGTGTTCGTCATTGAAACAAAAGACTACAACGGCTGGATATTCGCAAACCCAAAGCACGCAACTTGGACACAAGTCTTATTTCGATTGAAATTTAAGTTTCAAAATCCAATTTTCCAAAATTTCAGGCATGTGAAGTCCCTTGAATCGCTCCTTGATTTTTTGCCTCCTAGCGCTATTAAGTCAGCCGTAGTTTTTGTAGGTGATGCTGAATTTCAGACCGATATGCCGTCCGGCGTTTACACAATCTCGGGATTTATCAACTACCTACAAAACTGTACCGAAGAGGTGATGTCATTGAATCGGGTTCAGTTCTGTGTTGGCAGATTGGAGACCGCTCGGCTTGCCATCACTCGCAAAACTGATCTTGAGCATGTAAAAGATTTAGATCGAAGGCATGGCAACAAAGACTAGCAGCCGGATCAGACAGCCTCAGCCCGGTTCGATCCCGCCCTGAGCCACCAGAAAGCAGAGCCCTCGTTAGCGGTAACCGGGGCTTTAATGAGATGGTCACCCTCCACCCCACGAGCGGTTACGCTGTGGGGTGTTTTCATTTCAGCGGAGGCCATCATGCAAGACGTTACCCTCATCGGCATCGATCTCGGCAAGCACACCTTC
>JACCDG010021307.1_pt1 | contig 16749 bp, 9 predicted proteins | sample 7442471 | NCBI WGS metagenome assembly JACCDG01 (sample SAMN15323444, study PRJNA562643) | freshwater metagenome | isolation source: river surface water | place: USA:Blue River Watershed | collected 2017-08-17 | reverse complement strand
CATCATTAAAATCGTAGGTGCTGGCGATCATCTTAATTAACACCTTATCATAATCCATAGGCATGTTAACATAATAGATGCGGGCGGAAAGGCTGTTTCCGTCTTTTACACGCTCAATATAATACCCAACGTTTCCACCGATGTGTCCAGCCTCTAGCTTTGAGAATATCCCTAGCGCTCCGTTGTTTATCTTCACAAACGCAGCCCTTTGATTAAGCATAGGAGACACCAGGCGGATGCCATCGTAGCTTGAAAAGCTGATAAGTCTTGCGGGCAATACGCTGTACTTTTGATCGGTGTTAGTATCGCAAAGGACAGGAACGTTAATGTACTGGGTTACAAACTCCCCATCAAGGATGCCGTTCTTTTTAATGAACGCTTCCATGACGGCGTTACGAGCTGTCTCGATAGCCTCATAAACTTCACGAGGATCAATCTTGCGCCAGTCGCTAATGGAACCGCCCTGTAAAGCGCGGATAATCCGGATAGCTAATTTATGTTTTGTAATCACGCTCCTGTGGCCTTAATCTGTTCAGCATACGTCAGTAAGTCTGCATCGCGGAAGTTAATTCCAAGGTAAGCCAAAATAAGGCGGGCGATATCAATATGATACACCTCTTTCCATTCTAGCTGTGTGCTAGTCAATGGATCGTAAACCGGCTCATCATTGACAATAGTGTAACCCCATACAGGCTGGTTCGGCTTTCTTAAATAAGTAAGGTCAACCCTGTCAATGGATGATGGGTACACCATCATCTGGTTGCCCTCTATTGTAGCGTATGGATAGTCCTCTGTAGGAAAGGCAATAGGATCAACCCGAACCTGATTCATCTCATCCCTGTTAACTACGGTTACTGGATTAGGGTTGTTACCAACAAAGTTTGCCGCTGCTATATAGTGGACATAGTTAGCCGGAAAAGGAATGATGTTCGGAGCAGCCGTAAGTATTGTTAACGTAGTAACGAAAGGGCGAAGCGCATCAGTAGAGTTCTGATTGCTTTGCCAGTAGACAGGATTATTAGGTCCGCGCTCGCGTATGCCATATTCGATGCGAAACTTATCCTCATTTGCGCGAGCCAAATAGGAGTTGTATTCAGCTGGAGTCATGGCGTTTCCAGTCTGATCCTTGTTGGCTATGGCGTTAATAAAAATTCGCAGCTCTTCTACGGTCATTATTAAGCGGTACGTTTAAGTTTCATCGTCAATAAAAGTTTTCCTCCAGCCGTTGTTTTTGCTGTAGTGAAATCAATATATGATCCGGCGGCCCCGGTGTTTGTAGATGTAATTGCAAGAGAGTTTTCGTGATCAAGAGCGCTAGATGCCGGAACCGTGATAGTACTTGGCGTTGTTGCAGATCCATTGATCGAAACAACCACTGTTCCATCGTTTGATCCAGCCAAAGCCTTAGTGACAATAGTGTTAACCTGCTCTATGCGGAAATTATATGGAATGTAAACGCGGTTTTTACACTGCTCGGTAGCCTCAAAAGAAACTGTAACACTTTCAAATTCATAAGATAGATTGGTGTATCCACCTAATAGATGTTGCACTTTCCAGCCTACTCCAAGTTTGTAATAGGCTACAATCATACTGTTACCTAATAAAGCCTCATCGGTATCAAGTACATGGCCAAAGATTGTAATAGTATTGACACCAATATTCATGGTTGCGTTGTACTGAATAAAGTACATAAGACCATCAGGTTGATCGCCAACAGTGTTAACGGTATAGTTTCCACTAAGCGCTCCTGTTCCAACAAGCTCTTGCCATTGTCCGTTTTGATACGGTAACAAGGTCTTTGTTCCTCCTCCACCAGGGATGGTGGTGCTTTCCGAAAAACGGTTTGTTTGTGGATCAATGGTAGCGCTTTCGTTGATTGATACATTAAAAGAAGATGTACCAAAATCCCATAACGCCTCGGCCATAAACGGAGCTTTATTTACTATTTGCTCGCTTAGCTTATAGCCAAACATGGTAAATGTATTTCCATTAAGATTTAGCTGTGCGGCGTAATATATCTTAATAGAGATGGGACTGTCAACTACACCTGTGTGGGTGATATTGTAATTGGCAGCCATTGTTCCAGTGCCATAAAATAGATACGCCTGGAAATCCTCTGTAACATCAATTGATATAGTTCCACCAGAACCATCCAATTCAATTCTTTTATAGCGTATTGTCTGGGCCATTATTTAATGTGTTTTTCAATAAGTAATTCTTGAGCAACTATATAAGCAGCCCTTGGTGCGGTAACAAGATCTAAAGCGCCAAGCTGAACAGTGATAATATCGTTACTTGGTACAAGAGTCGATGTTATAGCGTTCCATTGGATTAAGCCTGTGGATGATCCTCCGGCGCTATAAATTTTATATACCACTTTTGTAGATGTTGCGCTAAGTCTATGAAGCTCCATTTCAAACATCGCTCTTTCATATTGATAAGCAAATGGAACCTGGAATGTTTGCGTGCCTAAGCCGCCGGTTAGCTTTAATTGCAAATACTCGGCGTCAGTAATTCCAACTTGATCGTTTCCAGTAATCCCTTGTCCAACAATCTTTAGATAAGATCCGTTTGACGACAATGTGTTTGCGGCAACGCTATAAGACATCAAAATCTCAAAAGCTCCCGATCCAGTGGATGCCGTGTCGGTAAGATTGTTGTAAAGAATTTCAGCTCCTGTGTCACCCTTGTTTCCTGTTACACTAAATGAAAACAACAAAGGATCTCCATTGGAAAACGGAGTGCTAGATGTAGCTCCAACTGGAGTTACGTTGATAAGAAAGTATCCACCAAGATTAACACCTCCGGTTACTCGGTATGCGACATAACTACTGATGCCAGTGTTTCTTATGTATATAATTGACTTAACTGTACTTGTGCTAACTAAATACATTTCAGATAAAACGTTAGCAACGTTATTGCCTAGCGAGTCCTCAACATCAATGTATAAAGTGGTTGCCGATAAAACGTCCGGATCATTGACTTTTACGTTTCCAGATCCAGGATCAGCTCCGGTTGTAGAGCTACTCCAGTTGTATGTAAAAGTAACATCGCCGGGAGCGCCATCAGAACCGTTTGTTCCGTTTGTTCCGTTTGCGCCATTGTTGCCAATATATTTTACCCATACTCCGGTAAAGTTGGCAACCGTTGGGGCTACAATAGGTGTATTGGAAACTAGAACTTGAAGGTATTGCAAGCTATTGTCGGGAACTAAAGAGAACCCTGTTCCGGCGTTGTCGGAAGCGTAAGCTATGTAAGTGTATTGACTTTGCCCAGGATCCCCTTGCGGACCGCGGGAACTACTACAGGTTGATGAGCAGGACATTTATTTGATTTTCAACTACTTGGTTAATCACATTCGCTGCAATTGCAGCTACAGAAGTTAGCTAAATAGGATATTACCGCATCAGCTCTGTCAATCTGATCACAACCCACAAGATAGCAAATAGAATCCAATAATGCTTGTGCGTTAGCGACTTTTTCTAATGATTTATCTGAACATCCGCAGCCGTTATCGACAGGGATTGAGATGTTTTTACGGAGCTTGCTAAGGCAACATTTAAGGCCCTCGACAAAATCAACAGTATAATCCATGGCAGAAAGCGGAACCTCTGATCCGTTTACAAGCTGACCTACCTCATATTTAATATTGTAGATGCCGTCTGGTATCTTGTCCGTAGAGGTAAGGCCCATGTCTGTATTGTAAACCGGGATTGCCAAAGTGCCTGTTGTGCTTGGTGGTATGGGCATACTAACAGTATATGATGTTGTTGCGCCGTTTTTTGTTATGATTAGCTTTGCGTAATCAATATCCGTTGTAAGCAGGTTGGGCGCTCCATATCCTCCAGGATTGGATGGAAAACTATACTGTCCTGTCGTTTCATAGAAATCGAAGTACAGGCGGGTAGTGTTAGTTTTGACTTTGAAATTTACTTGTAATGCCATTATTTTATATTTTATAGTGTGTCGTCATACGGATTTTGTGAACACCCGCAGCATCCGCATATTTGATTTGCTTTTTCAGCTATATTCTGTATCTCATCTACGCTAAGGCAGCCGTCCTCCATGTAATTACACATGTCGTCAATGTAGCCCAGGATAAGCATCAAGTTGTTCATAGTGCATGCCGCCTTATCCCAAAGACCATTTTTACGTTGTTTTACATACTGGTAGGCAATGGATGCAGCGCAACACTTCAACCGATCAATAACACATGGATCTACAGGAGGATGCGAAACAATAGGGTTAGTCCATGTAATACTTGCGAAATTGGTGCAATTTCCGCTAGATGTTACAAGAACGGTGTATGTTCCGTAGTCAAGACCGGTGATAGTCTGTGTTGTTTCGCCATTACTCCATAGGTAGGTGTATGGCGGGAAGCCTCCGGAAGCAAGCGCTGTGGCTGTTCCGTTATTTGCGCCAACCCCAGTAGGGGCTGTTCCGTTGATGTTTACAACTACAGATGCATTGCTGAATATGGTGTATGTGGCTTGCGCCGTACATCCATTATCGTCTGTTACGACAACCGTATAAAGTCCAGGGGTTAGGTTTGACCGATCCTGGGTTGTAGCGCCATCGTTCCAAAGGTAGGTGTATGGGGCTGTGCCGCCGTTGACGCTAACATTAATAGCTCCTGTGTTGGCTAGTCCGCATCCTGCACTTGACACCTGTGCGGTGACGGTAGGGAAAGATGTGGCTACGGTGATTGGGCCAAGAGATGTGCTGTTTGGCGTAGGGGCGTTAGAGTCTGTAACAGTTACGGTGTAGTCTCCGTTTTGCAGACCGCTAATATCCTGGGTTCCTGGATCAACCCATCCCGGCACTGTTGATGTCCAAGAATAGGTATAAGGAGGACAGCCATTGATTACAGAGACATCAATAGATCCTACGTTTCCAGGACCTCCGCATGGGTTAGGGCCAACATAATCAAGCTCTAGCGTTATTTCTGTAGGCCGGTCAAGAGTAACAGTGCCAACAACAATACACGTTGTTGTAGGATCTGTTTCAACCCAATTAAAATTTAATTGAGGCAACTGCGGATAGTTGGCATCCCACCACGCTTTATCAATAGTTATTGACGGCGTTGTAGGTGTTCCTGCTATAGCCCAGTATCCCGTTCCAACAACATTTGTAACAGTGATCACAGCTTGTGATCCGGTACATGATGTCAATGGGGTTCCGGTAACGGTGATATTAGGAATATGGCTCCACGTTGACACGGTGATGTTATAGCTGGCGGTATAGGTGCAGCCATAAACATCTGTCATGGTACAAAATATAGTGTTTGGGCCTAGCGCAAATGTGTCAAAGTTATAAAGACCTACTGTGCCGATGTCTCCGTTTGACCATTCAAATTTTACAGGGCTTCCGGAAACACTTGTTACGTTAAATGTGTACGGATTTTTTCCATAATTACATACCGTGGTAGGGCCTGTAATACTAAAACTTATAGGCGCATATTTATTACCTATTCCTATTGGAGCTGTAGTGTAAGAGCAGCCGTCAAAATCTGTGATGGTAACTGTATATGTACCGGCAGGAAGAGTTTCTGCAATAGGGCTGTTTAAAGCAGGGTTATGGCTCCATGAATAAGTGTAAGGTCCTCCATATCCACCTGTTACAGATGTTATTACAATAGACCCTGTGCTGGTTCCAAAACATCCGGCATCAGCAGAAGTATATTGAACATCCCATACAGCTGGGCCAGGTATGCTTACCAAAAATTGTTTGGTGCATAAATTACTATCCGTTACATCAACATAGTGAGATCCAGCCGGAGCTAAACTTAATGTATCTGTATTTAATGCCGGGTTTCCATCCCATTGATAAGTATATGGCGGAACGCCTCCACTTGGTGTTACAACTGCTGTTCCATTGTTTCCGAAGCAATCTCCGCCTGTTGCAACAAAAGTAGCGGTGATTTCAGTTGGAAGAGCTAATGTAAAATTACCAATCGCCGTTTCACCAATATCATTGGTTACATGTATTGAATATGCTCCATTGCCAGCTGTCCATGATATTCCAGATACATATAATGTAGTTCCAATAAGCGTTGTTGTTCCGCTATTAAACAAATTATTACTTGGATCATATATTGAATATGACCAACTTCCGGTGGGGTTGTTATAATTAGTTACAACCTGTAGGTCAAGCGGACCGTCAGAACATAATACAAAACCAGTAATGAATGTAATTGAGTTAATGTCAAATGACGATGGGGCGCTAACAGTAACGGTATAGTCAACAAAAGATGAAGTCGACTGAACATTGGTCCCATCAGTTACAGTCATTCTTATGACATAAACCCCAGGGATATCATAGTTCAATGTAGTGCTTCCAGATCCAGAGCATACTCCGGTCTGGGTAGCGGGACTAACCGATCCGGTAGATCCTATAGGCTTTGTTGGTAGTGTCCAATCAATGTCATAAGTAACACCAGATGGTAAACAGTCATCACAATACGTTGCCGTTACAGGAAATGTTCCAGGCCCTGCGCTAATAATACTTGTTGATCCACCCCAATCAATTAAGATGTTTGGTCCATTGCCGGTGATATAAGGGCGAATATCGGTATCCTTAAAAATAACGATACCATTAATGTCAAGCCAAGCGTTTACGTTTGGATCGGTTTCGGCCTTGGCGTAGTTAGCGCTTTGTGGCGGTGATGCTCCCGGTATTAATGTTACAATATACTTGTAAGCGTCAATAGGATTTTTAGGCTGATATACAATTGCTCCAGTAGAGTCTTTTCCTTGAAAAAAGAACCTGCTAAATTCTAACTCTGACGATACAATAAACTCTACATTTTTGCCAGGTGTAATATCTCCAGGTAAAGCTGCATCCCACGCTGCTGCGTCTGCTGCAATATATATAGATCTTGCCTGCGCTCTGCTGTATCTTGGTATTCCAGGAGGTGTTGCAACATAAACGTGCAGCCAGTATTCATCAACTAGTTTGTATAATTGAGATAGCTCGTTTCCTGTAATTATATCTCCAGCAAAAGCACCTACAGATCCAGCATCATTGCCCGATATATCCATGGTGATATATCCTCCGGCGGCAGGATTTGTAATGACTCCTGGTCCAGCTAATTGTATTACAGTTACGTCATTTAAAAAATCGTAGGTAACGAATGTTTGCTGAACATCATAGTCTCCATCGTTTCCTGTTGAACTTATAATCCTTGCAAATTTACCCCTGTTGTCTGATGCTGAAAGACTAAACAAACCTGTTTTATTGCCAGGTATTGAAACCGTTTGAAGAATGTCGTCAGCGGCTACAATATTAAACTTATTTAAAATTTTACTGCCAAGAGTGCTGTTGTATGCGGTTGTTAAAGGAGGTGTTACTTCAATTCTTGTGTTGCCAAGATAAAGATCAACATCGGTAATTGTGTACTCTGTAGCAGGTCCTGCTACCGGGTAGTCTGCTACCAATATTTTTTGCCCCACCTTATACATCTCTCCATTAAGAATACCTCCGGTGGTAAAATCTCCGTTGATGGTAAACTTGTTTGGATCTGTTGGATGGGTGGATGTGTTTACAGCAATAAGATCGAAACCACTATTGTAGTCATCGCCAATTTCTTGGGCAAAACCACAATACATGTAGATCTCTACACCGGCAGCTACGGCCACCGGCTTGAGCTGCTGCATTATATAAATAAAGTCAATGAACGAATACGCCCCTGTTGTTGGATCCTGGAAAGGAAGCCCCCAGGAATAGTTCCACCACTCAATCTCGGTAACAATAGCTTTAAACTTTGATCCTGGATTGGCGGCAGAATAGTTGATAATAGCGTTAGCGGTGTTAGGTCCACCAAAAGCGGCAGCTACATCAATACCGTATGCGTTAAAATAACTAATAAAGGAACTCCAGGCAGAGGTCTGGGTAAGCACGCCACCAGAGACGTAGTTACTCATCTCATACATCACAAGACCTGTATATCCTTGCGAATAAGTATAGCAAAGCAAGGACTGTATCTTAACAGGATCGTTAATCAGATCATCTTGATACGGATCTGCTATATATAACCACTGTTTATTAGGTGTTGTGGGAGCGCCAGAGTATGACATATCTAAAAAGACAAGCGATACCAAGTTTCCCTGGCATCGCCTGTCGCTATTTATATTGGTTTATCAATCGCTAGACTGTGATGGTTCTTCTTTCTTTTTGCCGCGCTTTGACACGCGAGCGTCACGTTCTGCTTTTTTCTTTTCAATAGCAAAGTTAAGCTGATCGTAAAAATACTCAAGATTTTCCTCTTTAGCTACGCGGTTCCAGTGCTGGATCAAGCGGGTTTTCTCATCCTCACCAGGACGAACGCGGACGATCTCCTCGTTCTCCTTGTCTGTAGGGATGCCCCATACCCAGCGGTTATTTTTTGGCTCATAAACAATGACGCCGAACTCTTTACCTTGGGCGATCTTAGCACGCAGTACCATCTGCTCATCTTCGGCACGTTCCATAAATCCGATAGGATCACGGTCCATCAAGCCAGAGAGTACATCTTGCATTTCATCAACTGACATCTCGTCTACGCTGGAAATATCAAACGAACGACAGATTTCTGCAAGCTCGTTCTTACCCCATACCTCGAAGATAAGGTGTTCAGCTTTAGCGCGACTGCTACGTTTGGTGTTACGCTCGCGAGCTTCTGCTACGCGATCCTCTACCTCAAACCAAGCTGACTTGGTGTTATCGTAGTATTCGCTGCTTTGGTTGCGCGGATGAGTGTACAGCCAATAAGCCAACTCAATATGAGAGTCCTTGTTGGGATCGCATACGATCTGGCCGTTTCGGAAAGAAATACGGTTAGGTGTGTGTACCTCTACAGGCATGCCGTTTATATTATGACGAGAAGCATTCTCGGCAAATTTAAACGTGACAACCTTTCTTTTTGACAAATCAAAATATGAATATTCCGTAGGCGGTGAGAAAGACCGTGGCACCTTTCGCTTTCCGGTCGAATGGTCAATAGGTGTTTGCTCTTTAGTCAAACGGAACACTAGCGGTTTTGTGAACTTCTTTAAGAAATCCGCCGGAACTGCTACCGGCTCTCCATCTTTAATTAGCATCTTATATAGTATTTTTCTTGTGTTAGAAATAAGGTAGGGGCATTACACCCCTACCATATTATTCATAGATTACTGCGGATCGAGCAATACGAAACGGTTCAAACCGATGTGGTGTGCGCCAACGTGTGTACGCATGTACCAGTTTGCCAAGTCATTGCTGATAACCTTCATGCCATCGCCAGCACCGGATACGTTCCAGGTCTCCATCTTACGGCTGTATTTGCCAAGAGACTTGTAACGACAACCGATTGATGGGATCATATCGCCAGTAGAGCGGTCTTTACGCATGTCGATAGGTAAGAACATACCCATGTTACGGTAGTTGTAACCTGGAGCACCACCGATCTTAGGATGGGAGAAAGATCCCATACGCTTGAAGTGGAATGTACGGTCGCCCTTACGGAACGACTTGAAGCCTACTGACATAGCCAAGCCCTCGTCACCTTTAAATACGTTAGCAACGGTGTAACCGATTTCAGTTTCTTTGAAATAGTCAACCATTACGTTTTCGATTTCCAGGTGCAGGTCGATACCCAAGAAAGCTACGATGTCGTTACCGCAGAACTCGGCGTCCTGGATTTTAACGATGTCATCGAATGTAGCGATGTTGAAAGTACCAGGGGTGTATGGCAATACGTTACCGTCTGTGCGGATCTCCGGGATCAGACCGTTGGTCGTCTGGATAGCACGGTTGGTAGTACCATCGGTGATGGTGTTGGTGGTAGCTTTCTGGAACAACAGAGCGTTAGATACAGAAAGAGCCAAACGGTAGTCAAGGTCAACTTGACCTTTCATAACGTAACCAAGGATCTTCTTGCCAGCACCGCTATCGTCTACCAGCTCATCAAACCAGTCTTGGTTAGTCATTTCAGAACCAGTTGCGTTCAATGACTCCTTAATGATTTGAAGATAGTTGGTGTACTGCTTGGTACCTGCTAAGCGGCCAGATGGCTGATCAGAACCTTCGGAGAAAGCGTTAGAGATAACTACGATCTCTTCTGCCAGTGAGGTAGCAGGAACAGAGTCGCCGGATACGTTAGGGCGTACATCGAATGTAGCAGCACCTACGTTGACAGCAACAACAGAAGCGGTAACGCCGTTAGAGAACAGGATAGTATCCCAAAGGCGAGGGAAGATACGGTTAACACCGTTGATTACATCGATACCAGCGGCGTTGATGGTTAAGGTTACAGTTGCGCCAGCGGCACCACCAGCCTGTGCGTTTACAGGAACGGTGTCGTGGATCAACATCTCCTCATAGTGACTGTAAAGGTCACGAGCAACAGCGGTTTCGAAACCAAGTGACTTAAGGAGCATGAAGTAAGACATACCCTGATCACCTTTAACGCGGAACAGTTTGTTCAGTTTTTCGGGCTTGTAGATGTCGAAGCCCGACAGTAGGTCGCTACTATACGGAGCGACAAACGAATTGTTTGTGTAACTTGAAATAGGCATTTTATTATGCTATTAATGGTTTAATCACTCGTTATTTGCGCTTGCCGGTCAAGTATGCCATTTGGCGTTCAAACAGGTTATCTTCCGGAGTCACAGACCCCTTGTTAGGTAAGGTATCACCTTTCCTAATAACCTCTGAATTATGATACTCATTCCGGGCAGCTTTGGCGGATGTGGACGCTGCTTCATTATAGATAGCGTTGACGATTTTGTCAAACTTCTTAATGATAGCCCTCTCACGGAGAACGGCTTGCATTGTTTTCATATCCTCTTGCGTAGTATTTAAGCCACTGTACTTAACGATGTTCATCATTTCGGACATTAACTCGGTCTTATCCTGTTCTGTGAACTCGTTAAAAGTAAACTTACTACCGCCGCCAAGATCAACGTCAAGGCTGTTCAAGCCTTTGACCATATTTTGTGTGTGAGGAGCCCACGCATCAATACGCTTAGCCTCTTGCATCTCAAACATTTTCTGATCACGCTCCGGACCTACAGACTTATGGCTGTCTTGGATTTCTGCTAGCTTCTTTCTAGCATCTTTCTCATCCAGCAACAACTGTACCTTACCCACTCGCTTGTCATGATCGGAGTCGTCATCAAGCTGGCGGTACTTATCTAAAAGCGCCAGTCGTACATCCTCCTCTGCAAGACCTGGGTTTTCCCACATGATCATTGTTTTGATAGCGTCAACGCCATCAAGTTTACTGATGTCTACATTAACGATGTTATCGTACACCTCGCGGGTTCCGCCGCTTTTGACGTAATCGTTAAGACCTTTCATGTAGTCGTTGGCAAACATCTGCTCTGACTGGGATGCTTTTGACTGCATCTCCTGGTAGCGCTGCTTTGCCGTTTCAACATCAATCTCCTCACCAAAAATATCCGATAAGTTCCAGGATGGGCTTTGCGGATCCTGTCTTGCCGGCTCTTCTTGCTGCGGAATATTTTCAATAGTATTATCTGCTGGCTGATCCTGCTCTGTAGGCTCCTGCTGCATATTGCTTTCAGGAACACCACTATTGCGGATCATGTCCAATGCGCTTCCTTCAAATGTATCGGAAGCATCAATCTTTACTTCTGCCATCTTTGTTTGTGTTTTTGATTTTTATATTCTGGGATTCTATAGTTGCCATTCCTCTTGTTGCCTCGCGGTTGATGCCACCTTGGTTTTGCAAGGCAATCTCTTTCATGCGGTTTTCGTGCTTGGCGTTCTCCTCCTGGATGCTATACTGGCTTTGCGCCTGTAGCATCTGTAAGTCAAACTGGCTCTTAGCCTGCATGAGCTGTGCTTCTCCCTGCGATTTAGCCATCTCCTGCTGCTGCATAGTCTGGCTGTTGAGCTGCATGTTCTGTTGCTGGAGCTGCTCTGCTTCCACCTGATACTTGCGCTCTTTATATCCAAGATAGATACGCGCATATTTTACAGCGCCGTAGTTAAGCTGATCTTCGATAAACAGGTAATCGCTTTGCTTGATACCGCCGTTCTTTGGACCTAGCTGAACAGACTGTAGCGCCGCCTGGCGTACAGCTTGCTTCATCTCATCGTTAGGGCGAGAGCGCATGATGATAGCGTAATCTTCAAGAGCAACATCTTTGCCAAGCTCAAAAGCCTGTACCGTATTTTTTCCTAACGCCGGATAAAACTCTTTGATCTTACCCTGGCTGGCAAGGACCTGATAGCGGGTAGCGATCTTGCGGCAGCAGTTGTCTTTGATGTCGAAGTATCCGGAAAGGATAGGGCCAAGGCTGTTATTGCCAGCGTCAATAGCCGCCATACCGGACCTTACAGGGATATTAGGATTGGGCGCGGATGCGTCCATAAATTCATTGAGACCGGTAAGCTCACGGATCATATTCAGGTTAAACTCCATAGTCTGAATATATTCTGCAAGCTGCGCTCCCACACCACCGGAAAGCTCCTCTACAGGACGGCCAGGAGTGCCGTTCATCTGTGAGTGGTGGGTAGTGGCTTTATAGATCAAGTCACCAGTCTTACGGCGGATGGTAAGGATCTCCAGTGGAGTCATCTTGTTACCGCCGATAGAAATATTTTCCAGCGTACCCATCTCGATGCTAAGACCGGCAGGAGCCGCCATAGCAATAGCGTTTTGCAGCTTTAGCCATGCCAGCTGAAATCCATCAAGGAAAGGAACCATGGTGGATACAAGTGACTTTTGAGCGTATTTGTATATGTTGATAGATAGCTTAGGGCGCTTCTTATCCTGACGTGGGATGCAATATGGTTTGCCAAACTCAAAAACATAGTCGGTGGCAAGGATCCAGAAACCCTGATAGGTCATCTGGTATTTATGCGCCTCTACCTCTTTTTTATCATCGCTTTTACCGCGATAGCCTGGTTTCTCTTTAAAGGTGCGGGTGGAACCATCGCTAACCTTTTTCATCTTATACACATCAGTATTTGCGGCGATAATCTCCGCAAACATTACCTGGATTCGGTAGTTGTCATACGGCATCTCCATGTTCGGATTTTGGTTCATATCCGGAATGGAGTAGTAGTCGGACCAGTTCCAGTAGGTAGGGTTATCCGCCCATGTGTTGTACAGCTTGGCGATAGCTCTGACCTTTTCTTCGTCCCATCCTGTGCGGGCACGTAGTTCAGAGATAGTCATCTCCTCGATATTGCCCCAGTAATCGATGTTACCGAAGTTTTTCTCGCGGCTGTAGCGCAAAATCAAACGAGCAGGATCAAGGTATTTAACCTTTACCTTGCCGTCAATAGGATCAACATAGTCCTGACATGCTGCGATACCTACATCGTAGAAATCGTCAATCATGCGGCGCTTAATTTCTTGGAAATTGCTTAGATATAGCGAGTATTCAACAGCGTTTTCAATGGCAAGCTCTTGCTTTAGCTTAAAGCGCTCTTCCATAAACAGCTCCAGCTCTTCCATAGACTCTGGCAAGAACTCTGGAGCTTCCGTTTCTACGCCCATCTTGGCGCGCATCTCGCCAAAAAACTCTTTCATCTGGCTTTCCGCCCATAAATTCCACTTTACATCTTCTTTGTCTTTTAAAGACGTAGGAGATATGGCGTGGGCCTGGAAATCCATGTCCAGCTTTTCAAACTTGCTGTTGATGATACGGCGAAACTTAGGAGCAACAGAAACAATATCCCATGAAATGTTCATGTAACCCTCGCGTGATCCACTGCGCTCACCTTGCTCCGGATCAAGTACGTTCATGTACTTCTCTACAGGCTGATTACCCTCTCCGTATAGACGAAGTAGGTTGAAATCGTGTCTTCGTGAATATGGAATACCGCCTTTGTCTCGAACATAATCCGAGTACATAGACTTACACACTTTTAAAAACCAAGCCTCGTCTTTTTTCTCATAACCGTTGTCGGTCGATGGATAAGCGTGGGGCTTTTCCTGGTATTTCCCAGCGTCAAATGTGTCAATTGCCATTTGGGGTTTAAAATTAAACAATGATTGTCATATAATCAAGAAAAATGTTGAATTTTAATTCATTACACAATACATTAGTATTTAGGCTATTATAATGATTTGATAATTAAACTATTATAGTAAAATCTCCTTTCTTTATTTGCCTGAAAGGAGTTGAGGTGTGGGTGGCGGTAAGAAAAAATGTCTTACAGTGTAAGTATCTCTTCTTACCTATTTGCCGTCAGTCGTTTTCGGAGCGGTATGGCAGGCTCACCCCGGAAAATGTCAACATCCAGACAGGTGATTTAAAAGTTACTCGTTTATATTTTTTCTTGTCAGCGCCAAGAGGTTTTATACAGTGAAATAAAACGTAGCGCTGACCGCCTTGCTATCTCAATAGGCTGGGCGATTATGTTTTGAAAGAGGCTTCGCTAACGCTCTCGAAAAGAAAAAAACAGGTGTAACTCCGTTGGTTATGTGATTGCAAATATATATTCTCAAAAATTAAAAGTCAAGCATTATTTAAAAAAAAGACCGGCTCATGCTAAAGACGAGCCGGTGAAATCCGAATTGGAGGATCGGATGAAGTGGGCGGAGCATTACACTTCCATAACCAAACAGAGATGTGGGCATCCGCTGTTACAAATTTAAACAACTTTCAAATATATTATACAATTTGTATAAAAAATAAAGCCGCCCTTGCGGAGCGGCCTTATTGAACAAGCAACCATTTAGAACAACCGGTACAAATATATAAATTAATATCTGTACTTGTAGCGTTTATAATAAGAACTTGCATCTTGTTCTTTTTGTGGCTCAACGCTAGGTCTTTCCGCAGCCATCAGGGCATACCCACCAGCCACAAATAAGTCAAAAGGCCCCATATCATCTTCAATATCGCGGCACTGGATCAGCAGATCATCGTGCTTTTCCCGGTGGCCGTTACGCTCAATATGCGTCTGATACAAGGCAAAGATCTTTTCCTGGATCTTAGTCAAGGTCACAGCACCCGGCGTCTTTTCGTACTTGCCGGTCCTTTGGTTGATCTGATAGAACAGATACCCATTGTACCCTCTTTTAACAAAGTGGTCCCAGATAGCACTTACGTTAACCTCCGGAAACATCTGGCAGGAATAGAACACACACATCTTTAACATATCTTCACAATACTCATCCACCGTTGGCGGGCGGTACAGATACGTACAGACAAAATTATCGCTTTTCCACTCCTTTGGATCACCCGATGGGTTGTCAAGAGCTGGATCAAACTTGTAATAGACAGCGCCAGCACCTAGTGACTTCTTGCTCTCGTGCTTGACCTTGCCGTATTTGAATGGGTCCCCTCCGGCAACAAAGCGGCTGGAAGATAGCGGCACCTTAACACCCATCTCGTATTCAGACTGGTTAGTGTAACTATCCGGCGGCAAGAAACTTACCTTGAACCTACCCTGGGGGTTAGGCATCCATATCACTCTGCTATCCTGAACCCCACCCTCCCATTCAAAATTACCTTTCACCACATCGGTATTACCAAAGCGGTACTGCTCGATCCTATTCTCCAGGATGTTGATATTGAAATTACATTGCCTTGCACCAGCCCTAAAGCACTCCCTAAAACTTAGTGGGTACTGGCGGATCTCCTCGGCAAGACCGTTCATGTCACTGGCATCCAGCAAAGCCTTACGCCTTGCCAGCAGGTACTTCTCACAGGCTTCCTTGTCGGAATTACCAAAGCGGTCTATAAACCTACGCCCGGTTTTCTTGTCAACAAGATCAAACCCGTCAGCGCTACTAATAAAAAGATTATAAAGACCGGTAGGAGTCTCGCCATTTTCATTTCGTTGGTGGTAGTTGGATAGTGAACATAGATGCTTAAAGGCGTTACCTGCACCCTTTTCCATGTCACCCACCGTGGATGTGTTGATGATACGACCTATGTACCTGTTACCCTCGGTGACGCATGGCTTAACGATGAGATGCCTTGTGTAAATATCGCACTCTTCGCTCTTACCAACTTCGTCACCATAATGAAGATATAGCTTCTGACCGTCATAGAACCCCTCGGTGCTGGAGCCAAAATCTATCCACGTTTCCAGACTATCCTGGTAGTTAGCCGATCCACCATCTCTTCCCGATCCCATATTGGGTGGAAAGAAGTTAAGGTTTTTCTTAGGCTCCGCCGTGCCATCATACACCGGCCTAAAAAAGAACGGCATCCTTTTCCAGTTTAGTACAATATGCTTTTGGAATACCATCTCGGCACTCTTCTCGTCCTTACTCTGGATACCCAGGTGGGACATGGCGTTCTTGATAGCATCAAAATAGATGATACAGCTCACCTTGCTGGTAGCTCCCTCCCGCCTAAACTTGGGGTAGTTAAAGCCACAGCAGAACGGATCGCTCTTGACAAACTCATCGAAAAGGAAAAACTTCCTGTCGCGGCTTCTGTATTCCGGACTTCCGGATCCCGCCCTCCAGTAGTTCAGATAGGCGTAGTGGTTGCCGGTGATATAGGTGGGCTTGCCATTATTGAAAAACCAGTACCCATCCCTTATCCTGCGATGCTCTTCTTTGATAAACTCTATCTCGTCCTTATAGTAAGCCGGGTTTTTCTTGATAGCGTCAAAGCAGTCTTTAATGGTAGATGCTGACTTTTGCAAGTTGATCAGCTTCTCTGGCACCTTAGTCTTTCTAAAATACTGGGTGGTGGGGCTGTTATCGTAGCCATCAATAATATGCAAATTGGGACATTGCGGCAGCGGGATCTCTATAGGCTCCAGGTCCGGATCGCCGTCATTGACGACCAT
>JACCDG011568034.1_pt1 | contig 16750 bp, 14 predicted proteins | sample 7442471 | NCBI WGS metagenome assembly JACCDG01 (sample SAMN15323444, study PRJNA562643) | freshwater metagenome | isolation source: river surface water | place: USA:Blue River Watershed | collected 2017-08-17 | reverse complement strand
TTTGCCTTCACCTGTGCCTTAAAATCCGCAGATTCCAAAATGCCATAACTCGATTTTTGCGCTTTGGTATTTTGAAGCATCACAGCACCTCGCTTATCATCCGCATTTGTCAATGCAAATGCCGTCTTGGGCAAAGCATCAAAAAAACCTTTTTTCGCTTTAATGTATGCATCAAAAGTCTCGTGAAAATCCAAGTGATCGCGGGTAATGTTCGAAAAAATCGCCCCTTTAAACTGTAGACCAAAAATTCGTTTTTGAACAACCGCATGTGAACTCACCTCCATGAAAACATGTGTACATCCCGCCGCAAGCATTTCGGCAAGCAGTGCATTCAAATGTAAGGAGTCGGGCGTGGTATGTGTCGCCGGAATGACCCGGTCCTGTATTTTATTTTGAACTGTTGAAATCAATCCACATCGATGTCCTAATTGCTTAAACAATTCAAACAACAAAGTAACCGTCGTCGTCTTCCCATTCGTTCCGGTAATCCCGACTAAATTCAAATGGGATGACGGATTGCCATAAAATTGCGATGCGACTTGCGCCATAGCCTCATTGGAGTCATGAACTTGAATGATCAAAACACCCGCAGGAATTTGCTCAGGAATTTTTTCAACCACACAGGCGCGACAGCCTTGTGAAAATACTTGATCTAAGAATTGATGCCCATCCACTTGCGTTCCCGGTATCGCAAAAAACAACGAACCTGTTTTCGCTTGACGAGAATCAAAACAGAGGTGATTGATTGATTGTTCCTCACCCATTTGCTGGATTTTTTCAATCGATTGAAATAATTGCGCGGACGAATGCGTCATAATTTAGTGCAACTGTATAGTGATGAGTGCGTTTTTTTGAATGGGGAATCCCGCAGGAATCGATTGCGCTTTGACGAGCCCCAAGCCATTGGCCCGCACCTTCAAACCTTGATTTTCCAAAAGAAACAAGGCGTCCCGAAGATTCATTCCGACCACATTCGGCACTTTCTTGGGCGCAAAACTCACTGCATAGTTTTTAACTTCCTTTTTATTCATTTGAAAAGACAACCAGCGTCCATCTTCTTCAATTTTTGGAAGCCCTAAATTGGAATATAAAACGCCATGATCCATCGGATGAATGAGGTGATGCAAGGCCGCATTATTCAATGAATCCGGCAAATAACCCGATAATTTCTGTTGCAACTTCATGTCACGTGCATATATGCGCTCCGAAATATCCAAGAATACCGGCGCGGTAACCTGTCGGGCATACGTAGCCTCCGAACTTCCTTTCGGATAATCCATCGCCACCATAACCGTATATTTGGGATTGTTCACCGGGAAGTAACCAATAAACGAAACATAATACGTCCCCTTGATGTATTGGCCATTGACACGCCGCTGTGCCGTTCCCGTTTTTCCGGCAATGCCATATTTGGTTCCATTTAAATTATTCGAAGTTCCTCGCAAAACAACTCCCTTGAGCATTGTCTGCAACTTCGACAAGGTTTCTTTGGAACATAAGGGCTTTGTATCTTTTTTCTGCGTTAAGGTATAATCAATCACCACCTCGTTCCCCTGCGTCGCATTCTTCACGAGAATCGGCTGAATCCAATACCCATTATTCGCGATCGCATTATAAAATGCTAATAAATGCAAGGGAGATGTGTTCGAAGAATAGCCTACCGAAGTCCACATGTAGGTAAGTTTATCCCATTTTTCAGGAACGGTAAACTTAGGTTTTGGTGTGACGGGCTTAATCTGAAAATCCAAGGGATCCAACATGTGAAAACTCTTCAAATACGAATACCACTTGTGTGGATTGGACCCAAATACCCGTTGCATCAATTTAATCGTACCGATATTCGACGAGTGCTCAATAACTCCTTGAGCAGTCAAAGTCCCATAATCATGGGAGTCCGTCATTGTTTTATTATAAATCGTATACTTGCCCCCTGTGGTTATTGTGGCGGTCAAGGGCATATTCGACTCCTCGAGCATCGCCATCATTGCAGGCAACTTGAATACCGAACCCGGGTCATTTTCCGAAACTTCCAAGGCATAATTCAGCGCCTCGGAATACCCTGTGGGGGATTTTGAATTTTTCATCAGATTCGAAATCGCCTTAATCTCTCCCGTCGCGGTCTCCATGACAACAGCCGTTGCATAATCCCCTTTGTAGGTATCCAAGGATTTCATCAATGCCAATTCCACAATATCTTGAATGTCCACATCCAAGGTGGTATGCAAATCCAATCCCCGTTGTGGGAGAATTTCCTTACTACCGTCCATCGGACGCCACACATTCTTATCCATCTTCTCAAAAAAGCCATGGCCTGGGATTCCTGCCAATTCTTTGTTGAAAGCTTTTTCCAAGCCAACTTGATTTTTATCTTTCAAATACCCAATCGTCCGATAAGCCGTCTGACCAAATGGCGCATAACGGACATTTTTCTTCTCAAAGACCACACCCGTCTTGATGGGATTGTTCGGATGCAAATTGAAAATTGGAAAAGTTAACACCGTTTTACGCTCCTGAAAATCCAACAAACGATTGTTGATCATGATGTAAGGCTTCCGTTGATCAAAGCCCTTCTTCAGTTTATAATAGTATTCATCCGCAGTCCGATCCTTGTAAAATTCAGCTAAATGCTCTGCCAATGCACGTGAATGTCGAATAAAAGTATCTTGCAACGCCTTGGTCTTGTATATCGAAAAGTCCATGCCTAAGCGGTATTTGGGCAACGAAGTAGCTAACAAACTTCCATCGCTCGCATAAATATTCCCTCGAACTGCCTCAATGGAACGTTCTCGCACATACTTCGCCGATGCGTCCGATTTCAAGCTGGGACCGTCCACAAACACGACTTTGAATAGAAAAAACAATAACAACACAAATGCAACGAGCATGATGATAAAAAAACCATTGAAGCGACGCGTGATGATTTGCCGGATATTTTGTGTCGTTGACTTTGCCATTAATCGTTCTCCTTTTCAGATTCTGCTACCACTTTTGTTGGAGGAAGTAAACTCGGCTCCAAACGGTATTTTTTCATTACCAAAGCCAAATAACTTTGCTTGCCCACCTTCATGTACTCTGCTTTTTGAGTCGTGTAATCCGCTCGGATTTCATCGAGATCCAACTTCACTTTTTCGATGCGGTGAATTTTACTTTCGGCCATCATCGTGTAATAGATGTAAATCAAAATCAGAAAGGCCGTGTAAACTACCTTTTTCAGCAGCGGAATTGGCAATTCCCCACCTGTCAACGAATCAATATTAAATAACAAATCCATCACCCCTGTTTGTGGCTTTGATTTGGAATCTCCTCCGGTATTTTTGACTGCGTTTGCCATCCTAAATTTTACTTGCAATTCTCAATTTTGCGCTTCTCGAACGCGGATTTTCTTTTAACTCTTGCTCAGAGGCCGTAATTGGCTTTCGAAGCTCGCTCGTTAGTGGCTTATGAACCACCCCAAACATATCTTTATCCTCTTTGCCAAAACAATCTCCCGTCCGAATGTAATTTTTCACCAAACGATCTTCCAATGAATGAAACGAAATCACACACAAGCGCCCACCCGGAGCCAACACATGGGGACTTTGTTCCAAAAACTCCTCGATCACCCGCAATTCCTGATTTACCTCGATCCGTATCGCCTGAAATGCCTGGGCAAAATAACGAAACTCCTTATTCCTAGGAGCTAATTTAAACAAAATCTCCTTAAACTCCCCAGTCGTTTTCAAGGGCTTTTGGGTCCTGGCCTGAACGACGGCCAGCGCTAAGGTTTTGGCATTTTTTATTTCGCCATACATCCCAAACAACTTTTGCAAATCCACCGCCGAATAGGTATTCAACACCTCCGCCGCGGTCGTCGATGCTGATGGCCCCATGCGCATATCCAATGGTCCATCAAAGCGTGTCGAAAATCCTCGTTCGGCAGCGTCCAACTGAAATGAAGAAACGCCTAAATCTGCCAAAATGCCATCCACCTGCTTGACACCCTGCAAACGCAAATACTTTTCAAGGTATCGAAAATTAGCCGTAATCAATATCAAGCGTTCATCATCAATCAAATCAGCTTGTTTCCAAGCATCCGGATCCTGATCAAAAGCAAACAAGCGCCCGTTCGGCCCCAATTGCGCCAAAATCGCCTTCGAATGACCTCCTCCTCCAAATGTCACATCCACATAGGTTCCATCCGGTTTAATTGCTAAACCCTGCAAACATTCTTGCAATAAAACCGAGGTGTGATACGAACTTTCAGACATAAGCCAAAATTACAAATTATCTGTCGGCATGCATAGGCTTTTTTATCAGGATGCTGATTTTTTTGTGACAAGGTTTATCCGTTATCTTTGCGTAAACATTTGACGCACATGAAATCGATCTGCCTTCTATTTATTTCGATGCTTTTCACCAACATCTGTTGGAGCCAATTACCCCAAACAGGACCTTGGCGAGGCGAATTAGACCACATTGGCGGTAAATTACCTTTTAATTTCATTGTAGGCCCTAAGTCTTCCCTTACTAAAATCGATATTCGCATTCAAAATGGATCGGAAAAAGCGAATCTCGGAGATGCCTATTTTCGTGGCGACTCCCTCGTTATCCCTTTTGAACTCTACGACTCTGAACTTGTTGGCTCACTCAGTGGCAACCAACTTCTCCGTGGATTTTGGCAAAAAAAACGAAACGGCAAAACACTTTATCGTATCCCTTTCGAGGCAAAAGCAGGAAGCAAAGCGCGATTTACGAAACTTTTGCCGTCGAAAATACAGGTGAGTGGGAAGTATTCGGCCGACTTCTGGTCGGACGAAAGTAATCACAGCCCGGGTGTCATGGTCTTGTCCCAACAAGGAAATCATGTGACCGGAACCGTATTAAAAACTAGCGGCGACTACCGTTTTCTGCAAGGCAACGTGAGTGGAGACAGTTTATTATTGAGCTATTTTGATGGCAGTGGTGTGATGCAATTTCGCGCCTCCTTGCAAGGCGACCAACTCGCCGGGAATTTCTTCGCTGGCCTCGCTGGAAAACGAAATTTTCTAGCCAAAAAAGACGAGAAAGCTAGTCTTCCCGACTTGAAAAAACTAACCTTTTTGAAACCCGGATTCGATAAAATCAGCTTTGAATTGCCTAACCCATCTGGTAAAAAAGTGAGTCTAAGCGACGAACGCTATCGAAATAAGGTCGTCATCATTGAACTGATGGGCTCTTGGTGCCCCAATTGCCTCGATGAATCACGGTACCTGGCTCCCTATTATAAGAAAATGAAAGACCAAGGAGTGGAGGTCATCGGACTTGCTTTCGAATATTCTCCCGACCTACGTATTTCGGGCCCCAAAATTGAAAATTTCAAAAAGCGTATTGGACTCGAATACGAAATTCTTTTCGCTGGCCAACCCAACGATGAAAACATTGCACAAGTGCTTCCCATGTTGCATAAAATCAATGGCTATCCGACCACCTTCATCATCGATAAATCAGGCAAAGTTCGCGAAATTCATACCGGATTTTCTGGCCCAGGAACGGGCGTATATTATACTGACTGGATTCAAGAATTCGAACAAACCATCCAAAACTTGTTGCATGAAAAATAGTATGATTGTTTGCCTGTTATGCTTGTTAAGCCTAAGCGCCCAAGCGCAAAAAAAAGCCTGGGCTTATGCCGCTGGCCTATCAGGCATCAGTCTACTTCTTTTCAATGAGGCAAGTAAAGAAGCCCAGCAAAAATACCTGCAGGAAAATTTCAATGGCTTTCGAACAACGAGTGACAATTTTTTACAATATAGTCCCACCTTACTGAACATCGGATTACACATGGCCGGATTGGAAGACCCCGCAAGCAAAAAAGATTTACTGGGAACTTTTTTAGTAGGAACGGGCACCTATGTTGTTATTACACAAGGTCTTAAATATGGCATCAATGAAACTCGACCGGATGGAACCGATCATAGTTTCCCATCGGGACATACCACGACAGCCTTTTTTGGCGCAAGAATGCTAGACAAAGCGTATGGAAAAAAATATCCTGCCATCGCTATTGGTGGCTATTTATTAGCAAGTACAACGGGGGCATTACGCATGGCGAACAACAAACACTGGGCAACGGATGTGTTCATGGGTGCGGCTATTGGAATCGCTTCCGCAGAAATAGCGCATTGGGCTTATCCCAAATTCAAAAAAGCGCTAAATAAAACGGCTTGGAATTGGGAACCAATAGTCGCCCCCAACTTCTATGCGGCACGGGTCAATTACACCTTTTAATGAACAAACAAATAACAGGCGGCCCCGGCAAAATATCCTAGAAGCGCTAGAAAGCCTATTCGTTTGGCATACCAAAGAAAGTCGATCTTCTCCATGCCCATCACGGCCACACCAGCTGCAGAACCAATAATTAATATACTTCCTCCTGTTCCAGCGCAGAATGCCAAATATTCCCACATCGCATGATCCATCGGAAAAGTCGCGAGTGGATACATCCCCATCGTTGCCGCTACCAAAGGAACATTGTCTACGACCGAAGAGGCAAGCCCAATCACCGTCACAATCACAAACTGATTACCCAAGCCCGCCTCTAAATAAGATGCTAGTTGGCCCAAATAACCAAACGATTCCAAAGCCCCAATGGCCAACAATATCCCTAGGAAAAACAAAACACTCGAGGCATCAATCTTCGTCAGTGCATGCCCAACCGTGTACGGCAATTTACTTTCCTCATCTTTATCTGAATGCAAGAATTCCGACAAGATCCAAACCAACCCCAAAGCCAATAAAATTCCCATGTAAGGAGGCAAATGCGTCACAGTTTTAAATACCGGAACACCCAATAAACTAAGCACCCCCGCCAGCAACATGATACGTCCATGACGTTCTTCTTCAGCGGTCATCACCTTTGCAACTTCAGCCTTCCCCAATTCACTTTTGCGTACCCAAAAAGCCGCCACGGCGAGTGGTACCAACAAAGACACGATGGACGGGATGAACAAGGCCTTCATAATTCCCAATGCAGAAAGCTGACCACCAATCCACAGCATCGTGGTTGTCACATCTCCAATCGGTGACCAAGCACCGCCCGCATTGGCAGCAATAACCACCACGCCCACAAAATACTTTCGAGTCGCGGAATCACTGATCAATTTGCGCAACAAGGTGACCATCACGATGGAAGTCGTCAAATTATCTAACACAGCCGAAAGAAAAAACGCACACAGGCCTACCACCCACATCATGGTTGCCGGATTTTTTGTCTTAATTAATCGACTGACAAAATGGAATCCCTGATGCGCATCGACTAATTCGACCAATGTCATGGCTCCCAACAAAAAAAAGAGAATTTCAGAGGTTGAACCTAAATGATGACCCAATACCTCTAATTCATGGGGCCCCTTGACTATGGCATATACAACCCATACCAAAACACCCGTAACCAAGGCAGATGCGGTCTTGTTGATCTTAATCGGATGTTCCAGCGCTATCGCCAAATACCCAATCACAAAAATGATGACAGCTAAAATTTCCATACTGCAAATATAAAAAAGAAAGTCAGGGATTTAGGCCCCTGACTTTCAAAAATACAATCGGAAAAAACCGCTTATTTCAATTTAGCTACAGCATTCTTAATACGCTCACAAGCCTCTTCCAATTGCTCATCCGCCGCCGCAGTAGAAATACGCATACAATCCGGCGCTCCGAAACCCGATCCAGCAACGGTTGCTACATAAGCCTCGTTCAACAACCACGTACAGAAATCATCTGAATCGTTAATCGTTGTTTTACCATCCGACTTACCGAAATAGAAAGAAATATCAGGGAATGCATAGAAAGCTCCATCAGGCATATTCACCTTAAATCCAGGGATTTCACGCAATTTACCTACCACTAATTTACGACGGCGATCATAGGCCGCTTTCATTTCATATGCATGATCCAACGAACCATTGAATGCCGCAACAGCCGCTTTTTGGGCGATTGAATTCGTACCCGACGTAACTTGACCTTGTAATTTCTCAATTCCGTCTGCAATCCATTTGGCAGCAGCGATAAATCCAATTCTCCAACCCGTCATCGCATGACCTTTGGCAACACCATTCACCGTAATCACACGTTCCTTAATTTCTGGAATCGAGCCAATCGAGAAATGACCTCCTTGTGTGAAATTTATGTATTCGTAAATCTCATCTGCCAAAACAAAAATATTCGCATGACGCGCCACCACATTCGCAATATCACGTAATTCAGATTCTGTGTATACAGAACCCGTTGGATTATTGGGCGATGCAAACATCACCATCTTTGTTTTCGGTGTAATAGCTGCCTCAAATTGCGCAGCAGTCACCTTAAAGTTATTATCAAAAGCACCTTGAACAATCACAGATACACCATCCGCCAATTTCACCATCTCCGAGTAAGAAACCCAATATGGAGAGAAAATAATTACTTCATCACCCGGATTAATCAATGCCGCAATCGCATTCGCCAACGAGTGTTTTGCACCCGTCGAAACCACGATATTCTCCGAAGCCCACTCTAATCCATTATCACGCTTCAATTTATTGGCAATCGCTAAACGCAAATCAGGATATCCAGCAACAGGTGAATAACCGTGAAAACCATCATCGATGGCTTTTTTCGCTGCCTCACAAATGTGAGCTGGGGTTTTAAAATCTGGCTCACCTACCGACAAGCTAATTACTTTATGACCTTGCGCCGCTAATTCACGCGCTTTCTTTGTCATTCCCAACGTAGATGACTCTTCTAATGCTTGAATGCGTTGGGCTAATAAGGATGATGACATATATCTAATTACAATGGTTGAAATCGGGAGCAAATTACCCATTTCATCGCTGAAAAGCTAATTAAATTATCAAAAAGCTTGTTTAGTGTTGGTGACTCAACTTTGTGTAGAACCCTTTTGGATTGGCCAACAATTCGGCATGGGTACCACGCTCCACAACCTCCCCTTTTTCGATCACTAAGATTTGATCTGCATGTTGAATCGTACTCAGGCGATGCGCAATCACCAATACCGTTCGATTTTGCATCAAGTTTGTCAAAGCCGCTTGCACCATTTTCTCCGACTCATTATCCAAAGCACTCGTCGCTTCATCTAAGATCAAAATAGGCGGATTCTTCAAAACCGCGCGCGCAATCGATAATCGCTGCCGCTGACCTCCGGACAATTTGGAACCCCGATCCCCGATGACTGTTTGATACCCCTCAGCACTCGCTTCAATAAAATCATGCGCATTTGCAATCTTCGCAGCCTCCACGACAGCCTCCATACTTGCATCTGTTCCGAACGCGATGTTGTTGTAAATCGTATCATTAAACAAGACGGATTCCTGTGTCACAATACCCATCAACGCCCGTAAATCCGTTAAAGGAATGTGTTTTAAGGGAATCCCATCCACGGTGATCTGGCCGACAGTCGGGTCATAAAAACGAGGCAATAAATCTGCAAGTGTCGACTTGCCTCCCCCCGAAGCTCCAACCAAGGCGATCGTCTTTCCTTTGGGAATATCAAAACTCACTGATTTTAATACCGAACGTCCTTTCACATAGGCAAAACCTACGCCTTCAAAACTGATCTTATCCTGAAAATCTTTTAAAGACTGAACGGGTTCCTCCACTTGAATCTCCGACTCGGTATCCAATATTTCGATGATACGATCCGCCGAAGCCACACCACGTTGTATACCCGAAAATGCATCGGCGATCGCTTTGGCAGGACGCATGACTTGCGAAAACGTCGCGATAAACGCAATAAACGTAGACGCACTTAAATCTCCATCGCCCGCAATTACTAAACTACCACCGTACAACAATATCCCCGTAACCACCAACACCCCCAAACTTTCCGATACCGGCGAAGTCAACTCCTGCCGAAATACCATCCGTAACAGCGAATTCCGATAGCGATCATTCCCCTCCTGAAAACGGGCATCCATCACCTGCTCCGCGCGAAAGGCCTTCACCACGCGCATCGCACCAAATGTCTCGTCCAACAAACTGATTAATCCACTCAAATGCTGCTGCACCTCACCGGCGGCCCGACGTAAGCGACGCGTAATCGTCGCAATCACCCCACCCGAAAGTGGTAATATAATGAGTGAAAACAAGGTCAACTTTCCTGACATGCTAGCCAGAAAAACGAAAAACATGATTAAGGTAAATATCTCCTTGAACGTAGCGGTGAATGCCCGACCAATACTGTTTTCAACCTCTTGCACATCTGTCGTCAAACGCGACATCAAATTCCCCTTCCGTTGCTCCGAAAAATAACTCAAATCCAAGCGAATCGCCCGCGCAAACACGGCCTGCCGCAAGGATGCAATCATATCAGCCTCAACCGTCTTCAAAATCCGCTGCGACAAATAACGAAAAATATTCGCCAAAACCACCGAAATCATGATGGCCGCACAGGCATATTGCAAAGCCCCCAAACGCCCATAGGACTCCAAAGCACCATAAAAATAATGATTGAACAAAAAGGAAAAATAAGTTGGACTCAACGAAAATGCTGGCAAGATGCGATAAAGTGCCGCTTGATTCGAGGAAGCCTGATTGAACAAGACGTTCAACAAAGGAATCAACAAGGTGAAATTTAGTATTCCGAAAAGACTGGCCAACAACGAAAAGCTAAAATATGGAAATACATATTTTCGAATCGAAACGGCATATGACAGTAAACGTAAATAGGTTTTCAAGGAATCTATTTCAAAATTTGGCTTAAATTACGACAATTTTCAGAAACAATTTGCTTACAACATCCGATTCTCCCCTTGTTTCCATTGTCATGGCCTGCTATCAGGGTGAAAAATACCTGCCCACGCAGCTTGAAAGCCTACAAGCACAAGATTACCCAAATCTCGAAATCATCTGCCTAGACGATACCTCTTCGGATGCAACTTGGTCTATCTTACAAGCATTTGCCGAAAAAGACGACCGAATTCAAATTATCCAAAACAAGCAAAATATCGGTTACCGAAAAAGCTTCGAAAAAGGCATACTACTCGCACAAGGAGCTTTCATTGCACTTTCCGACCAAGATGATTATTGGCTTCCCCATAAAATCAGTCGGCTCGTGCACGAAATAGGAAAATCCTCCTTGATCTATGCCGATTCGGATTTAGTGGATGCAGCAGGCAAGCCAATGAACCAAAAAATGTCCGACATCAAAAGGCAAATTGCCTATTCAAGTCCACTGATGTATACCTTTGGCGCATGGGCGCCCGGCCATAGCATGTTATTCAAAAGGGATTTATTACCCTTTGCCCTTCCTGTCGTGGATTTTGTAACACACGATTACTTGATTGGCTTTGCTGCTACTTGCGCGAATGGTATCGCCTACCTGCCGGAATCTTTGGTTCATTATCGCCAACATGCCGACAACACCATAGGGGCAAATTTGAAGAAGGCACCCAAACCCTATCAAAATCGACAAGAAAAGTTCGAAAGGATACTCGCTCGTTTGGAACTTTTACAAACCCGATGTCCCCCAGGGAAAAACAAAAAAGTACTAGTTGAGTTTTACCAAGCTTGCCGTGGGACCAGCTTGCTGGATCGCATCAATCGTGTGAGAATTGCCCTAATTCACCGGAGTGACATGCTGGCCTACAAAGGTAAATCAGCCTTTGGCGAATTTATGTATTGCTTTAAATTGCTTTTCGGCCTGTACTAATTCGATAATACCAATTCTTCAATCGAACGAACAAAGGGATTTTTTGCTGTACCAAAGGACCATCGAATTGTTCCCCACGCCGCAGGTAATACCGCGAAAGCGTACTCGACGTCATGCCCCATTTTTGAATAAATTGATAATATCCTCGATTTTGTTTGACGCGTTTTACGGAAATGGAGCCAAAATGATAAACCCGACTTTGTCCTAGACCTTTAAAAAGACGAACGCCCTGTTGCCAAAGTTTCATCGAAAAATCAGGATCCGAGTACATACCCGGCGTAAATTCAACACTGTATCCACCCACCTTATCCCACATATTTTTATGTACGACGTTCGGTGGCCAAGTGGCACCTTGCCAGTTGGGCTTCTCAAATGACTGATACTCCGCCAATAATCGTTCCTCTTCAAAGTTCGATAAACTTGTCCCAAAATTGGCTTCAATCGAACAAGTGCTCTGCGCGCGCGGCTCAATCATGGTGGACGAGATGAAAAAATATTCGTCCGGACACGCCTCAATTTCTTGCTTCAGGCGTGTGTCCCAATTCGGAAGCACATACATATCATCGTTGAGGTACAACAGATAATCGGCACGGACTAAGGTCCGCATGGCATTCATGGCATGACACACCCCAACATTCTCTTCCGAATAGGAGTATGCTATATCTTCCTGACTCGCAATCCATTCCAGGGACCCATCTTTTCCCTCGTTCAAATGAACGATTAATTCAAAAGGCACCTCGCTGTGTAAACGAATGCTACGAATGCATAATTGCAAAAAAGCCAAATTATTCCAACTCGGAATGAGAATGGAAAAATAAGGGTTTTGGGGCGCCTGCTTGGCTGGAAATGTTTTGATTGATTCCACTTATACGAGCTTATAATTTCGATATTCACCGATTCGCCATCCCGTCCAATCTTCGATTTGCTGCAAGGCTTTCCGTCGGAAGCTCATCTTTGCTCGAAGAATTTGCGGGTCAAAATGAAAGGGCCATTGCATCCGAGCGATACGCGCCTGCGCCACTGCCGGATGCGTCCCATCAAAACGTGTCAGTCGCTCCGCATTTTCATAATCAAATTGATAATCTTCGGGGACATTTTCAGCCATCCAAGCATCATCCCGGTAAAACTGCGTAAAATTACGCACCTTGTTATTTAAACCTTGGGGTGGCTTTACCCAACCGTAATGGTAAATCGAAGCATCGATTAATTTGGCATGGATTTTCTTACCCGCTTTTCGGAATCCTTGTGCATCCTTGTACGATTGAATGGCAGGATCAAATTTAACGATGCGAATCTCCCGACGATACCAGCGGCGGGAAACAGCCACGTAATCGTAGGACCCATAAAAATGCTTGTAATTAAAAAGGAGCCCTTCTACACGAGGTTCATCGAGGTAGCTTGCCATCGCCAGTTTGATCTTGGGCAAATCAGCTTCATGCACACATTCATCGCCTTGGATGTAAAAAGCCCAATCCATATCCGGCGAAATGGCCCGATAGGCCTTGTCAGTTTCCATGGAAAAAACACGCCCACCTTCTCGAGCTTGTTCGTCCCATTCGGTTTCAATGATTCGAATTTTAGTAGAATTTATCGCTTGAATGAGGGCCAAAGTCCCATCATCGGAATGACCTACCGCAACGACAAATTCATCACAAATCGGCAAAATGGATGTTATTGCTTCAACGATTGGGTAATCGTTTTGAACTGCATTACGAATAAATGTAAATCCGGCTACTTTCATGATTCGAACTTCACCTGAATGCCGTGGTAGCGCTCCTGCTCCACATAATCTTTGCGCAAGGGATGGCCTTGCCAGTCGGCCGGCAACAAGATCCGCGTCAAATTAGGATGTCCCAAAAACTGTACGCCCAGTAAATCAAAAGCCTCTCGCTCATGCCAATCTGCTGTTTTCCAAATTCCTGTAAGACTAGGAACTTCGGGTTGCTGACGGTCGACAACAACACGCAAAAGCAAGGTTACATGAAAAGGAATGGAATATAACGTATAAATCACTTCCATTTGGCCTGATTCAGGACCCAAATCGATGGCTGTTAAACAAGATAGCGAATCAAAATAGGTTTGCGGATTACGCCACAATAAATCACAAATCGCCACAAGCTTGTCGGCGGGAACTGTCATTCGGGCCAATTGCTCATCGGCGTCTAGATTAATTCCAATTTCTCGCTCAATAAATGATTTAAGGGCTAGTAATTCCATGGCAATTCGATTAAACAAGGGCGTCTAAAATGCGCTGTGGCACGACGAGTGTCTCTTGATTTATTTTTTCCTGCAATTTCAAGATTCCGCCAATTAAGGCTTCAGGCCTTGGTGGACAGCCGGGCACATATACGTCGACGGGAATAATGCGATCAACGCCTTTGACCACATGGTAACCGTGCTCCCAGTAGGGTCCGCCACAATTCGCACAAGAACCCATGGAAATTACATAACGGGGTTCCGGCATTTGCTCATAGAGTCGACGAATTCGATCTGCCATTTTAAAAGTCACCGTACCTGCCACAATCATCACGTCGGATTGCCGAGGGGAAGGACGCGGAAATACCCCAAAACGGTCTAAATCATAACCCGATGCAAAGGCTTGCATCATTTCGATCGCACAACAAGCTAAACCAAAACTCATGGGCCAAAGCGAACTAGCACGCGCCCAATTCAAGAGATCCTCCACCTTCGTGATGACAAATCCCTCCTCCTGAAACTGTTGATCTAGTAAACTCTTCATCTATCGAATAATGGTTAAAGACCCAACCACATCGGGATAGTCGGCATTGGGCTTAATTCGGTACATATACACGCCGGTTGGCAATAATTTATCCCCTATTCTTCCTCGGAAAGGCTTCTCCTCATAGGTTTCCCCTGAGCCTTCAAAGACGGGAATACCCCAGCGGTCAACCACGGTAATGGTCGCTTCCGGATAGGAAGAAATATTATCAATGGCCCAATAGTCGTTTAAATCATCCCCATTGGGCGTAATGGCATCATAAGGTTTGACGCGCGCCAAAATAATCACATCAATCATCGCGAAGGTATTGCAACCCAAAGTAGGGGCTTTTCCAGTGATGAAAAAGGTTGTCGTGAAGGCATTCCCACCTAAATCACCTAGCTTTTGAACATCAAAATAGGGCTTCAACAAATGGGAACCATCATTCCCATTAGCATCAACCATACCCAAAGCAGGCGTCCAAGTCCACTCAATCAAGGGATTCAAGGATCCATTAACAGGTACTAAAATAGGCTTGGTAACTTCCCCGGGTTCAGGAGAAAACATCAAAATCTTTGAATCTGCCGTTACCCAAACATCTTTACAGGGGTCATTCGAAACGACGGAAGTTGTTTGTCCATAAACGATCTGACTCAAACCCAACAAGAGCAAGATCAAACCGGATTTAGGATAAAACGCGAAATTCGACATAAAGGATTTTAGGATACGCACTAAGTTTTTGTAAATATACCTAAATTCACAAAATTTTTGTTCTATGTCGCAGGGCCATTTTTTCGATACGGATCTTTCGCAATTGCGCGGCATGACTCCCACCCGACTCAGCTTGCTCCAAACCGAGCTGGGCCTGTTCACCTTTGGCGATTTAATTCAGTATTATCCCTTTCGCTACGAGGACCGAACTCAAATTCTTTCGATTGCCGAAATCAACGACCAAATGGAGCATGCGCAATTTATTGGCCGCATCCGCTACAAAGAAAAAATAGGCAATGGCGCCAAACAACGTATCGTTGCCGAATGCTGCGACGCCAGCGGCTGCATCGAACTTGTTTGGTTTCAAGGTGTCAAATGGCTCGAAAAATCGCTCGTGACCGGCGTCGATTATTTATTTTATGGCAAGCCAACTTCCTTCAATGGCCAAATGCAAATGACGCATCCCGAAATGGAAGCTTACAAGGGAGCCAATCATTCCGAAAAATTCTTTCAGCCTGTCTATCCACTGACGGAGAAACTTCGCAAAAAATACATCGACAGCAAAGTCATTGCCGGCTTGCAGCGAACACTTTTGGGTATGGCTTTTTCGCACATACGTGAAACGCTGCCCATGGAAATCATCCAACAGTTTCGACTGGTTTCTAAGCAAGAGGCGCTATACCACATACACCACCCACAAAGTGAAAACTGGCTACACCAGGCCAAACGTCGCTTGAAATTTGAAGAACTTTTCTACAACCAATTACGCCTCATCAAACAAAATTTGGTTCGTAAGGAACAGTTTCCTGGACAGGTTTTCGCTTCTGCAGCCTTACTCACCACCTTTTACCAGGACCACCTGCCCTTTGATTTAACCGGCGCACAGAAAAAAGTAATCCGTGAGATCTTTCAAGACATGAAGTCGGGCAAACAAATGAACCGACTCCTCCAAGGAGATGTGGGATCCGGAAAAACGATTGTGGCCTTTATCTCCATGTTGCTCGCCATTGATAATGGCACCCAAGCGTGCATCATGGCACCCACGGAAATTTTGGCCGACCAGCATTACCAAGGACTGAAAAAATTCGCAGATGCCTTGGGAATAAGCCTTGCTAAATTAACGGGGTCGGTAAAGAAAAGAGACCGGGTGGGCTTATTAGCGGATTTGGCGAGCGGCGAATTGAAAATCCTGGTGGGAACACATGCCATCTTTGAAGACGTAGTCATGTTCAATAATCTAGGTCTTTGCATCATCGATGAACAACATCGTTTCGGCGTAGCTCAACGCGCGAAACTTTGGGATAAAAATAAAGCGATTCATCCACATGTATTGGTGATGACCGCAACCCCCATTCCTCGAACACTGGCAATGACGCTGTACGGAGATCTCGATGTGTCTGTCATCGATGAATTACCTTTGGGACGTAAACCCATTCAAACGACGCATCGCTATGATAGCCATCGCTTACAGGTTTTCGCGTTTATCCAGCATGAATTAGCGAAGGGCCGACAAGTTTACATCGTGTACCCATTAATCGAGGAATCCGAAAAAATGGATTTCAAGGATTTGATGGATGGCTACGACAGTATTTCTCGCGCTTTTCCCGAGGTCCCCTTAGGAATTTTGCATGGAAAGATGAAACCAGCAGATAAGGATA
>JACCDG011404801.1_pt1 | contig 16757 bp, 21 predicted proteins | sample 7442471 | NCBI WGS metagenome assembly JACCDG01 (sample SAMN15323444, study PRJNA562643) | freshwater metagenome | isolation source: river surface water | place: USA:Blue River Watershed | collected 2017-08-17 | reverse complement strand
CTTGCCTGGATGCGGCAGCCCGACGGGGGCTGCCCCCTTGTGGGCGCGGACAAACACGTCGTCGCCTGCCAGTGGCGCGGCGCCGAGGCGGACGGGGGCGCGGACCCCGGGCCCTACGCCGAGCACGCCGAGACGGCGCGCATGGTCCTCGACTACGACCCGACGACCGACCCCGATGCGCTCTGCGAGGTCACCCCGAAGGGGCTGACCAAGACGGCGATGCGCATGGCCAACATCATCTCGCGGCGGCAGGGCGACATCGCTCAGGACGGGGCGGCGCCCGCGAAGGCCCGCAAGGCGGCCAAGAAGTCTAAGAAGTCCAAGGCGGCGAAGGGAAAAAAGGCATGACCACGACGACGGCGACCCTGGCGACGGCGACCCCCAACGACGTGCTCCGCCTCGTGCTGGTCCAGGCCGAGGCCGACGACAACGCGGCGGTGCTCGGCAAGATCGAGCGCGGCCGGGCCAGCCCCGAGGACCGGGCCCGCGCGTCGGGCATGGCGGAGCGCGCGCTGGGGGCGGAGCGGCTGCGCCGGGCGGGGGAGACGGGCGAGCTGCCCCCGCGGAGCGTGGTCGGGAACTATCCCCGGCGGGAGCAAGTGGAGCGCTGGCCCTTCGCCGGGGACTTGGACTGGAACGAGGCCGTGTCCGCGTTCAGCGGCACCTCCCACGTTCCCGAGCGCCGCGCTGCGGGCGTCTTTTGGGACTACGCCGACCACATGCAGAAGATGCGCACGCTGCTGGGCGACGACTTCGAGGCGTACCGCGCCGGCTACACGCCCCGCTTCCGGGCGTGGCTCCGGTCGCGGGCGAACGTGGCGAGCACGATGATCACCGGCGGATCGGGCTTCAACGTGCGTCGCGCGGAGAAGCGCAGCGCGACGGCGGACAACCGCTGGAATGACGTGGACCAGTACCACACCGCGTTTCTCAAGCGACGTGCGCGGGAGCAGGTGGCGGCGCGTCGGGCCACGGGGGGCGGTCCCGTCGCCGAGCTGCGGGCGGAGCTTGAGCGGCTGGAGCGGCTGCAAGTGGCCATGAAGGCCGTCAACGCGGAGATCCGCAAGCTCAAAGCCATCCCGACCACGCCGGCCGACATTCAGACCGTCGCCGCGTTGATTGAGGCCCGGACGGGCATGGCCGCCGCCGATGTCGCCGCCGTGCTGGTGCCCGACTTCGCCCGCCGGATAGGGTTTCCGGCCCACGCCCTGACCAACAACAACAACAACATCAAGCGAAAGCAGGAGCGCCTCGCTGAAGAGGAGGCCAAGGCCGCGCGCGCCGCGGACACGGGCGAGGACTTCACGCGCGAGGTGCCCGTCAACGGCGGCGTGGTGTCGGTGCGCTACAACCGCGAGATGGACCGCTTGCAGCTTGCCTTCCCGAAGGGGCTGATCGACAGCGAAGCCCTACGCGGCGCGGCGTTGAAGTGGTCGCCCACCCGTGGGGTGTGGCAGCGCCAGCTCACCGATAACGCCGTGTACTACGTCAACATGATGCTGAGCAAAGCGGGCGCGACGGAGCGCCTGCCAACGCTCGCGGAGTCCCTGGCCGCCCGCGCACCGGCCGCCCCCGCGACGGGTTCTGCCGCCGGCGAGCTGACGGCCGAGGACGAGGCCGCCGCCGACGCGGACGCCGCGGCGCTGGTGGCGCAGGCGGGACTGGTGGAGCCGGGGGCGGAGGTGTCGGAGGAGGCGCCGCCGGGGGAGGCGGTCGACGGGGCGACGGGGGCGGGCCAGCCTGAGACGACCCGCTCGCCTGCCGCTCAGAGCCCGGACAAAGCTGAGGCACAGCGCGTGTTGGATAAGACGCAAAGACGGGTGATTGAGGGTAGCACGCCCCGCCTTCGAGCAGATAACTATGGTGTGAGGGACGCCATTAGCTTGGGTTGGGTACAACCAGACGCATCAACGCCCGGCTACGTCAAGATCACGGATGACGGCATCAGAGCATGGATGAGGGAAAACGCTGAAAGTATGGCGATTTTTCTTTACGGCGCTGACCCTAAGAACGGCCTCACCGACGAGGGCGTAGGGGCTGCTGCGGGCTGGGCCTCGCTGTCCGTTCCCGGGTCACCCCTTTACGACAACCGTTTGGCGGAATGGAACCAGAAAAACACGCTGCCCCTGAGTTGGGTGCCTGCCCCCTGGAAGAACAGCCCACAACAAGCGTTTCAGTGGGTGTTGGTCGAGCTTTATGGCGTGCGCTTGCCCGTCTTGCCTTTATCGCACCTGCGAAGCAAAGGGGGTGTAAATGGCGTGAGGACACGGGCGGACGTAGTGGCTAACTACCCGGAACATCTGCGGGGTAGCGTTGCTTCGGCTCTGGGCGTTGGTGCTGAGCGTGAGACGAAAGGATACGCACAAGCGACGAAAAAGGGCGCCGCTGACCGCGAAGACCCCGAGCCGGCCCAGGTGTCCCTGACGGCCGCCGACATCAACATGCCCCCCAAGAGCGTTTACCCGCGGCAGGAGCTGCCCTTCCAGACGACCGACCGGCTGGGCATCCCCTACAGCCTGATCCGCCCCTACGTTGGTCGCCGCGTCGTCTTCCACGCGCCCGCGGCCCGACGGTTTCGGGGTGACTTTGACGAGTACGGGGGCCTGGCCGCGGAGCTGCTGCCCCCGCTGGGCCTCGACACGTGGGGCGACCCGGTGGGCGTCAATCCCAGCGTCAGGCTGCCGGCCTTTGGGCCATCGGGGCGATTGATCACCCGGAGCGAGGATAGCCTAGAGGTTCCGGCCATCGAACAGGACACGAACGACCCTCGGATGGGGTTCTGGTCCATTGTGACCCTGGAGCCAAACAAGACCCAGCCCACCGACGTATGGGTCTGGCGGGGACTGCCTCCAACCTACGAAGCCTTCGCCGTAGGCTACTACCACGGGCTCGTGGGAAAAACACCGACCCCCGCCTACCTGCAGAGGGTGCTGGGCCCCGATGCGGAGCACACCGGGGGCTACGGCGACGGGCTGCACATGGGCAAACAACACCGCGCGGCGTGGATCAAGGCCGGGCGCAAGCCGGTGCCGGTGAAGCCGCAGCGCGACGGCGCTTGACTACCTCCGGGGTTTACGGTATAACCCTACGCGGTTACCTTCCCCCGCGCCCTGTACCGTCGCCCTCCAGGACCACCCATGCGCCACAACCCGCTGACCATCCTCGCCGCAACCTCCCCCGCTGACGTGGTGGGCGCCGCCGTCTCGCGCGTGGCCGCCTCGTCGGGGCAGCTTGTGCAGAACGTGGCCCGCGTGGCCACGGCTCACGACGCCGAGCGCGTGGCGGCGCAGGCGCTGGCGGCCGAGCGGCTGCGGCGCGGCCGGGCGGCGGCAGACCAGGCCCCGCGGGGCGCCGTGGACGACGAGCCCGTGGTGCCGCTCGACGTGGCCGGCGCGAAAGAGGCCGTGATCGGTATGGTCCGCGACTTGGCCGACATGCCGCCGCCGGACCGCAAGGATGACGTCGGCTTCTCGGCCGCAACGGACGGCCCGCTGCGTGCCTTCCTTTCGAGGACCGGGGGCAGCGCGACCCACGACCCGCTCGACCTGATGAGCCCCGAGGACCGCGCCGCGGCGGAGCGGGACGGGGTGCGCCCCCTGACCGCGCGGGACTGGCTGCGGGCGGCGCGCCTGCTGCTCGTGCACAGCAAGGCTCAGGTGCCGCGGGCGCTGGTACTCGGGGCGATCCGCGCGCTGGAGGCGGACGCGCGCGTCGCGCCGTTGCCCCCGCGCCCGAAGGTCAGCGACGTGAGCGCTGACGACTACCAGATCCTCGGCCAAAGCGCGGTCACCGTGGGCGAGCTGGCCGCCAAGGGCGGCGCGGCGAAGTGGCAGCCGTGGCGCCTGGGGGGCTCGAACGTCAAGGGCGCCCGGGTGCTGACGCTGCCCGGCGATCTCGCCCAGCGGCTGCTGGCGGACGCGGGGCGCGACGACGCCCGCGGCAAGGTGCTGACCACGGCGCCGGGCCTGGGCGCCAATCAGGTGCTCATCGTCGCGGAGGGCGACGGCACCGCAGCCGCGGCCGTGGTGCGCGCGGCGCTGCTCGACGTGCAGCCCGACGACGACAAGCTGGCCCGGCGCGTGGCCGCCGTGGTCGAGGCCAGCGCGACCGACGCCGTGGGCCTGGACCTGCGGGGCGCGCTGGACCGGGCGAAGCCCCCGTCCGCCGCCGGGCCGGCCGTCGCCGCCGGGGCACCGCCCAAGGGTGACGCTTTCCCCGATGCGCCGCTGCCGGCCGGGAAGGTGCCCGCGAACATCAAGGCGGGGCACGCGGGGCCGCCGGACAGGTACAACAAGGCTGCGATCAGCGACTTCGACGCGGTGAAGTGGCGCTGGGATGGCGGGCCGCTGGTCTACCTCGCCCTGTCGCGCGTGTCGTCGGGCGGGGGGTGGAAGCCGCTCGACCAGGTGAGCAACGAGCTGAAGCGCATGATCAAGGGGGAGGCCCGAAAAGAGGCCCGCGGCCAGTATTCTGACTGGTTCTACCCGTTTGATGTGGCCGACGTAGACGACGTGGCGCGCGTCATGGGCAAGCACTACCGCGCCCTGGTCGCGCCCCAGGAGCTGAAGCGGCTCGGGGCGTGGTGGGCCTACCTCGCCAATGTGCCGAGCGCGACGGCGGGAGCGGGTGCCGCCCCGCCAAAGCGAGACGCGACGCGCGGCAGCTACGAAGGGGCGTCGTGGGAGTACCTGCCCACGCAGAACATGCTCCAGCTCGACATGCCGTTTGACGGGGCGCGCGACCGCACCAACCAGATCGGGGCGGCCATGCGCGGGGCGGGCATTGTGCACCGGCGCGTGGGTCGGGGCGGCATGGTCTGGATGACCGCGGCCAACACGGCGCGGCTGGTCGACCTGATGGACGCGCAGGGGCGGCAGCCGGGCCTCGCCCGCGTGCTGCGCGAGATGCTCCCCGCCTGGCTGGAGATGGAAGCCAAGCACGCCCCGCGGGCCACCAAGGAGGCCGTCCAGGCGGCGGAAGCGATGCTCAAGCGGCTGCGCTTCACGATGGACAGAGCCGACGCCGACGCGGTGTTCGCCGACCTGCAGCGCGTCGCCCCGTGGCTCGCGGCGAGCAAGCCCGGCGCGACCTCGGCGGACCTGGGCCCTTACGGGGCGTGGTCGTTGGTGTCCCGCGAGGATGGTGGGAAGGTCAAGGAGAAGCTCTACGTCTTCCTTGACGGCATGGGCAAGGGCGTCGAGGCGCTGTCCGAGGGGTCGCACGCGACGGCCTCGAACGGGTGGGCGCACATCTTCGACGTGAGCAACGTCGAGCGGCTGGTGCACGCGCTGGACAAGGCGGGGCTGGTGCCGCTGGCCATGAGCCTGCGCGCGGCGCTGATGGTCGACCAGATTGACCGGGGCTGCGCCATTCAGGACGACATGGCGAGCGCCGGCAAGCTCGATGACCTGCGCCTGCCCGAGAGCGTGGCCCTGACGCGGGAGGTTCTCGACGCGGCGCCGGCGGTGCTGGCCCCGGGGATGACCCTGCGCGAATACCAGGCCATCGCGGTCGCCTTCTTCCGCGTCAACAAGTACCGCGCCATCGACGGCGACGACCCCGGCATGGGCAAGACCCTGACGGTGCTGGCGGCGCTGGCCCTCGACCCGCAAGCGACGCTGCCTGCGCTCATCATCGCCCCGACGTCAGTGGTGGGCGTCTGGGGCCAGGAAGCGGCGAAGTTTACCCCGGGGCTCCGCGTGGCCACGGCGCGGCCCAAAGGAAGCGAGACGGTGCCCGAGGGCGTCGCGCGGGCGCTGCGGGGCGAGTGGGATCTGCTGGTCATCGGCTGGGACAGCCTGCGTCTCGCGCCCGAGGAGCTGCTGAGCGCGGCGGACGCCGGCCGGTGGCGCACGGTGGTCATGGACGAGGCCCACAGCGCGAAGCACGGCTCGTCGCAGCGGGGCCAGCTTGCGCAGAAGCTCGCGCAGAAGGCCCAAAACGTGCTCGCGCTGACGGGCACCCTGATCGAGAACAACGCGGGCGAAGCCTGGTCGATCCTCAACATGGTCGCCCCCCACATCTACGGCGTCGAGGACGACTTCAAGCGCCAGTACGCCAACCAGTCCACCCGCGGCGTCGTCGTCGTGGACCCGGTGACCGGCGGCACCCGGCTGCGCAAGATCAAGCGCAGCGCGAACGACGGCACGGACGTGAGCACGGACACGGGCAAGAGCTTGTCCGCGGTCCTAGCCGAACTGCGCGTGGCGCTGCGCTGCGACATGATCCGCCGGCTCAAAGACGAGGTATTCAGTCAGCTTCCCCCGATTGAGCGCACACTGTTGCCCATCACATTGCCGGCGGCGGACATGAAGCGCTACGCCGCGGTCATGGGGGAGCTGCCCGAGTGGGTCGTGTCCGCGGTGAAGTACGACTACGCCCAGCGGGCCGCCTTGGAGATGCGCGAGGCGGTGCGGGCGGGGGACGCCATCACGCCCGCTCTGGCCCTCACCCGGACGCGGATGCGCTACGCGACGCCGGATGACCGCGAAGAGGCCCGCCTGGTCTGGAATGGCACCGTGCGCATGACGCCCGAGAAGGAGCAAGAGGCCGACCGGCAAGCCAAAATGGCCCGCTTGATGGTCGCCTATGGGGGCTTGCGCCGGCTCATCGGCGAGATGAAGGCGCCGGCCGTGCTCGACCAGGTGATGGAGTACCTGCAGGCCCACGAGACGCCGCTGGTGCTCTTCGCCGAGCATCGCCCGGTCATCGCCTACTTCCGCGACGAGCTGGAGCGCAAGGGCAAGCGGGTCGCCGTGGTTACCGGCGAGACGCCGCCCGCGCGCCGGGACGACCTCATCGCCGGGTTCCAGAACGGTGCCTATGACGTGATCGTGGGTTCGACGGCGCTGCGGCAGGGCGTGACGCTGACCGCGGCTGACGCGGCGTTTTTTGCGGAGCAGTGGTGGAACCCAGCTTGGATCAAGCAGGCCGAAGACCGCATCCACCGCACCGATGACCGCACCCTCGCTAAGAAGAGCGTGCAGATCGTGCACACCTTCGCTGAGGGCACCGTGGACGAGCAGGTGGCCGACCTGCTGCACAAGAAGCGGCAGGTGGTCAACGCCGTGCTTGGCGGCATCGAGGGCGCCGTCTCGACGACCGAGAGGAGCGTGCTTATGGGCATCCTCGGGACGATTGAGGACCGCGTGGTCGCGCCGACTGACCAGGCCATCCGCAAGGCGGTCGACGGCGCCTTGCCCTCTCCGAAGCCGTTGAACGCGGGCAGGGTGGTGGTCGCGGCCCAGGACGACACCGCGACCGCCCCCGAGGAGTAGAGCATGGCCTTCCGCCGCGTGCGCGGGGACTGGAACGCGGACCGGGTGCGCCTCATCGACCCGGGCAAGCAGCTTGCGCGCGGTCGGCCCCGCAAGGCCGAGGCCGTGGCCCAGCCCGAGCGCCCCGCCGGGCCGCGCCTGCCGCCGCCTCCGCTGCTCCCGTTTCAGCGAGAGGGCGTGGACTTCCTAAAGGAGCACAACTGGCGCGTTTTGCTCGCGGACGCGCCGGGCTGCGGCAAGACGCCGCAGGTGCTCACGGCGATCCGCGAGAACGCGGCCAAGCTCTGCCCGGCCCTCGTGGTGGTGCCGGCGAACGTGCTGCGCAACTGGCCGGACGAGGCGGCGCGGTGGGTACCCGGGATGAGGGTGCACGTGCTCTCGAAGGTGGACACGCCGTTGGAGCGCGCGGGCATCACCCTGCTGACGTGGGATGTGCTCGCGGCGCGGTCGGATGAGCTGGCGGCGGCGGGCTTCCGCCTGCTGGTCGCTGACGAAGCGCACTACGCGAAGAACCCCGACACGTTCCGGTCATCGGGCATCGGGGCGGTTGCGGAGGTGGCGCCCCATGTGCTGCTGCTGACGGGCACGCCGCTGCTCAATGACGTCAACGAGCTGGAGGTGCTGCGCGGCTTTTTCGGGGGGGACTCCCCGCCGATGCTGCGCCGGCTGCTTGAAGACGTAGCCCCGCAGATCCCCCCGAAGCGGCGCCGCTACCTGACGGTGGCGATCCCCGCGGACATCCGCGAGGAGTACGACCAGATCGTGCACACCTTCGCGGACTGGCTGGCCGAGTACATGCCGCGGGCCCTGGCGGAGACGGACCAGGCCGACGACGTGACCGGCGCCACGGAGCGCGCCGTCGAGATGCAGCACCTGGTCAAGCTGGCCTATCTGCGCCGAGTGCTCGGCCGGGGCAAGGCGCCCGCGGCGGCTGCGCTCACGCACGATCTGGTGAGCCGGCGCGAGCCGGTGGTCTTGTTCGGGCATTACACCGACGTGCTCGACATCTACGGCCACCTGTTGACGCGGCTGCGCATCCCCTACACGCGCATCGACGGCCAGACGCCCAATGAAGCGCGCCACGCGGCGGTCAAGGCGTTCCAAGCCGGCGAGGTGCCCGTGCTGGTCGCGTCTTCCGCGGCGCGGGAGGGCATCACCTTGCACCGCGCCGCTCACCTGATCCGCTTGGAGCGCGACTACGTGCCCGCCTACGAAGAGCAGGCCGAAGACCGCATCCGGCGCATCGGGCAGACGCGGCCGACGACCGTGTGGTACCTGCACGCCGAGGACACCATCGACGGGCGCATCTCGGAGATCGTGGACTTCAAGCGCACGCTGGTGTCCGACACGATTGGGCTGGCCAACACGCCCTTTTCGGTGGAGCAGCGGGCCTATGACGCCTGGCGGCGGATCGACGCGCTCAAAGATGGCGTGCCCTCGCTGACGGTGAGCCCCCGCGGCCGGGTGGAGCTGCCCAAGCTGCCAGCGCCCGAGCGCGTGCACGCGGTGGTCTTCTCTGCGGATGCCTGGCCCGCGGACGCCCTGGCCCGCTCGCTGCGGGCGGAGGGCTACCGGGTGAAGGCGGCCAGGGTCGAGGGCGCGCGCGGGCGGGTCGAGTGCCGGGTCGCCTCGGCCTTTGTGGCAGGCACGTTGCGCTCACTACAGGTCGCGCCGGGGCTCATCGTGATCGTGGGCCAGCGGGCGGAGAGCGCGGCCCAGCGGATGCAGGCGCTGCGCAGCGCGCGGGGGCCGGTGCTGCGGCCGGCTTGACGTCGCCGCGGGGCCTGCCGGCTTGACGTCGCGCCGCGGGCCGCATAGTCTGGACGTAGTGCGCCAAACTCTGCGCCGCTGGAGGCCCCGTGCCCTTTTTCGCTGTTCCCCGTCGTCCCGTCAATCCCCACGCGCCCGTCTCGCCTCACCCGCCCGCTCCCTCCGGGGCTGAGGCCGTGCTCGACATGGCCGCCATCTTCCTGCTCTTCCTGCTGGGGGTTGCCCTGGGAGCGGTAGCCTTCGCGGGCCTGATGGTGCCTGACGCCGCGCTGCTGTCCGAGCCTGCCGCGCCGGCCCCGTCGGCGTCATCCGGCCCGCAGCCGGCCCTTGCTGGTAGGTTGACGTTATCTCCGCTTGCGTTTCGGCCCCGGTCCGCATAGGCTGGGGCCGTCATCGTTCCGGTCCTCGCGTCGGGGCCGGCGAGACACACCCCCACCAAGAGGTACGCCATGATCCCCGAGAACGAGAACACCGAAGGCGCCGCCGCCGCCCCGGCGCCCAGCCAGCGCAGCCAGCGCAGCCACTACTGCGCCCACATGGTCGACGGCCTGGAGGTCGAGGCCGTCGCCCACCTGCGCACCGCCACCGGCAAGCTGAGCACCAAGGCGACCGCCATCCGCGGCCGGCTCTTCGGCGCCCTGCACTACACCCTGAGCGACGCCGAGGGCGTCGGGGACTTCGAGGGCGTGGCCGTGCTCGTGACCGCCGCCCCGGACAGCCCCAAGTCCATCGGCGCCGTCGTCCGCGTGAACGTGGCCGACATCCGCCTCACCCCCGAGGCCCTGGACGCCTACGCCGAGCGGGTCGCTCGCTCGCTCGACGGGGGCTGACATGGCCCGGCGCCAAGGGGAGCCCGGACGCGCGCCGACCACGCGCACGCTCGGCCGCGACGACTGGACCACGCCGCCTGCGGTGTGGCAGCCCGTCGCGGCTGCGTTCCCCCTGGCGCTGGACGCCGCGGCGAGCGCCGGGGGGCCGGCCTGCGCCCCCCGGCGCATCACGCCAGAGCAAGACGCGCTGACGACGCCCTGGGCGCCGCTGGTGGCCGACCTGGCCCCGGCCGCCCGGGGCGTCTGGTTGAACCCGCCCTACGGCCGCGCGGTGGGCGCATGGGTGCAGCGGGCCCAGGAGCAGGCCCTGACCGGCCTGGCCGCCGTCGTGCTGATCCCCGCGAACACCGAGACGACCTACTGGCAGGAGTACGTCGTGGGCGCCCCGAACTGCTGGGGCGTCGTTTTCCTGACGCCGCGCGTGCGCTTCCGCTTGCCCGAGCATGTGGCGGGCGTCGAGGCGGGCACGATGAGCGAGGACGAGGCGGAGGCCGTGGGCAGCCCCAAGGGCTCGGCCCTGCTGCTCTACCTGCCCGCCGAGCGCCCCGGCTTCGTGCCCCGGCAGGAGCGCGCCGTGCGCGGCTGGAGCGAGCCCCGGTGCGCGCACTGGCACTTCCCGAGCGAGCCGTTCGGGCCGGTGCTGCGCTACCTGCTCGGGGCAGGCGCATGAGCGGGGAGGGCGGCGCCTCACGCCGGCTGCGCGCCGAGCTGGCCCGGCTGCGCCGCAACCCCGACGCGGAGCCCTGGGAGCCGAGCGACGACTTCGTGGCCCGCGGGCCGGACCATCTGATGCGCGCCCTGGCCTGGGCGGCGGCGGGCGGAGAGGAGCACGCGGACCGGCCGGACATGGCGCTCGCGGCGCTGGGCTTCGCGGTCGATGCCGACCCGGTGACCGTGTGGCGGGCGGTGCTTGACGACCTGGGCGCGGCGCGGCGCGAGAAGCAGCACGCCGTCGAGATGCAGCGGCTACAGGTCGAACTGGCGGAGCTGCGCGCGAAGCTGCGGGCCCGGTGAGGGCCGGGCGGTAGACGGGCAGGGGTGGACGCGGGGCTACAGCGGCTGCAGGCTGCTCAGGAACCGCCGCGAGGTGGAGCCCTTGTCGAAGCGCAGGTCAGCCTGCGCGCCCTTCTTGACAAGGCCGTTCTCCACGACCTCCTCATACAAGGCGGTGATCAAGCACGGGGTGCGCACCGACCCGGTTTGGACGGAGACGCGCTGCCCCACGGTGAACCTCGGGGCGGTGTTCTGGGGGGCCTCGGACACGTTCTCTCCTGCGCGGGGTGGTTGGTTTCCCTGCGCAGGTGCAACGTAGTATGACCGGCGCGCCCTTGCAAGATCAAGAGCCCAGCCCGCTCGGGCACAACACGTCGGCGACCGCGCAGAGCGTGGCCGCAAACTGCGCCGCCCGGTGGATGACCTCAGCCGACGGGCGGCCGGGGCCCGGGGGGCGGTGTGGGTTCGGCGGGGTCAACGTCGCGGACACTGGCGAGGGCGGCGCGGAGCTGGGCGGCTTCAGCTCGGAGGATCTGGGCGGCTTCTCGCTCCCGGTGTTCGAGTCCGTCGAGCCGGCGCCCAATGTCGTACAGGGTCCGGTCGAGGGCTCCAAGTCGGGCCTCCACGCCTGCAAGCTGTTTTCCATGATCTGCGACCTCGCTGCGGCTGTATTCCACCGCTTTGTTTTGGGCCTCGATGGCGCCCTCTTGCGTTTTTTGGAGCCCAAAAACGAGCTTGCCGATCAGGGCCAAGACGCCGGTTGTGACGGCGACGACAAGCCCGATCAGCGATGGGGGCACTGCTTCCGGTTGCACTGCCTGGGCAGCGGCGCCGGCGACCGCGGAGGGGTCCATGCTGCCCCCGGGGTTAGGCCGGCGCCGTGTAGGCGCTGTTGAGGTACGTGATCTGCGTGGCGGACGTGCCGCCGACGCCGGAGATCCTGAGCTTCTGGATGGCGTTGGTGTCGAAGCTGCCGCCGGCGCGCTCGGTCACGGTGCCGATGCGCCAGGTGAGGGCGTCGCCCGCGGCGAGCAGGGCGTTCGCGGCCGAGAGGGCCGTGCCGTTGGGGACGATGCCCACGTAGATCGGGACCGCACCGTCGTTCTTGACGAGGATGGTGTGGGTGTTGTCGTGCGGCTGCACGCTCACGTCGGCGGTGGTGCCGCTGGGGGCGGTGTCGACCAGGGAAGTTTGGCAGTAGTTCGAGATGGCCACGGAGCCCTCCAAGCGTCGCCCCTACCCTACCACGTCAGGATCGGCGCCGGCAGGGCGTTCCGGCGAAGCTGCGAGAAGGTGCCCAGGCCGCTGATTTTGCCGCTGTTCAAGGTGCCGGTGTGGGTGGTCAAACTAATATACCATTAGTCTGACAACCGAGAAAGCGCACCAGCGCGGCGTTCTCGCCTCTAACGGCTACACTGGCACCTTGAACACGGTGAAAATCGCCGTGGCGCCCCGTGGCGCGCCGTGCTACCTATTCCACCAAACCCGACCCGCTACAGCGACCGCCCCCCGTCCACCGTCGGCGGCATCCTTGGAGGCCCCCTTGGGCAAGCTCGTGAACCCGCGCGCCTCGCACCTTTCGCCCGCACGCCTCGCGGCCCTGCTGGCCTGCATCCCCGACGCCGAGTGGGAAGAGCCTGACCTTGGGCTTTCCGCGCGGCTGGAGGGCATCGCCCACACGCGGTACCTGCGCGCGGCGCTCAACCTCCCGCCGGTGCCCGACGATCCGCGCACGGGTGACCTCGTGGTCGCCGCGGCGCCCGACGGGCAGGTGATCGCCCGCGTCTACGCTCGCCCGATCCCCGGCGGGCCCGACCACAAGATGCCCCGCCACCAGGTCTGGCTCTGGCGCCGCTACCCCGCGGGCACCGAACACGAGGCCATCGCCCTGAGCGCGGCCGAGCTGCGCAAGGTCCGCGTCGCCCCCGGCGTCATCGTCCGGGTGGACGGCGAGACGGAGGCCACGGCGCCCACGCGCCCGGTCCGGGCGGGGCGGGCGGACCTCGTGAAGCTGCCCACCGTCGCTGAGCTGGAGCGGCGCAAGGCGGCCGTGATCAAGGCCACGCAGGCGCAGGTGGCCCGTCTCGATGCGCAGATCGAAGCGGCGCGGGCCCTGGATGCAGCGGAGGCCCGGCGCGCTGAGGCGGAAGCCGAGGCCACGTCGGCGCGCGAGCGGGCGATGACCCTGCTGACGGGCGGGGCGTCGTGATGCGCCGGGCGGGAGCCCTGCGCCGGGTTCTGGCGTGGGCGCTGCGGGGGCTGGTTCGCGCGGCCTACCGGGCGGAGCTGGCCTGGGCGTGGCTGCGCCTCGCGGCGCTGCAAGTGGCCGTGGCGCGTTTGCCGCCGGTGGCCCTGCTGACCTTTGACGATGAGGCCGCGCGCCGGCGCCTCGCGGCGTGGGTGGCGCGGATGACGCCGCGCTGGGCGGCGGAGCGCCGCGCGCTGGACACCCTGGAGGCGGCGTGGCTGCTGCGGGCCTGGGTGCGGCGGGATGTGCGGCTGCGGTGGGTGGCGCGGGTAGTTGCGTGCGGGGCCGATGGTCGGTCCGTCGAAGGAGGCACGCCGTGACCCCGCCCGGAGCACTGGCCGTACCCCACGACCGCGTGCGTCACGTAGACGGCGCCTTCAAGGGGTGGGAGGCAACGGTCATCGAAGTGATCACAGACCCTTTGGTGCTGTGCGCGACCCCACCTAAAGCCGTGAAAAACGGCTGTACCGCGGGGTATCACATCCGGTTTGACAAAGAGCAGATTTGGACGGAGGCTCACCCCCCGGTGCGGCACCACGCTACCCGCACGTGGTTTGTGCCGGCCGAGCAGTGGCGAAAGGTGGAGCCGGACGCAGGCCCCCGGACCGCCACCGAGCGGCCCGGCGCAAACAAGCCAAGAACGACAGGAGGTGAATGATGGGTTACGACCCGACTTATCGCCGGAGCTGGGCAACCGACTTCGAGGAGATACACGCCGACGTGTTGACCGCCGACGCCCGGCGGATGCTGCGCTCGCTGCCGTCGTCGCTGCGCGCGGCACGGCACGACTTGGCAGTCATGCCCCCAGAGGACGCCGTGGACGCGCTGGTCTGCCTACAGGACTTGGCCGCGATGTTGGCGGCGGGCCTTGCTGCGGCGAACAAGGAAGCGGCGGAGGCGCAGGCGGCGTTGAAGCAGGCACAAGACGACGGGCGGCTGATGCTGGCCCACATGGACACCGACGTGTGGTGCCGCATGGGTGCGGCCGGCCGTACCCGGTACGAGCAAGACCTCGACCACTGGCTGCGCAACAGCCTCGACGACACGGGGGAGGGCCCGGCGCTCGCGGAGTTGTACGCCGCCCGTCGCTTGCTTGCGTTGGGTAACTTCTTCGACAACCCGCGCGGGCCGTTGGTGCCCGTGGCCGCGTTGGTTGAGCCCGAAGGGGAGGTGAGCGATGGCGACTGAAAGCTACGGCCGTTGCGACGACGGCATCCACTGGACGGTGTACCACTGGCTTGGGGGGCCGTGGTGGTGGAAGATGCGGCTACCTGACGGTTCTGAGGTTCGGTCGCCCGAGCTGTACGCCACCGAGGAGCAAGCGCTCGATGCCGTCGGCGACGCGCGAGAGCAGGCCCGCAAGGGGCTACCTGCGGTCGAGACGGTGGCGCAGCTTCGCGCTCGGGCGGAAGCCGCGGAAGCGGCGCTGAAGCAGGCAGAAGCGGACGCGCGGTGGGCGTTGGCTGAGCTGGTGCGCCTGGACGAGAGCGAGGGCACCAACACCCTTGGCTGCTGGCGTGACGCCGGCCTCTCCGACGCTGAGCAAGAGGCGCTGTCCGTGCTGGCGTTTCAGCCCTCCCCGGAGGGGGCCGATGATTTGGCGGCGGTGCGCCGCATTCTCGCCGCGGGAGGTGCGCGGTGAGCCAGTCCTGGCACGCGGTCAATCTCGACCGCCGCGAATACTTCGGGTCGCTCGAAAACGAGCCTGAGCAGCCCGAAGACCGCGCCAGCTACGCCTACGCCACCGGCGCGGCGCTGATGCTGCTCAGCGTCAATCCGCGGTGGCCCAGCGCGCACCCGCTGATTGGCGCTTGGGCCGGCCATCGAGTCGTGATGCTTGGCGACTACGCCAAACCCGACCAGGGCGGCTACCTCGACCAAGACGACCTCTCCCTGACTGAGCAGGGTTTCACCGACATCACCGACAAGGTGTTTCGACTGCTGGCCCACACGGCCGGCGTTGGTCGACCGGAGGGACGATGAGTGAAGCCCTGTCCAACATTGACGAAGCTATCGACCACATCGAGCACGCGGCGCGGACCTTGGAAGCTGCGCGCGAGACTACCCGTGCCCTTCTGCTGCGGATGGAGGCCGCCGAGGCCGCTGCGGCGGCTTCCGCTGCGGTCGCTCAGACTGCCACGGCTGAGGTCGCCCGGCTGCGCGCGGTCATCACCAAGGCGATTGACGACCTGCCTGAGTGGTCGGCGGGGGCGCTGAAACACCTCTCGCCGGCGGAGGTGATGGGGGACAGCGTGCGGATGGACCTGCGTAGAGCGGTCGAAACGGGCAAGTGAAGGCAGACAACGGCAGAGGCCGCGCGGTGGCGCGGCGGGAGGTGAGGCGATGACGACCGAGACGACCGAGACGAGCGCAGCGGGTCAGTGGGCCGCGCTGTGGGAGGTCTACATGCACGAAAACCGCGACCTCCGCGCCCGCCTCACCGGAGCCGAGGCCGCCCTGGCCGCCGCGCGGGCGGAGCGCGCCGAGGCTGTGCACCGCGCAGCCAAGGCCGAGGTCGACATGGCCGAGGCTGACGTGTACCGCGACAGTCTCAGGGCCTTGCTCGGCGAGGGGCTGGAGATCGTCGAGAGCCTGAGCGCCGGGTATGACTCATGGGAGGGGCAAGTGCGCCGCGCCCTGGGGGTGTCCTGATGGACAGCACAAAACAGGCTGAAGCGGTGCTCAACTTCCTGGCCGGCGGCGCGCCGGGTGCTGGCGACCTCGCAGCCATCCGCGCCATGATGGTCGAGCTGCATCGGCAGGCTGAGGCCACTGAGGCCGCCCTGGTCGATGCCCGCGCCGAGGGCGAGGCTGCCGGGCGGGCCGCGGAGCGCGCCGCGGTGGTGTGGCGGCTGCGGCACGGCCGCTGGATCGAGCGGTGCGTGTACGCCCGGGGGGAGTCCACTACGCCGATACCCGCGGCGATCCATGCGGAGGCTGATCTCATTGAACGCGGCGAGCATATCGTCGCGCTTGATCTCAAGATCGACAGGTACGACGCCCCCGGCCTTGGTGCTGTGGTACGGCGCGCGCTCGGGGGTGCGGCATGAGCTCCTTCGGGCACCGCGAGGTTGCCGGCTACGAGGCTGCGGAGGCGGCGCTGACCGCCGCGCCGGCACGGGCCCGCGCCGAGGCCGACGACGAGGACACCGACGCCGACGTGGAGGGCGAGGAATGACCGCCCCCGACTGGCGCGCCCTCTACATCGCCGAGAACACCGCGCGCAAAGACGCCGAGGCCCGCCTGCGCGGCCTCCGCTGGACCATCGGCGGGGCCATCCTCGCCGCCGGCGTCATCGTGGCGCTGTGCGGCGCCCTCACCGCCGCCGAGGCCGCGTCGCACGCGGTGGCGGCACACCGACAGGAGACGAGCCCATGACCACGACCCGTACCCCCCGTGAGGCCGGCGAGGCCCACGCCGCCGACTGCCGCGAGGCCATAGCCGCGGGACGGCCATGCCCGCTGTACGCAGGGCTGAGCCTCCGCGGCGCCGACCTCCGCGGCGCCGACCTCCGCGGCGCCGACCTCCGCGGCGCCGACCTCCGCGGCGCCAACCTCACCGGCGCCGACCTCACCGACGCCGACCTCTCCGGCGCCAACCTCTTCGGCGCCAACCTCTTCGGCGCCAACCTCGTCGGCG
>JACCDG010057160.1_pt1 | contig 16773 bp, 15 predicted proteins | sample 7442471 | NCBI WGS metagenome assembly JACCDG01 (sample SAMN15323444, study PRJNA562643) | freshwater metagenome | isolation source: river surface water | place: USA:Blue River Watershed | collected 2017-08-17 | reverse complement strand
GTTGATGGATTCATAAATACTGAAGTTATGGCTGTCAATAAATTACCAATTTCGTTCTTTTTATTCCCAGCAATAGAACCCATTTCTACCGTTATTTTTGGCAGAGAACGTATAAAATTAGAGTTTTCTGATAGCGCAGTGGCCATAGGAATTAGATTTTTAATTACCCCAATCTCCATTAAGTTAGTAGCAAGGGATGTTCCTCGATGAGGAGATCCTATTGTTACTATTCTTTTAATTGAAAAGTTAACCTTGTCACTTGCAGATAAGCATCTTGCAAGTAGACCACCAAGTGAATGGCCAACAATATTAACTACATCATCTTTATTAAAGATGTGATTTAGTTCATTTATTAGATACTCTAATATTTCTTCTGGACTCCTAAATAATGAAAGGTATGAAACAATATGGAGCTTATAATCAGAGTGTTGATGAAAATAGTTTTCCATAAACTTCATCGTTACTCCATGGCCAGTATATCCATGTAGGAATAATACATGCTCTTTATTTTTCATATTTTCTCCAAATGGGGCATGAATTCCCCACCTGAATTTTATCATAATAGACTTTTACATTAAAGTGTGATATAAAATATTTGAAAAACCACTATTATCAAGGAGTTTTTAACGTGGAAGAGAAAAAGTCTGGCATAGGTTTTAACAGCGAAAAGATAGCCAGTATATTTGACAAAGCAAAGATGATTAAGGAAGTGGCTGAAAAACCAGAAGCCAAGACTGAGCTCGTCCAAGTAAAAGATAATCCTATTGCATCAAAAGAGATAAAGCCAGGATATATTGGCCTTAATGGTATTAGAATAAGAGAAGATGGAACCATAACCAAAGACAAGTTTATGTCTAAACTTGCACCACAGTATGAAAAGTATCCAGAGATACAACTTACTGAGGCAGAAGCCATTAAAGTTAAGAGCGCCATGAATAGTATGACTGCTGGCGTGAATGCTGCCGTACCATTAACATGTACTGGTCATGCATGCGCCTTTAAGAATACTTGTCCTTATTATCAAATAAATAAAGCTCCACTTGGCAGACCATGCCTTGTTGAAAGTCAACTAATAGAATATTGGACAGAAGAATATTTAAATGAGTTCAATGTAGATCCATCAAAACTAACAGAAATGCATTTAGTTTCTGAGCTTGCTGAGTTGAACATTTATGAGATGAGAATAACAAAGTATATTGCTGAAAATCACCAGACTTTGTTACAGGACATAGTAACAGGAGTCGATCCAGCAGGTAATATTATTACAAACTTAGATGTTTCAAAATCTTTTGAATTAAAAGATAGAATAAAGAAGCAAAGAATGAAAGTTCTAGAAGCATTAATGGCAACTAGAAGAGAAAGAGTTAAGGCTGTTGTGCAAGTTGCACAGACAAATACAACTGCTCAGAAAATTTCTGAACTTAAACAGCAGATGGAAAAAATTTCTAAAGACATAGCTAATTCTAAGATAACGGACGGTGATTTTGTTGAGGTTTAAAAGACGGTTCTAGTCTCAAAGAGAAAGAACAAATGCCAAATAAAAAGAGCGTCTACTTCAACAAAGGAGGCAGGCGAGGTGGATATAAGACTGGTCTTTTTCATTCAAAGAAAAACCAGTCTAGTTATACTTATAGATCAGCATATGAATATGCATACTTAACAAAAATAGAAAATGATCCTAATGTTGTACAGTATGTAGTTGAGCCATTTCAAATTCCTTATATAGACGAGGATAATAAAAAGAGAACATACAAGCCAGACATTATAGTTTTATATTCTAATGGATCATTAGAGGTCGTAGAAATAAAACCAAAAGAGATGTTGGTAAATGTAAGGGTTCAAAGAAAAGCAGCCGCTGCTAAAATATTCCTAAAGAAAAACTATAAAGACTCAGAAGTAACATATAGATTCATAACAGAAGAAGAGATTTTTTCATCAGAAGCAGAATATAAAACCTTAATTAAACAAATATGAATTTATTCGAAGACATAAAAAGAAAGAAAAATTTAATTTCTTTAGATATTGAAACAAGTGGCACTGATCATTTGAATGATCAGATATGGGCTATTGGCAGTACCGATCAAAAGGGAAATGCAAGAGAAATTTTTTATGCACCAGATGGCAATATTGAAGACTTTAAAACTAAATTAACATCTATTAAGGGCTTGTCAGAAAAGCAAATTGAACATGGTGTGTTTGATGAATATTTTAATGGCTTAAATTCAAGTAAATGGAATGGGCAATCATCAATAGCAGGGGACGTTTCTAGTTTAATGGGGAAGGATCGTGCCATTCTTATTCAGAATGCTATATTTGAAAATAGATTTCTAAGTAGGCAGCTATTAAATAACGATAATGTAGGTGTTCCATTTAGAGATAATTTTATGTTTAGAGGTGGAGATACATCTGATTATTTTTATGTTCCGCCAGAGGTTCAAAGAAATAGAGCGTCTGCAGCCAAGGCATTTGATTTATTCTTGAATGGCAATAATAATGCATTTGATGATGTGACTGATAGATATCAAAAAATGATGCAGGCATATTCTGATGCTGCATCAAATAAGGGCATTATGGTTGTAGACTTAATGGATGTATCTAGGGCCACATATGCAATGGCTGCACAGAAGGGATTAATTGATAAGAAGTTTATAGGCATAGGTCTTGGTGTAGAATTTTTAGCAAAGCATATTCTTAATGAACCAGAAAAGCATGGTGCTCTTTCTGATGCTATTCAGCAAAATAAGATCTTTGAAAGGATGTCAAAGATGTATGAGGAAATAAATTCAGGCAATATATCAGACGATACAAAAAATATCTTTGCAAAGATTAATGCAGCTCATCCAAGGGAAAGATTGCATCAAATGGCCAGAGGTATATCCAGAGCTATGGAGGAAGCCATACAGCCAGAAGGATATAAGAAAAGAGATCATAAAGATGTTTATAAATTAGCAGAAGTTTATGGTCCAAATGGTAAAGAAGATGTAATGATATACGATTCCCCTATTGATAGCTCAAATAGAGATTTATTAATAACTAGGAATCCAAAAGAGGCGGCATTTCATGCAATTAACAGATATCAAAAACTGGGCGTAGATAATAAAACAATTTCAAGAGCTAAGCTACTAATAGAGTCTGGCAAAGATATTAATCATCTTTTAGATGATGCAGGAATATATGAAAATATAGAAGCTATATCAAGAACTGCAAAAGATAAAATTTTATCAATGAAAGAAAAATCTTTTAATTGGTTTAATAATTTATCAACACAGCACAAAGCTGTGGCAATTGGAACGGCAATCCTAGGTGCTGGATTTGCACTATCTGACTCTTCAGATTCAGAAGAAAGAATAAAAGAAATAAATAAAAAGAAAGAACAAGTTAGATCAAAAATGTATACTGACTCTACATTAAAAATGTATACCAACATACCGCATCATCATGGATCTGGATTTGCAGATTGGAATGAACGAACTAAGCATCATGAGTATTAATTATGTCAGATAAAAATAATTGGAAGTTTAAACCAACACAGCACAAAGCTGGATTAACATGGTCTGAATATGGCGAGGCTGGTGCAAAAGACCACTTTAGAAGAGCATTCGATTTTGCTAAAGGTGGTGCAATGTATAAGGAAAATTTCCTTAACTCAGTTGGCCTTTTAACTAAACATCAAAGAGAGACAGGTGGATTTATAAATAGAGCCATAGGCTTAGGCTCTGCTGGATTCATGGCACATACATTATTAACAGGCGGAAGATTAGAGGATGTGGCATCTCTTTCTCTTTCTGGAGTTGGCCTTCTTGCTGGCCTTAGACCAGCAAAAGAAGTTGGTCAAGGTGTAGCAAAGATGTTTGGCGCTGGAAGGGCATTATCTTATGGAACAGGAATATTAGCTGGTGGTGTTGCTGGCGCAGCGTTAGGTATAACAGCTGGCGCAATTCCATATATGGCTGATAATAATAATGCTGTTCAAAAGTTTGGATCATCAATGAATAAGGCTACTCTTTTTAACGATGTAAAGGCAAGTAGAGATACTTTGACACATAGACAAAAAATGATTCAGAAATTAGCAAAGAGTGGATTAAATGATAGAGGTCAATTACTAGGATCGGAGGCAATGATAATAAGAGGCATTTTATAAGAAGCTAGCAAATTGACCTCTGTTATTAGTAATGTTATTATGGACCTTTAGGAGTCTATATATGGCATATGTCAAAAAGAATATACCGAGCGGTCCAGAAGCATTAGATGGACAATATTATATTGATAAATTTAAGAATATCTATGGAGATAGATATTCTTATAATTTAGATGATTTTAAAAAAAGAGAAGTTGGCATTAGAAATAGAGATTTAAAAATATCTATAAAATGTATTCATGGCACAAAAGAGATAAGTGTAAGAAGGCATTTGGAAGGATATGAATGTAGGTCTTGCAAAGGTACATCTAAAGATAAAACTATAAAATATGAAAAAATTAAAAAAGAAAGAAAAAAAAGAATAAATAATAAATACCTAAAAGCAACTAAAGAAGAATTCATAGAAAAGGCATTACTTGTACATGGCAATAAATATAATTATGACCAATTTATTTATAATAATTGTAAAGTTAAAGGATCAATAATTTGTCCTATTCATGGATTGTTTAAGCAAACAGCAGATAATCATATTAATGCTAAGCAAGGCTGTCCAAGATGTGGATCCGATGGGATATATAATGAGTGGTATTTTAATAATTATCCAGAAAAGAAAGATGCTGAAGCAATGCTATATTTAGCTAAATTTTCTTTAGACAAAGAAGAGTTTATAAAAATCGGTATAACAACTAAAGATTTAAATAAAAGATTATTCAGTCCATCAAAAAATGCTGGATACATAGTAAGTTCTATTTTGCAATATAAAACAAAATTATTTAATGCATGGCAAATCGAACAGAAGGTTATAAATGATTTTAAGGAATATAAATATGAGCCCAAGATCTATTTTCCACGGACACAGTGAGTGTTTTCTTTGCTCAGCTGAAGCCTCTATTATACGTGGTGTTTTATGAGCGATTTTATTGGTAAGTTTGATGGTTCAAATGGAGAAATTAAAACAATTGACCAGATGGACTGGAAAGAGTATTTAGCACACAAGAATTATAATAAAGATATTAATTCTATGTGTTCTGATTGCCAAAAAGGGCAGATGGATAAGCATGGTAAAATTGTAATTAAGTGCAATGGACTGGCCACTTACAAATCTTATATTCCAGAAGATAAAGATTATTTGTTTTCAGATGATGATAAGGACTTATTAGAACAAACTGCGAATCCTTATTACTGGGCAGATAAAAATATAGATGTTGATAATATCAATCCAGAAAAGAGGCTATTTGCTCCAAGATGGTATCAGGAACAAATTAGTAGATGCACAGCACACAGAAAAGCAATTCGTTGCGGTCGTCGTGCTGGCAAGTCATATTCTCTTGCATTAAATATATTGCATAGAGCATTAACTAATAATAACTACTATATTTTGATTGTTACGCCATTCGAAGTTCAGTCAGAAGAAATTATAAATCTTATTTTACAGTTTGCTAGAAACTTAAATCCAGAGTTTGGCACATATGAATCATTAGGTATTAAGCACAAAGGATCGCCAAATCATACTATTACATTTAGTAATGGGTCGCGTATTAAGGCATTTACTGCTGGTGCAAATGGTGCTGGATCTGTTCGTGGGCAGAGAGCTGACCTGATTGTATTGGACGAAGTAGACTATCTTGATCAGAAAGCATTTAACTCTATTATCGCAATTCTAGCAGATAAGCCAGAAACTGAATTGTGGGCATCATCTACACCGGATGGTGAAAAGCAGCTATATAAATTGTCCAATGATCCATTCTATAGAGAATTCCATTTTCCGTCATTTGTCATTCCTCACTACAATGACAATCTTGATGCTGAATTTAGAAAGGGAACAGACTCTATTGGCTATGTACAAGAAATTATGGCAGAGTTTGGTGCATCAAAAGCTGGTGTATTCCAAAAGTATTATCTTGAGCTTTCACAGTCTCAGGAATATATAGCAAATCCAGATGATGTTTTAACAGACAGAAGAAGATTTATTGTTATTATGGGTTGTGACTGGAACCATGATCAAATAGGTACAAGAATATCAGTTGTTGCATTTGATAGAATGGCTGGAAAAATGTTTGTTGTTGAAAGATTCAATGTTTCAAAAGAAGGCTGGAGTCAAATCGCTGCTATAAATAAAATTATTCAGGCCAATAGAAAATATGTATTTGATCATATGTTTGTTGATGAAGGATTTGGTGCTACTCAAATCCAGGCATTAAGAATGTATGGCAATTCACAGATAGGCAAATTGCCACCTAGTCATCCAGATTTAAAATTGTTAGAAGTTGTTCCAGTAAACTTCTCGTCTACACTTGAGGTAACTGATCCATATACTGGTGAGAAAACAAAGAAAAGAATGAAGCCTTTTATCGTAGAGAATACCAATAGATTCTTGGAAAAGTTAGCTATTAAGCTTGATCCAATTAGAGATAAGAGTTTAATAGAGCAGATGAAAGGATATGAAGAAAAAAGAGGTCCAAGTGGCATTCCAACATATGCTGCATCTAATGATACCGTTGGCGATCATGACTTGGATGCATTTATGATAGCTTGTTATGGATTCCAACTTGAATATGGAGAACTTTTTGAGTCTAATACATTCTCAATATCTGTGATAACACAGGAAAGTATGTATAACTATGTCCAGGGAAAGATGGCTGAGGATAATTACTCAGAAGATCAAGGTCTTGGCATCTATATCGATGAAACAAAAAGAGGATATTTAAGGCCAAATAATAGAACAAGCTTGTTTAATGAGCAAGAAAAGAAGTATAATGATGACAAACTATGGCTAGAATTAGGATATCTCCCCGCCAACAATTCCAATATTTCCAGGGGGAATCCACAATTATTTAAGAAAACTATCGGAAGAAGAGCTTCATTTTAATGACTAATGTAACTTTAGGCGCACAGGACAGCATGATAACAGCATCTACCGTTGATGAAGTAGGTATTTGCTATTTTGATCCATTTACAGAGGAGCTATTAGAGCTTAACTCTGCTAATGGTCATTTCCTGTCAGTTAGCCCTATGCAAAAGATAATTAGAAAGTATTATCTAATAGTTTCTCCTGGAGAAACATTTGCATATGTTAAGATAAAACTTATAAACTCTCAGAATATTGAGAATTTATATAGTGCTAAGGTTATTATAAGCGAAATACAGCCAACTATTAATAGCTTTGATGTTCTTCCAGACTTTAATGCATACAAGATTTCCAGCCCTATGGCTGGACACTTAATTCCAGTTTGGATACTTTTAAATTCAAAAAGTCCAATAAATGATATTGTCAAAGTGGATATTAAAGTTGACTATGAATAATAGTGAATCAATTTCTGTTGTTGATGACCTTAGTGCTTTTCAGAATCAGATATATGACAAACTGAAAGGCATTAAGGTTAAATATGATAATAGTAGAAATTCTGATGTTTCTGAAGCCATTGCTAAACTATTTGGTGAGCAGATTCCAGGATCCGCCAATTATGGCTATGTCACATTTGATATGTATCTAAAATGTCTAGATGTCGTTAGGGAAGCTGGAAAACTTAAGGCTGATTCTATTATCAATAGGAACATAAATGGCATCTGACGTAACTCAGTCCCAGCAAAGTGAAAGAAGAAGAGCTGATCTATATATGCGCATGTATAAATATGCCGCAGAAGATTTTGCTGCCAATTCGGATATGAGAACGTATTCGATGGATATGTCTATATGGATGCAAAGTATTGAAAATAAGCTAACTAAATTATTTAATATTTTAGCTAATCATACTCATAAAATAGCACCACATACACATAATATTGCGCCACATTTTCACGTAGCGCCTTCGTCTGGTGGACCAACATCCCCAGTTCCATTAGTTACATTAGTTAATATTCCAATTGAAGGACTACTTCCTACTCAAAAACCAACCATAAAGTGGACCAGAGGTTCTATACCTTCACTGAAGAATACTACTGGCACTATTCCTAATTTAACCGGAAATAGAACAATGAATGGCATAGCAACTGGTGAAGCAGAAGACAAATCTCCACACTTAAGGAGACAGTTGATTATACCTGTATTATTAACGCCATCTATACCACCAGCTATTATAGGGCTAGCATCGTGACAATTCTTTCTATTGATTCTACTGCCTCAGAAGAGGCCGTATTATATGCACAGACTATCATAGATCATTTTTCAAAAGGTCTACAGAATAGCATGTGTATGTCACAAGTTCCTATCGCTTTATATGTTGAGGCAAAGCAGCATAAGGAAAGAATAGAAGATATTGATAAGGCTATCCACGATACAGGAATTAATAGTTCTACTATCGATTCAGAGATAAGAGAATTCAAACAAACACCATTAGCCAGAGCTATCATAAGAAGATCTGGCAATGGATGTTTAAATTGTGGAATAACTGCACCAAAATTAAATGTATCAGCTATGATAGGTGATAGTTTATTAGATGCAAAAAAGTTCCTAAAAGCCGTACAGAATATATTTAAGCTTAGAATAAACAAAGCTCTGCCTAGCTTTGCTTACTTATTATCTTTTTTATGTATACCGGATTTAGTTAAATTATTAGCATTAATAATATCTTCAGTTATAGATATACTGGCAACAGTATTTGTAGGATCATTTAGTTTAATGGGATTTATAATGGCAATTATAAATCAAGTCATAAGTGCATTATTTAGATTTGTTAACATTATGTTAAATTTTAGCATTTCGCCAATATTATGTATTATTGATGCGCTCGACCAGATTATTGGATCTATTCCAACCCCATCAAACATCTCCAATGCTATTAATCCTGGCAGTGCACAACCTGGCAAAATTGATAAATTTGCAGACCAAATGTCTACAAGCATGATCAATGCAAGAAACTCAGGCTCTGAAAGACTATCGGAAGAATTCTCCTCTATAACTGATACTGTAAAATCTTCTGTAGAGGATTTAAACAATAATATAGAAAAGTTGTTAGGCGTAAAGACACATTTTGAATGTGAGGCTAAAAGAAATGGATCTTCTATATCCGATTCCGTTGAAAGACTATCAACTCTTATTGCAATCGCTAATTTAATCAAGTCTGTATTATCCAAAAAGACAAAAAAGACAGCTAGAAATGCTAATACTAATATTGCAGGAATGCCAGTTAGTCCATTAGACGATCAGCTGTCAAATGAAGAAATTGTAGAAGCACTAGCTGAATCAATAGGCCATCAGGTGGACATTGTTAATGATGGCCAGAATAATATTGGAGTATATATAGGCGACAAATCGCCATTGTCGGATAATCTAAATCTATTCTCATGTAATTTGGCAGACTTTATAGAATCGGCCAATATGGACCGATTAATAGAAGATTCTATAATCTTTGCTGAAAATGAATTAAAGGGTGAAGGATATAATCCAAGATTCTATACACCAAAAGTTGTAAATATATCAAATGTTGATGTATCTAGTCCTATGTTTATCAGATTGCAAAATACTCAAGATGATAATATCATTACTAGCATTAAAGATATATTTGATTTTATGGGCAAAGTAAATCCATACGAAGATGATAGATCAACACAGAATCTAGAGGCGATTAAGGTAACAGAAGTTCCAAAGATGGATAATCCATATTTTGATAACTCTCTGACAATTAATCAAAATGTAGCTAACAATATAAAATCAGCCTCAAAAATAAGAGGTAGAATTGACAGCTCATTTAATGCTAATAATGTACAACTTCATAATTCATTAGAAGAATTAGGAACAAAGTTAAGCCAATTGAGTTCAAGATGACTAACGTAATTCATAATACCAACTATAAAGTTGCCAATGACAATATGTTTCTAGCAGACAATATTAAGTCTGTAGAAGTATTTAAAAAGGCTAAGAATACAATGTACTCCTTTTTTGCTCCAACTGGCGGCAAAAAAGATACATATTTCAAGCCACATATTTATGACCTATATGAATATGGAAGAATTATAGACACAGAGTCATTCGTAGCAAGAGCATTTAATAAAAAAAGATCTCTTATGTTTAAATATGGCTACGAGTTACAATCTGAAGATCTAAAAAATGCAGAATATATACATAAAAGAATATCAGAAATATCATATGTGTCTAATATGCCATTTGATCTATTTCTAAGAGAAACTGCTACGAATTTAATTACATTCCATAATGCATATGTTCTAAAGATAAGAAAGAAAGAGTCTTCGTCTGGAAGAGTTATTAGAGATGGCGATACAGATATCGAACCAATAGCAGCGTATTTTAACTTACCGCCTGAAACAATACAGACAAAGGTTAATGATGCAGGCGTTGTTGTAAAGTACAGACAATATGTATCTCCTAGCAAATACAGAGAGTATAGCCCTGATGACATTATCCATATATCTTACAATAAGAGAACTGGCTTTGTTATGGGAACTCCTCCTCTGGAACCAGTAAAGGATGATATCCTTGCACTAAGAAGAATTGAAGAGTCTATAGAAACTCTTATTTATAAGAGTTTATTCCCAATTATTCATGTAAAGGTTGGTACTGAAAAATCACCAGCCAGAAGATTCCCAGATGGAACAACAGAGGTAGATAAGGCTACAAAGTATCTAAGACAAATAGAAGAGGCTGGTGGACTTGTAACAAACGAGAGAGTTGAAATTAAGGCCATTGGGGCAGAATCGATAGCACTTAGAGTTGAAGGTTACTTACAGCATTTCAAATCAAGAGTCTTTATAGGACTAGGTATGTCTGCTATAGACTTTGGTGAAGGTGATTCAACGGGTAGGGCAACTGGCGAAGTTCTCTCTGAATCACTAAAAGAATCTGTTATGGATTACCAAGCAACACTTGGTGAATATATTTCATTCATGCTGTTTAAGCCTCTATTGGTAGAGTCTGGAAGATATAAGGCTGAATACTTAATTCCAGAAAATGAAATGGTTTGGTTTAAGTTTGGCAATCTTGACGTTACAGGATTAATGAAAATTGAGTCGCATGAATTGAATAAGATGACTCAGGGTGCACAAGATATTAATGAAACACGTAAGAGATTTGGCTTAAAGCAGAAATCGGACGAAGAATTAAAGTCAATGAAAGAGGTGCAAAATTATACTGGTAGAGAAAAAGAAGCAGCAAAATATGCACCAAAGGTTGCTGGTCCAAGTGGAGGATCTAAATCAGCTCCTTCAAAGGCAAAGAAATCTTCTAACCTAACAAAGAGTATTACAAAACCGAAGAATCAGCATTCTGATTCTGTAGAAATGAGAATACTTGATATTATGAGATCTGGATCATCAATGAAGAATTCTAGAGTATATAGCTTAATACTTGATGAATTAAATGATATAATTGGTGATTACGAATTATTATTAATTGATAATGTATTCAAAGATGACCTCTTGGTAATGGCAAGTAATAACATACTTGACTCGTATGAAAAAATGAAAGAAGAAGACTTCTTGGATTATATAAGTACGTGTATTTTAAGCCTTTTACAAGATTTTGCTTGACAAAGGCATATCAAGATTATATATAATAAAGAGAGTTTTTATGAAAGATAAATACAAGAACGACGTAGTTCTTAAAATTCAGTTTAAAGATTCAGATTTAACACTCTTACAAGATAGTGTTAAATCAGGAAAACTAAAATCTGTTAAAGTTAAAATTGAAGCTACTCATTCAGCAAAGGTAAATAAGAACTTCTGGTTCTATTCACCAACAGGAATGAGAGATGGTACTGAAACTTTTATTAAGCCATATCCAAAGCCAGTAACAGTTAATCATGATCCAGCAGCTGCTCCAATTGGACGAGTAACAGATGCTACTTATGTTAAGTATGATATTGTTTCTGATATCCATGATGCTAGCCCAGTTACTACTGGTAAATATGTTGACAAGGTGAATAAGTGGATTGGCAATTCAATCTATAAAGATACCACATATAAAGGACTAGGCCATGTTCAGCTAATAGCTGAAATAACAGATCAAGATGCAATATCAAAAATCTTGGACAAAAGATACCTGACTGTATCTATTGGTGGTGGTTCAGATCATGCATACTGTTCTATTTGCGGAACAGATAAAAAAGCATCATACTGTGATCACTACAGAGGGGAAGTTTATGATGGGCAGACTTGTTTCTACATTTCTGGCACAATGAACTTTGATCACATATCTTATGTTGCAAGCCCTGCTGATGATAATGCATTATCAGAAGTTATGGATTCAGCCACTATGGCAACATTAGAAATATTAGATTATGAGATTGATAAAGGCTCAAATAATATGAAATTAAATATCCAACAGTTAAAAGCAAAGTTAGCAACTTATGCTTTATTCTCTGACTATATGAAAAGTATTGGTCTCGATCAGTATATTTCTGATGAGTCAGAAAAGAATGCAAAAGAACTAATGTTTGTATTTGCTGACGAAAGAGTTCTTCCAATTTTTGACAAGGCGCATACAGCTGCCTCTATGAAATTTGTGCAAGAACATCTAGAAGATTCAGAAGATAAAAATGCAATCATTCAGCTTCTAACTGACAAAGTTGAAGAAGCATTCGGACAGGGTGTTGTTCTAGAAGATGCTATTGCTGATCTTGGCAAGAAAGAAGACAAAACTCCTATTGCAGGATTGTCTGATCTTAAGTTAGAATTACCTGAATCAGAAGTTAACAAAATTGTTGACGCTTTACTAGAAAAGCTAAAATCAACATTTACAGTTTCTGACTCATTTGCATCTCAGAGAATGAGAGCTCTTGAGAGAGACAATGCTGCTCTATCTGCTACAGTTTCTACAATGGAAGATAAATATAAGAAGGGTGTAATTGGTCAGATTCTTCAGTTGGAAGATAAAACTTCTGATGAAGAATACAAAATAAAACTTCTTTCTAGAAATATTACTTCTTTAGAAGACAAATTGCAGGATCTTGTTGACACTCCTGCAAAAGTAGAAGATAATGATAAAAATAAAGAAAACAATGGTTTAAAACCAGGTGTTACAGTTCAGGATGCAAAGACTGAAACTGGCGATGACGATACTGATATCTCTGATGAAGATAAAAATTCTGAAGATGAAGGAAAGCAGCCAGTAGAAGAAAAGACTTTAAGCATTTCTGAAATAAAAGATTCCTACAAGGATAAAGTTAGAACTGAGGGACTTAAGGCTGCAAAGGCTTGGTTCAAACAACTAACAGATGAAGGAAAAGTTCCTTCAAACTTCACATTTAATTAATGGAGAATAATAAATATGGCTTACAATCCTTACAGCATCAACCCACAGCCTACATACAAGGGCCATGATGACCGTGGACATATTACTCCTAATTTTGAATACTCAGAAGGCATTAGACCAGCTGGTTCATTTATGCCAGCTCCTTACCTTCCACAGGTAAGATTCAACGAATACTTTAAGGAAGCAGTAGTGCTTTCTGCTGGTAAGGTTGTTGCATTCGATTCAAATGGGTTTATTGTTCCAGCCGGTCTTGCCCTACAGGCAGCTGATTGGCAAACTGAGGCGCTTGCAACTAACGTTGCTGGTGCTGATGCTATCACCTCTTTAACAAGATACACTGCTGACGATGTAAAACGTAAGGTTAAGAATGCTGCTGGCACTCTCGTTACTCTTAACGAACCAGTTGTTAAGTCTTTCTTTAACCAGACTACACCATTCGCAGCACTAACCACAGTATCTGCTCCTATTGGTGTTGCTCCGTATAACTACTGGCCACATCCAGGTGGAGATGGTGAAAACCCAGCTCTGTACAATGTTTCTAACTGGAACCTACAGAACAAGGTTGCATTCCTAACTCGCTACCAGCTAGAGTACCCTCTAGTAGAAGATAGAGCTACTTACCTAAACGCTCCATTCTCTGGCATTGCAGCATTCGTTGCTTCTGCTGGCAATGTTAAGCCGGGTGGTTATGTTACATTCGATACAGAATCCAACGTTTCTTATGTTGGCTACACTTTCGGTTCTGTCCCTGCTTCCAATATTATTGGCCAGGTAACAGCAGTAAGTGGTCCAGGCCCTTATGGATATCTGGAAAGAGTTCGTACTTCTGCCACAGGTCCAGGTGGCGTTCTTGACGCAATGCCTGGTACAGCAACAGCAGGTCTGCCTGATGTTGTTACATATTCTGGTGGTTACGGTATCGCAAGAATTCTGTTACAAAAATAATAATAGGAAGGAATAATTTAATATGAAAAGAATTCATAATACTCCTTGGTCAGCCGACGAACTTAAGCTGAAGGATGAAATTGTAGCAATGAGAGACACCTTCGAAAACGGTGGTGTTACCTCAGAAGGCGCTAAGCTAACTCTTAGCGATGCTATTTCTACTCCTAATGCCCCGCTAGTTTTTAAGCGTGTTATCACTGAAGTAGTTCAGGAAGCAATTGAGCCAGTTCTTATTGGTACAAGATTGCTACAGCGCATTGGCTTTGATGGCTATGGCGCACAGCTAACTTTTGGTACTTTAGGTGCTGTTGGTCTTAAAGATCTAGATATGGCCGAAGGACAAGAATATCCAGAGTTCAGCATCCAGGCTGGTAGCGGAACAGCGACAGCGCACATTGGTAAGTCTGGTCTTGCTCTAAAGATCACTGAAGAAATGATTAAGTATTCTCAGTGGGATATCTTTGGTATGCACCTACGCCAGGGCGCTAGAGCTCTAGCTCGCCACAAGGAAAAGAAGATCTTTAATATGATCAACAATCTTGGTGTTGTTGTGTTTGACAATACAACTCCAACTTCTGCTGAAATTGGTCGCACAACAGGACGTGGCTTATCTGGTGCCGGTAACGGTTCCATGACTGCAGATGATCTGTTTGACATGTATGCAAAGAGCCTAGAAAGAGGATTCACTCCTGATATCGTTCTGGTACACCCATTAGCATGGGCAATGTTCCTGAAGGATCCAAACCTACGTCAGATGGCTCTAAATACTGGCAATACCGCTAACTGGTTTAACGGAACTGCAAGCAATGTTTATCCATCGCTATCTGAAGTTTGGAAGAATGCAGGCAGAAAGGGTCCAACTACCTCTAATCCTACGAAGGAAGAAAGAGAAGGCACTCAGCAGTCAGTTCCAAACATGCCAATGCTTCTGCCATTTGGTGGACTAACAATTATTCCGTCTGCTCATGTACCATTTGACCCAGTAAGTAAGACAACTTCTATCATCATGATTGATTCTTCAGAAGTTGGTGCACTGGTTGTTGCTGAAGATCTAACTTCAGAAGAATGGAATGATCCAGCTCGTGATATTAAGAAGCTAAAACTACGTGAACGTTATGGTCTAGCTGTATTCAACGAAGGTCAAGCTATCTCCGTTGCTAGAAACATCAGCATCGAACCTAACCAGATTGTACTGCCTCCACAGGCTACTATCTCCGGCGTAGCACCAATCGTTCAGAAGCCTTAATAGCTGAAGAATAAAGAGAGGGTGGCAACACCCTCTCATTTTATTAGGAATTTGAAAAAATGTTAGTTAAATTAGAATCCGTCTACAATACTTTTTTCTTCTTAGAAGATATTTGTATCCAAAGAGGAAAGGGTCCACAGGAAATAGATTTATCTACTAGACCTGATAGTTTTATTAAGACTATTGGCATCTCTGTATCCACCGGCCTTTTGTCTGCAGATAAGCCCGTTGTAGAAATTGTTGGATGTATCAAAGATAAGCTAGTCAAAGACAATACACTTCAGTTTCTCGGTTATCCAGTAGAGGCAGAAATTGTTGAAACTGTAACAGCAGAAGTTGAAATTGTAGAAGAAGTAGAAACCACAGTAGCTGAAGAAGCTCCTGCGGAAAAGGTAGAAGATGAATCTATTGATGATGAATCTGAGCCGGAAGTTGATCCGCTAAAGGAAATTCTTGAAGGTACTAATAAAATAGTTATCGCTAAAATCAAGAATGCTGGTCTAACCACTGAACAAAAAGCAGAAATTGCAGAATTAGAAAAACAGGGTAGAAATAGAGCAGCAGTATTAAGCGCAATTGACGAAGCTTAAAACTTATGAGCATAGATCTTAATATAATTACAATAACAAATTCTATGCATCAACTTAACGCTCTCCCAGTTGGTGAGAGCGTTTTTATTTTGTTCAATGCAAAACCCGACATTAATAGTGTCAAGAACAAGATAAATCTTTGTAGGGTTGATGATGGAATTATAGTGCCGTTTCTAGGCGATCCAAACGCTGTACAGATGTCATATGTCAAGCAGACATATGGTAGTGTACCTTTCACCCCTAAAGTGTCACAGAGTGGCTTAAATTGGCTTCTAGAGATAGATCCAAATGATCTATTGGTGACAAATTCAAAATACTATCTATTTGTTGAAAATGGCTTGCTGCCAGAATTCTATACTATTACTAAGCCAGTAACGCTTGGTAATTCCTCTATTGCTATAGAAGCAGCTAATGGATCTGCAACATCAGATAACTACGAAATTATAATTACCCAGACAACATCTTTAACGTCTGGTAAGCACTTAATTAGATATACACTTAATAAAAATAGTGTAGCTGTTGCTACCAATGTAGAAATAGATATTAATACAACTAAATTAACAATTGCCCCAGGCATTGTTGTTGTATTCAATAAAAATGTTCCTTTCTTAGTGACAGAAAGATTCAATATATCTGTACAGGCATCAAC
>JACCDG010129436.1_pt1 | contig 16777 bp, 16 predicted proteins | sample 7442471 | NCBI WGS metagenome assembly JACCDG01 (sample SAMN15323444, study PRJNA562643) | freshwater metagenome | isolation source: river surface water | place: USA:Blue River Watershed | collected 2017-08-17 | reverse complement strand
TGGCGCAGCATGTCGGCCATCTGATCTTCGCTAAGCCCATAGCTGGGCTTGACTTCGATTTTCTGTTCCTTGCCCGTCGTTTGCTCCCGCGCCGAAACGGTAAGCAGCCCGTCGGCATCGACGGTAAAAGTCACACGGATGCGCGCGACGCCGGCCGTCATCGGCGGAATGCCGGACAGCTCGAACCGCGCGAGCGATCGGCAAGAATCTGCCGTTTCGCGCTCGCCTTGCAGCACATGAATCGCCATCGCACCTTGGCCGTCCTGATAGGTCGTAAATTCCTGCGCCTTGGCGGCGGGGATCGGCGTGTTGCGGTCGATGATCTTGGACACCAGCCCGCCATAGGTTTCAACGCCCAAAGACAGCGGCAATACATCCAGCAGCAAATGTGCCGCGCCATGCGTCAACGCTTCCGCCTGGATCGCCGCGCCAGCAGCGACCACCGTGTCGGGATCGAGATTCGATAACGGCGCTTTGCCAAAAAATTCCTGCAATTTGTGCCGTACCAACGGCACGCGGGTCGAGCCGCCGACCAGGATAATGTCCTTGACGGCATTCTTATCCTTGTCCGCGTCGATCAGCACGCGCTGGAAAATTTTAATCGTGCGCGTCACATATTGTTCAATCAAGGATTCGAATTGCGCGCGGCTTAGCGACAAGGCGCCGTCTTTCCATTCTACGGCTTGCGTCAAATATTCCTTGGCTTGCCTGGCGCTGTGCAGCGCGTCGTGCAGATTTTCGGCGTTTAATGAAATCTGACCATTCTTCGCCCAACACTCGACAATCGCTTTATCGAAATCGTCGCCGCCAAGAGCAGTATCGCCGCCGGTGGCCAGCACTTTGAATACGCCCTTGTCCAGATTCAACAGCGACACATCGAATGTCCCGCCGCCGAGATCATAGACCGCATAGATACCCTCGGCGTTATTATCGAGCCCATAGGCTAATGCGGCCGCAGTCGGCTCGTTCAAAAGCCGCAAGACATCCAGCCCCGCCAATTTCGCTGCGTCACGTGTCGCGGCGCGGGCGGCATCGTCGAAATAGGCGGGAACGGTGATGACCGCTTGGGTCACGCTTTTGCCCAGCGCCTTTTCCGCGCGGGTACGGGCGGTTTTCAGAATTTCGGCGGAAACTGCAATCGGCGTTATGATTTTGCCGTTGATGTTCAGCCGCGCCATGCCTTCGGCGCTGCGGTCGATCGGATAAGCCTCGATCCCATGAATCGCCGCGACCTGATCCGCGCTTTTGCCCATCAACCGCTTGATCGACGCGATGCGGGTTTCGCCATAATTCACAACAGACGGAATTAATGCCGCACCTGCATCGCCCGTCAAGATTTCCAGCTTGCCTTGGTGCGAAAATGCGACCACCGTATTGGTCGTGCCCAAATCGATGCCAACGGCGAAGTTATGTTCGCCCGCATGTGGTTCTGGCGTTTGGCCTGGCTCGTGGATTTGTAACAAATGCATTAAGCGCTCTCCACCATCGTCATCTGCTTTTCGCGCAGTTCCGTCTGAAATTTGTCCAAGTAGCGCAGACGCAGCATGGTTTTTTGCACGCCGTCCCAATCGCGGCTTGCCAACAGCGCGGAAAGCGCGGCATGGGCCGATTTTATTTCAGCAGCCATCTCTGCCTTAACGGCTTGCAATTCCACAGCGCTTGCGATGTCTTCCAGCCGCTCGCGCCGCTCCAGCATTTCCAGCAGCAGGCCTTGATCATGGATGGTGCGCTCGGCCTCGATATCGAATTTAACGCCGTTTTGCGCCAAAATATGGCCTGCGCGCTTCAGCGGGTCTTTCAATGTTTGATAGGCTTCGTTGATCGACACCGCTTGCCCCTGCGCCAGCAGCTTTTCTGCGCCGGTTTTCCCGGCGAAACGGTCGGGATGGAATTGGTTTTGCATTTCCACATAGCGCGATTCCAATTGCGAAAGGTCGATATCGAATTGCGGCGAAAGGCCAAATAGTGCAAAGAAATCACCGCTCACTGTCACTGCCTACCGTCACCGGACTACACATGGAACGATTCGCCGCAGCCGCAACGGCCTTTTTCGTTGGGATTCTTAAAGGTAAAACCGGATTGCATCTTGTCTTCGACATAATCCATCACCGTGCCCAGCAGAAACATTGTCGCCTTGGGGTCAATAAAAATGGTAATTCCTTTTTCTTCGATCACATCGTCGAATTCAGTCTTTTCATCGGCATATTCGATCGTATAGGTCATGCCGGAACAGCCACGCGCCTTGACCCCGACGCGGATGCCGAGCGACGGCTTGCCGCGTCCAGCCAAAATAGTCTTGACCCGCGCCGCTGCCGCTTCTGTCACTTGCATGATCGCAGCTTTTGGCCGCGCCGCATGTTTTGGCGGGGCCGGCAATTCTTTGGCTTCGGTAGTGCAGTTCGTTGTCATATGTATCCTTTTACTTTCCCTCTCCCGCAAGCGGGAGAGAGGGGGGTGTTTCACTCCGCCGCCAATTTCGGCTTTTCCTGTTTTGCCCTGTAATCATTGATCGCGGCTTTGATTGCGTCTTCGGCCAGGATCGAGCAGTGGATTTTCACCGGCGGCAAAGCAAGGTGTTGCGCGATTTCAGTGTTCTTGATCTGCGCCGCGTCGTTGACGTTCTTGCCCTTGATCCATTCGGTTGCAAGAGAACTCGACGCAATCGCCGACCCGCAGCCAAAGGTTTTGAATTTTGCTTCCTCGATTACGCCTTGCTCATTCACCTTGATCTGCAGTTTCATCACGTCGCCGCAAGCGGGCGCGCCGACAAGGCCGGTTCCGACATTTGGATCGTCCTTATCCAACGATCCGATATTGCGCGGATTTTCGTAATGTTCGATCAGTTTTTCGCTATAGGCCATGTTGCTTCTCCTTTAATAAAAACCGTTCATAATTCACCGTCACCGTTTACCGGCTCAATGTTCCGCCCATTGGATCGACTTCAGATCGATCCCTTCCTGCACCATCTCCCACAACGGACTCATGGCACGCAGTTTTTTGACGGCTGTCGTAATATCGCGCACCGCGATATCCACTTCCGTCTCGGTAGTGAAGCGGCCGAAACCCAAGCGCAGGCTGGTATGGGCCAACTCCTCCTCGACCCCTAGCGCGCGCAGCACATAGGATGGCTCGAGACTTGCCGAGGTACAAGCAGACCCCGACGACACCGACAGATTCTTGATCCCCATCATCAAGGATTCGCCCTCGACGAAAGCGAAGCTGATATTCAAATTTCCAGGAATACGCTGCTGCATATCGCCGTTGACGTAAATTTCATCTAGTTCTTTGCGGATGCCATTTAAAAACCGCTCCTGCAATTTATGCAAGCGCGCATCCTCGGCGGCCATTTCAGCCCTTGCGATCTCGCAGGCTTTGCCCAAACCAACGCAAAGCGGCGTCGGCAAAGTGCCGGAGCGCATGCCGCGTTCCTGGCCGCCGCCGGAAATCAGCGCTTGCAGCCGCACACGTGGTTTTCTGCGGACATACAGCGCGCCGATGCCCTTGGGGCCGTAAATTTTATGGCCGGAGATCGAAAGCAAATCGATATTCATCGCCTCGACATCGATAGGCATTTTGCCTGCCGACTGCGCCGCGTCGGTGTGGAAAAACACGCCCCGCTCACGGCAGATCTTGCCGATTTCGGCGACCGGCTGGATCACGCCGATTTCATTATTGACCATCATGATCGAAACCAAAGCGGTCTTGTCGGTGATGGCGGCCTTTAATTCCTCTAAATCTATCAAGCCGTTCTGCTTGACCGGCAGATAAGTCACCGTAAATCCTTCTTGTTCCAGATGGCGGCAAGAATCGAGCACGCATTTATGCTCGGTCACGCAGGTGACGATATGGTTCTTTTTATCCTTATAGAACTGCGCCACGCCCTTGATAGCAAGGTTATTCGATTCGGTCGCGCCGCTGGTAAAGACTATTTCCTTGGCGTCCGCGCCGATCAACTGCGCGATCTGCTCGCGCGCAGCCTCGACGCCGTCCTCGGCTTCCCAGCCGAAAAGATGGTTGCGCGAATGCGGGTTGCCGAATTTTTCGGTGAAATAAGGCATCATCGCGTCCAAAACGCGCGGGTCCATCGGCGTCGTCGCCTGATAATCCAAGTAGATCGGCTTGCCCTGCGGCGCGATCATTGTCCTGCTTTGGATTCTTTCCATATTTATTTTTTGTGCGGATTGAGCCATTTTATTCCTTGTTTAATCCTTTGTTACGCCGCTTCTGCGGCAGGTTTGAAATCTTTTTTCCCGGTTATTCCGCGCATCGCATCATAGGCATCGAGAAACAAATCTATCTCTTGCGGCGTGGTTTTCCAGCCCAGGCTGACCCGCAGCGCGGCGTTGACCAGATCCGGCGCAGCCTGCATCGCCTGCAACACATGCGAGGCACGCACCTTGCCCGACGAACAGGCAGATCCGGAGCTGACGGCGAATCCCATCATATCCAGCTTCATCACTTGCAATTCGCTGGGCAATCCGGCCTTGGCAAACGCGGTGGTGTTGGGCAAACGGTTTGCGTTTTGTGCGAAAATTTCGCAGCCAAGCTGGCGCAAGCCGGATTCCAGTTTGTTGCGCAAACGCTCCATATGCGCCGTCTCGTGCGGCATATCGCGTAGCAGATCGGCCAAAACGCCAAACCCTGCGATGGCGGCGACGTTCTCGGTTCCCGCCCTGCGGCTGCGTTCTTGCCCGCCGCCCGTCATCAACGCGGCCAAAGGCACGGAATCGTTGAACACCAGCACGCCGACGCCTTGCGGGCCACCGGCCTTGTGCGCCGACAGCGTCATCATATCCGCGCCCAAAGCGGCGTAATTTATCGGTACTTTGCCAAAGGCCTGCGCCGCGTCACAATGTAACAGCGCGCCCGCGCTTTTTGCCAAAGCCGCGATTTTTTCTATCGGCTGGATGACACCGGTTTCGTTATTCGCCAGCATCACCGACACCAAAGCCGGGATATCGCTTGCGCTGAGCATTTTTTCAAGCGTGCCAAGATCCAAAACGCCCTGCGCGTCCACCGGGATAATTTCGGCGTCCTTGCGCGCGAAACGAATGCTGTCATGCTCGATGGCGGAAATCAAGACGCGGCTGCGGCCGGAACAGCGCAGAGCCATGTTGTTGGCCTCGGTTCCGCCGCTGGTGAAAATCAATTGCTGCGGCAGCGCGTGAATAACGGCGCCGATTTTTTCGCGCGCGACTTCTATAGTTTTGCGCGCCTTGCGCCCTGTGGCATGGATAGAAGACGGATTGCCGCAATCTTCCATCGCTTCGCGCATCGCCGCTATGACCTCGGCGCGTATCGGCGATGTGGCGTTGTAATCCAGGTAAATTATGGCGGATGCGCTAGCCATGGACCGCAACCTCTTTTGCCATAAAATCCGCCCCGCGCGAAGAAGCGCAGGAATGCTGCCCGCGCATTTTTCCGTGGGCAACATCGGCCAGGCTGACCGACCCCAAGAAAGTGCAGATTGTATCTTCCAAACGCTCCCACAAATCATGCGTCAAGCAGCGGCTTTTGTCCAAGCGGCAGCCTTCTTCGGGATTGCCGCTGCAACGCGTCGTTTTCAAAGATTCTTCGGCGGCGCAAACGATGTCGCTGATGTATATTTCCGCCGCAGGCTTGGCAAGGCTTAGTCCGCCGCCGGGGCCGCGCGCGCTTTTGACCAAGCCATTGCGGCTTAGCTTGGCGATCAATTGTTCCAGATAAGACAAGGATATTTCTTGCCGTGCCGCGATGGATGCCAGCGTCACAGGCTTGTCCTGCCCATGGCTGGCAATATCCACCATGGCGGTGACGGCATAGCGTCCTTTTGTCCCTAATTTCATGCCTTGCTCCTCTTTAACCGGCGCTGCGAAACGATGGCCGCAACAAAAGCTTGCTTTTACGCACGCGCTGGGCTACAAGAACCTGCTTTTGCGCACGCTATCGCAATTTAGATTTATTCTAATACAAATATAGTAATGTTGAGTAAATTAATCAACATATATTAAGGCGTGATAATTCTTATTAAGCCATTGTTTTTCGGAGGTTTTATGCCAGAAGTGATTTTTAACGGTCCGGTTGGCAGAATTGAAGGCCGCTATCAAAGCGGCGGCAACGGCAAGGATTCCCCCATAGCCCTGATGCTGCACCCTCATCCGTTGCACGGCGGCACGATGAATAACAAGGTTGTCTATAATCTGTTTCAAACCTTTGCCAAGCGGGGTTTTTCGACTTTGCGTTTCAATTTTCGCGGCGTCGGAAGAAGCCAGGGCAATTTTGACCGGGGCGAAGGCGAGCTTGCCGACGCGGCGGCGGCGTTGGATTGGCTGCAGGCGCAAAATTCCAATTCGTCCAGCGTTTGGATCGCGGGATTTTCTTTCGGCGCTTGGATCGGCATGCAATTGCTGATGCGCCGCCCGGAAATCGCGGGATTCATTTCGGTCGCGCCGCCTGCGGGCCTTTTCGATTTCGGATTCCTTGCGCCCTGCCCCGCATCGGGCTTGATGATTTCCGGCACCCAAGACGAAATCATTCCCGAAGGCGCCGTTGAAACGCTGGTAAAAAAATTGTCGCAGCAAAAGGGCATTAGCATCGGCCACAAAGCGATCAAGGGCGCGAATCATTATTTCACCGAACATTTGGACGAGCTTTCGGAAACAGCGGACGAATACCTGTTGAACGCGATGCAGCCGCGCCAGCCGGTACGCATGCGCAACCGCAAGGTTCCGGCCTAGGTTTTTCAGTTGCTTCCAAAGCGGCCTTGCCACAATATACCCCGATGACCACCCCTTTTAAATCCGACTTATTGCGCACCCTGTCCGAACGCGGCTTTATCCAGCAAGGCACCGATCTTGCCGCGCTGGACAAGGCCGCCGCATCGGGCGTTGTCACCGGCTATATCGGGTTCGACGCCACCGCCGATTCGCTCCATGCCGGAAGCTTGATGCAAATCATGCTGCTGCGCTGGCTGCAAAAGACGGGACACAAGCCTATCGCGCTGATGGGCGGGGGAACCACCAAAATCGGCGACCCGTCGGGCAAAGACGAGGCGCGGCAATTATTGACGGACGACTTGATCGCCAAGAACATCCAAGGCATCGGCAAGATTTTTGCCAATTATCTGGATTTCGGCGCGGCCAAAAACGCCGCGATCCTGGTCGATAACGCCGAATGGCTGGATAAGTTGGAATATATTCCTTTCCTGCGCGAAGTCGGGCGGCATTTTTCGGTCAACCGGATGCTGACCATGGATTCGGTGAAATTGCGGCTCGACCGCGACCAGCCTTTGTCGTTCCTGGAATTCAATTACATGATTCTGCAATCTTACGATTTTCTGGAATTGCAAAAGCGTTACGGCTGCGTTCTGCAAATGGGCGGATCGGACCAATGGGGCAATATCGTCATGGGCGTCGATCTGACCCGGCGCATGGCGCAAAGAGACGTGTTCGGACTGACCTCGCCGCTGCTTACGACATCCAGCGGCGCGAAAATGGGCAAAACCGCCGAAGGCGCGGTATGGCTCAACGCCGAACGGCTTAGCCCTTATGATTTCTGGCAATATTGGCGCAATACCGAAGATGCGGATGTCGGCAAATTCCTGCGGTTATTCACCGAATTGCCGCTGGACGAAATCGCACGCTTGGAAAAACTGCAAGGCGCGGAAATCAACGAGGCCAAGAAAGTCCTGGCGGATGAAGTGACCACGCTCTGCCATGGGCAGCAGGCGGCGAGCGAAGCCGCAGAACAAGCAAATAAAACTTTTGTTTTAAACCGCCCCCCAGAAATTACGCGCTCAGTGTCGGCGCTAGAAAAAGGCATACCCCTCATCGACTTATTGGTTGATTTTAAGTGGGTAGAAAGCAAATCAAAAGCAAGACAGGCTTTTAGTAACAAGGCGGTAAGAATAAATGATCTTCTAATTGAAGATGAAAAGACGGTGATTAATCTTGCCTTAACTGGAGAGAAAGGCTGCAAAATCGCTTATGGAAAAAAGCACTTTGTAATAATTAAACCTGACAAAATGAATAATAGTTTAAGAGCAACAATTGAGAGAGCATGGCAGGAAGTTGAAGTTTTAGAAAATATAGATAGTCTTGATACTAAATAACTTTTTTCCTACTCTGTGATCTACCCTTGCGGTTTTCTTCTTGTATATCCGCGCACTTGTTCCTTGCCGCCTTCCCTGCTGTGGGCCTTGACGCTCACTTCGCCGCCGGAATTCGCTTCTTTTAAGTTCTGATTGGCGTGCGGTGCGTTGTCGTTGGCCTTTTGGTTTTTCAGCCAGCGGTGCAACGCCGTCAGATATTCGCCAACCCCCATATCACCGAATCTTTTGCCGGTTTGGGGATCGATTTCCGCGTCATCCGGCTCCGGCATCCCGCTGCGCGGCTCTGGGTATTCTTTCATTTCTTGTGGCATCTGATTTTCTTCCGGCAAGCCCATCGTCTTGCGATAGACGCGGCGCAATTCTTCCCCGACGGTTAGGGGTTTTTCAAAATCTTTCTTGAAACCGTCCAGGTCGTTCGCGTCCTTGGAATTATTTTTCGGCGGAACCCGATCGGGATCGGATTCGTCTTGCCAGAACGGGCCGCCATTTTCGCCTTTGCCGTCACTTTCTGTAACAATCCGCCCAATCTTGTCTTGAGTTTGAACGATATCCAGTTTCTTTTCATAGGCTTCTCGACCAACTGAAATGCCTATATCATTATTGTGTATATCCATAGACTCGCTATCTAAAGATTGCCCCCGAATAGACCCGGAATCTTCATGGGCAGACAATGCTTCTTTTGTAGCCATATCCAATTCTTCCGGACTGGCGTCAGGGTATATTTCTGCCATTCTTCTTCTGGTTTGCGCCGCCCAAAGAATATGACGATAAGCATCCTGTTGTCCGTTAATCCCTCCCTGAAACTCGGATTTCAAGCTTTCACTTTTTGCATAAAAAGCAAAACTTGTGGCAACTTGCGAGGTCATTGGATTTTGTAGGATCTTTTTAATAGAATCGTAAGCTGAACCGCTTTTTTCCTTGATCGAATTGAAAGACTTATTGCTCATATATTAGCCCCATCTTCATTCAATAACGGATATTTTAATAAAAGGAATCGTAAACAACACCATCATCCAGCAAAGCAAGCCGGATAAAAGCCAGGAATTATAAAAAAATCTTTTGAGGCTCCATGCCTCCTGCTTTCTCTTTAAAAACACTGGAATAAAACGATAAACTCCAGCCGCTAATAAGCTGACGCTGAAGCTTAACAGAAAAAAAATCCATCCCCATACGCCGTAGAAACCGATTACCTGCTGGATAATATTTTCCGAAGCTAAGTGCGCGGAAGCGCCCAAAAAATAAGCCGCCACCATAGCAAACATAAAAAAATTCCCAAAACTTAGCAAAATTCTGTTCATATGACGCCTTCTACCAATTTAGAAAATCGACGCCTGTTTTGTGAATTTCAAACAAAAATAAAACTACAAACAGCCCATATAACAATCCTGTGATGTAAATAAAGTTTCCAGTTCCAATTTTAAGCTTTCTCAATAAATCCTCTTTTCCTGAAGATTTTATTGCCAGAATCAATACTTGCCCGAAAGCCACAAGAATCGATAAAGCCAAAGCAGTCAGCAGAAAAAACAAATTTAGAAAAAGAAAGTAAGATAAGGCATCCGCAGAACTCTTTTCTAACCCATAAGATTGAAAATCAAAAGAATTCGGAAAACCCATGAAAGCTTGGCCTGCAAACAGTAAAATTGGAACCAAAGCGCATGCTTTAAACCAATCCGACAAACAGCGGCTTCCAATCATGGATATATTTCCTTCTAAATTTTTTAATCACCAGAAAAGTGAACCATACTCCCAAACGTAAAACAAGGGGGTGGTAACAGTTTATTTTTATCGGCTAAACCGTAAGTTGTGGTAGGCGACCGGCCCCAAAACTAATTCCCACCGTCGAACACATCGCGCAAAATGCCGGGCGTCAGCGCGGAAAGCGGATTGACGCTGACTTTCGGCTGGGCTTTCGGCCCGCGCACCCTGTAATTAAAAGCGAACAGCGCGTGATCGCCGCCGCCGGTCAGGATGCTGCCGATGATCGGGATTTCGCCCAGGATCTTGTTGACCATATAGGCGGGGATCAGCGTTCCTTCGAGATTCAAAAGATTGGTTCGCGAATCAATATCGCCTTCGACGGTAAGGCCGATGGAATTGCCGCTCATTCTTCCGTTCTTCAGGGATATCTTGTCGTCGTTCATGCCGTAATCGACCAGAAGCTTTTCGAACCTAATGCCGCTTCCGGTCAGGTTTTCCAATATTCCGGTCAAGGACGCAAGATTCAAAAGCTGCGCCATCACCGGCGCGTTGATCACCGAAAAATCAAACAGCGAAAGCTTGCCTTTCCAATCTTTGCCTTTTTCATGGAACGGATATTCGGCTTCGATGGAAAATCTTCCCCCCTCGACCGAATCCAAAAGATTTAGCGCGGAAAGAAAGCTGCCCGCATCCTCGGCCTTGACGAAAAGCCGCCTGCCATTGGGATAAGGGATAATGTTGGCCTCGACATCGGCAAAGCCGCCCTTGGTTTCTGTCGCCGCCGTAAGGCGCAGCGATTCGAACAGGCCGTCCTGCGTCACGATCCGCCCTTGCGGCTGCAAAAGATCTTTTTGCCCGCCGAAATGCAGCTTGCCCAAAGACAGATCGATTCTATAGGCCGCGCTTTCCTTGCCGTCGCCGCGCGCGCCGTAAAGATGGCTGGCGTCCAGCATGTCGCCCTTGGCCTCGATGGAATAGGCGCCGTCGGTTTGCAGCTGCATCAAAATATCGGCCTTGGATTTCGGTGTGTCGGCCCTGACCGCAAGCCGAACCAGCTTGGTTCCAGGGTCTTTGAATATCGCCTGGCCGGAAATCGCGCTGTCTTTGGCATTCAGGCTGAAATGCGGCATGGCGGCAAGACGGTCGCCGTCAAAGCTCAGCTCGATACGGCCCTTGCCCGCTGCGCCGGTTTCTTTCCAGAAATTCAGCTCGGGCACGGCGATGGCGGCGTTTTTCAAATCCGCGTCCATTTTCAAGCGCGATGTTTTATCGGCGGCGACCGTGTAATCCAAACTGATCGCGGCCTTGCCGGAAAATGGCACGGGAGCGGGCAAGTCGAAAATTTCCACGGCAAGCGCCGGGGCGTCCGCCTCGAGCAAATATTGACTGCGCTGTTTCTGCGGAACGTCGCGGAAATCTTCCTTCCACAAAAGACCCATCGGCAGCCCGGCTAGATAGGCTTGTCCTGCGATTTCCATTTCGTTCTGGGTGACTTGCAATTTCAAATCGCCGCGCGACAAAGGAAAGCCGCGAAAAGCCTGATCCAGATAAACCCGCCGCAAAGCGGCATCGACCTTGATATCCAGCTGCTCCAATTTCAAATCGCGCAGCAGAGGAAAAGCGAAAGAAAGATCGGCGGAAAAATCGCCGCCTGCGGATTCTGGGCGGATGCCCTTGCGCGACGGCAGGCGCAGCGGTTCGGATTCGATGATCGCAAGCGCTTTTTGCAAATCGCCCGCCGCGTCGATTTCAATGCGGATGGATTGATCCTCGGCGCTTAGACCCGACAGCACGATGTTGCCCTTGCCCAAAAGCACGCCGCCAGCCTGACCGCCCTCGGTGATGATGGTGAAAATATCCTGATCGAACGCCGCCTTGCCGCTAACGCCGGTCGCCTTGGGCAGCGGGTGGAAATAATCGACCGAAGCGTCCTTGAATTCTATTTCGCCGCTAAGCTCTTGTAGCGCGATGTCGAAAAAATCTTCCCCTGACGCCTGTGCCTTGATCTGCGCCGTGGCTTTTATTGCCTCGCCTTCGGCGATATTCGGCACGACCCAGTCGCGCGCATTGACGGCAACGCCAAGCGGCCAATAGCGTTTCAATTTTTCTATTTTCAAATTCGACAAGGTGGCGTTCAGCGCCAAGTCGAAATGGCTTTCTTGGCGCTGCACATTGCCGGAAAAATTCAACGCAAGCCCGTCGGAATCGACCGACAGGCGGCGAAGCTCTAAAACGCCGGGGGGGCTATAACGCGCGTCGATAACGGCACGGTCTATGATGACATCTTCTTCGAACAAATCGCGGCGCACCAAAAAACCCTTGCCGATTTCGGCGGCAAATTCACCAGACCGCAAGTTCATGGCATAATCGGTTATCAGGCGGAGTTTCGCCGAAACCGGCGCCTGGATAACGGTAAAACCGCTAAGTTCCGGCGCCAATTGCACCAGGTTTTTCATGTCGATATTGTCGAAATCGCCCGATATTTGCAGGGTTTTGCCGGCAGGATCGGTTTCCAGCATCAGGTCGATGGCGCTGATTTTTTCGCCCAATTCAATTTCAAAGCTGGCAAGCCCGGAAAGCTTTCCGTCCCGGCGAATCAAATCCAAATTGAACCGGGGCAGCCACCATTGCTTGCCGTTCTTGCGGTCGTCATAAAGAAAATCGCCGTTGCGCACCTCGATCGAGCGCAGATAACGCAATACCTGGCTATCTTCGCCTGCGGCAAAACGGGAAAGAAAATCGTTTAGATAATGGTTTTCTGCGCCGGCATCCGATTCGGAAAACGCGGCTTCGCCCTGCATAATCTCGAAGCTGCCGTCGGGAAGGCGGATCAGACGGAAAGACGGCTCGACCAGATTGATGCTGCTGGGGAAAACATGCCCTGTTATCAAAGCGCGCAAGCTTAACGAAATCGTCACTTCGGGAAACAGCGCCAATGTCGCGCCGTCGGGGTTGCGCAAAGATAAGTTTTCCGCGCGCAACGCGATTTCGCTTTCCGTTTTATCCCAGACCAGCTCGGTGGAATGGATATCGGCGATCACGCCACGTTCCGGCACGGTCAAAGCCGACTCCAAATAGCCGTTCATGAAATCCAAAGGCCATGGCCCGATCGAAAGGCGCAGACCCAAAAGCAAGCCGATCACCGCAAGCCCGCCCAAAACGGCGCCAAGGATTTCGATCAGCAGCCTGATGCTTTTCCGTACCATGAAGATTAAGTGCGCAAGATGGATAATTGGCTTATGGACAATTTAGGAAATTCTATATATGAAGCAGATAGTTGTAGCATAAAACACTATCCCACTGCCAGTAGCAACCGCGATCACACAGGAGTTTATCATGGCCCTATCCATCGGCGACCAGGCCCCCGATTTTACCTTGCCGGACGAAAACGGCAATTTGGTATCCTTATCCTCGTTCCGCGGCGGCAAAACGGTGCTGTATTTTTACCCTAAGGACGACACCCCCGGCTGCACCACAGAGGCTTGCGATTTCCGTGATGCGCAATCCGGCATTAGGGCGCTTTCGGCGCAGGTGATCGGCGTTTCCAAGGATAGCGCCGCAAGCCACAAGAAATTCAAAATGAAATACGGCTTGAATTTTCCTTTGCTGTCGGATGAAAGCCAGAATGTTTGCGAAAAATACGGCGTTTGGGTTGAAAAAAGCATGTATGGCCGGAATTATATGGGCATCGAACGCGCCACATTTCTGATCGGCGCGGATGGCCGCATCGAAAACATCTGGCGCAAAGTTTCGGTGCCGAACCATGTAGCGGAAATCATCGCCGCTCTGGGCGGAAAGACGCCGCAAGCGGCGAATAGCAATAAGAAAGCGAAAGCGCCGGCGATGAAAAAGAAACCTGCGGCCAAAACCAAGGCGAAGACCAAGATCAAATCAAAAACCAAGCCAAAAGCAAAAACAAAGGCAAAAACAAAATCCAAAAAACCCGTCCGCAATATAGCGCGTAAAAAAGCGGTCAAGCACCCTGCCGCGCGCAAGGGAAGAAAGAAATCGCGGTAATAGAAAACCCGCGCGATTAACAACGCTGCGGCACGCGGGCATGGCGCAAGGCGCAGTGGAATCTGGCTATATCGCTGTAATCCGGCACCGTGCATTGCGCAGGCACGCCGAAAGGCTGGAAAATTTCCGGATTTGCGGTTCTAGCGACAAAACGCCAGCCTAGTTTCGCGCAAGCCCGGACATCCCACAGCGCATCGCCGACATAAACAATTTCTGTAAACCGGTCGCTGCTTGACTGCTCCGCGCGTGCGCGGGAAATTTTCATAATCTCATGCCGCACGGTGTGATCATCGGCGGTGGCCATCGGCACCGGATCATGAATGCCGACCATTTTTAAGCGCGACAACGCCTTTTGCACAAAAGCGCCGGTTGCCACGGCAAAAGGAATAGGGCTTTCCTTTATATGAACCAATAAATCGGCCGCGCCAGGAATGGGCATCACGGGAATGGATTGCATCGCTTGCAAATAGCTTGCTACAAATTTTGGATAGCATTCCGGCGTTGTCGAAACGCCATGCCTTTCGCATAAAGTGCGAAACACGCCGCTATCGGTGATATGGGGGTAATGATCGAAATTGTCGCTGATGGTCCGCTCGGCCACGCCGAATTGCGCGCCGAAAACTTGCTTGTAATAAGACCAATCGCCGTTGGTATGCGTCAACGTGCCGTCTATGTCGAATATAACCAGCATACCTACTCTTTGCAAAAAACTGCCGCTAACTGTATTAAGCCAATCTTACATTTTCGCGCAAACGCAGCGCGGGCGGCAAAAAGGCTCCTTGCTGCCTTGGCGCTTCGGCGGAAGGATTCGGTTCGACCTGTCTTTCCGTTGTAGGTCTGCTGAATAAAGCTGGTTCGATGTACTTGTATGTGACAATAATAGCGGCAATTGCACAAATAGCTGAGCCGGTCGCAGCGATCATACCTTTTTCAATTTTAAGATGTTCTCTAGCCTCGTCCAATTTCTCTGATGGCGTTTTCATGTTCACGTCTATTGCTTGTTCATAATTACCTGCCTCTGCTTCTTTCGATTCTTTTGAGAGCTTCTCTATACTATAGCGGCTGGAAATTGTTGCAAATGGCATAATTCTACCTGCCAACGTCAAGCCTAAAGCCGCTCCGACGACTGAGGTTCCTCCATACAAAGCTGTGGTTGCCAAGGACTGCAAACTGGGTATCTCGCCAAATCCTAAAAAGCCGTCCCGAACCGCAGACCAAATACCGGCAAAAAATCCTTTGGTCGCCCCCCACAACGAACTTAACATCAAATGACCTGCTGTGGCGATTACAGCGGCACCCAAGCCCAAACATGCAACCACGAAAAAATTGCTTATCGGTTCAGAAGTCATCCGTACCAATATACTGGGTTTTTTAGGCTCTTTCTTTGGGTTTTCCGGCACTTCTTGGGCGGACGCTTCTTGACCAGTCGCTTCTGGGGCAGTCATTATTTATCTCCTATTTTTAAAGGGTTCGGAAAAGCAGAAGACGCTTAGCACGTCACTAATATTCCCGCAAGAGTAAATATATCCCTTAAAAGGACAAAATATGATAGTTTTACTACAAGCGCTTAACGGGGAATGCGCTTAGAAATCCAATACTTTGAGCTTCGGCCATAGTTTCTGCCACTGTTTGTCCTGAATTTTTCTTTTGCATTCCAAAAGCCGGTCAGGGCGCGATAAGGTTTTGGCCGTAGGCCTAGCGATGCATTGAAACAAATCGTCCAAGCCTAAGGGAGCGGAGATTTCAAGCAGCCCCTCCCCGTTTAATCTTATACCGATGGCAGTTGGAGTTTCTAGCCAATGGCGCATTGCATCGCTGGCGCTTGAATAGGGTTTGTCCTGGTTGCGTTCATGCATGCGCGCCTGATTGCGCGCTTCCCATAATTTTGTTGGGCAATTGGATTCTAAAAAAACCGTGATTTCCCTTTCTTTTTCCTGGCCTGATTGAGGGTCGAAATAAATAACATCGATATCATTGACCGGCGTCGGTTGCGCATATCCATGCAAATGATCCCAAACCAGACTGCGTACATACCCGCCCGCAATCCAAGCATCCGGCAGACGGGCCTTGCTTAACGCACGCAAATAACGCATCGCATCCGTATTATTTACAATCAATTCTTTTAATCGAGCCTCATAATTTTCCATACTTACTGCAACCGTGCCGCCAAAAACGCCTCCAAAAACGGATCGATATGGCCGTCGAGCACGCTTTGGGCGTTGCCGATTTCATGGTCGGTGCGCAGATCCTTGACCATCTGATAGGGCTGCAAGACGTATGACCGGATTTGATGGCCCCAGCCGATATCGGTTTTTTGGTCGTGCTGCGCCTGCGCCGCGGCTTCGCGCTTTTGCAGCTCTTGCTCGTAAATCCGCGCCTTCAGCATATCGAGCGCCATGGCGCGGTTGCGGTGCTGGCTGCGGTCGCTTTGGCATTTTACCACAATCCCGGTCGGGATATGGGTCATGCGCACCGCGCTGGATGTTTTATTGACATGCTGGCCGCCCGCGCCGGATGCGCGCATCACATCGACCTGGATGTCTTTTTCCTGCAAATCAATTTCGATCGACTCGTCGATCACGGGATAGACCCAAACGCTGGCGAAACTGGTATGCCGCCGCGCGTTGGAATCGAACGGCGAAATCCGCACCAAACGGTGCACGCCCGATTCGCCTTTCAGCCAGCCATAGGCATTGCTGCCCGATATGCGCAGCGAGGCGGATTTGATGCCGGCTTCGTCGCCCGGCGATTCTTCGAGGATTTCGACCTTATATCCGCGCTGTTCCGCCCATCTTGTATACATGCGCAAAATCATAAAGGCCCAGTCGCAAGCTTCGGTCCCGCCCGCGCCGGAATTGATTTCCAAATAAGTGTCGTTGCCGTCGGCCTCGCCGGACAAAAGCGTCTCAAGCCGCTTTTTCTGCACTTGCTTGTGCAGCTGATGGATCGCCTGCTCCGCTTCTTCCACAATAG